>Ga0209737_10000033_pt1 | contig 111776 bp, 113 predicted proteins | sample TergutCu122P3_FD_187284 | JGI IMG/M metagenome (GOLD analysis project Ga0209737, IMG submission 187284) | Cubitermes ugandensis P3 segment gut microbial communities from Kakamega Forest, Kenya - Cu122 P3 (SPAdes) (version 2) | ecosystem: Host-associated > Arthropoda: Insects > Digestive...
GGTAAGGCAGGAGAGAGCGGCGGCTTTGCCGCCGCTCTCTCCTGCTCCGTATATGTTGAAACACAGGTCATTCCGAATGTAACGAAGTGTAGTGAGGAATCTCGCTTATCCCGAACTCAGGTTATTTGCAAATATTATCTTTTATATTTTAAAAACCTTTTACCTTGGTTTAAGAGAATTCAAAATATTAAAATAGTTAAAATAATCAAACATTTTGAACATAATTCCCGCCCCGGTGTTTAAATACCCAAAAGAAGCAACGAAACACAAAACTTTTTTTTGATTTTGGTATGAGAGCAAGAAATAGATGTCTAAAAGAAATTATTGATATACTTGAAATAGATTCTAAAAATCAAGAAATTATAAAAAATGATTTTTTCACTATTCGGTACCTGTATTTTGATGCAGGTAAAGGGTTGACTACTCAACACGAAAATGCAATGGCTGCCGTGCAGGTGATCGAAGGTAGGATTACTTTCGTTCACGGAAAAGATGAAAATGCTTGTTCGATGCAAGGAGGAACAACTCTTGAATTTGATGCAAGAGAGACATATTCAATTATTGCCCACGAAAACTCAAAAATTTTGATAACAATTGTACCGATTAAATAATTTCAGTTCGTTTTATGTGATTAATTTTTTCAAGCGTCTTTATGTGAATAACGGCGCTTGTTTATTTTTATTTTCCGTTCTTTTCCCTAAATTTGAAACCTGAAATTTAGAATCTGAAATTAATACTTATGGAAGAGGTCAAAGAGACTGTCAAAAAAATTTTCACCCAATACCTGCAAGAACAAGCGCTACGTAAAACATCGGAGCGTTTTGCCATATTGGACAGAATCTATTCCATCGAAGGACATTTCGATATCGATTCCCTATATTCATATATGAAAGAAAACAATTACCAAGTCAGTCGCGCCACGCTATATAATAATATAGATCTGCTATTGAATTGTAAATTGGTCATCAAGCATCAATTCGGGAGCAATATCGCCCAATTTGAAAAAGCATATAACAACACTGTGCACCATCACTTTATCTGTACTGTTTGCGGAAAAATAAAAGAATTTTCGGATGCCAATATTAAACGCTCCATTCAATCCAAAAGGATAAAAAATTTCAATATTTCCCACTATTCCCTATACGTTTACGGAATTTGCAGCAAATGCGAAAAAAAATAATCAAAATAGTTTGATTATTTTCAAACATAACATATATTTGCAGCCAGCTTATAGCTATTAATTTTATCAATACCATATAAAAACGCTAATTATGTCTGAAAAATTTGGCGAAATTATCCAAGTAATCGGACCTGTGGTCGATGTAAGTTTTCCGGAAAGAAGCTCCGGACTTCCTCAAATTCACGACGCACTCGTCATTCAACGTCCGGGATTGGGCGACCTCATCATAGAATGTCAACAACACATCGGGGAAAATGCGATTAGAACCATTGCGATGGACTCTACCGACGGGCTTACGCGCGGAATGAGAGTTCAACCGCTTGGAAGAGCTATTTCCGTACCTGTGGGAGAGCAAATCAAAGGACGAATGCTTAACGTGGTGGGAGAACCGATTGACGGAATGAAGCAGTTTGACAGAACCGGCGAAATGCCCATCCACAGAGAGCCTCCAAAATTTGAAGATTTGTCTACCACAAAGGAGATTCTTTATACAGGTATTAAAGTAATCGACCTATTAGTACCTTATTCCAAAGGGGGTAAAATCGGTTTGTTCGGTGGTGCCGGTGTAGGAAAAACGGTACTTATTATGGAGTTGATTAACAACATTGCCAAAGGATATAACGGTTACTCCGTATTTGCAGGTGTGGGAGAACGTACTCGTGAAGGGAACGACCTGCTTCGCGAAATGATTGATTCGGGTATCGTTCGTTATGGCGAAGAGTTTAAAAAAGCAATGGATGCCGGCGATTGGGATTTGAGCAAAATCGACTATGAGGAGTTGGCAAAATCGCAAGCCACATTGGTTTACGGACAGATGAACGAACCGCCGGGAGCGCGTTCTTCAGTGGCGTTGTCGGGGTTGACGGTAGCAGAGACTTTCCGCGATTCGGGACAAGGAGGTAAAGACATTTTATTCTTCATCGACAATATATTCCGCTATACACAAGCAGGTTCGGAAGTATCCGCGTTGTTGGGACGTATGCCTTCGGCTGTGGGTTATCAACCTACATTGGCATCTGAAATGGGTTCTATGCAAGAGCGCATTACTTCTACAAAACACGGTTCAATCACCTCTGTACAAGCAGTATATGTACCTGCCGACGACTTAACCGACCCGGCTCCGGCAACCACCTTCTCGCACTTGGATGCAACCACCGTGTTGAGCCGTAAAATTGCCGAATTAGGTATTTATCCTTCGGTTGACCCGCTGGATTCTACTTCGCGCATTTTAGATCCGAATATCATCGGCGATGAACATTATGAAACAGCACAAAGAGTAATACAAATATTACAGAAATACAAGGAGTTGCAAGACATCATCGCTATTCTCGGTATGGAAGAGTTGTCGGAAGAAGACAAACTCATCGTAAACCGCGCGCGCCGTGTGCAACGTTTCTTGTCGCAACCTTTCCACATGGCTGCTCAATTTACCGGAGTGGACGGCGTGATGGTTCCTATTCAAGAAACCATTCGCGGATTCAAGATGATTATCAACGGAGAAGTGGATAACCTTCCGGAGCAAGCATTTATGAACGTGGGAACAATTGAGGATGCAATTGCCAAAGGGAAAGAGTTGCAATCGCAAGCCAGCAAGGGATAATTGAGAATTGAAAGTTGAGAATTGAGAATTGAAAATCCATGAAATTAGAAATCATTTCACCTGAAAAAAGGATATTTACCGGAGAGGTTGAGTCGGTAAATCTTCCGGGAACAGTCGGAAGTTTTACAGTATTACCTCGTCACGCAGCATTGATTTCATCGTTGAAGGCGGGAGAAATTACCTATACGGTGGACGGAAATGAAACAAAATTGAACGTAGATTCCGGCTTTGTCGAAGTTAATGATAACGTAGTTTCTGTGTGTATTGAAAAAGTAATATAAAAAGCCTCCCCCCACCCCCCTCCTCAGGAGGGGGAGTGGCTAAGATTGGAAGGTTGTGATGATTGGTAAAAAGATTTTTTTGAAAATTGAACAAATAATGAAATACGCTCTACTCCCCCCTCCCTGAGGAGGGGGAATGGAGGGGAGGCTTTTAAAATGAGAGAAAAATTAAGAAAATATTTATTTCAACTGACAATTTTAATGACTACGTGCCTGATAGTAGGTTTTGTAGCACTTAAAATCGCACAGTATTATTTCGTTCTTTATCCTTATATTTCGTTTTTTTTCTTCGTGATGGGTTCTGTCTCGATTTTTTCGATGCTGACTGCCACCAAAAGAGAAAACAGGAAATATTTCAACACTTTTATGATTGTGAAGATGATTAAATTATTTTCCATTATCATCGCGGTAGCGTTATATGCGATGTTTATCAGGGATAATATGATCAGCTTTTTGCTCACATTTTTTGCTTATTACTTGATTTATTCTATTTTTGAAGCATACATTTCAATGAAATTAAACAAAGAAGGAAAATGAAATTTCTCGAAAATAACATAGTTGGAAAACGAATTGTATGGGTACTCTTTTTGCTCTTCTTTGCCGGCTCTGTTTCTGCCAAGAAAGAGACGGAAGAGATGCAGAAAAAAGAAAATTTGGACGTACAGGAGTTGGTTTTCGGACACATCAACGATGCTTATTCCTGGCACATTATGACAATCGGAGAGACACACGTTTCCATCCCGTTGCCGGTAATTGTACGAAGTAGCGAGCGTGGTTGGTTTGTTTTTTCGTCTTCTCATTTTCATCACGGACACGATGCTTACGAAGGGTTTGAAATCAGTCAAAGCAAAGAGAATAACAGCAAAGTGGTTGAAATGGTGAATGGCGAAGAAGTCCGTCCGTTGGATATTTCCATTACCAAAAATGTACTTTCCCTGTTTATCAGTTGTGCATTGATTCTTATTGTTTTTCTTAGCATAGCAAATCGTTACAAAAAGAATCCTTTGAGTAGACCGACCGGATTACAAGCCGTTTTGGAACCTTTGATTTTGACGCTGGACGAAGAAGTAACAAAAGCGTGTATCGGCAAGAATTACAAGAAATTTTCGCCTTATATATTGACAGCGTTTTTCTTTATCTTTTTCAATAATATCTTGGGAATCATCCCTATTTTTCCGGGTGGAGCCAATTTGACTGGTAATATCGCCATCACATTTGTATTAGCTTTCATTACTTTCATCATTACCAACGTTTTCGGAACAAAGGAGTATTGGAAAGAGATATTTTGGCCCGACGTTCCGACCTGGCTAAAAGTACCGGTTCCGTTGATGCCGTTAATTGAAGTGATCGGTATCTTTACCAAACCGATCGCATTAATGATTCGTCTTTTTGCCAATATACTTGCCGGACACGTTATGATATTGGTGTTGATTGGACTGATTTTTGTATTTTCCGTAATGTCTCCATACGTTGGAGCGGGAGTATCGGTGATTTCCGTTTTGCTGGTTGTGTTTATGACATTCTTGGAAATATTGGTCTGTTTCATTCAAGCATACGTGTTCGTAACGCTTTCGGCACTGTTTATCGGGTTGGCGCAAGTAGAACCGCATCATCAACATTCGAAATAATTAAAACATTAAAATAAATAATCTTAAAAACTCACTATTATGTTATTATCAATCATTCTTCAAGCACTTGCAGGTGCAGGATTAGCAAAAGCAGGAGCAACTATCGGTGCAGGAATTGCAGTTATCGGAGCCGGTATCGGTATCGGAAAAATCGGAGGCTCGGCGATGGAAGCGATGGGTCGTCAACCGGAAGCATCCGGCGACATTCGTAACAACATGATCGTTGCCGCCGCGTTAGTAGAAGGTGTTGCCTTCCTTGCTATCATTGTATGTATTTTGGCTTTGTTTATTTAATCTTATAAAGTAAAAAAGTATGTCGTTATTGACACCTGATTTCGGACTGGTTTTTTGGATGCTCCTTTGCTTCCTAATCGTCTTGTTTATCTTAGGTAAATACGGTTGGCCTGTAATTATCGGGATGATCAATAAACGAGGGGAGTATATCGAGGAGTCGCTGAAAGCCGCTCACGAAGCAAACGAAAAACTGCAAAACATCAAGGCGGAAGGCGAGAAAATCCTGTCCCAAGCCAAAGGCGAGCAAATCAACATTTTGAAAGAGGCGACCAAGATGAAGGAGCAGATTATTTGCGACGCGAAAGACAAGGCGCAAGTCGAAGCCGAAAAAATCATCGAAAATGCGAAAATAGCTATTCTGCGCGAGAAAGAAAATGCCATCAAGGATATTCGTACTCAGGTAGCCGAACTCTCGATTGGCATAGCCGAGAAAGTGTTGCACAGGGAACTTGCCGATGAAAAATCGCAAACCGAGATGATCAACAAATTGTTGGATGAAATTAATGTCGCAAAATTGTAACAGCTAATGGATACCGGTAGAATTTCAGCAAGATACGCAAAAGCTCTTTATGAGTATGCTGCGGAAAGGAAAAAGGAGAAAGAGATTTACGAACAGATGAAGTTTATCTCCGAGGTGTTCTTTCTTACTCCGGCATTAACCAAAGCATTGGATAATCCGAGAATTTCTTCCGAGAAAAAAAGAGAGCTATTGCTTGTCGCAGCTGGTACGAATGTGCCTGTTGAATTTGTCCGTTTCATAGATTTGATTATTGAACGGAAACGGGAATCTTTCCTTCATTTTATGAGTTTGGTCTATCAGGATATTTACCGTAGAATGAAAGGAATTGTCGTCGGCAAATTAATTACTGCTCAACCGGTTGATTCAAAACAAGAGTTGCAAATGAAGAAATTGGTTGCCGAAAAAACCGGAGGAGGAGAAGTTGATTTTATTACGGATACAGACCCTGATATTATTGGCGGATTTGTGCTTCAAATAGGTACTTATCAGTTGGATGCAAGTTTGTGCAACCACTTGAAAAAGATTAAAGATGCTCTTTTGCGTAAAAACAATGTAGTATGTTAGTAAAATAAAAAAGAATATGTCAAGTATAAAAGCAAGTGAAGTTTCTAATGTGCTGAAAATGCAGCTTCAAGATATTGACACCCAAATCAAGTTCGACGAAATCGGAACCGTTTTGCAGGTAAGCGACGGTGTTGCCCGCATCTATGGTTTGGAACACGCAGAGGCTGGTGAACTCCTCGAATTTGAAGACGGAATGCAGGCTGTAGTAATGAACCTCGAAGAAGACAACGTAGGAGCCGTTTTATTAGGACCAACCGACCGCGTAAAAGAGGGATATACCGTAAAACGCACCAAACGCATTGCCTCCATCCTGATGGGAGAAGGAATGATCGGGCGCGTCGTAAACGCCATTGGTACGCCGATAGACGGAAAAGGAGATATTACAGGCGATTTAATCGAAATGCCGTTAGAGCGGAAAGCTCCGGGGGTTATTTTCCGTCAGCCGGTAAATGAACCGTTGCAGACAGGTATCAAAGCCGTTGACGCAATGATTCCGGTGGGACGCGGACAGCGCGAGCTAATCATCGGCGACCGTCAAACCGGAAAAACAGCCGTTGCGATAGACACAATTATCAATCAAAAAGAAAATTTCTTAGCGGGCGACCCTGTGTATTGTATTTATGTGGCAATCGGACAAAAAGGTTCGACCGTTGCCAATATCGTAAATACGCTCACGGAGAATGACGCTATGCAATATACCATCATCATCAACGCATCGGCAGGCGAACCGGCGGCTATGCAATATTATGCCGCATTTGCCGGAGCTGCCATCGGTGAATATTTCAGAGACCAAGGTAAACACGCGCTGGTTATCTATGACGACTTATCCAAGCAGGCGGTTGCCTATCGTGAGGTTTCGTTGATTTTGCGCCGTCCTTCCGGACGCGAAGCGTATCCGGGAGATATTTTCTACCTGCACTCCCGCTTGCTCGAACGTGCCGCTAAAATTATCAAAAACGACAACGTTGCCAAACAAATGAACGACTTGCCTCCTTGCCTGAAAGACAGAGTAAAAGGCGGCGGCTCTTTGACAGCGTTCCCTATCATCGAAACACAAGCTGGCGACGTTTCCGCCTATATCCCAACTAACGTAATTTCTATTACCGACGGTCAGATTTATTTGGAGACAGACTTGTTCAACGCGGGTGTTCGTCCGGCTATCAACGTGGGTATCTCCGTATCTCGCGTAGGTGGTAGCGCGCAAATAAAATCAATGAAAAAAGTTGCCGGAACATTAAAGACCGACCAAGCGCAATTCCGCGAATTGGAGTCATTTGCCAAATTCGGCGGCGATATGGACCCGGTAACAAAAATGACAATCGACAAAGGTCTCCGCAATACGCAAATATTGATACAACGCCAATATACCCCTATTCCGGTAGAACATCAAGTTGCCATCATTTTCTGCGGAACAAACGGATTATTGAATAAAGTTCCGGTAGACAAAGTACACGAATTTGAAAAAACATTCATCAACGTATTAGAAGCTACTCATAAAGAAGATGTTCTTATTCCATTGAAAAAAGGAATCATCAACGATGAAATAACCGGCATTTTGCGCAAAGAAGCGGAACTAATTGCAAACAGTTTCAAAGAATAAAGCCTCCCCCCAGCCCCCTCCTCAATGAGGGGGAGCGGCTAAAACTGGAAGGTTTTTATAATTGGACGAAAGTTTTTTTGAAATATTGAACAAATAATGAAATACGCTCCACTCCCCCTCTCTTGTGGAGAGGGGGTTGGGGGGAGAGGCTCTTAATATTATGGCATCATTAAAGGAAGTAAAAACAAGGATTGTTTCGGTAAAATCGACGAAAAAGATTACCGCCGCAATGAAAATGGTTTCTTCGGCTAAGTTGAAGAAAGCCCAGACAGCCATTGAAAATATCGCCCCTTATCAGGATCGCTTAAACAGGATTTTGAATAATTTCCTTGCTACCGAAACCGATTTTCATTCGGCTTACGCTGAAGTGAGACCGCTGAAAAGGTTGGCGATTGTCGTTTTTTCTTCCAATTCAAGCCTTTGCGGCGCATTCAATTCCAATGTAATCAGGAAATTGAACGAAGTCTATAATGAAAACAAAAAACTGGGTGCTAAAAATATCGTTATCTTCCCTATCGGAAAGAAAATATATGAAGCATCCAAAAAATTAAAAGCCGCCATAAGCGGCGAATACAATCAGTTGGCAGACAAGCCAAACTTTGACGGTATGACGGAGATAACCAATACATTGATGAACAGCTTCTTAAAGAAAGAGTTCGACAAAGTGATCGTCATATACCACCACCTGAAAAGCACTGCCGTGCAGCAACTCTTTGTAGAAGATTTTCTGCCGATTCGCTTTGAACAAAAAGAAACGGAAGAAAAATCCTCCGTTTCGGGAGAATACATTGTGGAACCTAACAAAACGGAAATTTTGCAAGCCCTCTTACCAAAAGCCTTACGCACTAAATTATATGCCTGCTTGCTTGATTCCAACGCTTCCGAGCATGGAGCGCGTACAGTTGCTATGCAGATTGCTACAGACAATGCGGAGGATTTGATTAAAGAGTTAACCGTACTTTATAACAAAACACGTCAACAGACGATTACGAGCGAGTTGCTTGATATTGTGGGGGGGATTGCGGCGTTACAGGCGAAGTAAATAAAGGTATATTAAAAAAAATCCCAATCTGTTTTATGAAAAAAGGTTGGGATTTTTTTTGAATTTTGTATATTTACTTGTTGTGGACAATGCGGGAAGCGCAGTGCAATTGGGAAGTGAAAGAAATAAGGTTAAATAAGGTTGGAAGTTCCGTGCAATTTGACAAATTAGAGAAAAGTGGAGAGTTTCAAAAAAGCGGTAAGAGTGGTACAAAGATATTTTTTTAGAAAGTTGGCTTTTGCCGTGTTCGCTACGCTCACACCGCACCGCCAACTCCACGCCCAAAAATGAGGCTCTGCCCACCCACTACCCTAAAATGTGAGTGGACACAACGATAAATTAAGATTGAAAATTTTGTGCTATTAGGAGAGATAAATGTTAATTCAAAATTTAAAAAAAATGAGGAGAAAATATATTTTTGGATACGATGTATTAGACTTAAAGTCGTGTCTTTCAAGTAATGTGCCATTAAAAATAGGTTTTGAGTTATTGCATGACTGTAATCTGTATTGCGATTATTGCTATTTGGGAGAAATACAAAATAGAGACAAAGATTACATTGATGTTAAAACTGCGAAAAAAATTCTATCCCAAATAAAAGAGGAAGGTGTTTCTTCTGTTCAGTTTTTTGGAGGAGAACCAACGCTTTATCCTCATTTATTAGAACTAATTGAGTATGCGAAATCTATTGAAATATTAGATGTTGGCGTTTTGACAAATGGTATGTGTAGCGATACAAATTTAATAGAAGAAATAGGAAGACAATGTGATTGGGTTCATGTTACTTTACGCGGAACCTCAAAAACATTTGATGGACATACAAAAATTGTTGGCTCTTTTGATAAAGCATTAGAAACTCTCAAAATATTAAATAGCACACAAACATATATCGGAATTGAATACGATTGCTGTTTTGATAATTTTGACCAACTCGAAGATGTTGCTGTTCAGTTGATTGATATTAAGAAAATAAAAATCCAAGAGATTTGGCTTCATCGAATAGCCCCTCGTGGATTAGCCAATGTAAACAACAAGAAAGATTTAGATATTAGTGATTATGTAAAGGTATTAGAGCAATGTGAAAAAATTGAACGCAAATACGGCATTAATTGTAAAATGGAAGATAGTCTTCCGCTATGTCTTTTTCAATCAAAATATCATAAATATATATTGCCTTGTAAAGGTGGTTTTGTTTCTGCGTATATAGACCCAAAAGGCAATATGAGAAGATGTGCAACATCTACATGCTCATTAGGAAATGTTTTAGAGCATTCTATTGAAAAAATTTGGAAAGATTCAAATATTATGAGTAATTTTAGGACATTTAATTGGTTGCCAGAATCTTGTAAGCGATGTAATAAAATAAACGAATGCAGAGGAGGTTGCTCTGTATCAGCGAGAGAAAAGACAGACCATAATTCCGATGTTTTTACACCATTGTTTAATCCTTTTTAAAATTATAGACAAATGACAGAAAATATTTTTTCATTGACAGATTTAATCGGATGGATTATTGCGGTAATATCAATAATTATTAGCATTATTATATACTACAAATCAAGGTTATCCAAAAAAGAATTGGACAACAAATCTGAAAAACTTGATAGTTTTGCAAAGTCTATTCACGATATTGCTTTCAATAAATTGTTGCAGATAAAAAATGTACCTCCTGATTTACAGGGTATGGCACGACAAAGAGATTCTTTGGCTTCAATTTTGAAAGCAATTCACACTTACGCAAAAAATGAAACTAAACTATCACTAAAAGGAGAGTATATTCATGGAACAGAATTAGGAGAAATTGAGGCATCAAACAATGTCACAGATGTTTGGCTTATCTCGTTGGATTTGAGACCAGATATTGAAGAATTCGATTTAATGCGTTCCGTTGCAAAAAATCTATCTAAAGGAAGAAAGTATCATTATTTTTATGCTCAAGATTTTGTTGAAGATGCTACAAAATTAGAAACGGGAATTTTTAGCAATTTAAGCCAAGCAGAAAAAAGCGCCATAAAAAAATCAAAATCCTTATCTCTAATGCCTTTAGACCATAAAAAATACAAACACTATTTAACAGGAAATAGTGTTGCGATTTATGAATTTCAAAACAAAAATGGAAAAGGTGCACAAATTGATGTCATTGGATATGATGAGATTGTTTTACCTAATGAAAGACGAGGTTCTTTATGGCAAAGGCAATTGGATTTTAGAGCAAAATCAATACTTTCCGTATTGAAAAATATAAATAAAGGAAAACAAAGTCTTGATGTTTTAGAAGCAAATAACCAAAGTGATATTGTGATTAAAATAATAGAACAGGAAAAAGATTTTAATATCGCAAAAGAAATCAGAAGAAATGTTTTTATGAAGGAGCAAAATGTTACAGAAGAGGAAGAATTTGATGATTTTGACAAAGATGCAATCCATTTGTTAGGCTATGTAAATAAAGAACCTGTTGCAACATTAAGAATAGTTGAGCATCAAGATTCTATTCAAATAGGCAGAGTATCGGTACTTTTATCGTTTCGAGGTTTAGGTATTGGGAAAGCGATAATGAATGAAGCATTAAACATAATAGATAAAAAAGATAAAGGGAAAGAGGTGTTTTTAGAATCGCAGTTAGAAAAAATTCGTTTTTACGAGAAATTTGGATTTGAAGCAGTAGAAGAAAATTTCTTTGATGCAAGAATGCCTCACCGAAAAATGATAAAAAATAGATAATATTTTTTCTAAAAATTGAAGAATGGCAAAAACAAACAATAAAAAATCCCCTCCGTTACCGCGCGATTGTATCGCGTGGTAGTGTTGTAAAAAAGCAGGTATGCCACACGATACAATCGTGCGGCAGCGGAGCGGTATTCCTCCAATAAAAAATGAATCTTGACATTTGCTTTTAGCCGAAACTTGTGTTATTTTACAAGTTTAGGCTAAAAACTCCGTTGCCCTCCGTTACCGCGCGATTGTATCGCGTGGTAGTGTTGTAAAAAAGCGGGTATGCCACACGATACAATCGTGCGGCAGCGGAGGGGTATTCCTCCAATAAAAAATGAATCTTGATATTTGTTTTTAGCCGAAACTTGTGTTATTTTACAAGTTTCAGCTAAAACACAATTTATGATACAAAGAGACAGATATTTAAATATGCTGAAAAGACTTAGAGATAATCCGAAAATATTATTTAAAATTGTGTGCGTTATAAAATTGGTGTAATTTTGCATTCGGAATGCAAAATTACACCATAACCGTATTATTGTCTGACTAACAGGAAAATAGATTGTTTTTGGGAATGTAGTTAACAATGTTTTGTTCGTTCAAAAATGCCAAATTGGGAAGTAAAACAACGCCAAATTCAGAAGTAAAAGCTTGCCGAATTCGGAAGTTTTATATAATATTGTACTCAAAAACAAATTGAATATGAGCAAAAGTCATTATTTATCAAGGATATGCGATGCGGAACTTCAAAACGCACTTGCAACAATGGGTGCGGTGTTGATTGAAGGCGCAAAATGGTGCGGAAAAACGAGTACCGCTGCCAATGTTGCTCGCAGTACGCTGTTTATGCAAGATCCGGACAATGCGCGGTCTTATCAAGAAATGGCGGACACAAAACCCTCATTGTTATTGAAAGGCGAAACACCGCGTTTGATTGACGAGTGGCAAATGTCGCCTGTACTTTGGAACGCAGTACGTTTTGAAGTTGATAAACGCGGTGTGCCCGGTCAATTTATACTCACAGGTTCGGCAGCGCCTGCCGATAATGTTACGGCGCACACAGGCACAGGGCGTTTTACGCGGATTTTGATGCGCCCGATGAGTTTGTACGAATCGCAAGAATCAAGCGGAACGGTGTCGCTTACCGATTTATTTAACGGAAAGCACGACATTGAAAGTGTGTCCGATTTAAGTATTGAGCAAATTGCTTTTGCCATTTGTCGTGGCGGATTTCCTGCCTCAATCGGAAAACCCGATAAAACAGCCCTGCAAATGTCGGTCAATTATGTAGAAGCAGTTATCAATCAGGATATTTCGCAGGTTGACGGTGTAGAAAAAAATCAGAACCGCGTGCGTTTACTTTTGCGCTCGCTTGCCCGAAATATCGCAACAATGGCTTCGGTACAAACTATTTTGAAAGATGTAGAGAGTGCTGAAACAAGTATTTCGGATAAAACTTTTTCTGTGTATTACAATGCTTTACGGCGAATTTTCGTAGTGGAAACTATGCCCACCTGGTCACCTTCGTTACGCTCGAAAACGGCAATCCGCACATCGCCCAAATTTCATTTTGTTGACCCCTCTATTGCAACAGCGGTTATGCGTGTCAATCCTGCGGGCATTTTGCAGGATTTTGAATATTTTGGATTTTTGTTTGAATCTCTGTGTGCCCGCGATATGAGGGTTTATGCCCAACACAATGATGGCGACGTGTTTCATTATCGCGACAAAAACGGTTTAGAAGCCGATATGATTGTTGCTTTGCGTGATGGTCGTTGGGGTGCGATAGAAGTAAAATTAGGCAATAAACAAATTGAAGAGGCAGCAAAACATTTGTTACAACTCAAAGAAAAAGTTGATGCCGACAAAATGCACGAACCGTCATTTTTGATGGTTCTCACAGGCGGACAATATGCTTTTCGGCGTAAAGACGGTGTTTTTGTTGTTCCGATAGGCTGCTTAAAAAATTAATGAAACAATTTTTAATCAAAAAAAAGTACCAATATATTCTCGAAAAAATGCGCACTTTATAAAATTGGTGTAATTTTGCACTCCAAATGCAAAATTACACCATAATCATATTGTTATCTGACTAACAGAGAAATAGAGTATTTTTGGAATGTAGTTAAAAATTTTAATGATAAATATCAGTCATTTATTCCTTTACAATTACGCCAAGTTTGAATCCACACATTAATCGAATCCAACAATTGTGGCGATTCTTTGCGTACCGCCCAAGCGTACAGTTGCGAGAAACTGATTCCGGTGGAAATATCCAGCATCGAATAATCCGCAAGCACCTTTGATGCTGTTTGGTAATCGCAAACGGTGTAATCAATCTCGCCTTTTGCGACCAAGACCAACAAATGTGCAGATTCGTAATCCTGCATTTCAATGATTTGAATGGCATCGCCGATTTCATTTGCCAAATTTTGCAAGCGCGGGATATAGGGAGATGACTGTGTAACATATATTTTTTTACCCGGAAGTTCCAACTGACTACGCACGAAAATGGCGGTCGTATCGGTCGCTTTTCGTTGCACCAATACCTGCCTATCCAATGCCAAATTTTCCGTGAATGCGATTGACTCCCTTAGTTCGGAAGTAACGGGAATCAATCGGGCAACGAGGTCGTATTTCCCGCTTTTTAATCCTTCAAGGCTTGCGTTCAATCCGGTTTCGAGGAAAATCTCTGTCCGGATATTCAAGTGTTCGGAAAGCGACTTGACCATTTCGTATTGCTGCCCGCCAATCAAGTCGTCGTTTCGGAAGTAGCTCGAAGAACTGTAATCCATCACGACATTCAACACTCCCGATTCTCTGATTTCTTTGTAATCTCTCGGCGCATTTGCCGTTACGCAACGGAGTGCGAAAATGATAACGAACAACAACCCGAAAAAAACGGTTGCTTGGTTGTATTTGTTTCTCATGTTTTTATTTTGTATTAGTTCGTCAAATAAGCCGAAACCCCAATCTTAAAGTAAGACGGATCCAACGCATAACCCGGCAAAACAAGATAATTGTTGCCGAACCAACCTCGATTCAAGTGATTGTATTGAACAAAGAAACGCGCCGACTTCAATTGACAATTGATATACGCATTTGCGTAGTAATAATCACCCACTTTGTAGTCGTTTTGCTGATAAAACACGCCTGTTGCCGGTAAATAGCGCGGCGCGTAATATTCCGTATTGTAACGCATATTGGCTCCCACTTGTACGGTCAACACCTTGAAAAGTTTGTTAAATTGGACATATAGGTTAGAATACCAACACAATTCAGGCAACGGAATAATTTGTTCGTTGGTCGATTTTTGATAAGTAATTTCGTTGTCCCAATGCAGGAGCCACAAAAGACGTACCCGCTCTTTCAGCGTAAATTCGATAATCTCAATATTCTCACTGTACTGTCTCGGCATCGCTGTCTTGTCCCAATAAATATGGTTTTTCAAATCTTTGACACCGGCAGAAAACGCAAGTCCCAACGATGGATAAAAGACAAAAGAGGGAAAAGACAACGTTCCTTTTACAGATAACGTGTTTTTGTGTTCAAATTCGGTATTCCATTTTATACGGTTGGAAAAATAATATTCTTCGAAAAAATCGGGAGCTTCTCGAAGATATTCCGCTTGCGCGCCGAGGTTAACTTCCTGTCTGAAAATATTGAATTTCGTTTGTACATTTCCTTCCAAGAGGAAAGAAGAGGCAGTTTTTTTCTCGTCAATAAAATAATACTCGCCGGTAAAATTATATGTAAGATTTTCGCCGAGATACTTCGCCAACATTGCGCCAACACCGGCTTTATACCGTCTCTCTTTTTGATATTCGGGGTAAATCAAGAATCCGGCTTGACGAAGCTCATCCTTTTCATTTGTTATCTTCTGCGAATTACTGTCTAAATAGGTGTAATTCTTTACATCAATCACTGCATATCCGGTCAATCCGAAATTCATCAGCGTATTAAACTCCTGATTCAACGAGATACCAAAAGCTTGTTTTATTTGCGAAAAGCGCGTGGAATCCATTGTCGCCAGACGATTTACAAATAAAGAGGTGTCCAAATTATGAGCGAGGAAGAAACTATCCACCGGAATCTGTCCATCGAATCTTTTTTCCCAATATCTTTTACGGCTGTTTTCCGATCGAAAATTATAGATAAATGAAGTAACCGGAACAAAGGTCTTTCCCACCGAATCTTCGGTTACCTGCATATCCCGCTCAATGCCGATGTGGTACTTGTAATTCAAACGCGTATTCCAATTCCATAATTTAGAAAAAACGTTTTCCCGAAAAAAAACCGACATATTCGGAGCTCCTAAATTTCCGGTCGCCCGCGGATTGGTAACTTCTGTGACCTTAGTTAATCCTCCATTTTCTTTATTTTCAAAGCCGTTAAATGAAATATTGGCCATTACGTTGTGATGCTTTCCCATGTAACTACCAAAGAAACCAGTGTTGTAACGTTTGACCGATTGCGAGGGGTAGGCTCCGTAAGCATTGATCCAGTCGCCATACATCCCGACGTTGAATAGCGGATTGATATTCACGGTAAAGACCCCATTTAAGCGATACGCCGGCGTTCTTGAAGGACCACCTGAAGTGTAGCTTAAATTCGTATATGGAAGTTTTGTGTCAAAATACTGCACCTCTTCCGGAGAGGCATAATAGATTTCGTAGGGTTCAAAAAAGAAAAAATCGGACTTCCGTTGCCGGTCAAAAAAGATTTTCGACCTGCCGGGCGAACCGAGATTTCCGAGAAATTCGAGCGCAATGGCGTTTTTTTTTGCTGGATTGGTAACGATAAAATCGTTCATCGCAGTATCCAACGCCACCGGTTTTACCGTTCCCAATATGCCGGAAGCGACCCAACTGTTTGTCTGCTGCACAAATTTTACCTTATCGTTTGAATATAAACGCTTGTGTGTTTGATTTCCGGAATCTGAAAATTCTTCCTCTTCATCGTATTCGTAATTACGAGTTTGTTCTTCCTGCGCATAAACGAAAAACACAAAAAATAAACCGAATAATATAGCTGCTATTTTTTTCATTGCTACAAAGGTAATGAATAATTGAATAACTGAGTAATTGAGCAACTGAATAACAGGGCAACCGCATCAAAATATTATCATTTTTGATTATTTACTATTTTAATTTTATCTATGACATTTTGATGCGGTTGCCCTAAATAGCAAAAGGGGCTGTCTCAAAAGTAAGACAACCCCTCTTTGAGCGGGAGACGGGGCTCAAACCCGCGACCCTCAGCTTGGAAGGCTGATGCTCTATCGACTGAGCTACTCCCGCGAATTAAATGAAGAATTAAGAGTGAATAATGAAGAATTTTCCGTGTTTGGATTCTTCATTCTTAATTTTTCGTTCTTCATTTATTTTGTGGGCGAAGATGGATTCGAACCACCGAAGACGTACGTCAGCAGATTTACAGTCTGCCCCATTTGGCCACTCTGGTATTCGCCCTTTTTAAATGAAGAATTAAAAGTGAATAATGATGAATTTTCCACTTTTGGATTCTTCATTCTTAATTTTTCATTCTTCATTTTTTTAATGCGCTGCAAAGGTAGTACTATTTTTCTAATCTGCAAGAAAAATTTACCATTTTTATGGCAGTAATTGCAGCTTCCGTGCCTTTATTTCCGTGCTTTCCTCCTGCCCTGTCGGTTGCCTGTTCCATATCATTGGTGGTTAGCAGTCCGAAAATAACGGGAATATCGTATTCGGTATTTAATTTAGCAATTCCGCAGGTCGTTCCTTGGCAAACATATTCAAAATGTGGAGTTCCGCCGCGCACTACACTTCCTAATGCAATTACAGCATCCACATCCGTACTTTCAATCATTTGCTTGGAACCGAAAATAAGTTCAAAACTGCCCGGAACGTGCTCTACCAATATATTCTCCGCCTTTGCTCCGTGTTGTATTAAGGAGTCGTATGCTCCTTGCAAAAGCGCGTTGGTAACGTTGGCGTTCCATTCGGATACTACAATCCCAAATTTCATTTCAGACGCATCCGGAACTAAATCAGGGTTATAATCAGATAAATTAACTGTTGCCATTTTTTACAATTTACGATTATTGATATTAAAAAGAGGCTGCCCAAAACAGCTTTCCGGGCAGCCTCTTTTTTATTTTAATCTTTTTTACTGTTGTTTTAACGTTGCTAATTGAATGTATTTATCAATATCCGTTGCCAATTGGGATGTGAAATATTGATTTTTGATTTTTTCAAAAGCAGAAAGAGCTTTTTGATTTTCGCCCATTGAGAGGTAAAGCAATCCCATTCTGAATAAATAAGTCGGCGCAATCACATCATTATTTGAATCCGCTGCTTTTTGAAAAAAAGAAACGGCTTTGTTTTTGTCGCCCATTTCTAAATAGCAATCACCGATAGCTCCTTTCAGTGCTGGAGACAACGACATATCGCTTGCGCTGAATTTATTCAAATAAGAAATCGCTTTTTCGTATTCGCCAAGCATTTTATAAGAAACGCCTGCGTATGCTCTTGCTAAGTTGCCGGCTTCGGTTGAGCCAAACTCGTCAATGATTGCCAAAAATCCCAAATCTTTTCCGTTGCCGTCAAGAGCTAATTGAAAAGAATCTCTCGCAAAAAGTTGTTCAGCTCCGAAAATTGCTTCGTGCGCCTCTTGTTCCCTTGGAATCGACACGTGATTCCGGTAAAGCAACGCAGCGCATACCACTACAATTACCACTATTAAACCACCTAACAACATTGTTTTGTTTTTTTCAACAAAAGCCTCTGATTTGCTCAACGCATTTTGCACACTTTCAAACTCTTGTGTTTGAGTTTCTTTCTTTCCTTTAGCCATTTTTATTTATAAGTTTTTTAATTTTCTTTTTTCAAGTTGCAAAAATATACTTTTAAAATAGATATTGAAAATTTCGAGACTGTTTTTTTGTCTTGAACTATGATTTTCATAAGATTTGTCTTGAACCAAGATTTTCATAAGATTTACAAAATTCCCAAGATGATAAAAAATAATATGATTATCCGTGATTGCACCTAAAAAAATCCCGTAGGGATTATCTCTCGGTAGAAACCCAATTTATCCCTCTAATTTGCAAGCCGTAGGTTTGCAACCTTGAATAAATTAGGACGCAAACCTACGGCTTGCGATTTAGGACGAGATTATTCATCTACCGAGAGATGCAATCCTAATGGATTGCCTAATTTAGGTATAATTCCGGACAATCATTAAAAACAATCTTGTAAATCTTGGTTCAAGACAAAGTTCAAGACTTTTTTCCCCTTGCCGCCCGCTTGCGCTTATACTCCGCCTTCATTTTGGCAGAGTCCGAACCGTGCAGCCCTTTGACGTAAGTCGTTTTCTTTGCCTTAGTCTTTATTTTATTTTCAGGCTCTTTCTTTTCGGTTGCTTTTTTAAACAACGCGCCTTCTTGTATTATTTTTTCTATGTCCATAATGTTGATTTCTGATTTCAAGATTTTAAATTTCAGATTGCGGCTTGAGTCCTAATTCGTTGGCTTTTTGCAACATAAATTGGTAAGCGGCTTCATATTCATTCGGAATGATACCGTCTAAAATAGCATCCTTTATCGCTATTTTTATATCGCCCACTTCGCGACAAGGCGGCAGGGCAAAAACGCACATAATCTCTTCGCCCGAAACCGGCGGTTGAAAATTGCGAATGCGGTCTTTTTCTTCTATCTCTTTCAATTTTTCGCGAACGAGCAGGAAATTATTCCGGAAACGGAGCACCTTATCTTTATTCTTGGAAGTAATGTCCGCCTCGCAAAGTAGCATCAGCGATTCAATATCATCTCCCGCGTCAAACAATAATCGGCGAATGGCTGAATCTGTTACCTCATCTTCTGCTAAGATGGTCGGGCGCATGTGCAACGTAACCATTTTTTGAACGAATTTCATTTTCTCGTTCATCGGCAACTTCATACGTTTGAAAATGCCCGGTATCATTCGTTCGCCGATGTAATTATGGTTGTGAAAAGTCCAGCCGAGACGCTCGTCCCAACGCTTGGTCGCAGGCTTGCCGATGTCGTGTAGAATGGCTGCCCAACGCAACCAAAGGTCGTCCGATGTTTCGGCAACCTTGTCCAATACTTGTAATGTATGCTGAAAATTGTCTTTGTGTCCTTTACCTTCTTTTTCTTCTGTTCCTCTCAAAGCCTGCAATTCGGGGAAAATCAATGTCAATAATCCCGTTTTCTCCAATAGGTCGAAACCAACAGATGGGCAAGACGAGGCGATGATTTTATTCAATTCATCAGCAATACGCTCTTTCGAGACAATCTCCATACGATGCTTGTTGCGACCAATGGCATAAAAAGTCCGCTCTTCGATAAAAAAGCCGAGTTGAGCGGCAAAGCGTATTGCCCGCATCATTCGCAAAGGGTCATCGCTAAACGTAATGTCAGGGTCTAAGGGTGTGCGAATAATTTTGTGCTTTATATCCGCCACTCCGTTAAAAGGGTCGACCAACTCGCCGAAATGCTCCTTATTCAGACAGATAGCCAAGGCGTTTATAGTAAAATCACGGCGGTTTTGGTCATCTTCCAACGTGCCGTTTTCCACCACAGGTTTACGGGAATCGGCATTATAGGACTCTTTTCGCGCACCGACAAATTCAATTTCCAACTCCTTGAATTTAACCTGCGCCGTTCCGAAATTCTTAAAAACAGAAAGGTGCGTGTGTTTTCCCAGTTTCTTGGCAACCGTTTCTGCCACTTCAATGCCGCTACCAATTACCACCACATCTATGTCTTTGGATGGTCGTTTCAAAAACAAATCCCGCACGTAACCGCCTATGACATAGCACTTCTTCCCTACTTCATCGGCTACGGTCGAAAGGGTTTGAAAAATATTTTCTTTTAAAAATTGTTCCATTGATTGGATTTGTAAAACAGGGTGGCAAATGTACGAAATTTGGAAATTATAAAAAAATAATAATGAAACTTTACCAAATCGCAGATTTTTCATCTAAAAATATCGCAATTTTACCCCTCATTTTAGAGATCCCTCTCTCCGCTACGCTACATTCGGGATGAAACGAAGTGGAATGAGGAATCTCCCGCAAATTACACCATCATTAAACATAAGGGGTAATATTGTGGATAAGCATAATTTTAAATTTCAACAAAAATTCTCCTCCTCAATCATATTCAACATTTTAATCGTTGCCTTAATTGCAGCTTCCGTTTGGTCGACATCCAATCCGTGTGTCTTAAATACTTTGTTGTTGAATTGCCACGTAATAGTCGTATGTACTAAAGCATCGGTTTGTCCGCCCGGCGGAATGGTTACTACGTAATCTAGCAATTCAGGTTTCGGTTTATTCAGGTTGGTGTATATTTTCCATAACACTTTTGAGAAAGCGTTGTATTGCCCGTCGCCGGCAGCTGTTTGTTCGTAGGTCTTTCCTTCTATTTCAATCTTTACGGTAGCAACCGGACGCAAACCGTGCGCAAGCGAAAGTGAATAATTTACTACCTTGATTTTCTGCTCCTTGACATCGTACTTCAACACATCGGAAATGATATAAGGCAAATCTTCCTGCGTGACCAACTGCTTTTTATCGCCAAGTTCGATAATACGGTTAGTTACCTTATTCATCGCCGCCTCATCAATATTTATGCCTAATGCCTCCAAGTTTTTACGAATATTGGCTTTACCGGACATTTTACCCAACGCATATTCGCGTATCCGTCCAAAACGTTCGGGCAGCAAATCATTACAATAAAGATTGTTTTTAGAATCTCCATCGGCGTGAACACCAGCGCATTGCGTAAAAACATTATCGCCAATAACCGGCTTGTTGGCAGGGATACGGATACCGGAATAGGTCTCTACTAACTTGCTAATCTGATACACTTTATCTTCGCGCACATTTGTCCGTTTTTTCAGTTGGTCGTGAATCACCGCCAAGACACTCGTCAACGGGGCATTTCCGGCACGCTCACCCAATCCGTTTACCGTAGTGTGCACGCCTTGAATACCCGCTTGCACGGCAGCAAAGACATTTGCAACAGCCAAATCGTAATCATTATGTGCGTGGAAATCAAAATGAATACCGGGGTAACGGGTCAACATATCGCGACAAAATTCCGAAGTTTGAAATGGATTAAGTATACCGAGTGTATCGGGCAACATATACCGTTTTATCGGCAAATCGCGAAGTGAATCAATCAGTTGGTAAACATATCCCGGCGAATGTATCATTCCGTTGCTCCAATCTTCAAGGTAAATATTGACGGAAATATCCATCTGTTGAGCCAAATTAACCGCCTCGCGAATATCGCGAATATGTTCCTCCGGCGTTTTACGAAGCTGTTCGGTTACGTGTTTATGAGAGCCTTTTGTCAATAAATTAATGACTCTGCAACCGGCTTTTTGAATCCAATTGAGCGATATCGCACCATCAACAAATCCCAACACCTCAATCTTGTCGATATGTCCTTGTTTGACAGCCCACTCGGAAATGCGTTTTACAGCATTGTACTCTCCTTCCGACACACGCGCCGAAGCGATTTCGAGCCGGTCAACCCGCAATTCTTCCAGCAAAAAACGGGCAATTCCCAATTTCTCCTGCATACCAAAAGAAACCCCCGAAGTTTGTTCGCCGTCACGCAGCGTTGTATCCATTATTTCAACTTTCATAATTTTATTGATATTTAGATATTTATTGATATTTGGCTTTGCCGATATTTGTTGATATTGTTGAATCTTTTGAGTTCATCAAACTTGTATGTTTTGAAATAAAGTTATTAAGTTTAATACCAAGTTTGTTATGCTTATCCAACAATATTTGATATTCTTCTGAAATAAGATTTCTGTTCTTGGCTTTATCCAACCAAGTTTTGCTTTCATACAAAGAACCTCTGGCAATATAATAGAATAACCTCGAATCCTTAAATGTGTTCCTTCCAAAACCTTCACTTATATTTGCACCAACAGAATCAATTGCTCTAACCCATTGTTTTCCAATCGTGTCCTTTGCAAAATAATCCCATTTCACAACAGTACTCCATACTTGTTCGCCCATTTCCATAGCCAAATTGTAAATTTCTAAATCCTCTAATTTCATATTTTATGACATTTTTGGATATTTACTTCGTAATATTAACAGATATTAATTGATATTTACTTCGTGATATTAATAGATATTTACTTCGTGATATTAATAGATATTTGTGTACGCTCACGATAATATCGTAAATCAAATATCGGCGAAGCCAAATATCACGAAGTCAATATCAATTAATATCTATTTTTCTCAAATTCTTCAATTTTATCTTTTTTACTCAACAAATAATCAATATCATCAAAACCTTTCAAAAAACACTCTTTTTTATACGAATTAATCGCGAAATTCTCCGATTTTCCGGTGGCGTTGTTTGTGATTTTTTGATTTTCCAAATCAACGGTCAACGTCATTTTTTCATCGGCATTTACGTTATCAAAAATCTCCGCCAAAAACGCCTCGCTCACCACTACGGGCAACACGAAATTATTCATTGCGTTATTTCTAAAAATATCGGCAAAGAAACTTGATACTACGACTTTAAAACCATAGCCTGCAATTGCCCAAGCAGCGTGTTCGCGACTACTGCCCGAACCGAAGTTTTTACCTCCTACAAGGATGGTTGCTCCTTTATATTTCGGGTCGTTTAACACAAAATCCGCTTTCGGACTTCCGTCTTTGTTGTATCGCCAATCGGCAAAAAGATTATCGCCGAAACCGTTTTTGTCGGTCGCTTTCAGGAAGCGGGCTGGAATAATTTGGTCGGTATCGACATTTTCAATCGGCAATGGCACGATTGTACTTGTTAATGTTATGAACTTATCCATATTTATAGTTATTTTTTATGCTTATCAGCAATATTACCCCTAATGAAAAAGTAAACACGAAGACACGAAGCACACAAAGAAAATAAAAAAAATAGACATAACTTCGTGTTCTTTGTGTCTTTGTGTTTATAAAATTCATTGACTTTGACATTTGGGGTAATATTGCTGATAAGCATTTTATTTTTTAAAATTTTTATTCCGGCAAACTACATTCAATATTTTTTTCCAAAACATACTTATCGGCAAGTGCGCCGGTGATTGGATTGCCTTCCATATCAAGTTGAATTAAGCGATTTTCACCTACTATGTAATAAGGCGGAAAGCCCTTTGCATCGTTCAAAAAAATGGTGCTGCCCGCCTCGTTCCACGAAAACTTACCCGAAATCATTATTGGAAAACTATTCCCTTTGCCAAGATACGAGTAACTTAACAGGTAAGTTTCGTCAGGATGCAACGTAAGAGAAACGCTGATGCCTTCACAATCGGCACAGGGAATAACACCCGTGTAAGTGCCTGCCCAATCCAAACTGTTCTGTGAGTTATGAGCAGCGTCAATAGCAACTTGGTAATTGTCCGTAAATCCCCAATGCGCCGTGAATATATATTCGGCAGTAGGTATATGGCGGATGATTTCCCTTGACGCTATTGCTTGAGCATTATCCATATCAAAGAACGCAGGGATCGGCGCTATTTTACCATCTTTTAAACTCAAAATATCGCCGGTAAATAAATATTTGTCATTGATGAGATAAGCCATCATTCCACTTGTGTGTCCGGGAACGAGAATGCCCTCAATTTTCAAATTTCCTATCTGAACTACCTCGCGGTCTTCCAAAAGAATGTAGTCGGTACGAGGAAGTGAATTGCCAAACCAAAGGAATTTGGACTTTTCGCCGTTTATCATCTTTTCCTCTTCTTTCGACATATAAAGTTTGGCATTGTCAAATAAGCCCAATGCCCCCACGTGGTCTCCATCGGTATGGGTTAGAAGCACTGCAACTACATCGTTAGGATTTATTCCCAAACTTTTCATTTGCTCCTCTACTGTTGCCGGATTGTTTGCACAGTCAATAACAATGTATTGAGTATCGTCCTGTACAATGAAAACATTAGTAAAATCATCTTTTACCACGAAAATATTGTCAACGATGTGTCCGGTTTCCATAGGAGTAAATTCGGACATTTCGGATTTAAGTTTCAATGCCATTCCAACAAATGCTAATACCAATAAGCCTACGATAACACCTGTGATTATTAGTGTTCTTTTTAAAATTTTATTCATATTTGTTCTGTTTTTTTATTTTCAAAATTTTAAATATTTACTTTTTCACACAACGAACCGACATCTTGAAAAGTTGAGTGTTGAATTCCACAGGACCCACACCATCGTTATCAATATATAAGAACCACATATATGAAATTTTAGTAGAACGATTACCCCAATAAAGACCGTGCGAACCTACGTGTGTGACCGAGCCATCAGTACCATGCATACCAGTGGCAGGCAAAAACAACGTGTTATCACCACTACCAATTCTTTGCCCGTTTTTGCCATTTACGGTTGTCCATTCGCTATTTGTATTGGCAAGTCGCTCAAGTGCTGCAAACGTAGGAAGAATCCAACCTGCAGGACAAGCATTTTGGGCTTCTTCCCAAGTATAAAAACTACCGTAATCTTCTGGGTTAGTTGCACCGACATTACTTGTAGCCCAAATGAAGCCATTGATTTCTACACCTTCATCAGAAATGCTATTTTGTGCATTCGCGTTCAATATCGTAATAACAACACATATATTAATTAAAATGTTTCTTATTCTCATTTGATGTTATTTGCAAAATACAATCATTTCAAAAAATCCCTCGGATCAGTTAATTTTCCCGTAATTGCAGCAGCTGCAGCCACAAGCGGACTTGCGAGAATGGTGCGTGCACCCGGTCCTTGTCTTCCCTCGAAGTTGCGGTTGGAAGTTGAAACGGCGTATTTGCCCGCAGGCACTTTATCATCGTTCATTGCCAAGCAAGCCGAGCAACCGGGCTGGCGGATTTCCATACCTGCCTCGGCAAAGATTTTATCCAAGCCTTCTGCACGCATTTGTTTATCAACCAGCCACGAGCCGGGAACAATCCACACAACCACATTGTCGGCTTTTTTCTTGCCTTTTACAAAATTGGCAAATTGACGAAAATCTTCAATACGTCCGTTGGTACAACTGCCGATGAAAACGTAGTCAATCGGCTTGCCAACGATTTTTTCGCCGGGTTTGAAGCCCATATATTCCAATGATTTTTCGTAAGAAACGCGCCCTGCCTCGTCAATCGTGTCGAGCGTTGGGATTGTGTCGTTGATGCCCATTCCCATACCCGGATTGGTACCGTAAGTTACCATTGGTTCGATGTCTTCGGCACGGAAAGTAAGTTCTTTGTCGAAAACCGCATCATCGTCCGTTTTCAATGTGCGCCAATAAGCGAATTTTTTGTCCCACTCCTCGCCTTTCGGAGCGTATTCGCGACCTTTGATATACTCGAAAGTGGTTTCATCAGGAGCAATCATTCCGCCACGTGCACCCATTTCGATAGAAAGATTACACAATGTTAGGCGTTCTTCCATCGTCATATTGCGGACAACTTCGCCGGCGTATTCCACGAAATAGCCTGTGGCTCCGCCTGTTGTGAGTTGGGCAATCATATAAAGTGCCACGTCTTTTGCGGTAACGCCTTTTTTGAGTTTGCCTTCAAAATTGATACGCATCGTCATTGGGCGAGATTGGAACACACATTGCGTAGCCAGCACCATTTCCACTTCGGAAGTTCCGATACCGAAAGCAATGGCTCCCATTGCGCCGTGTGTAGAGGTGTGCGAGTCGCCGCAAACCATCGTCATTCCGGGCAACGAAAGTCCGTTTTCGGGACCAACGATGTGAATAACGCCGTTTTTCGGGTGTCCCATCGGGTAGTAGTTTACGCCAAATTCCTTAGCGTTTCTGTCTAATGTGTCAACTTGATTTTTTGACACAGGGTCGGCAATCGGTAATTCTTGATTTTTGGTAGGAATGTTGTGATCGGGCATACAGGTAATTTGCTGCGGGCGAAACACTTTTAATCCTCTGTTGCGCATCCCTTCAAAGGCTTGCGGACTGGTTACTTCGTGGCAGTACATTCTATCAATGTACAGTTGGGTGGGACCGTCTGTAACTTCGGTTACGATGTGTGCGTCCCAGATTTTGTCGAATAGGGTTTTTGACATATTTTTTTTGATTAATATTTTTGTTTTTTAATTATTTACTATTACCTTTGTAATAGAATTTACACCTTGTATAAGCGCTCGCTTTTGCTTGACGACTTTTATTACAGGGTGTTTTTCTTTTCTAAAAATTGTACTTCTATTTTGCTGATACTGTATTGAATATGCCGGCCATCATTTTTTATACCCAGCGTCAATTTTACAGTAAAGTTCATATAATCCAGTTCATCACTTCCAAACTCATAAAATAAAGTCGCCAAATTTACATAATTAAATTCTTTTTGTTTGCCTATTGTTTTAGAAATTTTGTAAATTGGAACATCGGGTAACGGTTTGGCATCTTTAATTATTTTTTCAAGATTTTTTACCGCATAAGTCGATTGCCAGCTTTTCGTACTACTATTACTTGCCTTTTTTCCGCTTTCACGCATTGAAATATACACATCAACTCCCAAGAAATCATTATAAACAACTTTTTTCCCTTTGGTTCGTTGTAACCGTTCCAACAATTCGAGATAGGTATTTTTTACAATCTCTCGGCGTTGTTCGGTTGCATTTTTGTCTGTTGGTATGCCGTCTATTATTTGAGGTAATCCGTTATTCATTTTGGAAGTAGGGGTTTTGACATATTTTTAAGAGTTTTATTTTAATACATATTCTTGAAACAATAGACCTATAACAATGAGAATAATCATTAATAGCACGAATAGTAATTGTACACTTATTGATATCATAAGCAAAATAACTATTTTCTTAAATTTATTATCGGTTGTAATACGGTTGTTAAAGTAATTAATTCGTTTTATTATAATAAAAGTAATTGGCAATAATAAGAAGAAATAAAAACACATACTTAGCAATACTTCCTCTCCCCCGTGAGCAAAAACCGTCAAAGGATATAAAAATGTCATTAACAGTATAATTTGTTTCTTCATTTTCTTTTATTTTTCAATACTTAAAACAGTTTCAGTTGTCCCGAAATATGGGACAACTGATTTTTTATATTCAACTGATAACAATTTGCTACCGCTTCACTTCGCCTTTTTCTTAAACTCAACCACTTTCAGCAAATCAGCCAACTGCTCACTTTTTGAAATATCGAAAAGTAAAGGTATCATTTTTCCCCATTCTTTTTCGATGGTGAAATTATTTTCGTTCAATTCTAATGCTGCGATCCCCTCCAAATGTCTTTCCAAAAAGAAAAAACCTGTTTTGAAAAAGCCGTTCCAAACAGATAGCCAAAAAACAGTTTTCTTTTTGAAAGAAACTTTACACAGCCACGCTTTGCTGTCGTTGTAGTATTTCCAATCGAAAGTCAAACCTTGCTCGGTTAATATTGTCGAAAGTTCTTCAAAAACGGGGTAACTTTTTTTGATCGTTTCTTTCAGAATTTCGTTTGTTGGAAATATTTCCGGATTGTTTAATAAGTTTTTTTCGCTTGCCACAATCTTTTGATTTAAAATTTATGCAATTTCTTATATTTTTCTATATTTTCCAATATGCATCCATCTATTTCTTTGAAATTTTTGTAAACATTATCATCAAAGAAAATACGCTTTCCATTTTTCAGTTTTATCTCTCTTGAATAGATAGAAGTGGTATTCCATCTTGAAGTTTTACGCTCCATACCCGCATATTTCATTGAAAAATCTCGATTTACATCTGCAATTTCATCGTATTTTACACACCGAACTGTTCTGAAAATCAAATTTTTGAAAAGTACATACTCGTCTGTAACGATAATTTGTGTGGGATTTAAAAGGTAAATAAAAAAAAAATAAAACCGAAAATCCCCGTAACATAACCGGCAATATATGAATATTCAAATTCCCAACGAATTGCGACAAAAGTAGCTCCTATTATTCCCAAAAAAAATCCCGGTATCATCGCAACGAGGACACCCGATAGAATATGCGATATTCTGAATTTAGAAACAACCGTCATTTCATCAACACTTCACAAACTTATTAATCGCATCAATATAAGCCTCCACAGACGCAGCGACAATATCCGTATTTGCAGAGAATCCTGCATAAACATTTCCGTCATATTCAACTTGCATGTGGACTTTACCCACATCATCGCTTCCTTTTGTAATTGCCTGAATTAAAAACTCTTGCAATGTCATTTGTCGTCTGATAATCTGTTTCAATGCTTTGATCGCGGCATCAACCGGACCGTTTCCGCTGGCGGCTGCCTCAAATTTTTCGCCGGCTATATCTAACCCGATGCTTGCGACAGACTTCACTCCTACTCCCGAAGTTACTTGCAGGTATTCTAATTTAATCCGTTGAGATGCTGTTCTATCCTTTCCTGCAAGCATCAACACGTCATCATCGTTTATCTCTTTCTTTTGGTCGGCAAGGCGCAAGAAGGATTCGTAGATTTTGTCTAACTTTTCGCCTTCCATTTCGATTCCAAGTATGTGCAAGCGATGTTTCAATGCTGCACGTCCGCTGCGAGCTGTCAGAACAATAGAATTATCATCAATTCCAACATCTTTTGGATCCATAATTTCATACGTTTGTATGTTTTTCAATACACCGTCCTGATGGATACCGGACGAGTGCGCGAAAGCATTCCGCCCCACCACCGCTTTGTTCGGCTGAACAGGCATATTCATCAAACTGGAAACCAAGCGGCTGGTCGGATATATTTTCTTCGTATTGATATTCGTGTCGATGTTCAACCCTTTGTGGCATTTCAGAATCATTGTTACCTCTTCCAACGAAGTATTTCCGGCACGTTCCCCTATTCCATTAATTGTTACTTCCACTTGACGCGCTCCGTTCATCACTCCGGCAATGGTGTTTGCGGTAGCCATTCCCAAGTCGTTGTGACAGTGGGTAGAGATAATCGCTTTGTCAACGTTTTTCACGTTTTCCATCAAAAACTTGATTTTCTCGCCAAACTCCGAAGGTAAGCAATAACCGGTTGTATCAGGAATATTCACCACCGTAGCACCGGCTTTTATCACGGCTTCCACCACGCGGGCAAGATATACGTTATCGGTACGACCGGCATCTTCGCAGTAAAATTCCACGTCTTCGACATAACGTTTAGCATATTTTACAGCTGCAATAGCACGTTGGAGAATTTCCTCCTGTGTGGAATTGAATTTGTACTTGATATGCAAATCAGAAGTTCCGATTCCCGTATGGATGCGTTTGTTTTTCGCATATTTGAGCGACTCGGCAGCCACATCAATATCTTTTTCCACACCGCGAGTCAACGCGCAAATGGTAGGCCACGTAACCGCTTTTGAAATTTCTACCACCGAATTAAAATCTCCCGGACTTGAAATGGGAAATCCCGCCTCGATAATATCTACTCCCAACGCTTCCAATGCTTTTGCTACCTCAATTTTTTCAATTGTATTTAATTGACAACCGGGAACTTGCTCCCCATCCCTCAAGGTTGTGTCGAAAATAAAAAGTCTATCAGCCATAATATTATTTTTTTAAGTTGTTATTTATTTTTCATCAAAAAAACCCTTCTCATTTTGAAGTGAGAAAGGCTTTCTTGTATTATTGTTACATTATACCCATACAATTCTCACTTCTACTTGCTTTGCAAGAGAATAATAATGCTGAGAATAATATTTGTATATTGTCTATTCATTTTTCTTTTTTGTTTTGACGATGCAAATATATATGATATTTTCCATATACGCAAAATAAATTGTAATTTTTTTATGTAAAAAATTTACGAAATGAAAATTCAAAACACATATAAATTACAAATTAATCAAAAAGTAGCCTGTAACCGAATACGTACCCCTTGCCGGTCAATATTCGGATGGTCTCGGTAAGTTAAACGCCAAACGTAATCCACACGAAGTATTTTCAAGATATTTTCCAATCCAACGCCTAATTCCATATAAGGGATATGGGTCATTTGATAACTCCTTTCGGGAAAAAGGAAAAGTCCGCTACTTATATCAGGATTATTTTTATCACTCAAACCACCATACAAACCGCGAAAAGAAACCACTTCCCGCCATTTCAACTTTTTCAACAATGGGGTACGGCTGAACATATAACCGTTAAAATGATGTGTAACATCCCAAGAAGCATATTGGTCATTAAGAAATTCCATCGCATTCATCAATGTATAGGTTTCAGGCTGAATGATATAGGAAAGATTGGCGTTGGGAATAATCAACAACGGAAACGGAACTTTATCCCACACCTTCCCTGCCTTTAAAATCACATCAGCATAACCGAAATTGGAAATCCAAAAATGTTTCCGAAAGCCTATTTCAGTAAAATTACGGGTATAATCGGCACCCAGAAACCCTTTTTGTCCGATGGAATGGGACAGTGTAAAAATCGGGGAATCTAAATTTGTAGAAAAACGATTGTTCCGGGTTTGTAAAAATTTCTCATTGGGAGCATATCGCAATTTCACTTCGGCTTCGCTCATTGTGTAGTTTTCCAAAAAAATGACGCTTTCATCGGATTTTTTTTGTTGAAAATGAACTAAACGAGTAGCATATTCCGTTGTATTACGCACAGAAATATCGTAGGAAAAACCTGAATGAAATTCCTGTTTATATGCCATTTCCGCCTTGCGTAGATAAGTCGTTCTTTCATCGTTCGAACGTTTTATGGAGAGAATCACATCATCCTGATTTGCGTACAAATATCTTTGTCCCAACTTGTTAATATCATATTCATAAAGTACCCTCAACGAATGTATCGGAAATTCAAGCGGATGTTCTTTCTTGGGAGTAAAGGAATAGGTCAATTCTGTACGATATTTCCACTTTTCATCGCGAAATCCGTAAGCGGCAAATCCATTGACAAACCAATGTTTATTCAAATGGGCGGTGGTCATCCCCCCTACCCTTAATCGCAAACCTTCTAATTTATTGCCGCTGATAATTGAGTTTATCGGTCCTAAATCAAATGGACTATTCGTTCTCTTTATGGGGATATATAGGAAATCAACGTTGGGGTTATCCCACATTTTCTGTGTTTCCAACGTAAGATTATCCCAAAAGGTCAAATTTTCACCGCGTTCATACGCTTCAATTTCAGACAACAGTTGCTCAATTTCAGACAATAACCGTTCATAAGAAATAGAATCTCCGACCTCCTCTATTTCCCCGATGGAATCGCCAGCTTGGGCAGAAAAAGAGAGTACGAAAAAAATCAGAAATAATATCAAACGAATCATCATTTTCGTCCATATATTGTCAATTTTAACGATTAAAACTCAAATATTTTTCCGTCTTTACTTAGAAAAGTATTCTCAAAAACAGACTTTGCCTCGACAAGTAATCCGGAAACATCTTCATATCGCGCCGAATAATGCCCTAAAATAAGTTGTTTTACATTCGCTTTGCCGGCTATCGTAGCGGCTTGCATTGCCGTTGAGTGCATTGTTTCCTTAGCTCTCGGCAAATGTTCTTGCAAAAAAGTAGCTTCGTGAAACAAACAATCTGCATTTTCTATAATCGGAATAATGCTTTCGGTATATATCGTATCCGAGCAATAGGCATATTTTTTGGGCGGAGCAGCCGGAGTGGTTAATCTGCAATTAGAAATGACTTCACCTTCCGGAGTTACAAAATCTGCCCCTTTTTTTATCGATGAAATCTCTTTTACCGGAATTTGATAGAATTCAATCATCTCTTTTTTTATATGATTATCCTTCTTTTTTTCGGAAAAAAGAAATCCGCAAGTCGGAACTTTGTGTTTTAACGGAATGGAATATACACTTACGGAACGGTCTTCATACAACAATTCGTGATGATTCGGGTTAAAAGCGTGAAAGAAAATCTGATAGGATATTCCTTGGCAAAAATAATTAATCTGCGGTCGGAGCATTTTTTCCAAATCCGGATGAGCGTGAATGTGCAAATCAGCTGTTCTACCCAACATCCCCAACGTGGTCATCAATCCCATCACGCCAAAACAGTGATCGCCGTGCAAATGAGAAATAAAAATATGATTTAAACGGGTAATTTTCGCATTACATTTAACTATTTGACGTTGAGTACCTTCACCACAATCAATTAAAAACGCCTTTTCTCTGACAGTTAATAGTTGAGAAGATTGATTGTACTGCTTTGTCGGCTTTGCTGACCCGCATCCAAGAATTTGTAGTTGAAATTTTTCCATCTTTTTTTAAATTTTGAACCATGATTTTCATAAGATTAAAAAGATTCTCAAGATTTTAGAATCTTGGCAATTTTTTTAAACTAAAATCCCAGTTCAGACATAAAAAGAGACGAAACGTTTCCGTCTCGTCTCCTTCTCTATTTTACATTAAGAACTATTCTTTTGAGAACAATTCAATTTCAACACGTCTGTTTTGAGCTCTTCCGGCAGGAGTGCTGTTAGTTGCAATTGGATTTGCTGCTCCAAAACCGTTTGTTGTTATAACAGCTGCAGGAACACCTTTTCTTACTAAATAAGCTTTAACAGCATAAGCTCTGTCTTTTGACAATTGAAGATTTTTTTCAGCGTTACCTGAACTATCGGTAAAACCATTCAATGTTACCGTCCACTGAGGACGTTGCAACAACAATGTTGCCAATCCATCCAAAGAAGCAAAAGAAGATGGTTTAATAACGTCTTTTCCGCTTTCAAACTCCAATGTAGAGAATGCTGTTTGAATAATTCTGGCTTCTTCGTGAGTTGGAGTATATTTAACGCTAGCTCTTGCTCTTTTCTTCATTGCAGCCAACGTATCTTGCAATGCTTTTACTTGAGTGTTTGTTTTTTGAAGTTCAGCATTTTGAGCAGCAACTTGTTTTTCTAATTTTTCAGTTGCGTCTGCAAATTGTTTATCCAAAGCAGCTTGATCTACCGGAGCAGGAATTTCAACTTGTGGGTCGTAGTTAAGCAATGTGATGTTTCTTACATTTTTATCACCGCCAATTTTAAATCTTGCAACGAAGTTACCGTTCATCATAGAACGACCACCGTTAGCTCTACCTACATAGTCATTATTTGCGTGAAGACGATATTGACCTTCCAAGCCTAAAGCTAACCATTTAGCAACGTTGTATTCCAACAATGCACCGGCTACTGCAACAGGAGCAACGCCATTGTCTCCATCTTTGTTTTTATCTGTGCTCCAATCGTAGATAGAAACACCGGCACCTGCATTAGCATACAAGTTCAATTTTTGCCATCCAAGAGAACGATACTTTGAAATGACGTTTGAAACATTCAACGATCCTTGAAGCGTAATGTCTTGTACAGTTGAACTCAATTCTCCTTTTTTACCTCCACCAAGAGTTCCGCGATCGTTCATCTGATACATATACTCTAATCCTAATCCCCAAAGAGGGTTAACCGTTACATCAAAAAATGCACCAAATGCACCATTCACACTTTGATCAGACCAACGAAGGAAGTTCAAACCACCTTTAATACCAAAAGAGATACGATTTACACCTTCAGGACCACCGTAAGTAGTACCAACAGCATAATTCCCTCCACTTTGAGTCGTAGCCTCTTGAGTTGCTACACTACCTTCTTCTTGGGCAAATGCACCTCCTACAAAACAGCTCGACACCATCAACAACGTTAATAACTTCTTTTTCATAATACTTATATAAATTAAAATTAATAAATTAAATTTTTGCACAAAGATCTATAAATCTATTGAAATAAAACAATTTTTGAACCGTTTTTTACTTTTCATTAATATTTTTTACTTATTTTGCTCTAATTGATCCTTCAAAGCAGCTAATTCTTCTATATCTCCAAGGGTGGTTTTTTCCATTCCGGAATTAATTTCCGGTTTCTTGGTCGATTTCTTTTTCTTAGCATCCTTTTTTTCGCCATCTTCTGCGTTAGCTCCTTTTTGAGTATCTTCAAAAATACGGCTGTGAGAAAGAATGATTCTTTTTGCCTCTTTGTTGAACTCAATTACTTTGAACTCTAATTTTTCATCCACTTGAGCTTGAGATCCATCTTCTTTCACCAAATGTTTTGGTGTTGCAAAACCTTCTACTCCATAAGGTAACGTAATCACCGCACCTTTGTCCAACATTTCTACGATAGTTCCTTCGTGAACCGAATCTACTTTAAAGATTGTTTCAAACACATCCCAAGGGTTCTCTTCCAATTGTTTGTGTCCTAAGCTCAAACGACGGTTATCTTTGTCGATTTCCAACACTTGAACATCAATATCGGCTCCGATTTGTGTAAATTCGGATGGATGTTTGATTTTCTTCGTCCAAGAAAGGTCGGAAATGTGAATCAATCCGTCTACTCCTTCTTCGATTTCAACAAATACGCCAAAATTAGTAAAGTTACGTACTTTTGCAGTGTGCTTGCTTCCTACCGCATATTTGGTTTCGATTGCTTCCCAAGGATCTGCTTTCAATTGTTTGATACCCAAAGACATTTTTCTTTCTTCGCGATCCAACGTCAAGATAACAGCTTCTACTTCATCGCCTACATTCATAAAATCTTGAGCACTACGCAAGTGTTGAGACCAAGACATTTCAGAAACGTGAATCAAACCTTCTACTCCCGGAGCGATTTCAACGAACGCACCATAGTCAGCCATCACAACCACTTTTCCTTTTACTTTATCGCCCACTTTCAATTCTGCACTAAGAGCATCCCATGGATGTGGAGTTAATTGTTTCAAACCTAATGCGATACGTTTTTTGTCATCATCAAAATCCAAGATAACTACGTTCAACTTTTCGTCCAACGTAACCACTTCTTCCGGATGAGTAACACGTCCCCAAGAAAGATCGGTGATGTGAATCAATCCGTCTACGCCGCCAAGGTCGATGAACACCCCGTAAGAGGTAATATTTTTAACAGCTCCTTCGAGAACCTGTCCTTTTTCCAATTTAGAGATAATATCTTTCTTTTGTTGTTCCAATTCAGCTTCGATAAGCGCTTTATGGGAAACCACCACGTTTTTAAACTCGTGATTGATTTTAACAACTTTGAATTCCATTGTTTTTCCAACAAATACATCGTAATCACGGATAGGCTTAACGTCAATTTGAGATCCCGGCAAAAAGGCTTCAATTCCAAATACGTCAACAATCATACCGCCTTTCGTACGGCATTTGATATATCCTTTGATGATTTCGTTGTTTTCCAACGCTGCGTTCACGCGATCCCAAGAACGGGCAGCACGCGCTTTTTTGTGAGAAAGGATCAATTGTCCTTTTTTATCTTCTTGGCTTTCGATGTAAACCTCTACTTCGTCGCCAACTTTCAAGTCCGGATTGTAACGAAACTCGTTCATTGATACAATTCCGTCCGATTTGTAGCCAACATTGACTACCACTTCTCTCTTATTCATAGAGATAACCTTTCCGATCGCAACATCTTTGTCTTTCAACACATTCAATGTTTGATCGTACTTGTTTTCCAATTCTTCGTGGCTAATGCTGGTCAACACTTCGCCTTTTTCATAAGCATCCCAGTCGAAATCTGCCACCGGAGCTACTTTTTTAGTTAATTCACTCATTAAAATTTAATGTTTTAAATTAATCGTTAGACATTATATTGTAAAATTCGGGCGCAAAGGTATAGATTTTTTATAAATAATCATACTTTAAAACCAAATATTTACATCTCCAACTCTTTAATTTTATAAAATTTCATTTTAAATTTCTTCAACTCTTCAAAAAAACGTTTTTAATGGCTGTTTTTGAACTATTTATTCTACAAAACAACAAATTGTTTTACTTTGTTCAAACAAAAACAAAAAAATATCGGATTTTTACACAAATTTCCCTGCTTTTTAACCAACAATTTTCTATTTTTGCAAACTAAAATTTTAATCGAAATGTTATGGAATTAAGTAGAACTAAAATTGTTGACGCATTAAAATCAACTTCCTTTGGAGAAATAGTAAACATTAAAGGCTGGGTGCGCACGCGGCGCGGTAATAAAAATGTCAATTTTATCGCTTTAAACGATGGTTCTACCATTCATAATATACAAATTGTGGTTGACACGGAAAAATTTGGAGATGAGTTTCTGAAACCAATTACCACCGGAGCTTGCCTCAGCGTTATCGGAACGTTGACCAAATCGCAAGGACAAGGGCAAGCCGTAGAGATTTTTGCCGATGAAATCGAAATATACGGTACTGCCGACCCAAATACCTATCCATTGCAAAAAAAAGGGCACTCAATGGAATTTTTACGTGAAATAGCACACTTGCGTCCGCGCACAAATACTTTTGGAGCAGTACTCCGCATACGCCACCACATGGCAATGGCTATCCACCGCTTTTTTCACGAAAGGGGTTTTTTCTATTTTCACGCACCCATTATTACCGGTTCCGATTGTGAAGGTGCCGGACAAATGTTTCAGGTAACCACAATGAATTTGTATAACCTGAAAAAAGAAAAAGACGGTTCCATCGACTATTCCGAGGATTTTTTCGGCAAACAGGTAAGTTTGACCGTTTCCGGACAATTGGAGGCAGAACTGGCTGCTATGGCGTTGGGGGCGGTTTATACTTTCGGACCGACATTCCGTGCAGAAAACTCCAATACTCCACGTCACTTGGCGGAATTTTGGATGATTGAACCGGAAGTTGCTTTCAACGAAATAACCGAAAATATGCAGTTGGCGGAAGATTTTATCAAATATTGTATCCAATGGGCATTGGACAACTGCAAAGAAGACATTGAGTTTCTCAATAATATGATTGATAAAGAGTTGATCGACAGACTTCGTTTTGTGGTCAATAACGAATTTATTCGCTTGACTTACACCGAAGGGGTTAAAATATTGGAAGATGCTGTTGCCAAAGGTCACAAATTTGAATTTCCTATTTTCTGGGGAGCAGATTTGGCTTCCGAGCACGAACGCTACCTCGTAGAAGAACATTTCAAAAAACCGGTTATCTTGACCGATTACCCAAAAGAGATAAAATCGTTCTATATGAAACAAAACGACGATGGGAAAACGGTTCGCGCGATGGATGTGTTGTTTCCGAAAATCGGCGAAATCATCGGTGGTTCTCAACGCGAAGAAGATTTGGAAAAATTACAAAAAAGAGCCGAAGAGATGCACGTTCCGACAAAAGATATTTGGTGGTACTTGGATACCCGTCGCTTCGGAACAGCGCCACACGCCGGATTCGGACTCGGATTCGAGCGTCTATTGCTATTCGTAACCGGAATGACGAATATTCGCGATGTGATTCCTTTCCCGCGCACGCCGAATAATGCAGAGTTTTAATTTGCGCGAAGGCACGAAAAGCACGAAGGCGCGAAAGGTTCTCTATATCCCTTTCGTGCCTTCGCGCCTTCGTACCCTTTTAAATCCTCGATGAAATCAACTCATCCGCAATTTTCACACATTCTTCGCACGTACAACTTTTGTTCAATTTTATCTCTCTGCATTTTTCGTGGGTTGTTTTTTGGGCAAAGTGTTCGTTTAACGGTTCGTGTCCTATTTTCTCCATTAGATGGTTGGCGGCGTGAAGTGCACCGCAAAGACCACCGGCTGCTCTCCCACCCCCATGAGCGCGAAAAGCCTCTATCACTTCGTCTTCGATTTGAAAATGATGTTGAAATCCTTTCAATATAGCTTGCGCACAATTAAAATTGTGTGGCGTTTTACGAAAATGGTCTTCTGATTTTATTCGTTTCATGATTATGTATTTCAGATTTTAAAATTTCAGATTTCAAATATTTTACACCAATTATCAAAACGGGCAACGACTTCCGTTCCGTATTTTTCCAATCTTTTACGCACCTTTTCTATTGGCTGCTCCTTTCCCAAATGCGTTTTGGAATAAAATTTATCGGCAAAACAGACAATTTGCTCTTCTATCGAAAGCGGAAGCATTTCTCTGTGTGGAATCGGTAAATTTCCTTTTATTATCTGCGAAAGGGACAACCCTGTCCCCGTATGCCGTTCACACACAAGCGCGTGTAGCGGATAACCCTCTTTCATCATCATCTCGCTACCCAAATAACCGTGACAGATATAAGCAAAATCGCCATAACAACAAATTCCGGGTGCATACGTCTTGCACACACCAATATCGTGCAACATCGCAGCCTCCTTTATAAAACGCAAATTAGGATTCAAATCCAATCTGTTATTCGCAATCGCAAGGGCTTTATTGGCAACATCATGACTATGATGCACCAATATCTTATATGCCTCATGGTTGGGATTGTAATATTTTTCGATAATATGAAGAGGATTCATTTTTTAATGTATAATTTACAATGTAAATGCAAAGAAAAATAAATAATTTTGCCAAAACAAATTATTCAGTTACTCAATTATTCAGTTATTATGAAATTAATTGATACCCACTCGCACATTTACGAGGATGATTTTAAAGATGACATTGACGATGCCATCGTCCGGTTGGAACAACAACATATATATAAGGTATTACTTCCGAATGTTGATTCCGAAACAATCGGAAAAATACACGCATTGGAACAAAAGAGACCTGACTTGTTTCACGCAATGATAGGTGTACACCCAACGAGCATCAAAGAAAACTACAAGGAAGAATTGCAAATGGTAAATAATCAGCTTTCAAACAGAAAATACTGCGCCATCGGCGAAATCGGCATTGACCTCTATTGGGATAAAACATTTTTGAACGAACAAATAATTGCGTTTGAAACTCAAATACAATGGGCAATAGAAAAAGGATTGCCAATAGTAATTCATTCGAGGGAATCTTTTGATGTTATTTATCAAAGTCTGAAAAAATTCGACAAAAAACAGTTAAAAGGAGTTTTTCACAGTTTTACCGGAGATTACGGGACGGCGAAAAAGATTTTCTCTTTTGGCAATTTCAAGTTAGGAATTAACGGCATTGTTACGTTCAAAAACTCTGGATTAGACAGGGTTGTAGCGCAACTTCCGTTAGAAAAGTTAGTGCTGGAAACCGACTCGCCTTACCTTGCACCCGTACCATATCGCGGAAAACGAAACGAAAGCGCCTACCTCTCCTTCATTGCTCAAAAAATAGCGGAAATAAAAAATGAGCCTGTCGAAAAAATAGCTGAAATAACAACCAGGAATGCGTTAGAGATATTTTCGTTGGATTAAAAAATGTAAAATGTGAAGAATTTTCAATTATTTTCAAAATTATTTTTCTACTTCATTGTTTTTTCATTACATTTGCGGGTCGAGTTTTGTAAGGTATACTGAGATAATGGAGAGATGCTCGAGTGGTTGAAGAGGCACGCCTGGAAAGCGTGTATACGCCAAAAGCGTATCGCGGGTTCGAATCCCGCTCTCTCCGCAAAATAAAGAAGAACAGAATTAATTAATCAAGTAACAATTTATAACTAATATCAAAAAAAAAGAAAATGAAAAAGGTATTTGCAGTATTAACAATTTTGGGAGTCATTTTATTTGGTATGACTTCGACCGTTTTTGCCCAAGATTATTATGAGTCGGAAGAAGCGACTCACGAAGCTCCGGCTCGAGTTCAAGAACCAGTTGCACCGGTACAAGCTGTAGAACAAATGGTAGAACAGGGTGAAAAAGAAGTAATTGGCTTGCACAAAACAATGAAAATCAAATTTATTGAAGGTAGCGCCGGATTTATGAGTCTCCTTGCCTTATTATTGATTTTTGGTTTGGCTCTTTGTATCGAAAGAATTATTTACTTGAGTTTGGCTTCAGTCAATACCAAGAAGTTATTGAAAAAAATTACAGAAGCATTGGATAACAACGATGTAGAAGAGGCAAAAGAAGTTTGTCGCAACACTCGCGGTCCGGTAGCATCTATCTTATATCAAGGGTTAACCCGTATCGACGAAGGTCCGGAAGTAGTAGAAAAAACCGTTATTTCTTACGGAGGCGTACAAATGGGATTGTTGGAGAAAAACGTAACTTGGATCTCTCTATTTATCTCTCTTTCTCCGATGTTAGCGTTCTTGGGAACGGTAGTGGGGATGATTATGGCGTTCGATAAAATCCAAGAAGTAGGTGATATTTCTCCGACAGTAGTAGCAGGAGGTATCAAATTAGCATTGATTACCACCGTATTCGGTTTGATTATCGCGATGATTCTTCAAACATTCTTCAACTTTATCCTTACCAAAATCGAAGGACTTACAGCCGAAATGGAAGATTGTTCAATCTCATTGCTTGATATTATCGTAAAATATCAGCTTAAAAAATAATATCTCAACGTAAAAAGGAGAAAAAAATATGTATAAATTAAATAGAATAATTCCCAATATAACATTAATGGTGTTATTGGCTGTCTCTGTGCTTATCTTCATATTATTTTATGGAGGGGGAGATGTAGACACAAATGAGGAATTGGTGCAAGGTTTATCACAACCGGTATATACGGACTTGTTGATGAAATATATGTACGTTCTTTTCGGAATAGCTCTTTCTGCTACATTGGTTTCTGCGGTATTGACATTTATTATAAAATTGGATTCAAACCCGAAATCAGCAATAGTTGGACTTATTGGAATCGGGGCTATGGGGCTATTAGCGCTTATTGCCTGGTCTTTAAGCGATGCAACCCCTTTAAGCATTGTAGGATTTGACGGAGAGCAAACAGCAACCGATTTGATCATATCCGATATGAGTTTGTATATCATATACATTTTGTTTACGATAGCTCTTATCGTGTCCGGCTTAAGTTTTTTCGCAAAACGATTTTCTTAATCCACTAAAAAAAGATGTAAATGAAAGTAAAAAAGAGAGAAATACAAGAGGTTAATGCAAGTTCGATGGCAGACATCGCATTCTTGTTGCTTACGTTCTTTCTTATGACGGCATCTATGGGGACAAGTAGCGGGATCTCGCGAAGACTTCCGCCTCCTATTCCTCCCGATCACAAACAGGATGATGATATAGTTGAAGTTAACAGACGAAATATTTTAATTGTTCTTGTTAACAGTAACAATCAATTGATGGTCAACGGCGAAGTGATGGATGTTCATAGATTAAGACAGAAAGCAAAAGAATTTATTACCAATAAATATGATGATCCGCACATGCCCGAGAAATTAGTACCGGAGGAAGTAATTCCTTTCTTCGAGAATGTTCCGACTACGTCAAAACACGTTATTTCGTTGCAAAATGACCGCGGAACACAGTATCAGGCATATATAACCGTTCAAAATGAATTGATGGCGGCTTACAGAGAGTTGCGTGAAGAATTAGCGAGAAACAGATTCGGAATTGCTTTCTCAGATTTGGATGAGGAGAGACGAAATGCAATACAAAAAGTATTCCCTCAAAACATATCCGAAGCAGAACCGAGAAATTATGGAGGAAGTAACTGATGGGAAAGTTTAAAAAAGACGGTGGTCGGAAAATGACCAAAATCAGTACGGCATCACTACCCGACATCGTGTTTATGTTGTTGTTCTTCTTTATGACTGCAACAACGATGAAGGAAGTTTCGCTGAAAGTGCGTATTACTTTCCCGCAAGCAACCGAATTGACAAAATTGGATAAACAGTCGTTGGTCAAGTATATTTACATTGGTCCGCCAACGGCAGATCTCCAAAAAGCATTCGGAACAGAGCCTCGTATACAATTAGACGACGCTTTTGCTAACAGTCCGAATGACGTACAGGAATATATTACTCGTGTACGTGCATCCATGAGGGAAAATATGCAAGAACAAATGGTGGTTGCTCTGAAAATAGACGAACATACCCAAATGGGGGTTGTAACAGATGTAAAACAGGCATTAAGAAATGCTTATGCGTTGAAAATCAGCTACGCGGCTAAACAAAGGATAAACGAGCATTATTGATAATAAGAAAATTTTACAAGATAAGGATGTTGTTTTTAAGAGCAACATCCTTTTTTGTTTTTTATTTTTTCAATTGTTGAAAAAATATTCTCAACTTTTTCACATATTGTTTTTTATTTCGCAAAAAAAAAGTAATTTTGCGGTCAATTATTATCCAAATAAATAAAACCGCTAAGTTATTTTGCCCGAATGGCTTAGCAAATTTGTAAAGATTAATTATAAACTAAAACAATTAAAAGCAGTGGATACTTTAAGTTACAAAACCATTTCTGCTAACAAAGCAACCGTTACGAAAAACTGGGTCGTTGTTGACGCAACAGACCAAGTATTAGGTCGTATGGGCTCAAAAGTTGCCAAACTTTTGAGGGGAAAGTACAAACCTAATTTCACACCTCACGTAGATTGTGGAGACAATGTGATCATTATCAACGCCGATAAAGTAAAAATCACAGGAAACAAAGCAACAGACCGTGTTTATTTGAGATACACCGGTTATCCGGGAGGCCAAAGAGAAATGACTCCGGGAAAATTATTGGAGAAAAGTCCTGATAAGTTGTTCCGCAAGGTAATAAAAGGTATGTTGCCTAAAAATCGCCTCGGAGATGCTATCCTCAGAAATCTTTATGTTTACGCAGGATCAGAACACAATCATCAAGCTCAACAACCAAAACAACTCGATTTAAACTCAATTAATTAATAAGCATGGAAGTAGTTAATGCCATTGGTAGAAGAAAAGCAGCAGTAGCTCGCATCTACCTCCGTGAAGGAAACGGACAAATCACAATCAATAAAAGAGAACTTGCTACATACTTCCCTTCAGGAATTTTGCAATATGTAGTAAAACAGCCTTTGAACAAATTGAACGTTGTCGGACAATACGACATCAAAGTAAACTTGAACGGCGGCGGATATAAAGGACAAGCCGAAGCATTGCGCTTAGCGATTGCCCGCGCATTGGTGAAATTAAACGCAGAAGACAAACCGGCTCTTAAATCGGAAGGATTCTTAACTCGCGACCCACGCGAAGTGGAACGTAAGAAACCGGGACAACCGAAAGCAAGAAAGAGATTCCAATTCTCGAAACGTTAATATTCAAATTAAGAATGATGAATTAAAAATGATGAATTTCGCGGTTTGTGAATTCTTAATTCTACACTCTTCATTCTTCATTAAAATATTGGTTTAGTATCTAAACTTCATAGACTTCAGTTTAAAGAACTACTGTGAAGTTGATTTAACAACAGAATGTAAACGATTAAAAAAAACAAAAAAATGTCAAGAACTAATTTTGATGAATTATTAGAAGCAGGTTGTCACTTCGGACACCTCAAAAGAAAATGGAATCCCGCAATGGCTCCATACATTTTCATGGAACGTAATGGTATCCACATTATTGATCTTCACAAAACAGTTGCAAAAATCGACGAGGCAGCCGCAGCGTTGAAACAAATTGCAAAATCGGGCAAAAAAATTCTTTTCGTAGCTACAAAAAAACAAGCTAAGCAAGTTGTTGCCGAAAAAGCAACAGAAATAGCAATGCCATACATCACTGAAAGATGGGCAGGAGGTATGTTGACCAACTTCCCGACAATCAGAAAGGCAATCAAAAAAATGACGACTATCGACAAGTTGACTACCGACGGGACGTTCGACAATCTTTCCAAAAGAGAAAAATTGCAAGTTTCGCGTCAAAGAGCCAAATTGGAAAAAACATTGGGTAGTATCGCAGATTTGACCCGCCTTCCTTCCGCATTATTTGTGGTTGACGTGATGAAAGAACAAATCGCCGTTAAAGAGGCAATTCGTTTGAGTATCCCTGTTTTTGGAATTGTAGATACAAACTCTAATCCGGATAACATTGATTTTGTAATCCCGGCAAACGACGATGCTACCAAATCGGTTGAAATAATATTGGGTGCACTTGTTTCTTCTATCAAAGAAGGTTTGGAAGAGCGTAAAGTAGAAAAACAAGAAAACGAATCGGCAGAGGCTCCTGAACAAAAAAAGGGAAAAGCAAGATCTGCTAAAAAACCAAAAAGTAATTTGGACGAAGCTGCTTTGAACGCCAATGTGGTAAGCAAATTCAAAACAGAAGACGAAGAATAAAAGTAATTGATTGTAATTAGCCCTCGGCGTAATTAAGTTGTAATTGGTAGTAGTTAAATCGTCCATCAATTACAATTTAATTACCACCAATTACAATCAATTACAATTTAATTACGCCGAAGGCTAATTACTTTCAATACAAATAACTAAAAAATTATACGAATATGGCTATTACAATGGCTGAAATCAGCAAATTGCGTACAATGACCGGAGCCGGTATGATGGATTGTAAAAATGCGTTAACCGACTCAAGCGGAGACTTTGACAAAGCAATTGAAATTATTCGCAAAAAAGGACAAGCGGTAGCAGCAAAAAGAAGCGACCGACAGGCTTCCGAAGGTTGCGTACTGGCTGCTGCAAAAGGAGATTTTGCTGCCGTGTTGGCGTTGAAATGTGAAACCGACTTCGTTGCTAAAAACACCGATTTCGTTGCATTGACCAAAGATATATTAAACTTGGCTATTGATACCAAAGCAGCAAGTTTGGATGCGTTGAAAGCATCTAATTTGAACGGATCGACAGTAGAACAATTGGTAGTAGACCGCACCGGTATCACAGGCGAAAAAATGGAGCTGGATATGTACGAATTTGTTGCAGGTCCGACTACTGTTGCTTACATCCATCCGGGAAATAAATTGGCTACTATCGTTGCTTTTAACCAAGCAGACGTTGACGGTCAAGTAGCAAAAGACGTTGCCATGCAAGTGGCTGCAATGAATCCGGTAGCTGTTGCAAAAGAAAACGTGCCTGCCGATATTATCGAAAAGGAAAAAGAGATTGCCAAAGACAAAGCTCGTCAATCGGGAAAACCGGAGAATATTTTAGATAAAATTGCCGAAGGCGCTATGGTTAAGTATTTCCAAGAAAACACCTTGTTGGAGCAAGCATTTATCAAAGATGGAAAAATTTCCGTTGCTCAATACTTGAACAGCGCAAGCAAAGGGTTGACTGTTACTTCGTTCAAACGTGTTACGTTGAATCAAGATTAATCCGGAAGGAACAACAAAAACAAGAGGGCTGTCCAATAATTTTTGGGGCAGCCTTTCTTTTTTAACCTGCTTTTTGTTACCTTTTTTGTTTTCATTCGTCTTATTAATAAAATAGATTATTTTTGTCAAACTTTAAATCTCGCTATTGCGCAATTCAGTAAAAAAGATGAATGCCGATGTTTTTAAAGATATATTTCTGCCGTACCATAAAAAATTGTACCGGATAGCCTATCGGATGGTTGAAAATCAACCCGATGCGGAAGATATCGTGCAGGAAACTTATATTAAACTGTGGCAAAAGCGGGATGATACAAAACATATAGAAAATACGGAAAGTTTTGCCGTTGCAGTGCTAAAAAACACTTGCCTTGATTTTCTTCGGAAAATGAAACCCGAAACTGTCGAATTATCGGTATTAAGTCAGCAAGTCGGCTTTTTAGAAACTCAAATAGAAGACAAAGAGAAATTACAATACATTGAAACGATCGTGCAACAACTGCCCGAACGACAACAACAACTTATTCGCTTGAAACATTATAAAGAACTTTCGGACAAAGAAATTGAAGAATTGACGGGATTACAAACCGGGAATATCAAAGTAATTATCTCGCGAGCAAGAAAAACAATTAAAGAACAATTTTTAAGATTATATGAATATGGCACCTGACAAACTACATGAAATAGAAATTCCTGCTGGTTTAGAAACGAAATTGAGCGATTTAATCGATCAGTTGGCGGAGAAAGAAATACGCGCGAAAAGGAATACGCATATTTCTTGGATCAGCGGTATTGCGGCAAGTGTGGCTATTTTATGCTCCATAGGATTTCTTTACAAAACAAAAAGTACATTTGACACCCCAATTGCAAATAATCATATTGTGATTGAAGATCCTGAAATTGAAAACAATCATATTGTGATTGAAAATCCTGAAATTGCAAGTAATCATATTGTGATCGAAAACTCTGAAATTGAAAACAATCACATTGTGATTGAAAATCCTGAAATTGCAAGTAATCATATTGTGATTGAAGACCCTGAAATTGAAAACAATCATATTGTAATTGAAAACCCTGAAATTGCAAGTAATCATATTGTAATTGAAGACCCTGAAATTGCCTGCCAGGAAATTGAAAAAGCATTGTTGAAAGTATCCGCCAATTTCAACAAAGGCATAGATCAATTATCCGCCAATTTGAAAAAAATTAGACAAAATAACAATACAATAAAATCATGAGAACAAAAGTGTTTATAACTGCATTGATGTTGTCGGCAAATATGCTTGGAGTTTATTCTCAGGAAGAATTATTTTCTAAATTATCCGACAATCAAAATATTACAATAGTAACTATTAATAAAGCTCTATTAGATATGGCACCCGCTCTTCTTGACAACTCGGTGGGAGGCGTTGAAATGAATAAACTTATCAATAAATTGGATCAAATAGATATTTGTAATACCGAAAACGCAGATGCATGCCGGCAAATGAGAATGTTGGTAGAAAACTACATTGTAAAAAATAAAGCATACGAAGAACTGATGAGAATCAAAGATAAAACAAGCAATGTTATTTTTTATGCGGAAAAAGAGAACAAGAATTACAAATCACTAATTATGCTTGTAGGAGAAGCCGAAGAGTGTACATTAATTCGCTTAACAGGCAATTTCACAGCAAAAGATATACGAGGGGTAATAAAAAAAGAAACTAAACCGGCTTCTCAGTACGGCGGACATGTGGTCACCCGTAGCGAATTAGAAAAAACGGGCGAAACAAACCTTTTAAAAGCAATTGCCTTGAAAGTTTCCGGCGTAGAATATACACAGAATAACTTGCGGATTAGAGGAATTTCAACTCTTAACTCAAATACCTCCCCTCTTTATATTGTTGACGGAACAGAGACCAGCTACGTTTCCTTCTTGTCTGTGGTAGAAGTTGACTATGTGGAAGTGGTTAAAGATGCTTCCATGTTCGGCATGAGAGGAGCTAATGGAGTCGTGGTGATTAATCGCATAAAATGACCGGTTTATGATTTTTTCAACTCACTATTTTTCACGCTACAATGCAGAACCGGTTTTGTTTAGCACTCCCCCCGCCGAACATCCCGGAATGATTGTCGTTATTCCGTGTTATGATGATGAGTTCGTATTCAACACCCTTCGATCATTAGAAAAAACCAAACAACCGAAATCGAATGTAGAAGTAATCGTGATTGTAAACTCCAGCACAAACACTCCTGCATCCGTAATCGAAAAAAACAGAAAAATCTATGAAGAATTGAAAGAAAAAAGCAAAACCTCCCACTATAAAAGTTTTCGATTGTTTCCGGCAATTATTGAAAATATTCCTAAAAAAAAAGCAGGTGTTGGTTATGCGCGAAAAGTCGGAATGGACGAAGCGGTAAGACGATTTTCCGCCATTGATAAACCGCAAGGTATTATTATTTCGTTAGATGCAGATACATTAGTTAGTGAGGATTATTTTGTTTCGATTGAGAATCATTTCAAGCAAAACATGAAAGCAGGAGCTTTTACTTTTCAGTTTCAGCACGATTTCAATCCTAAATTATATTCGAAAGAAGAAATTGAGGCTTGCAAACAATACGAAATGTATCTGCGGTATTTTAGGCTTGCGTTGAAATTTACCGGTTTTCCCTACGCATTTCATACGATTGGCTCTTGTTTTGCCGTAACGGCTTCGGCATATACAAAAGTGGGCGGGATGCCTTGCCGACAAGGAGGCGAGGATTTTTATTTTCTCCATAAATTAACACCAATGACTACCATTGGCGAAATAAAAGAAATATTGGTTTACCCCTCCCCTCGCCTATCCGACCGGGTTCCGTTTGGTACCGGACCAAGTGTAAGGCGCATTATCGAAGACGGCTCTTATTGTGTATATAATGCAGATTTGTTTCTCTTATTAAAACGTTTTTTCGATTGTTTCGACTATTTTTCGGAATCGGAAAATGTAGACCTGAATGTTGTTCCATGTGAAATTATTGATTTCATCGGCAAAGAGAAATTGTTGGAAATTACCGGCGAATGTAAGCAAAACGCCAAACCGGGTAAAAGCTTGACTAAAAGACTTTTCTCCAAATTTGACGCATTTTTTATTATCAAATTTCTAAATTCTTTTACCGGTACAAGTAATTATCCTCCAATGGAAATCACAAAAGCGGTAAGACGGTTATTGGAATATTATGAGATGGAGGAAAATGGAGATGTTTATGAAGCAATGTTAAGATTGGATTTAGAAAAAACCTAAAAAAACCTGTTAAGTTTTTGAAACTTAACAGGTTTAACATCCATGACCGTTTTGGGCTTACACCTTATCAATACCGATACAAATCCGCCTTATACGGTCCATCCACCGGAACACCGATATATGCAGCCTGTTCAGCAGTCAATTTCGTGAGCTTCACGCCAATTTTTTCCAAATGCAAGCGGGCAACTTCTTCATCCAATTTCTTCGGCAAGCAGTAAACATCTATCTCGTATTTGTTGGTATTCAATTCTATTTGAGCCAATGTTTGATTGGTAAATGAATTACTCATCACAAAAGAAGGATGTCCCGTAGCACAACCCAAATTGACCAAACGTCCGTCAGCTAATAAAAGGATAGAATGCCCTTCTGGGAAGAAATATTGATCCACCTGCGGTTTAATATTACGATGCTTGATACCCGGATAATTTTTCAGTTTATCCACTTGAATTTCATTATCAAAATGACCGATGTTACACACAATCGCATCATTTTTCATTTTCGCCATGTGGTCGATGCGAATAACATCCACATTTCCGGTCGTAGTAACATAAATATTTCCTTCCGGAAGCGCATCTTCGATTGTGGTTACTTCAAAACCTTCCATAGCCGCTTGCAACGCACAAATTGGGTCTATCTCCGTAACCACCACCCGCGCTCCATACGAACGCATAGAGTGAGCGCAACCTTTCCCTACATCGCCATAACCGCAAACCACAACCACCTTGCCGGCAATCATAATATCGGTGGCGCGTTTGATTCCGTCAGCCAATGATTCGCGACAACCATACAAATTATCAAACTTGGATTTCGTTACGGAATCGTTCACGTTAAACGCCGGGAATAATAATTTTCCTTCATTTTTCATTTGGTACAAACGATGAACCCCAGTAGTAGTTTCTTCCGAAACACCCTTCAATTCGGGAATCATTCTTGTCCAAAATGAGTTATCTGATTTTAATACCTCTTTCAATGTATTGTACAGGCAAATTTCATCCTCCGTATGCGCCGGTTTATCCAATATCGAAGCATTCTTTTCCGCATCAACACCCAAGTGAATCATTAATGTAGCATCTCCGCCGTCATCTACAATCAAGTTCGGACCTTTGTTTCCGTCAAAAACCAATGCCTGCAAGGTACACCACCAGTACTCTTCCAATGTCTCCCCTTTCCACGCAAAAACGGGAACACCGGCAGCAGCAACCGCAGCAGCAGCGTGATCCTGAGTAGAATAAATGTTACAACTCGCCCAACGCACCTCCGCGCCCAAAGCAACCAACGTCTCAATCAAAACAGCCGTTTGAATCGTCATGTGCAACGAACCGGAAATTCTTGCGCCCTTCAAAGGTTGTTGTTTTCCGTATTTTTCGCGAAGAGCCATTAAGCCGGGCATTTCTTGTTCTGCCAATTCAATCTCTTTTCTACCGAAATCGGCAAGAGATATATCTGCCACTTTATAGGGCAAGGTTGAAAACCAACTTTCTTTTGTCATTTTTCTATATCTAAAATTAAATTTTAAAAATGCAAAGATACAATTTCTTGTGTAAAATTCAATAATAGACCTCTTCGGAAAATCATTTATAATTTAGATTAAGGTTATATATGGCGGCGATCAAATTGAATCTAAGCGCAAAACGTTTCCTTCTATTCCGATATTTTTCTGCGATAATCCTGACCCCTCATTTTTACAATATTCTCATTATCTAAATATTTTACCCGAATAAACCACCCGACTGTCTTGGGAGATCCGGAGCAAATACACTCCGCTTGGGAAATTCGCAATACTAACAGGTTCGCCGTTATTCATTTTTTTCAGTATAGTAACTCCTTGCAGGTCTATTAATTCAACGATCAACGTCTCTTGGTTTTGCAATGCCTCATCAAGTATAATTTGCTTTGCGGCATCTACATATACGTTGTATTTATCTGCCTTCAAAACAGCAACATCCGACGAACTTCTTTTCCCTTCGCAATCGCACCGGAACACACTTGTCCACATTTCAGTAACATATTGTATAAAAATAGAATCTCCCTTGATATTTCCGTTTCCGTCAATCATAGTCGCAAAAAGAGGTCCGGGCAACTGGTCTGAAATATCAAAGTTCTGTTCATCTAAGATTGTTGCTTTTACAGGTGCATAGATACCGGATATTCCGGGCTTCAGAAACACAAGTTGAACACCGGATTGGTTCTCTTCATCGGGTATTACTATCAGTTGAAAAACAACCGGTGGTTCGGGAGTAACACCATCGGGAGTTTCCTGCGAACACGTTACGGTTATTCTATACTCTCCAAGAAATTTTTGAATATCCTGCGCCGGCAAAGTGAAAGTTGTCATCGCCAACAAGATGATTATCCCAAAACGTAATTTTGTTTTCATACATTAACTATTATTTTTTTTGATTATAAATATACAAAAACCGCAGGTATTTCCATTTTCAATAGACGAATGTTAATACCTGCGGAAGTTATTTGAATTTTACTGTTTTATAAATTTTTGCTGCAAAACAGCTTCGTTTGTTATCACTTTTATGATATAAATTCCGGACGCATAACCTTGCACATTCAGCGTTGCAACATCTTCATTTACAGTCGTATTTTCAACCAAACGTCCTTTATCATCATATATTTGAAGCGTATAAGTATCAAACGTATTTACGGCAATGCTTAAGAATGTTTTTGCCGGATTCGGATATAGCTTCATAGCAACCGTTGAGCCGGCAGAAAGAATTTCTTCAACAGAAACAGCCTCACACTTCTCCGAACCATTCTTTCTTTCCGGAGTAGCAAGGTATTTTTCAAATTCTTCGCAATATTCAAAGAAAACCCAGTTCGGCGAACCGTCCGTAACCCGTCCGTAAGATTCGTTTCTCGTACCGACCTCTTTCGGATAGCTTACTCTATCTATTTCCTCTTTTCTATTGTCCACCATTTCATACAACACGAGTGTAGAAGCGCTTCCTGCCGTCACTTTGAAATTGACGTGCATAGCTCCTTGCGCCATCAACTTACTTGCCCAAACAATCTTGTATCCTTTTGCCGGAACAGTTGTTTCAAACGGATTAAAGGTCGGGAATTGATAAGTTATTTTCTTTGAATTTTCTTCTATATACATTCCGCCCAAATCAACGGCAACGTCCTCGGCATTATAAATTTCGATCCAGTCGCCATAATTACCGTATCCGTCGTGGAAACCTGATTTCTTTCCGTTAGACGCGCATAATTCGTTGATAAACAACTTCGGTTTTTGGTATGTAACTTTTTCAAATGTCGCTACTAAGTTCAAGTCTCCCGTTACCTTTGCATTGTATGCTTGATTAGAGGTGCCGCTACTGTTGACCCTTCCGGTCATATCCAATTTAAAAGTTACATCAGAACTTGCTACGCTAACTTGGTGTACTTCGACAGCGATGACATTTTTGCCGTTTTGCAAAAAAGATTTATCAATCGTAAATGTAACGGTTTCGTCATTTACAGCGTTAATTGCAAATGTGCTATACGAAATTTCGCCTGCCGGCATATTAAATCTCCTCGGCAGCTCTTTCCCGTTTACATAAATCACCACACCATCGTCGTAAACCATCGTGCATTGAATTTCGTCGATTGCCGAAACATTAGCAATATCGAAAGAGGTACGGAAATAAGTCGTTATCCATTTATTTTCGGGATCTCCTCCATAACCCAATGGGGTATCGTACGTGCGGCGATTATCGGTAGCATAACCAAAAGTACAGGTTCCTGTCTCCCATCCCGAATCATCATACGAATTAACGATCCAATTTCCGGCAGGTTGTTCTCCTTTATTGTAATATTTCCATTGGGTTTGCTTATCCAACATTGTTTGAGCAACGGAAGAAGAGGTGAGATTCCAACCTGTAAACCGGTATCCGGCAGGGGCTATCGGTTGCACTTTCAAATCCGAATCTTTAAAGTATTTTCCTTCAAATTTGGAAGCATTTATTCTTTCATCGTTTACGATAAAATCAGCGTTAGAAATATTTGCCGAAATTTTGAGATCAATCAAACTGCCCAATTTAAAATAATCCCTCAAATGATTATACACATTTCCCGGTCTGATTCTTGCAAAATCAGACATACTATTTATTTCTTCGGTAATGCTGGGCATATAAAAGGAAGTAAATCTCGCTCTGTGCGCGCAAACTTCGTCTCTTGAATCATTTCTTACTTTATTCAAAAGACCGATTACACGCTCCGGCGCAAAAGTAGTACCCAAATGCAATATATACCTATTCAAAAAGCGTTGACGGAATTTTTCGTTTTTCATCAAGTTTGAGAATAATTCGACCATCCAAGCTTTTTCATTCGCCCAGTTTGTCGGACCTTGTCCCAAAGCCCAATTGATCATATTGTGATCCACACCACAATAATTTGGCCCACCTGCTCCATAAAGTCCGAACCCAAAATCGGTATCCACAACAATCCAACGAAAACGCCCTGTTTTGTTCTCTCTCCACAATTTCATGTTATTCCCGGGCCAGTCGGTATTTCCTATAAACTGCTCGAAGATTTGATAGTCAATATAATTATCAATATCCATCAAGCGATTCATTCGATCGTAATAGTCAGCAGCGGTCGGATTATTTTTTGCCTCCGCGATCATCTTGTCATAAGCAGCCTTGTTTCCTTCCGAAACATCTACTCCGGCTGAAGACATTTCCAACAAGTCAATATCTTCATTTTTCATCCCATAATTGGTATAAACAAAATCTTTGTTGTGTCTTATCATCATAGTCGAGTGTCCCCAATACTCTCCGTTGATGTAAAATGCAACCGGTCTGTGCGTCTGACAATCCACATTCATTCGATCTCCCGGTATTGATTGCATAAAAGCGTCTCTTATCCGGCTTCCATCATAATTGTTTCCTCCGTTACGTAACATGACACTTTTGTAATCCTTTTGTGTTTTTTCCCAAGGAAAGAAATCATATAAAAGTCCGTCAACTCCAGCTATTTTATTATTACCCAACTTTTTTGAAGCATTAATTTTCAATGATTTTTGTGTATATTGACGCGAGCACCCACCCATCACCGCAGCATCAAGTTCTTGGCTAACTACTTGTTTTTTATCTACAAAAAACTCAAAATGAATCGGTCTTTTCCAATCTTGCCGGTAATTTGCACGCTTGGGATCGCAACCAGGGCCTGCAATACCGTTTGTTCCTGTTACGTATATCCCCATTTGATCGTTGAAAAAATTATCAGAGTTAGTAGAAATGGAAACAATCGGAACTGTAAAGCCGTTGCACGATGAATGATACTCTTTGTCTTTGATGTCTCGATTGAAAATATAAGTCCCGGCTGCAATATCGCTCAATATACGATTATCCATATAAGCACGCGCACGGATTACGGTTGTTTTGGAAACGGATATAGGTCCGGTATACAGGGTAGATTCTTTTGTCGGCTCCGACCCGTTTGTGGTATAATAAATAGCGGCATTCGATTCCGATTGCAAGGTAACGGTCGTAGAACCGTCATAAAAACCCGGTGCTCTTCCGAAAGTTGGTTTTTGTACCCTTCTCGCATTGCTGAGCGATTGTGCATTTGCTCTTCCCGGTGTAGGATTTGCCATATACCCCTCTACTCCGCCAGCTCTTCCCCAAGACACGTGAGCCATCATTCTGTCATAGCACAACCTGTTTAGTTCCCTCTTTGCATTATCATATAATATCAAGCAACCTCCTTCGGTCTCTATTTTATAGGTAGCATGATCTACTGCTCCCTGTTCATTGTCATCAAAGAAAATTAATCTATATTCTCCGGCAGCAACGTTCAAATCGCCCGAAACCGTCCACCTCAATGTGTCATTTTTTCCTGTTTCCTCATCTCTAAATACATTCGCAAATGTGTACCCTCTGAGGTTCTCCGAATTTGTTCCGTTGTTATACACTTCTACCCAACCGGTGTAGTTTTGAAATTTGTTCATCACAGTCGATACATTACACGGCATTATCTCATTTAAAATGATAGCGGCTTGCAACGAACTGAAACTTAGTACTAAAAAGAGTGCAACTGTCCCTAAATAAAATTTACGCATATCCCTATTTTTTAAAAAATTGTGTTTTTCTAATGGATTTTTCAAAGATATAAATTACAATTGTTAATAAACGAAAACAAATACTATATATTACTAAATGCATATCTGTTTATTTTTTTATAAACTTCACAACTTGCCTTCCGGTTGAGTTATGAACGACTGCCAAATATAGTCCGGTTGGTAAAAATGAAACATTTATTCCGTCTCCGTTTGACACTTCCCGCTCGATTAAATGGCTTCCCGTCAGATTCATAATTATCACAAATACAGACGTTTCCTTCGTCAGAGAAAGCCAAAGCGTTTCGGAAACCGGATTCGGATAAATCCTTGCCAAAGAGCCTTCATCCGTGAATACGGAAGGCACACCGGTTGATGAATCGGAAGTCGGAATCACATATATATTCGGAGCGGCGAAAGTTGGTCGGGAAGTCAACCGCCAATCTCCGTCAGAATCGTACGAAAAGCGGGCAAAGGTTTCTCCTTTTATATGCGGCAGATACCTGACAGAGTCTATTACGTGCAATTCGCCGTCTATTTCTTGCGACAAAGAAAGGGTTTCCGCCCTCGTTTTGGAAAGCGAAAAATTGAGATGCAACGTTCCTTTTGCCGGCTGACCGTCAGCCCAAAGAATTAAATAACCTTTTGCCGGAACGGTCGTTTTCAACGGATTATTGTCCGGTATTTGGTGTTTTCTCAACTCATTTCTCGAATCCGAAATGTACATTCCGCCAATATTAACAGGCGTATGACTGTCATTATAGAGTTCGATCCAATCATTGCTTGCGAAAAATTCATCTACATATTGGCTGTTGCTCGCGCATATTTCATTCAGGTACAACTTAGGCAATAGCGGCTGCTCTATCCATTCGGGATCCGGTTCAAAAACAGCTTTGTAATCGCCTCCCGTAAAAGTTTCCTGGCAGGTTAGATCCGTATTGGTAAACAGTAACGTTTTAGTATTTTCTTCTGACATCACCAGGGCAAAACCAAGCGATGTACTTGTCCGACTCGCTTGATGTACCTCTACTGCCAGCACATTTTTTCCTGCCGTCAATAACTCCGGAGTTATTTCAAAGGTTGATTCTTCGTATACAGAATACAAATTCCTCACCGTCATTGTAGCGTATAGAATTTCTCCTTCGGGAAGATTTGTCCGATGAATTTCAACGCCATTGAGATAAACTACCGCGCCGTCGTTTATTTGCAAGGTAAAATAGAGTTTTCCCACTTTCGACAAATCATCTACATTAAATTCTTTCCGGAAATAAGTAGTTATGTTTCTGTTACTCGCCGAACCACCATACCCAACGGTTGTTTTAATAAAACTACTTATTCCGTACCCCAAAGGAGCCGAACCTGAACTCCAGTCAGCATCAGCGTAGTCTGCCTCTTTCCATTGAGCAGATGTTATCTCGCCTTTATCGTAATACTTCCACGTATCATCGAGGTTTATCCAATTGTTCGGTTTCCGAATCTCCCAATGTTTGAAACGGTATCCGTCAGGAGCTTTTGGCGTAATCCGGAAATCCAATCCCTCGTAATAATTTCCTTTAAAATCGGATACATTTATCTTTTCGTCGTTCCACAGATAGGTCACATTTTCGATATTTGACCGGATACGAAACGAATCCATTGCTCCCAATTTAAAATAATTTGCCAAATGTCTGTAAATATTACCCGGTCGTTGTTGAGCAAAAGTTCTCATCACCTCAATATCTCCCTCCCATGAAGCCACTTCCATTTTCCAGTTCTCGCGAAGGTAGGATTCATAGACAAGAGCGTCCGGTTCTATATAGCTTGTCATTTCATTTAAGAGATTAATTACCCGGTTTGCATCAAAAGTTGTCTCTAAATGAATGAGAAATTTGGTGATAAACTTTTCCCTAATTTTGTCGTTTTTCAAAAACCCGGCAAAAAGCGGGTGTTCGGCAGCTTTCGTAAATGTATTTGTGGCAAAATTGGCTCCATAAAGCGAAAAACCGAAATCAACGTCATAAAGAATCCACCGCCATTTTCCGTTTTCTTTCCGTTTCCATGCCTTGATATTTCCGCCGGGCCAATCGGTGTTGGCATAGTAGATTTGTGCCATGAAATAATTTAAAAACTCATCAATATCTATTTTCGAATCAATGTGCTGATAGATACCCGGAGCGTTCATATCAATCTGTTGCGAAAATTCAACCAATTGCCAATACTCATCGCTGCTTCCATCTCCCCAACCATATTCCACCAAGTCAAACTCCTCTTCATCCAGTCCGTAATTTGAATACACAAAATGTTTATTCGCACGTTCCCTGATGTTCAATAATCCATAATACTTTCCGTTAATAAAAACAACAGCGGGCTGATACGCTTGATAGTCAATATCCATTTGTCCGGCTACGATTTGTTGCATAAAAGCGTCCCGAAGAAAAGAGCGTCCGAAATCATTTCCCGAATTCCGCATCACAACACTCTTCCATTTCAAGTTAGGTTTTTCTTTGAAAATGACATAATTCAATCTATTATCATCTCCTCCGTATGTTTTTGAGGCGGTTACCTTCATTGATTTCACAAACTTGGTACGGGAACAATTACCATGCACGCTCGTCTTGATCTCCTGATCAAGTTGTCGCTGTCCGAATTCATCAAAAAATTCAAAATTACATGGACGGTACCAATCTTGAAAATAGTTGGCTCTCCGGTCGGGAGGATTACAGTAAGTAGGAACATTTTTTCCGTTTTTTCCCGCCACCAGCATACCGATTGTATCATCGTAAAACATTTTTGGGTCTGTTACCAAAGAGACGACCGGCAACGCATTGCTGCCGGAATTGATAAAATAAGATGCTGTTGCCATTTCGCTCGGTAAAGCTCCGTTTCTGACCGCAATAGCTCGAAGAGGGGTGTTTTGGGTAACCGACACCGGGGTAGTGTAAAGAAATGCGTCATCTATCCGAGGTTCGGAACCGTCTGTGGTATAATAAATCTTGACTCCTGCGGAAGCCTGCGGAAGTTGGATCGTTACTTGTTGGACAGACGAGTAAAAACCTGCGGACGGGGAAAAAACCGGCGCATCAGGTCTTTCCTCTGTAGCCATCGCTGCTCCGTTGTTGCTTTTGCCGGGTGTTGCATTCAGAAAATATACCCCTTGATCCGACCCTCCATCGGTTTTTCTTCCATAAGAAATATTTCGCGCGGCAATCCGGTAGTAAAATTCATTTATGAGGTTCTTCTTGCCATCAGACAAATACAACATTCCACCTTCCGGTTTCAGTTTGAAACTTACGAAGTTATCTTCGTCTAATTCGTTAAAGTAGATCACAACGAATTGTTTCGGCTCCAACAATCCATCTGTTTTTATCTTCCATTTTAACAGATCATTCGAATCGTCCGAAAAATAGTATGCTGAAACATCTACGCTTTCCGTACCCGAATTATACAATTCGACCCAACCTTCAAAATTGAAGTCTTCGTTATAATGATGGGATAGGTTTCGGGACATTAATTCATTGATAACAACTTGCGCTTTCACGAATGAAAATGACAGGAAAAGGAAAAACAAAATGAGGTAGCGTGCTTGTTTCATTACTGTTACATTTGTGTTAAATATACAAATATACAATAATTATTCCGATGCTGAAAATAAAATAAAACAAAACTGTTTATTTGTTGTTTATATTATAATCGAAAAGGAAACAACATATATTATGGTGAAACATTACATAAACAGGACAAATTGGTTGCGAGCCTCCGTATTGGGTGCAAACGACGGTATTTTATCTACGACAAGTTTAGTCATTGGCGTTGCAGCGGCTAACGTTACGCGAGAGTCGATTGTTTTGACAGCTTTAGCCGGTCTTGTAGCCGGGGCGTGTTCAATGGCTGCGGGCGAATATGTCTCCGTCAGTTCTCAAACAGATGTTGAAAATACCGATTTAGCGCGGGAAAAAGGCGAACTTGAAAGCAACCCGAAAGGAGAATTGGAAGAACTGGCCGGTATGTATGAGAAAAGAGGCTTGGATAAAGAATTAGCCCGGCAGGTTGCCATACAACTTACCAATAAAAATGCGTTGGAAGCTCACGCCAAAGAGGAGTTGGGCATCAATGACGCAACAAAGCCTCGTCCTTTACAAGCAGCACTTGCATCGGCAGCTTCGTTTATTTCGGGCGGCTTGTTTCCTTTTTTGGTGGCTATAGTGGCTCCGGTAAAATGGATGGTATTTTCTCAGTATGGATTTGCTATTTTTTTTCTGGCTCTATCGGGTGCCGTAACTGCCAAACTGGGAGGTTGCAATATAGGGAAATCTATGCTGCGGATTTGCTTCTGGGGGACAATGGCAATGGTTGTTTCGGCGGCGGTGGGGTATATTTTCGGGGTAAAGATGTCGTAAGAGAAGCCTCTCCCCCGACCCCTCTCCTCAAGAGAGGGGTGACTAAACACGAAGGTTATTTGGGTAATCGAACAAATAATGAAATATGCTCCTCTTTCTCCCCTCTCTTGAGGAGAGGGGTCGGGGGAGAGGCTTCTCTCTTATCTTTTCCCTTTTGGTACAAATACCGCTTCGAGCTCCTCTTGCAAGTCTATTTCATTGCCTGTCTCGTCTAAAAACCGGTATTGCAGAAAAGCTAATTCTTGAGACGGTATCAGCGAAAAGCCCAAACCGTATTTCCTTTTCCATTTCCACTTCAACGAGAGAAATGGAGGTCCTTGATTGATAAATGCCGCAACATACGGATGAATAAACAATTTGAATTTATTGATTTTCAATTCTTTTACTAAAAAATCCATTTTATTTTCCAACATATCGACAAATAAAACAGAAGGTTGGGAAACTCCTTTACCCAGACACGTCGGACACACTTCTTCCGTATTAATATATACCTCCGGACGTACCCGTTGACGCGTAATCTGCATCAATCCGAATTTACTCAATTGCAGAATGTTGTGTTTCGCCCTGTCCGAAAGCATATTCTCTTTCATTCTTTCAAACACTTTTTGGCGATTTTCCGCACTTGCCATATCTATAAAATCGATCACAATGATGCCGCCCATATTCCGCAGACGCAACTGCTTTGCGACTTCATCGGCAGCGGCTAAGTTTACTTCAAGCGCATTTGTTTCCTGATCGTTGGCGGCTTTGGATTTGTTTCCGCTGTTCACATCTATCACGTGCATCGCTTCGGTGCGCTCAATGATAAGATATGCCCCGCTTTTAAATGAGATGGTTCTCCCAAAGGCTGATTTAATCTGCTTGGTAAGCCCAAAATGATCGAATATAGGCAGTTCGCCTTCATACAATTTTACGATTCCAATCCTTTCGGGGGCAATCATATTTACATAGTCGCATATCTCGTCATAAACGGCTTTATCGTTTACGTGAATACTTTCAAACGAGGGATTGAAAATATCTCTTAAAATGCCGACCATACGTCCGATTTCCTCATACAGCAATATCGGAGGCTTTTCTTTCTTTTTAACCTTGGCAAGCCCGTCTTCCCAGCGTTTCAGGAGGGTTTTCAGTTCTCCGTCCAATTCGGCAACTTTCTTTCCTTCTGCCACTGTCCGCACAATTACTCCAAAATTTTTGGGCTTGATGCTTTTAATCAATTGCTTGATTCGACTTCTCTCTTCCGATGATTTAATCTTCTGCGACACATACACTTTGTCGGAAAACGGCATAAGGACAAGAAAACGTCCGGCGATGGAAAGTTCGGATGTCAAACGGGGTCCTTTGGTCGAAATCGGCTCTTTCGATACCTGCACAAGCACTTCTTGTCCTTGTGCAAGCAAATCTGCAATGGAACCTGTTTTGCTAATGTCTTTTTGAAGCTGTACTTTTGATACGGAAGGAGTCTTTTTATTACTTTTGGCATTATCAACCAACTCTTTGGTAAAAGCAGCCAAAGAACCGAATTGCGGACCTAAATCCTGATAGTGCAGAAAAGCCCCCTTGTCATATCCTACGTCAACGAACGCGGCATTCAGTCCGGGCATCATCTTCCGCACATTGGCAAGAAATATATCACCCACCGAGAAAGAGCCGGTACAGTTTTCTCGATGAAACTCCACCAACTTCTTTTCTTCCAACAAGGCAATCGACATTTGCGATGCCTGGACATCAATTACTAATTCGTTATTCACTTTTTATAAAAATTAAGAATAAAACAAAGAACAAACTTAAAGACTGACTCTAAGTTTGCTCTTATTGTTTTTTTTATCAACATAAAATTAGCACCGTCACATTATTTTTTCTTTTTATGACGATTTTTTTTCAATCTTTTTTTGCGTTTGTGAGTCGCCATTTTATGTCTCTTTCTTTTCTTTCCGCTTGGCATTGTTGTAAAATTTTAATTCAATTATATTATTAATTTTAATTTTTCTCGCTTGCGGCTTTTACGTCCATAACGAATGTTTTCGCCGGTTTAAATGCCGGAATGTTGTGTTCCGGAATAATAATGGTCGTATTTTGAGAAATATTACGAGCCGTTTTTTGCGCTCTCTTCTTAACTATGAAAGAACCAAATCCTCTCAAATACACATTATCGCCTTTTTCCAGCGATTTTTTCACTTCTTCCATAAAGGACTCAACGGTTTTCAGAACATCCATTTTATCAATGCCCGTTGACTTTGAAATCTCATTAACGATGTCAGCTTTTGTCATCTCAATAAATATTTAATATTATACGAATTATATTAGTCTTAAAATCAGACTGCAAATATAAAGATTTTCTCTATTTTAAAAAACAATAAGAGACTTTTTTATGAAAAAATAAAAACATACATTTAAAGCGCAAAATTGAATGATGAATTATTGAGGATAACTATCACTTTATCACTCAATAGCTCATCACTAATATCACTCATCACCAATAACTTATCACTAAATCCGTGGATTTCAGCGAACAACTAATAAATTGGTACCTTTTAAACAAAAGGGAACTGCCTTGGCGAAACATCTCAAATCCTTACGAAATATGGATTTCGGAAATCATCTTACAACAAACACGTGTAAATCAGGGGATTAGTTACTACGAAAGGTTTATCCGGCGTTTTCCGGATGTTACCGCTCTGAGTGATGCCGATGAGAACGAAGTATTGAAATATTGGCAAGGACTCGGTTATTACAGTCGCGCTCGAAATCTGCACACTGCTGCCCGCACGATTACCTCGTTGCACAATGGCGCTTTTCCTGCTGATTATCCATCTGTTTTGAAATTAAAAGGAGTCGGCGAATATACGGCTGCGGCGATTTGTTCGTTTGCTTACGGACAACCATACGCGGTAGTTGATGGAAATGTTTATCGTGTCCTCTCGCGTTTTTTCGGCATCGAAACACCGATAGACAGCGGCGAGGGAAAAAGGGAGTTTTCTGAGCTTGCGCAAGAATTGTTGGATAAAAAACGTCCGGCACTACACAATCAGGCAATGATGGATTTGGGGGCAATGGTTTGTACGCCCTCCTCTCCTGCTTGTGATGAATGTCCGTTGCAAAACGGCTGTTACTCCTTTGCCAACCGGTCGTGGATGAATTTTCCCGTCAAAAAACAGAAGACAAAACAACGCAATCGCTATTTCTATTATTTTTATATTACCGGAAAAAACGGCAAAACTTATTTACACAAAAGAGAGAAAAACGATATTTGGAAAAATCTCTACGAATTGCCATTAATCGAAACCGAACGGCAACTTTCGAAAGAGGAAATACAAGAAAAATCGGCATTTCAGCCGCTCGAAACGGAATTCAACAACCTGCAACTAAAAAAAGTACATTCTACGATTAAGCACGTTTTGAGCCATCAGCAGATTTATACTCGTTTCATTGAGGCGGAGGCGGATTATCAGAATTTGGAAAATTCTGTTTTTCTGGAAATTGAGAAATCGAAAATTGGGGATTATGCGGTTTCGAGGTTGACGGATATTTTTTTGTCTGAACTATTGTCTTGAACCAAGATTTTTACAAGATTTAAAAAATTAACAGGATGATAAAAAATCTTGACAATCTTGTAAATCTTGTGAAAATCTTGGTTCAAGACAATAATTGCCCCCAATTTCATTAAAAACAATATGATTATTGACCCCAATTTCATTAAAAATAATATGATTATTGCCCTCAATAATAATAAAATTATTATCTTTGTGATTTTAAAACGACATCAATAATTATTAAAACGATTGATTATGAGTTATTTTAAACGAAAAATAGATAATTACTTATTGGAATGGAAAAATGCCGAAAGTAGAAAACCACTTCTTTTGCGTGGGGCGCGTCAAGTAGGTAAGTCATCTGCTGTGCGAGAATTGGGGAAAAATTTTGGTAATTTCCTGGAAATCAATTTTGAAAATAAAAATAACGCAAGTGCAAAACGGATTTTTGAGCGACATTCCGACCCTCGGTTGATTTGCAATGAATTGTCGGCGATATATGAAACTCCGATTGTGGCAGGGCAAACATTGTTGTTTCTTGATGAAATACAGGATTGCCCCGATGTCATTTCTTCGTTGCGCTATTTTTATGAGCAAATGCCCGAACTTCACGTTGTTGCTGCCGGTTCATTGTTGGAGTTTGCGTTGCAAAAAATCCCTTCTTATGCCGTTGGCAGAGTACGCTCAATGTATATGTACCCATTTTCATTTGAAGAATTTTTGCAAGCTATGAATAAAAATATCTTGCTCGAAAAATTCAATTCGGCAACGCCCGAAAATCCGCCTTCGGAAGAAATTCACAAGAAATTGAAAGAGCTTTTTTTGCATTTTATTGTCATTGGCGGAATGCCCGAAGTGGTGTCGAAATATGCTTCGGGTGGTTCGTTGCTTGATTGTCAAAACACACTTGATGAATTGACCGAAACAATTTTCAATGATTTTGCCAAATACAAACAACGTGTACCTGCTGTTCGATTGGAAGAGGTTTTTTCGGCAATCATTGCTCAAACCGGACAAAAATTCACATACGCCAAAGCCACCACTTCTGCTAATCAAGTTCAAATCAAGGAAAGTATTGAGTTGCTGAAAATGGCGGGAATGGTCTATGTTACTACGCACAGTTCGGCAAACGGTTTACCATTAGCGGCTGAAACTAATCCGCGCTACCGGAAACTGATGATTTTCGACACCGGAATTTATCAGCGTTTCCTGCGTTTGGACTTAACAACTTTGTTGCTTGACGAAAAAATCGAACAAATTAACAAAGGCGCATTAGCTGAAATGTTCGTGGGAACGGAATTGGTAAAATCACAAAACAATCGCCTGCCCGCCGAACTTTACTATTGGCAACGCGAAAAAGAAGGTAGCACAGCCGAAGTGGATTACATCGTGCAACACGGACAGGAAATTGTGCCGATAGAAGTGAAAGCCGGCACAAAAGGAGCAATGCAAAGTATGTTTTTGTTTTTGGAAGAAAAACAGCGACAATATGGAATTCGCTGCTCAATGGAGAATTTTGGAGAATTTCAAAATATAAAAATTTATCCGCTTTATGCGGCGGGGAGAATAGTTTGAACGGGATTGTCTTGAACCAAGATTTTCATAAGATTTACAAGATTGTCAAGATTTTTTTATCATCCTGTTAATCTTTAAATCTTATGAAAATCCTGGTTCAAAACAACCTACACCATCAACTTCTTATATCGAATCCGTTTCGGCCCCTCATCCCCCAAGCGCATTTTCTTATTCTCCTCATATTCAGAGTATGAGCCTTCAAAGAAAAACACATTAGAATCGCCCTCATACGCTAAAATATGGGTACAAATACGGTCGAGGAACCAGCGGTCGTGCGAAATAACCACGGCGCAACCGGCAAAATTTTCCAATCCTTCTTCCAAGGCGCGAAGGGTATTTACGTCAATATCATTGGTCGGCTCATCGAGCAGTAGCACGTTTGCTTCTGATTTTAAGGTCAATGCCAAGTGCAGACGGTTGCGTTCACCACCGGAGAGGACACCGCATTTTTTCTCTTGGTCGCCACCGGTGAAGTTGAAACGGGAAAGGTACGCTCTTGCATTTACATCTTTTCCACCGACACGAACAAACTCCGAGCCTTGTGAAATAACCTGGTAAACCGTTTTTTCGGGGTCAATATCCTTGTGGCTTTGGTCGGCGTATCCTACTTGGACGGTTTCACCCACGTCGAAAGAGCCTTTGTCAATGGTTTCGGTTCCCATAATCATACGGAAAAGGGTGGTTTTTCCCGCGCCATTTGGCCCGATAATTCCGACAATACCATTTGGCGGCAGCATAAAGTTAAGATTGTCGAACAACACACGGTCGCCGAATGCTTTGGAGACGCCGATTGCCTCAATAACTTTATTCCCCAGACGTGGCCCATTAGGGATGAAAAGTTCCAATTTTTCTTCGCGGTCTTTTGTATCTTCGTTCAGTAATTGGTCGTAGGCGTTCAGACGTGCTTTTCCTTTGGCGTGGCGGGCTTTTGGAGCCATACGCACCCATTCTAATTCTCGTTCGAGGGTTTTACGACGTTTGCTTGCTTGTTTTTCCTCCTGCTCCATTCGCTTGGTTTTTTGCTCCAACCAAGAGGTGTAGTTGCCTTTCCAAGGGATGCCTTCACCACGGTCTAATTCCAAAATCCAACCGGCTACGTTATCCAAGAAATAACGGTCGTGCGTGATGGCAATGACAGTTCCCTGATATTGTTGAAGGTGCTGTTCGAGCCAGTCGATGGACTCGGCATCCAAGTGGTTGGTTGGCTCATCCAAAAGCAGCACATCAGGCTGTTGCAGCAACAAACGGCAAAGTGCCACCCGGCGACGTTCACCACCTGAAAGTGTTTTTACCAACGCATCTTCCGGAGGGCAACGAAGGGCATCCATTGCGCGTTCCAGCTTGTTGTCCAAATTCCATGCGTCAGCGTTATCCAATTTCTCTTGCACTTCGCCTTGGCGGGCAATTAATTTGTCAAAATCGGCATCCGGATCGGCAAATTTCTCGTTGATTTCTTCAAACTCTTTCAACAAGTTTACAATATCCGCCACGCCTTCCTGTACGATTTCCTTAACCATTTTCGTGTCGTCCAAATGCGGTTCCTGTTCCAACATTCCTACGGTGTAACCCGGCGAAAAGACAACCTCCCCTTGATAGGACTTGTCAATGCCCGCAATAATTTTCAACAACGTTGATTTTCCGGAACCGTTCAAACCGATAATACCGATTTTTGCACCGTAAAAGAATGATAAATAGATATTATTTAATACCTTTTTCTGAGAGCTGAACGTCTTGCTCACTCCCACCATCGAAAAAATAATTTTCTTATCGTCTGCCATGATTATTTTGTTATACGTTTTTTTAATTGGTTACAAAGATAGAAAAAATTGTCACTTTTCCGTTAATTTTTTCGAAAAGGACGGTATAAATCATCAAAAATTTGCCGAAAGTGACGGTATAACCTACAACCATTTATTTTAATCTGCTTTGATATATACGAATATTCAACATGTCACATCCCTACTAACATAACGTGGTGTTTCCCAACATCATTTTTATAAAACACGAAAACAAAAAGCGCAAAGTAATCTCTTTTATCTTACTTCGCGCTTTCGCCCTTTTCGCCCTTTCGTGCTATTTTTTAATTCCCCATTTCCGAAAGGAACTTAATGCGTACTAAGCGTATTTCTTCTTCCGTGAAATCATTTTCGCCTAACTCTTTTAATGCTGTTTGAATATCATCCGATTCGGCTTCGTCTTTGAAATAAGAGAATATCTCATCAATACGATCTTCGTCCATAATCTGATTGAGGAAGTAGTTGATGTTAATTTTAGTACCGGAGTAAACAATTGCCTCTATTTCGTCCAACAACTCGCTAAATTCCAATCCTTTGGACTCGGCAATGTCGTCCAAGGCGATTTTTCGATCGATTGCTTGTATGATCGATACCTTCAGTTTCGACTTGTTTGCCACCGAACGGACACGCAAGTCTTCCGGACGCTCGATTTCGTTTTCCTGTACGTGCCGGCGTATCAGTTTGACAAATTCCTCGCCAAAACGTTTTGCTTTGCCCGAACCGACCCCCGGAATATTTTGCAATTCATCAATTGAAATCGGATAAGTCGTAGCCATTGCCTCCAACGACGGGTCTTGGAAAATCACAAACGGAGGCAGTTCCAATTTTTTGGAGAGCTTCTTCCGCAAATCCTTCAACATTGAGAACAACTCCGGGTCAACGGCACACGAGCCGCCGCCTTTCAGAGGTACATCTTCCTCCTCTTCCTCCTCTTCGCCATCCGCCACTATCATAAAAGATTTCGGCTTGCTCAAGAATTCTTTTCCCGCTTTCGTTACTTTCAAAAGTCCGTAATTTTCAATATCTTTTGAAATGTAACCGGCAATCATCGCTTGCTGAATCACGGTCTGCCACGTTTTTTCGCTCTCGTCTTTTCCTTCGCCGAAAGTTTCTATTTCTTCGTTGTGATTATAAGATGTAATTTCGGAAGTTTCTTTTCCCATAATTACGTCAATCACATATTCCGATTTGAATTTTTCTTTTAATGCCAAGACCGTTTCTAAAACGGTGCAGAGCAATTCTTTTCCTTCCACCTGTTTTTTAGGATTTAAACAATTATCACAATTACCACAATTATCTTCTTTGCTTTCTTCTCCGAAATAATGCAACAAAACTTTTCTCCGACAGACGGAAGTTTCGGCATATCCGGCAGTTTCGAGCAAAAGTTGCTTCCCAATTTCTTGTTCTGCTATCGGTTTTCCCTGCATAAATTTTTCCAATTTTTGCAGGTCTTTATTTGAATAGAAAGTAATACATTGACCTTCGCCGCCATCTCGTCCGGCTCTTCCCGTTTCTTGGTAGTAGCCTTCCAAACTTTTCGGAATGTCGTAATGAATCACATACCGTACATCCGGCTTGTCGATTCCCATTCCGAAAGCGATGGTTGCAACAATCACCTCCACCTTTTCCATCAGAAAGCTATCTTGATTGCCCGAACGGGTCGAACTATCCATTCCTGCGTGGTACGCAAGCGCGTTGACTCCGTTCACACTCAACATTTCGGCAAGCTCCTCCACCTTTTTCCGGCTCAAACAGTAAATGATACCCGACTTGCCGGTTTGGGACCTGATGTATTTTATAATCTCTTTTTCAGCATCCTCTCTTTTGGGACGAACTTCGTAATAGAGGTTCGCGCGATTAAAGGACGATTTAAAGACCGTCGCTTCGGTCATTCCGAGGTTTTTCTGAATATCGTGCTGTACCTTCGGCGTAGCGGTTGCAGTCAGCGCGATGAGCGGCGCTTTTTGACCGATTTCGGCGATAATCGGACGGATTCGCCGGTATTCCGGACGGAAATCATGCCCCCACTCCGAAATACAGTGCGCCTCGTCAACGGCATAAAAAGAGATTTTTGTTTGCCGGAGAAAATCAACATTTTCTTCCTTTGTCAACGATTCGGGCGCTACATACAGCAATTTCGTTTTACCGGACAAGATGTCTGATTTTACATTTTCAATTGCCGTCTTCGTTAACGAAGAGTTGATGAAATGCGCAATACCGTCTTCCGCACTGAAATTCCGCATCGCATCCACCTGATTTTTCATCAAGGCAATCAGCGGCGAGATAATAACAGCGGTACCCTCCATTAACAAGGCGGGTAATTGGTAGCACAAGGATTTTCCTCCACCGGTGGGCATCAGTACGAATGTGTCTTTTCCATTCAACACATTACGGATAATAGCCTCCTGATTTCCCTTGAAGGAATCAAACCCAAAATGTAACTTTAATTGTCCTATTAGTTCGTTTTCTTTCATCATACGTTTCCTTTAACCGATAAAACAAATTCGATCAAAACAGCACCTTAATTAAGGGAGCAAAAATATATACTTCTTTTACATTCACAAATATTTTCGTAAAAATATGTAAAAAATATTTTTATGCTGCTTTTAATTTTTCAATATTCATTTTTTGGAACTTATTTTTCACATATTCCAACGTAATTTGCAGCTCCTTTTCGCCCGACGAAGGCATTTCAAACATAATGTCTATCATAATAGTCTCAACAATAGAACGCAGCCCTCTTGCTCCGAGCTTAAACTCGACCGCCTTATCCACGATAAATTCAAATACCGCCTCCTCGAATGTCAATTTGATATGATCCATTGCGAAAAGTTTCACGTATTGTTTGATAATGGAATTTTTCGGTTCCGTCAAAATTTGGCGTAAAGCCTCCCTGTCCAACTCATTCAGATAACAGAGCATCGGCAAACGACCGATAATTTCGGGTATCAATCCAAACGATTTCAAGTCTTGCGGAGATATGTATTGCAACAGATGGTCGGCATCTATTTTATCCTTGACCTTCGCCGCTGCATATCCTACAACCCTTGTATTTAAACGGTTGGCAATTTTACGTTCAATTCCATCAAATGCACCTCCGCAGATAAACAAGATGTTTTTAGTATCGACCGGAATCATTTTCTGGTCGGGATGTTTGCGTCCGCCTTGCGGTGGAACGTTGATGACCGAACCTTCCAACAATTTCAGCAACCCCTGTTGAACACCCTCGCCGCTCACATCGCGCGTGATAGACGGGTTGTCGCTTTTTCGTGCAATTTTGTCTATTTCATCTATAAAAACAATGCCTCTTTCGGCTGCTTGCGTGTCATAATTAGCCACTTGCAACAAACGGGTAAGGATACTTTCAATGTCTTCACCCACGTAACCCGCTTCGGTTAAAACCGTGGCATCGACAATCGTAAACGGCACGTGCAACAGTCGCGCAATGGTTTTCGCCAACAGCGTTTTCCCCGTACCGGTAGAGCCTACCATAATAATGTTTGACTTTTCAATCTCCACATCGTCTTCGCCCACGTTTTGAAGCAATCGTTTGTAATGGTTATATACTGCTACGGACAACGTTTTTTTAGCGCTATCTTGCCCGATGATATATTGGTCTAAGAATTTTTTTATTTCTACCGGCTTTGGTAAGTCTTTTTTATTCACACCAAAACCATTTTGCGAACCTTTTTTATTACTTTCGCGCGTAATCTCGCCGGCTTGTTCCACACAGAAATTACAGATATTGGCATCCAATCCGGTGATTAACAAATCGACCTCTTTCTTTGACCTTCCGCAAAAGCTACATTTTTCGCTCATTCCTCTTGCCATAATTATATTACACTGTATAATTTATTTTGATTTACTGCGAACTAAAATTTCGTCTATCATTCCATATTCCAGCGCTTCGGTAGAGGTCATCCAATAATCTCTGTCCGAATCTTTTTCAATGCGCTCGAAAGGATTGCCCGAATGGTCAGCAATAATATGGTATAGCTCTTTTTTTAGTTTTTGAATTTCGCGAGCGGTAATTTCAATGTCCGACGCTTGTCCTTGCGCTCCGCCCATCGGCTGGTGAATCATCACCCGCGCATGTTTCAATGCCGAGCGTTTTCCTTTCGTTCCGGCAACCAAAAGCACCGCTCCCATTGAGGCTGCCATTCCGGTACAAATCGTTGCCACATCGCAACCAATATATTGCATTGTGTCATAGATACCCAAACCTGCATAAACCGAACCGCCCGGCGAATTCAGATAGATAGAAATATCTTTCCCCGCATCAGCAGAGTCAAGATATAAGAGTTGAGCTTGGATTACATTTGCTGTGTGGTCATCTATATCACTACCCAAAAAAATGATGCGATCCATCATTAATCTGGAAAAAACATCCATTTGACTTACATTCAACTGACGTTCTTCCAATATAGTTGGAGAAATGCTGGTGTAACGTCTATTTGTTATACTCGCGTATTGATCTAACGCCAAACCATTTATTCCTAAATGTTTGGTTGCATACTTTCTAAAATCGTTGTTCATTTTTTAATTTTTATTTTTTATACAAACTTACGGAAATAAGTTTTTAAAATGGAAACTCTAAGGTAAAAAACTTTTTGTAAAACAACAATTCTTTTTGAGTTTTTTATTGAAAAGAATGGTGTTTTATATCAAAACACAACTAAAAAACTGATTTTCAACACTTAAAAATAAAACAAAACAGTAAACACGCTTCCCTCTATAAAAATTACAAGGATATACAAGAGTTGAAGATTGAGAATTACATTTCGATAAAGCAAGTCCACTTGTAAAGATTATTAAAATCGCGGGTCGGATAATTTATATATGCAAATTTTTTCGTATATTTGTATTTACAAGATAATCAAAATGTTTCAGTATGAACACTTGTCGTTTCAAAGAAAACCAAATTTTATTTTTCCTTTTTTGTATTGCAATTTTCTTTTTTTCTTCTTGCGAAAAAGAGAAAGAAACCTCTCAACATACCATTGACTACCGGTTGGAGCCTTATTTAAACCGTTTCGTGGAAGAAGGTAAAAAAAGAGGAAAATTCGTTGATATTGGCAAGGAAGGCGGGCTTATTTTGGAATTTGCCGACTTGACACCGCCGACTATCGGACTTTGTTACCCTCATGCTAAGCCCGTCCGCATCCAAATAGACCGGACTTATTGGGAAGAAACAACTCAATCACCCAATCGGGAAAACCTCCGCGAAGAGGTTATTTTCCACGAATTGGGACATGGTTTTATTGGAAAAAGAGGACACAAAAATAGTTTTTTACCGAATGAAGAATGGGCAAGTATGATGTGCGGCGAACCACAAATAAACGGAAGAAGTTGGTTTCTTAATTTTAATGGTTACCGGAAAGACTACTATTTGGATGAGTTGTTTAATCCTAAAACCACTACTGTTCCCGAATGGAGTAAGCCTGCTGTTTTTGACGGAAATAAAGGAATGTTTCTTTTAGATGAAAGAAACAGTGAGTTTAAAATACCATCGTCGTCCGGAAATCAGAATCTATTAGCATCATTGTATAGTACAGAGAGTTTCATTTCAACCGATTTCTATATGGAAATGGAAATAGCCGTTTCTTTTGTCGTAAAAGATGATGGTGGATTTTCGGGTATTTTTGCGGGAAATAAACGTTTAGATGACTATAACTATTTTACCATTGAACCCAACAACCGTTCGGTTGCCGCCAACCATAAATGCCGCCTTGCTCCCTTTGCCGAAGTTTCGATGGGCGACAAATATAAACGAGAAGGATACAACAAATTGGCTATCAGCAAACGAGGTAATGAACTGTTTTTTTACGTCAATGACCAATTGGTTTACCGGAACGATTATCAAATACCCTCATACAACACTTTTGGCATAATTGTTCCTGTCCGAGGAAGTGTATCTATCAAAAATTTTGCGATCTATGCCGACGAAAGTGTAGCATTGAGAGTAGCAAAACAAGCTGAAAATCCGGTTATATTGGGCGAGGTTTCTATTCCGGGGGTGAGGTATTTGAAATAGCACGAAGGGGCAAAGGAGCGAAAAGCACGAAGGCACGAAATGATTAAAATTGATTTCGCGCTTTCGTGCCTTCGTGCTTTTTGCGCTTTCATTTCTGCCGTGTAAAAATATTAACCGGCACCCCCGAAAAATCCCAATTTGCCCGTAATTTATTTTCGAGAAAACGTTTGTACGGATCCTTCACATATTGCGGAAGATTGGCATAAAATATGAATGAAGGAATAGAAACATCCGGTATCTGCATCACATATTTAATCTTGATGTATTTTCCTTTTAGGGCAGGCGGCGGATAATTTTCGATAAGAGGCAGAAAGAACTCGTTGAGTTGACTCGTTGGAATCCTCTTCTTTTTGTTGTTATAAACTTCCATCGCCGTCTCTACCACTTTGAAAATACGCTGCTTGGTAACTGCCGAGGTAAAGATAATCGGAAAATCGGTAAACGGAGCCAATCTTTCGCGAATCGCTTTTTCCATTACCAATGTCGATTTAGAATCTTTTTCCTCAATCAAATCCCACTTGTTGACACAGACAACCAATCCTTTTCTGTTTTTTTGTATCAATTGAAAAATATTCAAATCCTGACTTTCAATGCCGCGAGTGGCATCTATCATCAAAATACAAACGTCCGAATCCTCGATGGAACGAATGGAACGGATAACGGAAAAATATTCAAGGTCTTCCGTTACTTTTCCTTTTTTGCGGATTCCGGCGGTGTCTGTCAGGTAAAAGTCGTAGCCGAATTTGGAATAACGCGAGTGAATGCTGTCGCGGGTAGTTCCGGCAATATCGGTAACGATGTATCTTTCCTCATCCATAAATGCGTTGATGATGGATGATTTTCCGGCATTCGGACGACCTACCACAGCAAAGCGAGGGAGTGTTTCATCCAATTCTTCTTCTATTTTTTTCGGTAATTTGGCAACAATATCATCCAATAAGTCGCCTGTTCCCGAACCGCTCATCGCCGAAACACAAAAAGGGTCACCGATTCCCAATTTATAAAACTCGGCGGCAGAATACTGCAAATCGTTGTTATCTACCTTGTTGCTGACTAAAATAACCGGTTTCTTGTTTTGTCGTAATAGTCGTGCTACTTGCGTGTCGAGGTCTGTTACGCCGTTCATCACATCGACGACAAATAGGATTAGGTCGCACTCTTCAATGGCGATACTTACCTGTTTACGGATTTCTTCTTCAAAAATATCATCCGAGTTGACCACCCAGCCGCCGGTGTCGATAATGGAAAATTCGGTTCCATTCCAAAAAACTTTTCCGTATTGGCGGTCTCTCGTTGTGCCTGCTTCGTCGTTTACGATTGCTTGTTTGGTCTGAGTTAATCTATTGAATAATGTCGATTTCCCGACATTGGGTCTTCCTACGATGGCTACTATCATTGTTTTGTATGTTGTGAGTTATTTTTAAGCAAGAATAATATTGGCATCAATATTCAATTTCTTGTGCATTCTACGGGCTACTCGCAGTGTTGGCTCCGTTTTTCCGGTAAGGTATTCACTTACTCTCGGTGCACTTATTTCAAGGAGTTGAGCCAACGTTTTTTGTGTCAGATTCATTTCGTCCATGCGCACTTTGAGCGCATCGGGTAAGGTGGGTTTTCCGATTGGATAATGTTCTTTTTCATAAGCAACCACCAAATCGGCAAGAATATCAAGTTCGATATAATTTTTGTCTGTTTGAGGCGTGTTATCGTCCACAATTTCTACAAGCTCATCAATTCTTTGCATGATGGCTTCGTATTCTGCTTTTGTTTTTATTGTTTTCATAACATTCAAATAAGTGAACAATTTTTTATTTTATCGTATTCGGCATGAGTGCCTATAAACCGGATGTAAACAATTTTTGGCGCGAACAAAATGATTGCTATTATTCTGTAGGAATTGCCTTTTATATTAAAAACATAACGCTTGTTTCCTACGCTATCAACACTGTTGAACGTTTGCCTTACATCTGCAAAATTATTCCATAGACTTTGTTCCGTTTTGATATACCACTCATCCAATGCCAATTTTGCCTCTACATGTAGTTCTGCATATTGCTCAATGGCTTTGTGTGTTATTATTCTCATTTGTTTTTATTATTTGTGCAAAAATAATGTATTTATTTTGAAATTCGGAATAAAAATTACAAAATTCGTATTTAATCCTGCTGATACCCAAACGATTTCAACTTATTTTCTTTATTCCGCCAATCTTTTTCTACTTTTACAAACAATTCCAAAAACACCTTTTTCTCGAAAAAGGCTTCAATATCTTTTCGCGCCTCTGTTCCGATTTTTTTAAGCATTTTTCCTTGCTGACCGATGATAATGCCTTTTTGCGAATCGCGTTCTACGAAAATGACGGCGTTGATGCGGATAAGTGACTCGTCTTCCTTAAATTGCTCTACGGCGACTTCAACCGCGTATGGAATTTCACGGTCGTAATTGGTTAAAATTTTCTCGCGGATAATTTCGGTAACGAAAAAACGGGCAGGTCTGTCGGTCAACGCGTCTTTTTCAAAAAACGGCGGCGAGTCGGGCAGTAGCTCTTTAATCCTTTTCAGTACATAATCCAAATTAAAATTATTGGTGGCGGAAACCGGAATAATCTCCGCTTGCGGGAGTAATTCTTTCCATTTTTCCACCAATTCAATCAATTTCTCTTGATTCGTTAAATCTATCTTATTCAACACCAATAAAATAGGAACTTGCTGCTGTTTTACTTTTTCCAAAAAATCAATGTTTTTATCCGGACTTTCGACCACATCCGTTACATAGAGAATTACGTCCGCATCTTTCAGTGCGCTCACAGAAAAATTGAGCATTGATTCCTGCAATTTATAATTGGGTTTCAATACTCCGGGCGTGTCGGAATAGACAATCTGAAAATCCTCACCGTTGACAATCCCCATAATTCGGTGACGGGTTGTTTGCGCTTTGGAGGTAATAATGGATATTCGCTCGCCGACCAATGCGTTCATTAGCGTAGATTTTCCGACGTTGGGATTTCCCACAATATTTACAAATCCGGATTTATGCATAATTGATTATCTTAATTTTTCTGCAAAGATAATTTTTTTCATGAAATGTGACAAATAACACCGTCGTGCGTCATGTTTGTCACGAAAAAAACAGCAGGAAGAAAACATTCTTCCTGCCGTATTTATTTTTCAAATAAAAATATCTTTTTTATTTTACAATTGCCTTTACAATTTCATTGCCTGCTTTTACGATATATATACCTTTTTGTAAAGCAATTTTTCCGGTAGCGGTAGCAATAACACTGCCGTCAATTCCATAAACAATCGCATTTTCAGCACCTTCGATAACAAGACCTCCTGCAACTGAATATACGTTAACAGAAGAAGATGCTACTGTTGAAACGTTAGTCATATCTGCAACTGAAATTTGAAAATCCACAATTTGAATAAGGTTTGCATCAGATGCAGCAGTAAAGATCAACTGCAAAGAGCTTGGTCCTTCTCCGATTGGAGCAGAGACAACGTCCAATTCTGCAGTCAAGTTAAATGGCAGACCGCCAGCTATATCACTATCAAATGTAGCCCACTCAGACAATACTGTCCAATACTCGGCAGCTTCGGTTCCATCAACCAATACAACTTGAAATTCGGTTGCATCAACATCAGATACACCTGTAATATTTACTTTGAATTTGTTTCCAGCCTCAACAGTGTTTACAGGAAGTTTGTTTTCAAACGGCAATGATTGTTTTTTTCCGGTTGTGTTGGCTGTAAATACAACAGCTCCTTCAATTGGAGTGAATACATTAATATCAAATGTAGTAAAGTCAATTTTGATTGAAGTTCCAGTAGTACCTAACACCGAATTTTTTCCAACAAGTACAAATTTCGGAGTGCTAAGAGCAGTTCCAAAACTTGGTTTAGTCGGATCTGCCTGGGTAAGTGTTGAGATTGTTACATCAATCTTGAAATCAAATTCCACTCCCGCGGTAACAGTTCCAAATGACGGCATATTAGAATATTGCCCCCAATAATCAACTGCTGGTCTATCATCAACAACAGCAATCAAGAAATCCTCCATATCCTCGTTTGCAGTACCTACGACATGAACAGTAATTACGTCATTCACTTGCGGCACATAGGTTGCCAATTTAGTGGTTTGCCACCCTTGATACGCGATCAAGCTAGGATCATATTGATTCCATGGCAATGTAATTGTTTGAGACATAGCTCCAACTGTAAATAATAGAGCAGCTCCAATAGATAGTAAAATCTTCTTCATAAATGATAAAAATTTAATTAATAATTTTGTTTAAAATAATGTTAGAACACACAATAAATTTGAATGCGTAAAGGTATATGAAAAAAACATATACAGCAATAAAAAAACAATACTTTTTTACCGAGGTATTGTTAAATGATTCTGAGTCTATTTAATTCATAAAATTAAGGTGTAATAATCACTGAATATCCAATAATTTATGTAACTGTACACTCAATTTCCACTGTGGATTGGCTTCAATGTAATCAATAATCTCTTTCGTGTTTTTCATTGAACAAGGTTGAAGATAGCGATAAGTTGCGCTGAAATTTTCAAATTTCGACAGGTTTTGTCCGGTATAAACAACTTTCAACTCATTGGCTTCTTTTAAAAGCAAATTTTCCTTCGGGCTGCAAGTTACCCAATCTATATTCTGTGGAACCGGATGCGTACCGTTTGTCTCTATTTGGATGAAATATCCGTCATTTTTGAAAAATTGTACAAAATCAACATCAAGAAAAAGACTTGGCTCTCCCCCCGTAAAAATAAGGTGCTTGGAGGGATACCGCGCGATTTTTACAAGAATCTCTTCCTTGCTCATCATCTCGCCCTCTTGATGCTGTGTATCGCAAAAATCGCAACTCAAATTGCACCCGGAAAAACGAACAAAAACGGCGGCCGTTCCCGTAAAAAAACCTTCGCCCTGTATCGAATAAAAGATTTCGTTAATCTTTTTCATAAATAGCCGTGTTGTTTTCCGATTCCTGCACCTCTACTTTGTAGCAAGTCGGGATTTGCTCGCAAATCCACGCCGCAATATTTTCGGCAGTCGGATTGAAAGGGAGCACATCATTCAGGTATTTGTGATCCAACTTCCGGTGTATTGAACTTTTGATAGCCGAAAAATCTTCGACCATTCCGTTTTCATCCAACTCTTTCGATTGGCAATGAATGGTGATGAGCCAATTGTGTCCGTGCAGTTGGTTACACAAGCTTTCGTAGGATGTTTTTAAACTGTGCGATGCTGATATTTCTATTCGTTTAATAATTTTATACATAATGTTGAAATTTAACAAACCAAATTTTTAATTTTTGTACCAATATGCAAATATAGGTTTTTTCAATATCTTTGTCTAAAAAACAGGGAGTGAATTTTATGAAGAAGTACACAATAATCGTATTAGCTCTTTTTGCTTATGCCATTGGAATGTTCGTTTGGGGCTATACCAAGGGCACTATTTCGGAAACAGAGGCGCTACTCGGCACTGTCGCAATGAGTGTTGTTTTGACTGCGCTTTGGTTTGTCTACCGGCGAAGGGAGCGGTATCGGGAGGAGTTGAGAAAAAGCGCGAAGGCGCGAAGGGACGAAGACTCGAAATAAGATTTCTTATCGGGAAATTTTCCCGATTCGTCGATTTTTGGTACTATTTCGACGGTTTTCACTTGTTTTGGTTTAGAGATGCTTCTACTTTTGTTTCAAAATTTGTATAACTAAAAAAAAAGAAAATTATGGAAACGTATCAAATGATGAAAGCAAAAAAATCTCGTTCGAGGAAAATTTGGGCAGCTTTTATTTTTATTCTTGCCGGACTTTTGTTCTTGGGAAATAATTTAGGGATGATCGACCCCTATATTTTCCGGATTATTTTCTCGTGGCAAATGCTTTTGGTGGCGATCGGGCTGTTGAATCTATTTTGGAGAAATTTTATCGTCGGACTGATTTTTATTGGGATCGGAGGATTTTTTCTTGTACCTCAAGTTGCGCCGGTTGGTTCCGGTTGGACAAACACTTGGTGGCCGCTGTTGGTTATATTCGGCGGTTTGTTGATTTTCGTGAAAGCTATTTCGTCCTACAATCAAAAATCAGATCTATATAAACAATTCTATTCGGAGTCTTCGTATCGTTCAAAAGACGGTTTCGTGGTTTCCGACAATGTGTTTGGATTTGTACAGCAAATTGTGTTGGAGCCTGTGTTTAAAGGGGCGCGGATAAAAAACACATTCGGAGCCACAGTACTTGATTTGAGAAAAACGAACTTGGAAGCGGCAGAAACCTACATTGATGTTGAATGTGTTTTCGGCGGAATGGAAATCGCCGTTCCAAACGATTGGGTAGTCGTAAGCGAACTGAAAAACACTTTTGGCGGTTTGGAGGACAAAAAATACTTTGAAAAAGGGCAAATGGACTATGAACACCGGTTAGTCATTCGCGGAAAACTTACTTTTGGCGGAATTGAAATCAAAAGATGATGCAACAACATCCATTTACTATATCTGCATTTCACAAAACAATGGGAATAGCCGTAACCATATTGGCTGCGGCTATCCTGTGGGTGCTTCTTGTTTTGTACGGAGGGGCAACGGTTTTTCTTGCATCAGCTGATAGTTTGACTTACATCTGTTTAATGGTGGTATGTGCTTATTTTTATTGGCATATCACGTTGTTTTCTCCGGTATTTCAGGTAAAAATAGCAGCTGCACTATTTGTGCAGGTATTTTGTTTGGGAATCACATTTGTACTTCTTTTTCTTTTTGGAATCGTTGAACCCGAATGGTTTGGCAGACAGATTTTTTTACACCTTGTTTTCGGGACTTTATATTGGATAATCCTGATGCAATGGTATTCCGGTTTTCAGAAAAAAACGCAGCCGGTGGAAAAAGAAGAGAAGCCGGTTGAGGTAGAAGTAAAAAAGGAGGAAATAGACCGTATTTCAGTAAAAGCCGGGAGTGAAATTCACATTATACCGGTAGAGGATTTACTTTATATTCAGGCTTATGGCGACTACGTTCTGCTTTTTACCGACACCGGAAAACACCTGAAAGAACAGACAATGAAGTATTTCGAGCTGCATCTGCCATCGTCCTTTGTCCGTATTCATCGTTCTTACATTGTGAATACCAATCAAATAAGTCGCGTTGAATTGTTTGGGAAGGAAAATTATAATGTGAGGTTAAAAAACGATACCTGCATTCGTGTTAGTAATACGGGGCATAGGTTGCTAAAAGAAAGGTTATCTCTTTGAGAGAGAGTATTTTTTTTTCGGGCTAATAAAGACAAAAAAAATAAATCGAAGGCAAATCACAAATGGTTTGCCGTTTCTGTTTTTGTCAATTTTATGATGGACTTTTATTGTTTTGTGAAAGCTTTTGTTTAGTAAATAAAGAAAAATCGCAAGACAATCAACTCGCTTCTATTCTATCGTCATTATTCATAAAACTACTCCTTCCCTCATTACATTTTTATAAAACGGCGTTATGCTGTGCAAAGTTTCCCACTGTTTGCGCAACACAACCAATGGGTTAATCAGAACTCCTTTCTCAACCTCCACATCATAAAGTGGAAAAGTAATATCTTGTTGTTCTTGCAATGTAAGTTTATCTTTATCGACAAGTATAAGAAGGTCTATATCACTATCGGGACGAGCGTCACCTCGTGCTTCGCTACCATACAAAATAGCTGTTGCATCTGGCGCCACCCGGCGGAGAATGGATTTTAGAGCTTTTGTTATTTCCGGTCGTTTCATATAAAATGCTTTTAATAACAGTAAAGCAAAGATAACTCTTTTTTTCTATCACTCAAAATAAACAACCACATATTCCGACTGCGTCCCGATTCGGAATTTCCCTCCCCAAATGCCTATTCCCGAAGTGACATAAATGTGGCTGTTCCCTTTTTTCAGGTAGCCGTGGGATTTTTCGTAAACCCGGTTGGTAATCCAAGAAATGGGCAACACTTGCCCGTGGTGCGTATGTCCCGAAATTTGAAGGTCAATACCGTTTTTTTCGGTATCTTCCAAGTTAAACGGTTGATGATTGAGCAGGATGATTGGCTTTGAATGATCCAACGAGTTTGTCAGTTCGTCAAGCGTTTTCCGGTTGGGATTTATTTGGTCATCTTGACCGACAAGGTAAAACTCATTGTTAATCAACATCGCGGAATCCCTTAAAACAGTTATTCCGGCACGATGAAAAAAGTCGAGGGATTTTGAAATTTTGGAAGGAGCACCGATGTATTCGTGATTGCCCAAAGCGACGTAGACACCATATTTTGATTTGATTTTTTTGAACGAAGAGGCAATATCCTGTTCTATCAACGGTCTAACGCTGTTGTCGATAACATCTCCGGCTAATAATACAATGTCCGGATTTTCTTTGTTGATAAGTTCGATCCACTGTTCAAATTCTTTTTTGTTGATTGAAAATCCCAAGTGTAAATCGCTTATTGCCACTATTTTCAACGGTTTTTCCAATCCGGTTTTATTCACAGTGATAGAAAGCTCTACTCTCTCCTTGTATCTGTAATTGAAATATCCGTAAATCATAATGATCGCAACAATTCCGTTTAAAATCCCGAATGTTGTCCAATTTCCGAATAAAAATTTATCCAACGAAACCAAATGCGTTAGGCGAACCAAGTCAATCAAAAGGAATAACATCAAGAAATATAGGCAGATAAAAAACCACGAAGTCCCGATTTTATAAAAAAATGACGTTACAGCCACAGGCAAAAAATCGCCCCCTATAAGTCCCACGAAAAAAGAACACACCACAAACACGGCAACTACGATTAATGACGGTCTGACGATACTTTCGGCAGGTACAATATGCCAAAACCGGTAAAAAACATAAAAATTGGTACTAAAAATGACCAATAGCATCAATAATTGAAAGAAACCTATAAATTTCATTGTGGTTGTTAGTTTGTATTTGTTTATTAAACGTTTAATTTGAGAATTATTTTTCTTTTTTTAGAAAAAAATGTTGTATATTAGTTTCTTCAAATCACAAACAGATGAAAACAAACAGAATAGCATTGTGTATAGGATTATTCCTATTGGTCTGTACTGCAATGACAGGACAAATAATGCCGCCGAAGGGAAATGTGGGAATTGCCGCCAACTATCCGGGAGATTTGGGAATAGAAAACGATCCGGATGTGATATTGGCGGAAGGTTTTGAGAGCTACAACAATGCAGGCTGGAGCGACCTTGGGAGGAATTGGGATCTAATCAATCAACAGCACATGAGTATAATTACCGACAGTGAAAACGTCATTTCAGGTGAAAAAGCGTTGCAAATGTCATTGCCGAAACAGAACGCAGATTTGTATGTTGGTATTGACCTGTACCTTACCGAAGAGCAAAAGCAAGATGTCATCTATATACGTTATTACCACAAATTAGAAGACACCTACAATATTCCGAAAGGCGTTGCAACCCATAACGGCGGCTGTATTTCGTCAAGATATTGGACTACTCCTAACGGCAGCGGACCGGGTTATTGCGCCAACGGTACAAACAAGTATCTTGCTATGTTTCAAAACGTAAGTGAACACTATGAATGTTTGGGCATTTACACCTACCACCCCTATCAGCGCTACAATGATATACCACCGGTATGGGTTGATCCGGGAAGACCGGCAACAGCGTCGGGGAAGCAATGGGGCGACTATTTGTTTCCTAACGGAGAGGTTATGCCTTGGACGTATTGGCGGGGCAATTACGGATCTGATTTCATTGTGCGCGATAATTTCACCATAGAATTTGGTCGTTGGTATTGTTATGAATTGATGCTTAAAGCCAATACGCCGGGCAAGCGCGACGGCAGGATTACTGCTTGGGTTGATGGGGAAATTATGGCAGATTTCGGGAATATGCGGTTCCGGGATATAAGCGATTTAAAAATAGACTTGGTGGGTTTCTCTCTCGGATGCGCTTCAAATCCTGTCGCAGCAGCTAAGGGGTGGTTCGACAACATCGTCATTGCTAAATCATATATCGGGCCAATTTATGATAGTTATACAAATAAAGTTAATGATGACGGCATAGCTGCCTTACCGAAAATCACCGGTTATTACAACGTTATGGGCATAAAACTACCGAAAGAACCTGCAAGCGGAATGTATATTATAAAGTATGACGACGGTACGGCAGAGAAGAAAATAAAAATTAAGAATTAAGAAACAGGAAAGTTATGAAAATACATAAGATGTTATTGTGTGTAGGATTGTTTCTATTTGCCCATGTTACAATGATGGGACAGGCAATACCTCCCGAAGGTAATGTAGGGATTGCAGCCAAATATCCGGGGGATTTAGGAATCGAAAACGACCCGGATGTGATATTGGCGGAAGGCTTTGAAAATTACAGTCAAATGCGCGACCTGCGAAGTATATGGGCAACCATAAACGAGGATCACATGAATCTGACAACCGACAGCGAAAATGTAATCGGTGGAAAACAAGCATTGCAACTGAACCTGCCTTTTCAGTTTATTGAGCGTTACACAGGTATTGATTTGCACCTTACCGAGGAGCAAAAGCAAGATGTGATATATATACGTTATTACCAAAAAATCGACAAATCTTACGCTGTCAGCGGTGGTACTTCTAATCATAACGGCGGCTGTATTTCGTCAAGGTACTGGACTACCCCCGTCGGCAGCGGACCGGGTTACTGCGCCAATGGCACAAACAAATACCTTGCTATGCTTCAAAACTCGCCGAGTGCACATTATGACGGTTACAGAATGGGCATTTACACTTACCATCCCGACCAACGTTACAATGACATCCCACCGGTATGGATTGACAAAGACAGACCGGCAACAGCTCCGGGGAATCAGTATGCTGACTTTATGTTTCCCGACGGGGAGGTTCTACCTTGGACATATTGGCGAGGCAACTACGGTTCCGATTTCATTCCGCACCCTAATTTCTCCGTAGAAATGGGTCGTTGGTACTGCTACGAATTTATGCTGAAAGCCAACACGCCCGGACTGCGCGACGGCAGACTTACCGCTTGGATTGACGGCGAAGTTATCATGGATTTCGGAAATATGCGTTTTCGCGATATCGCTGATCTGAAAATAGATATGGTTGGTTTTTCTTTCGGATGCGCCTCCAATCCTGTCGCAACAAAATCGTGGTTTGATAATATTGTTATTGCAAAATCGTATATCGGACCGATTTATAACGGTTCGCAGGTCAATAATCACGATATTGCTGCCGAAGAGGATATGCAGGGCTATTTACATCAAAACGTCCCGAATCCGTTTCCCCAAAGTACGGAAATCAAATTTTACATTCCCGAAAATGTAAAAACCGCCCAGTTATCTATTTGTAATATATTGGGCAAACAGATTATGCAAATTCCTATTAATCAACGAGGAAAAGGTTTACACCGAATTTTGGCTTCAGAATTGACAACCGGAATGTATTTTTATACGCTGATTTTCGACGGCAAACCGATGGATACGAAACAGATGATTTTAATACAATAGAAATACAAACTAAAAAAAGGCTAACAATCTATTTTTTTTGATTGTTAGCCTTTTTTGTGACCCCGGCGGGATTCTAACCCACGACCTTCAGAACCGGAATCTGACGTTCTATACAGCTGAACTACGGAGCCTCTTTTTATTATTCGGCGACAAAGGTAATAAAAATTTAGAAAGATGTATGTCGTTTTGGTTTTTTTTCGTAATAATAGTAACAATCCTGACAAAAAAGACATATATTTGCAAGCTAAAAATAAAAAAGACATTACAATGAGTTATTTAAAAACGCCGGCAGGATATAAGCCTCTTTTAGATATAAAACAGACCGAATTGGGGATTAAGAAAATCAAGGATTTTTTCCAAGGAAGTTTATCTGCCGAACTCCGTTTGAGAAGGGTTACGGCTCCATTGTTTGTGCTGCAAGGCACGGGAATAAACGATGACTTGAACGGAACCGAAAGACCGGTTACTTTTCCCGTGAAAGATTTGGGCGACCAAAAGGCGGAAGTGGTACACTCCCTCGCCAAGTGGAAAAGAATGATGCTTGCCGATTATGGCATCGAAAGCGGATTCGGGCTATATACCGATATGAATGCCATTCGTCCGGACGAAGATTTGGGCAACCTGCACTCATTGTATGTCGACCAATGGGATTGGGAACGCCACATCTCCGAAAATGAGCGCAACATTGACTTTTTGAAAGAAATCGTTACCCGCATCTACTCCGTGATGACGAGAACCGAGTATGTGGTGTACGAAATGTTCCCGGAAATCAAGCCGATTTTACCGAAAAATATATTTATCATTCATTCCGAAGATCTGCTGCAATTGTATCCCGATTTAACGCCAAAGGAACGTGAGCATGAAATAACAAAAAAGCACAAAGCGGTGTTTATCATTGGTATTGGCGGGGTGTTGAGCAATGGAAAACAACACGATGGTCGCGCTCCCGATTATGACGACTGGACAACTGCCGGCGAAAAAGGTTTTGCCGGACTGAACGGCGATATTCTCGTATGGAACGATATGTTGGAACAAGCAGTCGAACTTTCGTCTATGGGTATTCGCGTAAACAAAGAAACATTACTGCATCAGTTAAAAATCACAGGACAGGAAAAACGCAAAGAACTTTATTTCCACAAACGGTTGTTGGAAGGTGCGTTGCCGCTTTCAATCGGCGGTGGAATCGGGCAATCCCGTATGTGTATGTTTTTCCTTCGGAAAGCGCATATTGGGGAAATCCAAGCCAGCATTTGGCCAGACGAAATGCGTGAGAAATGTGCGGAGCATAATATTCCGTTAATTTAATAAAAAGTTAATAATTGATAATTAAAAACGGAGTGGTTTACAAAAGATTCCTCACTTTGGTCGGAATGACGACATAATTTGTGAAAATACCGAGGGTATGGGAAACGACGGTTTTACTGCCGTTTCCCATACCCTCGCACAATAATACAGCAGTCATTCCAAACCTTAAAAAGTGGAGTGAGGAATCTAATCTCAATCAAGCTAATTAATAAAAAATCCTATTTTCTTTTTAAATGACATAACATTTCCTATAAGTTCGTTGTTTATATATAAAATTAAAAAAAATACACAAATGAAAAAAATAACCATCTCTTTTATCGTTTTGATAATCAGTATTTTTTCGGGATTCGCACAATTCTATGTGTCTCCCGAAATACATAAATTGGGAATCGTAACCTATGCGATTCATAATTTTTATGTCGACAGCGTGACAGAGAAGAAATTGGTCGAAGACGCAATTATCGGGATGTTGGAAAAATTAGATCCTCATTCAACCTATATTCCGAAAGAAGAAGTACAAAAAATGAATGAACCGTTGGACGGAAGTTTTGACGGGATAGGCGTGCAGTTTCAGATGATGGAAGACACGTTGCTGGTCATACAGACGATTAGCGGCGGTCCGTCCGAAAGAGTAGGCATAATGGCTGGTGACAGAATCATTTTTGTAAACGAAACAATCATTGCCGGAGTGAAGATGCAAAATACCGACATTATGAAGCGGTTGCGCGGACCAAAAGGAACGGAAGTGCGGGTAAAAGTCCTCCGTCGCGGCGTGAAAGAGTTGATCGAATTTAAAATCATCCGCGATAAAATTCCGATTTACAGCTTGGATGCCTCTTATATGATCTCTCCCGGTATCGGATACATCAAATTGAACCGGTTCAGCGCCACCACAATGGAAGAGTACCACAAGGCTTTTGGTAAATTGAAGAAACAGGGAATGAAATCCTTAATCCTCGACTTGCAAGGAAACGGCGGCGGATACTTGAATGCGGCAGTTGAATTGGCAGACGAATTTCTTCCAAAAGGAAAAGTAATTGTTTACACGGAAGGAAACGCACAACCTCGTCAAACAGAAGTATCCACTTCGACAGGCGATTTTGAAAAAGGGAATTTGGTAATTTTGATAGATGAAGGTTCGGCATCGGCAAGTGAAATTGTGGCGGGAGCCATCCAAGATTGGGATCGCGGAGTGTTGGTCGGCAGACGGACATTCGGAAAAGGGTTGGTACAAAAAGCCATTCCGTTGCCCGATGAGTCGCAAATCCGGTTGACCATCGCCCGGTACTATACGCCTGTCGGCAGAAATATTCAACGTCCGTATGACAAAGGTTCGATAGAATATCGGCGCGACCTGATTGAACGCTACAACCACGGCGAACTTCAACACGCCGACAGCATTGTCTTCCCCGATTCGTTGAAATTTACAACAAAAATATTGGGAAGAACGGTATTCGGAGGCGGCGGAATTATGCCTGACATCTTCATTCCTATCGACACATCCCGCTACACCAAATATCACAGAAATTTGGTGGCAAAAGGAATCATCAATAAATTCGTATTGAATTATGTTGAAGAGAACAGAAAAGAGTTGACAAAAAATTTCTCTCCTAAAAAAGATAACTCTTTCACCAACTTCAACGCCAACTTTGAAATCACAGACGAAGTATTACAACGGTTGATTGACAAAGGAACGCAAGAAAAAGTAGAGTTTGACGAAGAGCAATTTTTGCAATCGAAAAATTTAATCAAAATACAACTCAAAGCTCTTATCGCAAGCGATTTATGGGGAATAAACGAGTATTATCAAGTAATGAATCATGTAAACGATTCTTTCCTAAAAGCAGTCGAATTATTGCAAAATCCGGAACTGTATGATAAGGTTTTAAAGAAAAGGTAGTTTTGGACACAGAATAAATCAGTAAACACAAAGACACGAAGGGCACAAAGAAATATAGAATCTTTGTGCCCTTCGTGTCTTTGTGTTTATAAATATCAAAGGAATATTCAGTAAATGAATAACATATTGATAGTAATATTGTTACGTGCTATCATTTCCTGAAAATTACCCCGATTTTCACACAAATATGGCGAAATCGGGGTAATTGTAATTTAATTGGTTTACACGTAAAATCATTTATCGAAAATATGGTATAGAAACAGATGATTTTCCAATAAATTGCCGCAAAAAATACATCAAAAGCAGGATTTTACTACCAAAACGAAAAACTCATATTTTTTTCTGCATTTCCCGAATATCCCTACTACCAAAACGAAAAACTCATATTTTTTTCTGCATTTCCCGAATATCCCATCAAAAATCAAGCAACCGGACAATAAAATTAGCCATTGAATCCGGAATAAGTATCGCCGTGAATAAGACACCAAGAATAGCCCCCGTAAAATGCGCGTCGTGCCCGATTCCGTCGTTTTCTTTTTTAGACATCGCGTAAGAATACCACAGATAGAGTGCCGCGAATACGATGCCCGGAATAGGCAGGGCAAAAAACAGATATAATTTGCTCCAAGGATCCAAGAATACAAAAGCGAACAAAACAGCATTAACTGCTCCGGAAGCTCCAACAGCATTGTAGTACGGATTATCTTTGTATCTCTTCAATGACAATAGCGAGGATAGCGGAATCGCCAAAAGATACATCGCCGCATAAGCCAGACCTCCTCCGATGGCATATCTCTCATAGTAACCCTCTACCATTCCGCCAAAAGAGAAAAAGACAAACATATTGATAATCAAATGCCACCAATTGGCGTGCACAAAACCGTGAGAAATCAGGCGATAATACTGTTTCCGGTAAGCTACCTGATACGCATTGAATTGTAACCGGCCAAACCATTCTCTGTTTTCAAAACACAAAATAGAAGTCAGACAGGTAACAACTAATATAACAAGAGTAATGGTGCTGCTCATATTTTTCTATTTTTTTTCCAATGACGATCGCGTTCTTCATAAATGCGTTCGATAATTTCAATTACTTTCAATCCTTCCAACACGTTGGTCGAGATACTTCCTTTTTCGTATAGTTTTTCCACCACATTTTGAATGACGTAGTGATGATTTTGAGCCGAACCTTTGTACGCACCGTAATCATTCGGCGGGTTGGACGGAGCCAATTCCGGCATCACATAATCCTTGATGTGGCAATATTCCACTTCATTCATATATTGACCGGCTACTTTGACGGTTCCTTTTTCGCCGATGATGATGAGACTGCTCTCTAAATTGGTGTCCCAAACGGCGGTAGAATAATTCAAACTGCCCATTCCGCCGTTGACAAAATCGAAAGAGACAATACCGCTGTCTTCAAAATCGGTCAGGTTTTCGTGGCAAAAATCGTGAAAATTTCCGCGAATATTGGTAATATCGCCGAACAGCCAATACATAATATCAATGAAATGAGAGAATTGCGTAAAGAGCGTTCCGCCGTCCAACTTGGCATCGCCGTGCCAATTTCCGGGTGTGTAATAGCGTTCATCGCGGTTCCAATAGCAATTCAACTGAACCATATAAATCTGCCCCAACTTCTTGTTCTCCACAATTTCTTTCAACCAAACGGACGGTGGCGAATAGCGATTTTGCATCACACAAAACACATAACGCGAAACTTCCAACGATTTGAAAATTATCCTTTCCGCTTCTGCTTTCGTCAGCGCAATCGGTTTTTCGATTACAACGTGGTATTTATGCGAAAGAGCCTTGATGGCGTATTCAGCGTGTGAACCGTTCGGCGTGCAAATACAGACCACGTCAATCGGAATATCCGCCTCAAACAGCGTATCTATGTGGCTGAAAAACGGCTCCTGTAACTCCTGTAATCCCAACTCCTCTTTTGACAGAATATCACAAACGGCAACCAACTCCGAATCGGGATTCCGGCGAATCATCTCCGCGTGTCGTTTACCGATATGTCCCTGTCCTATGACGGCGAATTTTATCATATTGCGATTTTTTTTATCCCGCGAATTTCACGAATTATTACGAATTAACCAAATTACGGAACCCGTTTTACTTTATTATTTTGTAAGATATATTTTTCTCCTGTTTCGGGACAATGGGATTCGCCCTTTTCGTCAAACTGTAATTGGCAACCGTACTCACTCACCCATCCCATTTGTTTAGCAGGATTTCCGGCTACCAAGGCGTATGGTTTTACTGCTTTTGTAATGACGGCTCCTGCACCAATCATTGCGTACTCCCCTATCTCGTTTCCGCATACAATCGTAGCATTTGCTCCGATAGACGCTCCTTTACGGACGATTGTCTGTCGAAATTCCTCTTTCCGATTGACGTGGCTGCGCGGATTTATCACATTGGTGAAGACCATCGAAGGTCCAAGAAAAACATCGTCTTCACAAATTACACCAGTATAAATGGAAACGTTGTTTTGGACTTTCACGTTTTTGCCGAGAATTACTTTTGGGGAAATTACGACATTTTGACCAATGTTGCAATTTTCACCAATTATGCAATCGGGCATAATGTGGGAGAAATGCCAGATTTTGGTATTGTTTCCAATTCGGCAACCTTCGTCTATGACGGCAGTTTCGTGGGCAAAATATTTATTCATATTAGAATGTGTTTTGAGTTTTATAAAAAGAAATTTTTAAGAATTAACTTCAACAAATTTTACAAAAGATGAAATACTCGTCATTGCGGGCTTGACCCGCAATGACGATACATTTTTGGAACTTTTATAAAATTCAAAACAGTTTTTTAAATTAACGCTAAAACATTCTTTGTGATATATTCAAGTTGTTCGGAAGTTAACTCCGTGTGCATCGGCAACGAAAGTACGCACTCACAAAGTCGTTCCGAAACAGGAAAATCGCCGGATTTATACCGCTCATCTTTATAAGCTTTTTGTAAATGCAACGGAACGGGGTAATAAATCATTGCCGGAATGCCTTTTTCTGCCAATGTTTTTTGCAATGCGTTTCTGTCAATTCCATTTAATTTAAGCGTGTATTGATGAAAAACGTGGGTGGATTTCGGATTTCTTGCAGGGATGGTGATTTTTGGATTTCCGGCAAATGCTTTGTCGTAATAATTTGCTACTTGTTGGCGTGCTTTTGTATAGTCATCCAAATATTTCAACTTGACATTCAATACCGCCGCTTGAATAGTGTCCAGCCGCGAATTAACACCAACTACATCGTGGTAATAACGTACTTCCATTCCGTGATTGGCGATGACACGCATTTTCTGGGCAAGTTCATCGTTATTGGTAAAAATCGCACCACCATCGCCGTAGCAGCCCAGATTTTTTGATGGAAAAAAAGAGGTACAACCAATGCCTCCCATACAACCCGACTGCGCTTTTTGTCCGTTATCGAATGTGTAAACAGAACCAATGGATTGACAAGCATCTTCGACGATGTATAAACTATGTTGCTTTGCCAACTGAATTAACGCCTCCATATCGGCATTTTGTCCGAAAAGATGAACTGGAATGATGGCTTTTGTCTTGGGAGTTATCGCTTTTTTAACAGCGTCTATGGAAATATTGAAGGTATCGAAATCAACATCAACCAACACGGGCGTAAGTCCCAACAACGCCACCACCTCGGCAGTAGCGATAAAGGTAAAAGTTGGGGTAATCACTTCGTCACCGGGTTTCAAGCCAAGTGCCATTAGGGCGATTTGAAGTGCATCCGTGCCGTTTCCGACAGGGATAACGTGTTTCACATCTAAGTAATTTTCCAAGTTTTTTTGAAATATGCTGATTTTTTCGCCTTTCACGAAAGCGGTCGTATCCAAGACTTCTTGAATTTCAGCATTCATTTCTTCTTTTATTTTTTGGTATTGACTTTTTAGGTCAACCATTTCGATGGGGAACATAGTAAATTTTAAATAAGTTTTAGTTCTTTGATAACCTTTTCCATATTGGTATAATCGGCATCATTATGCAATAAATACAGTTGATTTTCAATAGCCGTTTGTGCAATAATCATATCAACGGAACTTCTTATTGTGATACCTGCTTTTCTGCACTTCATATACATCAACGCTGCATTTTCATAAGACTTTCTGCCATTAAGAAGGTCATAAAATATCAAATCGTCCAAGTATTCTTTCAGTTGCTTAAACTCTTTGTCATCTTTTGCTCCCTGTAACAATTCTTGATAAACGTAATTACAAATACCGAAAGGAATATTATTATCTATTATTGCCTCCAAATAATCATAAGGCATCCCTCTTTTTCCTTTCAAGTATCCTATCAATACAGAAGTATCTACAAGTATCATACTTTTTCTCTCATTAACTTATAATCATAATCTTCTCGAAACGCTATTTTTCCCCGCAAATCTTTAAGGCTTTTCTTTTTTACGTTCGTTGCATATTCTTTGAAAAACATTTCAAAATCAGCTATCATTCCGATATTCGCAGTTGCACCGTGATACATAATTCTTTGTTTTAAATTTTTTCAATAACAAAAATACAAAATATTTTTCGATGAGAAAAGAGAAATCAGAGAATTTAAAACCCAAAACTAAGTCCGCATTCAAAGGTAACGTTTTTTCCTTGATAAAATTTCGGCGTGAATAAATCCAAGTAACCTTGGGCATCCTTGCGCACTTCACCTGCAATTGGTTTAGATGTCAAATCGTATCCTTGAATGTTGCTGTGTTGCAGTTTCAAGTTCGCATAAGTATTTTTAAATAACTCATACTGAGCAGAAAAAGCAACGGTTTGGTTACTCCAAGTGATTTCGTTCAGTACCGGTTGACTGATAATATTTATAACTTGTCCGCGGATGTACTCGTATTCGTTACCATGTTTTGCGTTCACGTATGAAAGTCCTAAATTCAACCCTCTGAGCGGTTTGTAATGGATCGCTCCATAGATTTCTTGTGAATTATCGCTCAGGTAATGTCCCATATTATAATCGTTTGAAGCCCAAGTAGCTGTCCGGACAGAATGTTTGTAGTTTATAATATTTGTTCTGGTAAATTCACCTGTCAAAGAGACATTCTGCACCGGAAAATTACTCAACCTCCCTCCTATTTTATACGAAATCGGATTATTTGCCGGATCACTTGACCCAAATCGGGAAAATTTAATTTCATCCACAAAGACCGAAGTATAGAGATGTAAATGCTTGATATTTCGAGAACTTAGATTGAAAAACAAAGCAGAATTTCCATTTTCTGCCCTGGAGCCTTTGGTCAACGTATGGGAAGCTGATTTGTAAAACGCAATCGGAATAAAATAAACCGGCTGCACATTCCTGTCCGGATAGATGATTGCATTTCCTATTGAGATATTCAAATTACGAACCGGAATGAATGTCAACATATTAGCCGCCATAAATTTGTTCGCTCTTCCGTATGACTTTGAGGTTGCGCCAACTTGAGAGTCTTCAATGGAGTAATATGTACTATCTATCACATTGGAAACCAGCCAACCGTGAAAATAATCCAACTGAAACCATTTAACTGGTTTCAACTGCAATTTCAACATCGGAAATGACGGCGCGCGACCGGATAACATATTAGAACCGTGATAATTATCGCCCCAAACGACGTTATCTTTAATCAATCCGAATGAAACCCAATGATTTGAATAAGCAATCCCTCCCCGTGAATCACTGTAATCTCCTCCTCCATCCTCCCGATGCGATTCCTTGTATTCATAACCGGGCAAATTGTTCAAATAAGACGGTCTGGAAAGCAGCTCGCCCTGAACGGAAATATCGCGCAAACTCCCATAGATAGACCAATTTTTGCCAATCATTCCTTGAAACTCCGCACCATACCAGCGTTGCGTAACCGTCTCGCCCGATTTTGCCCAAACCTGCATTCCTAGCAACGGAGCCATATAGGCACGAAACAGCGTATCCTTATAATAAATCGCCGGTTGCAACGTAGTTATCACGACATTTTCTCTTTCGAGAATTGCCCATTTTGTCTGTGGCAACTGGTTTATTTCCAACGCATAAACACTCAGATAAAACTTTAATTCCTGTTGCTGACGTCTATTCAATGCCATTTCTTGCTCTTGCGCTTCGAGCAATTTTTTAGCAATGTATTCTCTACTGTACGGTTTCGTAACCGAGGTTAATTCAATGACACCATCAGTTGCCAATTCATCTATAAAATCATAGATTTTGGTATAAGAGATATGTTCCGGAACGTATTGGGCTGAAGCCGTGAAAACCAGACAGATAAACGCGAAAATAATCGTTAATTTTTGCATAATGTATAGTATTTAATTTTGTTTTTTACGTTTTGAAAAAGATATTCCCACATCCACGCGAACAGGTTGTTTGTCCATCGTTGTGGGTGCGTGGTAATCATTATTTTGTTTGGTAAAAATCCCGATTGAGCGACTTTTATAATTTCAAATGTGGATTTAAAATTGTGATTATAAGCCGATTGTACCTTATCTCTCACATTGTATTTTTCACCATTCCAACAGCGAGCAGTATCAGTCAAATAAGCTATTTCATTGAAATTCAAATCAACATACGGCTCTCCGATAATCCCAAAATCGCGGTAATCGTACTGTTTCCAACTGTCTCTGTTGTCAATTTTGCTACGCGGACTTCCGTGCATACAGATTGTTTTCACGGGATAATATTGACGAAAATGTTCCAATTTGTTTTTGAAATGCTCAATTGCTTTTTCCGCATTGCCATTCATTAAGGACAAATCTTCGTAATGATAACCAATTTCGTGTCCTAATTCCGCTATTTCTTTGATAACGTGCGATTTATTGCTTTGTGGAATTACCCGAAAATAATAAGTCGCTTTTATCCCTAATTCACATTCAATCTTTGCCGTTGCCAACGAATTTTCAGCTTTTAAATCAACATCGTGGCGCAGAATGACAAACTTCTCCCCTGCCCTGCCCTCGCAAAATTGTTGGAAAGTAAGGAATTGATAACCGGCTTGTTGTAAGGCAATTAAAAGTTGTTTGTATATTTTTAGCGTGAAATCCATTTAAAAAAAGTTATCGCTCTCTTTCCTAATGCGTAAAGCAATGGTTTGGTTACGAATAAAAACCGTCCGTGTTCCACTAATGTGCCGCCGAATTTTGCTTTAAATTCTCGCACACCATATTCCTCATCCGGCTTGCCTGCACCCATCATATCAAAATAGGCGAAACCGTTTTCGGCAGCATATTTTATCGCTGCCCACGTTGCTAATGTTGAGGGATATACGTTTTTATACTTACCATCTAATCCACACACAAACCACTCATACACAACATCATTTTTCAAAAAAACGCAAAGACTTCCTCCAATAACTTGCTCTTGATATTTAATTCCAAATAAACGACATTCAGGAATTTTTACTATTTTTTCAAAAAATTCAACCGGAAACAAAGGTACTTTTATTTTGGTTTTATACAAATCTTTCAATAGATTATAATACGCTTTAATCTCATCATCACGCTGTAATTCAACGATTTCAGCACCCTCTTTTTGTGAAATTTTGACATCTCTGCGTTTCGTACTACTCAACTGAAAAAGAACTGTATCCACATCCATTGTTGGTATGCGAAAATTCAAATGTGGTTGATATTCAAAACCTACTTGTGCAAAAATCGTGCAAAAAGGCGAAAAGTCATTGTAATTCCGAAATTCGATATAAATCGCTTTCTTTTTCAGACTTTTAACCGTTTGTTTTAACAGATTTTCCAACGCCTCTTCCGAAATATCGGGATGCAGCAACGCTCCGCCCGGCACAATCGCCCGCCGACTGAAAAAACGTTTCCACCAACTACCTTCAGCAACGATATAACCGCAAATCAAACCCATTAATTTGCCATTTTCCGAAACACTAAAAACAAACGGCTCCAAAAAAGACAATGAGGTATAAAAATCATAACACTCCCGCGTTTGAAAAAATGAAGAAGTTGGCGATTTTTCAATTAAATCGTTCCATTGGTTGATGTCTATTTCAACGGCAGAAGTATGGATAGTCATATTTTTTCAAATATTTTTTCTATTTTTGAACGATAAAAAGATATTAAAATATGCCTCGATATTTCATTCATCTATCATACAAAGGAACCAACTATCACGGTTGGCAAATCCAACCCAACGGAAATTCCGTGCAAGCAGAATTAACGAAAGGGTTGGAAACGTTGTTGCAACAAAAAATAAGTGTAACGGGTGCCGGCAGAACCGATACCGGCGTTCACGCCAAACGTATGACTGCGCATTTTGACACAGAAAAACCAATCGCAGACACAACAAATTTCGCAAGAAAATTGAATAATCTGCTCCCTTACGATATTGCCATTCTCGGATTGGAAGAGGTCGCTCCCGATGCTCACGCCCGTTTTGACGCTAAATCAAGGACTTACCACTATTATATCGCTACCCGAAAAAATCCGTTTTCCAACCAATTTGCCGCACTTATTACCTTTCCGTTGAATTTTGAGGCGATGAATAAAGCGGCGGAAACGCTATTTGACTACACCGATTTTACCAGTTTCAGCAAACTACATACCGATGTAAAAACAAATAATTGCCAAATCAAACAGGCATTTTGGAAACAGGAAGAGGATTGTTGGGTTTTCACCATTCAAGCTGACCGTTTTCTGCGCAATATGGTACGCGCCATTGTCGGAACGCTGATCGAAGTTGGCAGAAAAAAAATATCAGTCGAAGATTTCAGACTGATTATTGAAAAAAAAGACCGGTGTGCTGCGGGTACTTCGGTGCCGGCGCAGGGGTTGTTTTTAGTTGATGTTGAATATTAGGCACGAAAAAGCGCGAAAGCACGAATTAGTTTCACAACATCTTTTTTCGTGCATTCGTGTTACTTCACAGTTTTTCAATCAATTCCACAATTCGTTCAGCTGTATGTCCGTCCCAATAATGGGGTCTTGTTCCGACTTTTCCTTTTCCGTCTAAAATGAGTTGGACTTCGCTTTCGATCTCCTCCAATTTTATCAATTTATTGCTTCCTTCCCAAATCGTAATGGGACGTTCGGTGTTCGGACGAACCGTCAAGCACGGAATATTCAAATAGGTGGTTTCTTCCTGAATACCTCCCGAATCAGTTAGGGCAAATTCAGCATTTTGAACCAAATTGATGAATTGCAAATATCCCAGCGATTCGATGAAATAGAGGTTCTCGTATTGGTCAATTTCACTTTGCAAGCCGAAATTTTGAATATTTTTGTATGTACGCGGATGAACCGGAAAAATCAATGGAATTTTCTTGGAAATATCGCCCCAGATTTTCACTAATTTTTTCAATGAAATTTCATCATCCACATTGCTTGGGCGGTGGAAGGTCATTACGCCAAAGCCTCTCCCCCCTGCTTCTCTCCACAAGAAAGGGGTGATCGTTTGAGTGCGGTTCAATAATTGAAATTCCATTTGTGAAGTTGCTGCTTTTACTGAATTTTCGACTAATGAGTCAATCATCAAGTTACCCAGCATATAAATTTTTTCGGGAGAAACGCCTTCGTTCAATAAATTTTCGTCGGCATCGGCGCTTGTAGTGATGAATATATCGGTAATCGCGTCGGTTACAAGGCGGTTAATTTCTTCGGGCATTGAACGGTCTCGGCTACGCAATCCGGCTTCGTAATGGATGGTTGTTATTCCCAATTTGGCTGCTACCAGTGTACAAGCTGCCGTACTGTTAACATCGCCTACTACCAATACAAAATCAGGTTTTTCGTCTATGCAGACTTTCTCGAACCCTTCCATAATCCGCGCCGTTTGCACTGCATGACTTGCCGAACCGACTTCCAAATTAATATCCGGTTGAGGGATATTCAACTCTTCAAAAAATTGTCCGGACATTTTGACATCGTAATGCTGTCCGGTATGCACCAATACGGGATGGATCTGCTTGTTGTCTTTCAGCGCATGCATCAATGGCGCTATCTTCATAAAATTGGGGCGCGCACCGGCGACTATAATAAGTTTCTTCATTTTTCTGAATTTTTATTTACTACGCGCTTTTTTAATCACAATATTATAAAAAGCCTTAAAGAAATAATCTAAATCTGTTTTAAGCGGAGATTGGAAATAAGCGTCCAGATAGCGGTTTTCCGATTCAAAAAGTTCATCCTGCGTTTTAGGCATATCGGCGTAGAAAGGAGGAATCAGCCCGGGTTTCGTTCTCGTTCTTTTATCCTGCAACTCGACCGGATAAGTGTCAAATTTAGTCTTGCTCAACGGACGCACTCCAACTATTTTCACATCTCCTTTTATCAAATTAATGAACATCGGCAATTCGTCCAACCAAAATTTACGGAAGAAGTGTCCCCAACCAGTAATCCGAAAATCGTTTTCCGCCTTGTCGCCATTGCTTGTTCCCTGCAAATCGTACACATATTTTTGTATGTATTCCGAATACGGATACATTGTCCGCAATTTGTAAATCTGCGTTATTTTCTTGTTTTTTCCAATCCTTCGTAAGGCAACAAATGGTCCGTAAGTCGGGTTATTATCGTAAATCGGATTTTTCACTTTTCGGACATAAAACAAAAAACGGTTATTAATAACTGTGCTATCGACCAATTCAAACCCGTGAGAATATAAGCGACCTAACACTTCTGCTTTCGAAATAGCTCTGTCTTCTCCTTTGGTATAAGAGAAATAAAGTTCATGCGTCAGTTTTATTTTGGGCAAAATACGATTGGCAAAAAAATCCCAAAACAGAGAAATATAATTGAACGGAAAAAACCACTTCTTCAAAATGGCAGAATTACGACATTCTATTGTTTCTGCTAATCCAATAAATGCGCCATTTTGAGGCAATTTTTCGTTTACGTATTCAAAAAAGAGATTGAAATACCGTATATCATTGACTTTTCGCAAATTAATAATCACATCAGCTGAATAGCGAGGCAGCAATTCGATATTCAAACTGGTAAAGGTCGAATAAATAGCTGTTTTATTACTCTCAATATCGACGTGCCTGTTTATCCAGTTAAATACCCTTTTACCAATAAACTTCTTTACAATTTCACTTTTTGTTTGCGATACCGGTTCGTAATTCCGTTGGGCTTCTTTCCGACGTTCCTCTATATCTTCAAGCGCATCCGAACCAACGTTTCTTGAGCGGATAAGAGCATAATAAAGATATACGAAAAACACATCCAATGAGGTTACCAAAACAACAAACCAAGCCAAGAAAAAAGGACCATAAAAATCCGGAAGTACCACCAATTTAATGGTCAATAAAATCATCAAATTAAGAATGGAGGTTACATAGATCCGGTTATTTACAATCCGCTTTGCTGTTCTTCTAGGATGAAAAAAATATTTGCGGGTAAGGAAACCCGAAAAAAAGGTCGTCCCCGCTAAAATATAGAAATCGGTATTCAGGTAATGGAAAAGCGTTACTTGGGGATATAATGCTTTGACTACTACCAATAACAAAAAAGAAATGACAAACGCAATCGCAAATAAAACGACTGCGATAAAATTAAAACGTGGACGGGGGGATGCGCTCATAATGATTTTCTTTTAACTTCCTCAATACTCTGAGGAAAATTTTCCAATAACCAAACAAAAAACGATTTCACATTAATTTTTTCATTAAGCATTTTTTGTTTTCTTTCGAGTTGTTTTTTCTCCAAATCCTCTTCATTCAAGTAATCAGAAACAGCTTTGTAAAGTTCATCTACGTTTGTCGGTAGTATTCCTTTCCCCAACTGATATATATTTTCAATCTCCTCCAAATAGCCTATCTTGCCAACAAAATCATTGAAACGGATGTATGGAACGCCCAATACTCCGGCTTCGGCTGCCATTGTCTGACTATCGCCAATCAGCATTTTTGAAAATGCCATTACGTGATGAACATCCAACGGATTGATTGCCAAGCGATATTTCTCAAATTCTTTTTCTAACGGTCTTTCGGAAGTGATGTAAATCTTTCCGTGAGGCTCAAGCATTGTGATGATTCGAGAAGCTATTTCGGTATTTATCCCTTTTATGCCTGCATCGTGGTGAGCGGTCAAACTGACAAAGCGCATAATAAAATAAGGCTCATCGGGATTAAAATACTTCCGCACGACCTCTTTGGACGGAGTAAACACCTCCGGATGCAAGTAAGCCAATTCGTGATACCCGTTATATTTCACACTCTGCTTATCCCACCGTCCATTGTTACAAACCGTGGGAGTCAAAATGACAGTCGAAAAAGGGTAACTGAACTTCGCGTGTAGTGGAATCACAGCAGCGTCATCTTCTTCTACATTGATAGAAGGTATTCTCAACAACGTTCCTACATGTGAAATTTCTACGGAAGTACCGATTAAAATATCCGGTCTGTTTTTCAAGCAAAATCGGAACATTCGCCAATCACGTTTCAACATCCCCCATATCAGGTCAAATTTTGACTTCTTTTTCCCTTCCGGTAAAATATTGATGTAATCGAAACCCGACTCAATAAGCAGGTCTTCCAAAATATCTTTCTTTTTTATGAGAATAAAGCAAGTGTGCCCTTTCTCTTTTAATTCGAGAATGATATTTTTAAATAACTGAAAATGTGCGGGGTGACCGATGTGGAATAATATTTTTTTCATTTTTAAAATTTAACTGATAACTATAAAGTAAGGGGGGGTAATGCTCAAAAATCTCCCAATACTTCCAACATTGCCCTCCGGTTCTTATAAACTGCACGGTAACGGGTAACCATCTCAAAAACAACCTCTTTACCTCCTTTTATTTTCACCATTTTTTTCAACACACTCTTAATATGTTCGTACTTGTCGCGCCCCAGATTTTTTTCAGCAAAATCATCAAGCACCTTTCTACACAAAGACAATGTTCGTTCCGGAAATTGACCGGCTACGGCTGTGTAATATTTTTCAACAATCTCAACATCCGGATATTTTTCAAGATAAGTCAACAACCTCTCGGCTGCATTTTCGGCAACTAATACATCGGCAACAGGTGTACTGAAATTTAGCCGGCTGTTGAATCTTCCCCAAAACATTTTATTGTTCTTTTCGTAATGCTGTATCAGATTTTCCAGTTCATTTACCCATTCTTGCGGAGTAAAGGTTGAACGGTAAACCGTATAGTATTTTTCATCGAAATGCGACCGAATAAACTCAAAAGCCGTTTTCCGTATCATCGGTATATCCTTTTCTTTTTGGGCAATATCCAATAGATATTCATCCCAACAACGGTTATGACCGAAAAATTGTTTTCCCAAATATTGGTAAATCAAACTTTTTGCATCCTCGTATTGTTCGTTTGCAATTCGTTTTTCAACGGCTTTCCGGCAAAAACTTTCGATTTGCAAGTTATTTTCAATGATTTCATCCGCTTCTTCCGGTTGTCCAACGGTATGATAAAACTGAATTTTACGATTCAATATTTTCTCTGCCTCGTATGAACTTTTGTCGGATATTTTTTTCAACAAGCCGTCCTGCAAAGCAATAAACTCTGCCGGATTTATTTTTGGCGCCAACGTTGCCAACAAATCGTTAAAACCGTCCAAGTCCTGATATTTCGACTTCTGCATTTCCTGTTTACAGTAATCATAGAGTTTTTGGTCAAACTGCGAGGTTTTTTCTGTCAATTCCAGCAAAATCTCAAAAGGTTTTGTGTTGTAAAAATCAGTTTCAACATAATCGCAAGTCTCGCTATCGGCATTTTCGTACCAATCGGCAAATTCTTCGATACAGGCTTGACAGATTAAAAAAGTTTCTTCGTACTTCTCCCGTCTTAAGCAATTTTCGGCTTTTTCCAACCATTCGTTAAGCGGTTCTATTTCAAATTCATAATCGTAATAATCTTCGTAGTCGAAATATACATTTTTCAGCAAATTATGTAAAATAGCGTAATACGGATTACTTTTTTCGTCTTTCGCTTTATGCAAAAACTCCATCATCAAGGCATTAGCAAATTCGACATTGTATTTTGATTGCTGAATGACAAATTGTTGCAATTCCTCGTACGAAACCCGTTTCAATAATTCTTCAACCGTAACTGTATTGGTAGTTATCTGAACCTTCGACATTCGTTTTTTCTGCTCCGAAACCGCTTTTTCCATCATAGCAATATGTTTGCACGGATAGTAATCGCTTGGGCAAGTGCAGGAAAAACTTGTGCGTTTTCCATTTTCTCCGAAAGCTAATTTTACGGTGTAAATGCCGTAGTTACCGTGGTATTTTGCTTGCCATTTGTTTTCGGCGACTTCTCGGATGTCGGTGAAGTTTTGCATTTGGCTATTTGTATTTTGGTAAAAATTTATTCTTTTCTGCTGAATTAATTTTGTTAAATGCGTCTAATAGATTTCAATTTTCTCTTGCTAATCTACCATATTTCATCGTTTGAATCCCTGTCTTTAAGACCTTAGCCGGATTACCGGCTACAATTGTATTTGATTCTACATCTTTTGTTACCACACTACCAGCACCAACAATTACTTCATCTCCAATCTTGATACCGGGCATTATAATTGCATTCGCTCCAATAAAACAGCGTTTACCAATGAATGTATCTACTTTTAAATATTTATTGTAATTGTGTGTGAAAATAATTGCACCTGAGGCGATGTACGATTCTTCCCCGATATGGATTCCTTTAGGATAGGTTTTATCTAATTTTGCTCCAAAAGAGATTCTTGCCGATTTGGCTATCTTCATTTTGTACACTTTTGTGTAGATTAAATACATTAGAAAAATAACCGTGTATCGAATTAATCTGCGAATTTTTACAATAATCTTCATAAAAGCACTTTGTTATAAACCTTAACTATCTCTTCGGCAATTAATTGATTGTCAAAATGTGATATTTTATCCCGTCCCATTGTTCTTTTACCAGAAGAAATCACATTATGCAAACACTCGGCAATAATTTTATGATCATAAGGTGTTATAAAACAATTTTCCACGCCTGAAATAACATCTTTTACATCTCCGACATCTACCGAAACCACCGGACAATTGCAGGCCATCGCTTCTTTAATAAATTGTGGAGATCCTTCTGTAAAACTGGTCATTAATACCGCATCCACCGCATTCATCAATAAACTAACTTGTTGGCGACTATATCCTTTCAGTTCTATTAATCGCACATCCGGCAGTAATTCTATGGCATTTTTCGCTAATACCGGATTTTTTATTTTATTATCAAAAGAAGCCGAAAATAAAACTATTTTTTCATCATTTGTAAAACCTAATTTTGCTCTGCATTCAGCTTTATTCAATGGCTTAAACAACTCTGTATCAACCCCACAAGGAATTAAGGCATAATTTTGTTCCGGTTTAACCTTTTCGATATTTTTTTGTGAGACAAAAATATTGAATTTAGATAAAACAATCGCCATTCTTGAAAACCGAAACATTTTCCGGTAATTTATGTCGCTACCGTGATAGGTAGTAACAACCGGAACTCTACGTTGTAAGTTTGCAAAAAGACCGGATAATCCGTAATGGGCGTGAACAATATCCGGGGTAAATTCCTTGATTTTTTGTAATAAACCTTTTCGACTTTTCAGATACCCCCACAAGCCTTTTTGTGAAATAGTATAAAAATCAATCTCTATGCCTTGTACTTTTAGGCTTTCGGCTTGATCTAAAACAAATGGAGCGACTTTGCCCCAATTGATACTGCAAACTATTAATATCCTCTTACTGTCCATTTCTATATCGAATTACTCTTGCCGGATTACCGCCTACAATAGCATAATCCGGTATATCTCTCGTTACTACAGCTCCTGCTCCGATAATAACACCAGTTCCTATTTTTTTACATCCAGGCAATACAATGGCACGTGCGCCAATCCACACATTATCTTTTATTTCCAATAACGTTTTTCCTTCAATTCCCTGTTTTCCCATTGGAATATCCAAGCAGTCGTGTTTATGATTTCCTCCAAGAAAAAGTACATCTTCGCCCATCATCAATTCATTTCCGATTTTCAGTTTACGATTTAATGTTTTGAAATTTGAACCAAAACCGACAAAATCGCCAACTTCAATATCTTTTCCATTACCAAAATAAACATTGTTCTCAACATTTAACTCGTTTCCGCAACATAAAAATATTCTTTTACATAAAACTCGCCTTATTTTTTTTGCCAATTTTCCAATAATTGGTGTTGTTGACTTCGGTAAATATTTAGCAGTAGCGTAATACAAAAACAAGAATAACGTCCTCATGATAATACTATTTTATAAATTTCATCCTTAATCAACCAACCCTCTACCCCCTAATTTTAACCAATTCCAACCTACAACAACGACAAAAATAAAACCCATCCATATATTGTAATATACTTTCTTATTATTATCCATTTGTGATAATCCATAAGCTGCAATAATTAACGCAAACGGAATACTCGGCATGTGAAAACGCCCCTGCGGAGCAAAAGTACTCAAAGCAATAATAGCTAAATAACCTGTCAGAAATGACAATACAAGTATATGATTACGCCACTTTTTTCTGAAAACCAACAAAAAAACACCCAAAATAGTAAAAAAAGAGGTGACATTTTTTACAAAATAACTACCATTTTGCATCATTACATTTTCTTGTCCTCCCATATCGGTCATAGTAGGAAATGGAATGGTAAATATCATGGGAGCAAATGCCGCGGCTCCAAAATATTTAGCGTACTCATTACCGGTTACATTTGCACGCCATTCAAGACCGGCTTGTTGGTTATCATCTCTACCCTCCCATACTTGCTCTACTTCCATCGCGACTCGTCCTCCCATAAAATATGCTAAAACAACTAATATCCAAGCACCTATCATAATTCGCTTTCCCCATCCCACAACTTTACCGGCAGAAAACACAATAGCCGTAAAAAATGCCACTAGAGCCGTTGCCCCCAAAACGGTACGGAAACTAAACATAATACTGGCTAATAAAATTGGAATTGCAATATTGATAAAATTATAGCTTCTACTGCGCAGTAAATAATCGGCTCTCTCCACAAAAGCCACACTGACAAAAACCATTTCTGTCTCTTTTAAATGCACACCACAATAATAAATGAAGTATGGCATCAACATTGTCAATATTCCGGCTATTCGTCCGGTACTCTCTCCAAAATTGCGTACTGCAAGTTTATAAACTAATACTGCCGTATAAGCACTTATCAATGCTTTCAGTAAACGAGCAATAAACATTGAATTGTCTGTAAAAAAATAAACGACACTCAAATAGCTCACATATCCGGTATCCGAAACACCCCAACGCTGAAACCAAGTATCCCAAACATCAAAACTCCCTTCTCTAAACCCATTTGCAATTTGGGCTGCTCCAAAGTGATAGACAACTGCATCTCCTCCTCCAAATTGAAAAGAATACACTCCATCACCAGTCATATTTAAATAGAAATAATACGAAAAAATCACATAGCAAATGCGAATAATCAAAGCTGTAGTAAATAGCCTTTTTACAAATAACTTTTCCGATAAAAATTGCCACTGTACCGATAATTGATTGGCATAATAAAAAAATCCTACTACTGCAACTAATCCAAAAACATACCAATACCACGCCATTGTGTATGCGGGGAACATTATAATTACCACAATCAATGATATGATAAAAAGAGTAATAGCCGTATTCGAGAAATATTTAGGAAAAAAGCCTAACATTACTTTGTTGATTTTATTATCGAAAGATACAGATTTATATAGGATTTTGCCGTACCGGAAATATCATATTTTTGTTTAAAATCATGCTTATTGCGTTCTGAAATAGTTTTATATTCGGAAGGAGCCTGTGTTAATGCTTTTTTCAACGATGCAAAATAAGTTCCGGTATCTAAATCATTCACTAAGAATCCATTCACTCCATCTTCAATAATATCCGGAATACCCCCGACGTTTGTTGAAACAATCGGCAAACCAACACTCATTGCTTCAATCATTGAAATCGGCAACCCCTCATATATGGACGACATACAAAAAATATCCGCACAAAACAGATAATCTTGAACATTTGATTTTGAACCAAGTAAATAAGTTTTCCCTTTGTTTATGGCATTACATATACTAAAAGCCTCATCATCCATTCTTCCAATAATGACCAAAATAACATCTTCATTTGTTAGTTTATTCATTGCACTTATCAAGAGAGGATAATTTTTTTGTGTCATCACACGACCAACAGCGATAAACACTTTTGTGTTATCTGTTTTTTTGTAACTTGCTATTTCCTTGTAAGCGGTTTCAAATTCTTGTGTTTTTTGCAAATCACATCTGCCATTTAAAATAACCGGAATATCTTTTATGCCATATAGATTTTCAAATCCGGATTTAATTTGTTGCGATATAGCAATAGGTATAATTCTTTTTTTCTTAAAGAAATATCCACGAATTTTATTCACCCACCCTCTTTTTTCTTCTCCTAACGGATTATTATGAATAGTATAAAAAAACTTAGGTTTGCGACAAACCAACAAAGACCAAATCATATATAAAAAAACAGCAAACAAATGACAATTAACCACATCGTACCCATTTTTCTTTATAAATGATGCTATTTTAACCGGTAAAAAAATCGACAATCCTTTTTCCTTGTTAAATGAATGAAATTTTACTTGGTCATCAATATCAAACGTTTTTTCTGCTCTTTTTCTAAAACAGCAAATCGTTACATCGTAGCCCAAATCGGCTTGCGCCTTGGTTAAGTCTGCAACCAACCGCTCTGCTCCTCCTTGTCCAAAATCTCCGGAAATTATGTGTAAAATTTTCATATAGTGGTGCATTTTCCTTTCTTTTTATAATATTTCTTCGATTAACTTCACTATCGTTTTTCCTGCGACTTCCCAATTCAAACAATTCTCATATTCTTCAAATGAGGTAAAACACAGCTTTTTATAGCTCTCAAAATCCATAAGTGTCTTTTCTATATATTCCGCATATTTTTCAGAACTATCAGACAACTCAAATAATTTTCCATTCACACCATCACGAACTGCTGTAGAAACACCACCGGTATTTGTTGCCAAACTAGGCAATCCAAACGATGATGCTTCACAAAAACTAATTCCCATACATTCAGATCGTGTTGGCAAAATAAAAAAATGTGCTTGAGAAAACAATGTTTCCATTTTTTTTATACCCTCTTCGGTAGATTTTGAAATAAATCCGTGATTTGTGACATAATCGGGTAATTCAACCGGACATTTGTTTACTCCAACAATATCTAAATGAACTTTTTGTCCTTTTTTGTGCAAAATTTTTGCAGTTCCCAACGCAATGTCTCCACCTTTCCATTCCCAATTTTTACCAACAAATAACAAGTTACATTCATTTGTACTTTTTGTCAAAACCAATTGTTCTACCTCACTTTTTGTTCGCAAAGTGTCGAAACCAGCTCCACGAGGTACAACTTTAACTTTTTTTGGATCCACATTGTAATCATTAATGGCATTTTCGGCAGCCCAATCAGAAGCAAAAATTGCTAAATCACAACTTTCTAATGCTTTCTTTTCCAACCGATTTCCTTGTTTTATCGCATATTTCCCTAAATTAAAGAAGTTCGAATTATAATCTATCATTGAACCAAACGTAGCATCTGTATAAAAAACCTTTTTTACTCCATTTTGTTTAGGTAACAACGCAATAGGAATAGTACTCGGAGAAAAAATCACATTTGTGTTTGGAGAGATTCTGCTTTGTATTTCTTTCGCATAATTTTTTGCCACGGACACATCCCTATCAGCTAAAAAACCATCTTGGGCGTATTTCAGATGAAATTTTCTACGACACCGAGCCATCCAACTCATTTTAAAAGCCAAATTGCCAACATATTCGACATTTACATTCTGTTTTTCCAATGCTTTTGCAATAAAATAATTTGTACCAGACAATGCGTGAATGTCTTGTCCGTCATAAGTAGTAACATAAGTTAAATTAATATTTTTCATATTCGATAATTTATAACCTAAATTTCTAAAATAAAAAAATTGCATATATCATTTATAATGCTTATTTTTAATTCGTTGCAAGCAAAAACAAAACCTATCTATTCCTAAACGTTTCAGTACCTTTTTGATAAATCGCTTGTTTTTTTTGAATAAATTCGCTCCTACATCTCCTTCATTATCATACGCATACTTCAATAAAAAAGGGAATTGCTTTTTTATTATTTTTTTGTATAACTTGTTATCCTTCTTTTCTCTATAATCATTATGAAGTGCTAACATAGTAACAAGCAATTTTCTATTATTAAATGGACTATAAGATTCTTGCATTATATCCCATTCTAATTGAGATTGAGCTTGCCACGAACCCATCCTTTGTTCCCAATAGCAGAGGTCAAGCAGAGGCATATCGAAATTGTCTTGAATAATTTTCGCCTCGTCAAACCATTGTTTCAGAGTTTTTTCATTAAATGAGAGTTTCAATTGTGTACTAAGACCTATTTTTTTTACAAAATCATCATAACTACTTACAAATCCATCTGATTTAAGCGTTGGGTGATAAAAACCACGAACTATTTCCGATGCTACTCCTTTTATATTTAATCTTTCCACAGGATAATATTTATCCATTCCACAAGCAATGTCGCACCATTCTTCGTGAGCCATTGTAGAGTTTTTCATATAAACGTCCTTGAAATCAGCCGAAGATGGATTAGTACAATCAAAAATGTGATGTTGAATTTTTCGTTTTTTCAACATTTCCGCAGGTACTCTTATGTCGTGGTGATTATTAACTACTTTCCAATAACTCATCGTATAATAAAACACATCTTTGCAACTGTTATCTACAAATGCCATTAACAGTCTTGAATCTCTTCCTGCTGTTGCAGTAAAAGCAAGACTATAATTTCTATTTTTTAGCGCATTAAATTCTCTAACAAGAATTTCTATAGATTTATTTGAAACAGATTCAATGTTATTAGTTTTTAATATTTTTTTTTCGGGAAAATAACGAACCTGAGTTAATGTGTCTGCTTTTAAGTAATGATTTGCAATTAATTTATACACATCTTCGTACAAAGAAACACCTGCAAAAATCCAATTTTCAAACTCTTTTTTAAGTTCTGAATTTTCATATTCGGCAAACTTTTCTCCTTTTTTCAAAGTTGTAACTTCATTAATAATTTGTTCATCAGAGCCAAAGATTAAACCTTTATCCGTTTTTGTATATGTAACCGTCCTAAAACCACAAGGGTCATGAAATACAAATAGTTGCTCATTGATTTCTATAAAAAGAGCAAATCGTCCACTTAGTGGATATAATAACTCGGATACATCATCAACTGTTTGAATATTATTACAAATATGTGATAGAATATCATCATCTTGCCAATGAGGATTATGAGGGTCTATAATATAACCAAACAAGATAGCCCTTACTGTTTTTACATCAACCTTTTTAAATGGCAATAAAGAGTGTACATATACATAATAATTGCCAAACATAGTCTCTTGAAAACCATCAAACTTATCTGACGAAACCAGAGACATTACAAACTGGCGGCTAAATTTTTTATTTTCCATTTTTGTTTATTTGAGATTTCAATAATTTCATCAAACGCAATGGCTTCAACATAAAACTTCCTAAACGATACGCTTTAGAATTTCGCAACTGTTCTTGTATTCTAAAAACATTATCTATATCGGAACAAATATATTCTGAAATTTTTTCATCAGTTGCCTTTATCTCTTCCGGTGTTAAATGTATTCCTGCTATTAGCGGTAACTTATCTTGCCACTTAAAATAAAACTTTAGCAGATTTTTACGCCATTGCACATCGCCGTGTCCGTGAGATTTATGTTCTATCAAAACATCGGAAACAACTATAACTTTAAGACCGATATTCCACACTTGAAAACAAATATCAATATCATAACAATGAAAGCCGGGATATGTCTTCTCATCAAATTCTATGCAACAAAGTCTATTTTCATTATAAAATAATTCTTTTTTGATACAAAACCAAAGACCATCGACCGATGCTACCTCAATTTGAGGCTTGTCTTGAATAAAATCAAAATATCTATCTAAAGTTGTAAAATATTGTTTGTTGCGCGTGGTCTCATAATGCCCTTGCAAACACTGTCCGGAAAGAAGCCCAGACCGCCACCAAGGTACAGGATAACGAGGGGCATAATGCCCACCAACAACACCTAACAATCCAACCTTTTCATCTTTTTCAAAATAATTCACTACTTTTTGTCCCCAATCTTGTGTGTGAAATAAAATATCTTCGTGCATAAAACACAAATAAGGATATTTTGAACGCTTCGCTTGTTCGTTATATGCCCGAAAGATAGAATATTGATTTTGCGAATTATCTATTACAAGCAATTCAAAATCAACACCTATTATTTCTTTGATATTCTCTTTTAGTTCTTGTGGAATATCCGGTTTGCGAGAACAAATTATTATGCTTATCATTTTTTTTTTATAATTTTCGGAGTAAACTAAATGGTTTTAATATCAATCTTCCTAAACGGTACATTTTAGAATTAAGGATACGCTCTCTTTCTAATCTTTCTTTCCTAAGATAATATCCAATCCGTTCTTTTTCTAATAATACATCTACTTCAGCAACAGCACTTACACCTGTTTCGTTATTATAGTTTGCAATAATTCTATTTTGTATATTCAATTTGTAAGTCAGGATACAAAAAACATCTCATATTAAAATCCCAATCTGCCCATATTTTATAGTTGGGATTGAATAATCCTATTATTTTAAATAATTCTTTTTTGTAAAAAATGGCTTGATGACAAATGTTACCAAAATATAATCCAATTCTATCAAATTAAAAACTCAAAAACACTTTCAAAACATCTTGCTTTACAACCAATTCAAACCTACTTTTTTATTTTGTTCTCTACTTTGTTTTATATTCGCGTAGAAACGTCTATCCATTGTTCGTTGTAAAAAAAATTCTTTCACTTGTAGGTTCAAATTTTTTTTTACTGCATACCGCAATAATCTTGCCTTTAAATCATTTACAATTCTATCGTCTTTAGTTATATCTCCATAATAACTGGATAGCTCAGCATCGCGTCTTCGTTTTTCGTATTCTTTGGGACGATTACCTTTTCTTTCTTCTCTGTCGTGACAAATGACAGTAGTAGTTACAATATAAATTTTAAAACCATGATAAATTACTCGTTGGCAATAATTTTCATCTTCCCCATAATGATAAAAAATCAACGTATCAAATCCTCCTACTGTTTCTATACATTTACGACTAATTAACCATGCTGCTGCGTTAACAAAATAGGTTTCATAAAAATTTTGCAATCGATTGAAATATAAATCAGAAACGAAGTTCGGAGTGTTGTATTGAGTAATATAGTAGCTTACAAAATTGAAATCCAAGCTTGTTTTACTTCCATTCAAATGTATAGGAGAAACAATTCCTGCTTCCGGTAATTCTTTAAATACCTCTATTAATTTTTCTATTGTATTTTCTTTCACCCAAGCATCTTGATTGAGAAGAAAAACATAATCAGCCTCTTGATGGTAAGCTTTTTTTATTCCAATATTATTTGCTTTAGCAAAGCCAAGATTCTCATTTGCTGTAATTAAATCAACTTGCGGATAATTTTTCCGAATAAAATCTCTTGTTTCATCAGTAGAACCATTATCTATTATAATAACTTCTATTTTTACAGACGAAACAAGCAATGAATCCAAACATTTTTGAATCCAATTGCGCTGCATTCCGTTATAAGTTACTATGATTGTAAAGATTTTCATTATTTGTGTGTGTGTTAGAGTTTATAAAAATTCTCAATCATTCTGTACGATTCTCAAATCCTCAATCAATAATTTCGTTCTGCGTTCTACACCTTGTTTGTTTAAATGATATTCCGTGTCAAACATCAAAGAATCAGGCATCATATATCTTTGTGGACACCCTAATATAGTAAATCCATTGACAAAATATTCTTTTTCTACTTTTCTGATAGCCTCTTTTTGATTATTAAATGTGGTTTCTTGAATGCAAGGATATGAAATTAATAAAACACAACTTTTCTCTTGTAATTTGTTAGCAACGGATTTTATTTCATCTATTACTTTGGGATTGTATGTTGTGGTATCTATCATTCCAACAGAACTCAGTCCACTATCACGATTTTTCAAGTCCCAATGTGCATCAACATCACCGTATTTATTGAATGAATTGATACTATACACATCACTTTCTTTCACATTTATATATTCATTTTTATCAAATTTTGATAAAACAAATTTCCCTGTATATGGAAAGCAATTATACATTTGTTTAAAACTTAACAGACTAATATTCTTCTTATTACCATCAACAATAGTTCTAAATAAATTCTCGGAAGCATACTCCCAATCTCTAAAAAAATGTATGTATTCAAGAGCAAGAACAACTATATCGCCCTTTTTTACATACGGCATAGTGCTTTCCAATATATATTTTATGCCGAGGCTTTGAGCGATTGCCGTATTTATCGGGTTTATATGTAATGAATCTTTAATTTCTTGGCTGTTTAATCCAAAACTTAGATTTGAACCACCAACAAAAATAATTCGTGGCGAGGGTGTGTTTACTAATAGCTGATTTTTTGTTGTCTCTGAATGAATATACACTTTTGATGCTCGCGGTGTAGGAGGCAAAAAGAAAAATAAGCCTAATAATAATATTAGTAAACTTACAAATGCCAATGTCTTTAGAATTAACCTTTTCATCTTTTAGAATTGAAAATAAATAAACTCTGACGGTGCTTCGTTAATACTATATAAAACCACAATAAAAGCAAGAACAAAATAAAAAATATTTCGTAACCATTTATTCCAACTAAAACCCAATATCTCCAATCCGTGTTGATTTCGCCTGCCAGTCCACTCCACAACCAACATAAAAAGAATAAACCAAGTTACTTGATGATTAAAAATTCGATACAATGCACGCAAAGTACCAAATTGTACCATTCCGTCCAAATACTTAAACGCCATTCCAATACTATCCGCCCTAAAAAACACCCAGCCAATTACCACCAACAAAAAAGTCAATCCCATTTGAAAAACTTCCTTTATATTCGGGAAAAATTTGCCTTCAGCAAC
>Ga0209737_10000034_pt1 | contig 110128 bp, 86 predicted proteins | sample TergutCu122P3_FD_187284 | JGI IMG/M metagenome (GOLD analysis project Ga0209737, IMG submission 187284) | Cubitermes ugandensis P3 segment gut microbial communities from Kakamega Forest, Kenya - Cu122 P3 (SPAdes) (version 2) | ecosystem: Host-associated > Arthropoda: Insects > Digestive system...
CTGCTCCATACCGGAAGCCTTCGGCGCAGGCGGAGCCGACGAGCGCGCCGCAACGGGCACTCTCGAGGCAGCCGAGGGGGATGTCTGCTCCATACCGGAAGCCTTCGGCGCAGGCGGAGCCGACGAGCGCGCCGCAACGGGCACTCTCGAGGCAGCCGAGGGGGATGTCTGCTCCACACCGAAAGCCTTCGGCGCAGGCGGGGCCGACGAGCGCGCCGCAACGGGCATTTTCGAGGCAGCCGAGGGGTTTGTCTGCTCCACACCGGAAACCTTCGGCGCAGGCGGGGCCGACGAGCGCGCATTGGCTGTATGAAGCAAGGGCTGAGGCAACGGTTTCTCGTTGGTTGCTTTCAGCGAAGGCGGTGCTAAGCGCTTCACCCCATCTGTCCTAGAGGGGGGCGAGCGCTCCGGGCGTGTTGCGACATTCTCTTTGGCCTGGGGGGTGGAAACCTTCGAAGGTACAGGAGGCTTGGGTGCAGGAGGCTTTCCAGGCAACTTCGAAGGCGGCGCTGGCAAGCGCGCAGCACTCACCCCCATGCTGGAAACAGCCTTGGGGGGGGCCGGTGCCTTGGGCGGAGAAACCACCTTGGGGTTAAGTATGAGCGGGCGCTCCACAAACCCCCGCTTCGCTAAAAATTCAAGTTGCTCCAAAATGTCAGCCCTGCCTCTGTCACCTCGTGCGGGTTTGTCTTTTTCTTCTTCAAGCCAACGGGAGAGCAGCTTGCCCAACTCGTCCTTATGTTTTTGTGCTATTTTGGAAGCAAACTCAGGGGACTCTGCGAGGCAAGCCCTGATAACCCGCTGGGCGCCTGCGCTCCGGAGCGCGGTGGAAGGGTTTTGTGTCGCCTGATAGAGCTCCAAAAACCTGCGCGCCTCATGGGTTTGCAAGCGACGCTCCGTGGCTGCCTCGCAGGCTTTTTGTGCCAACATTTTTTGGTCCGGAGGCAGTGCTTCCAAAAAACGCTGGCGCTCAGGCTCGGGCAAGCCAGCCAATGAGGTTGCAAACACGCGCGCCCCCATGCGATCGCACAAAGTCATCAGCTCTCTGGTTTGGAGGCCTGCAAGCTGTCCAAACTGAAAGCGTGTGCGCTGTGGAAGGTTTTGAAGCTTTTCTTCAAGCTTCCAGCGTACAACGGAAAGGACTTCCGCGCGTGGCTCCCTGCGCAAAGGTGTTTCTCGGAAGCCCGGAAGCGCGGCTTGGACAGCTTGTGCCAAAAAAGCAGGCAACACTCGCAAAACCACCTCCGCTACCACAGGCTTTTCTTTGGACAACAAACCCGCCAAATGCTCCGGCTCCGCCGTTGCAAGCCTTCGGCGCCGCGCGTTCAGCATGCAACGCATTTCATGCCTGGAGAAAAGAAGCCGCTGCTCTTTGGGAATGGACTGGAAAGCTTCAAAACGGTGCTTTAACAGCGCGGCCTCTTCTTCAGGCAAAAACTCAAAAGCTTTCGCTGCTTGGCTCCTGCCAAACACAACCGATGCCAAAAGCAACATGGTTTGTCGCTTGGAAAGCGAAGCAAAATAGTGTTCCACGGACAGAGGACAACCTTTCAAGAAGCCTTAAGGGAAAGCCGCTATGCTTCCTTCGTTAAAGCACGGCTCTTTAAGAAAATCCATATGCAGATGCCCAGAAGGAGCAAAACAAACACAACTGTTGCCACCGCCATAATGCGGAATTTTTCCGCGCTGGCCTTGGACATTTCAAGGGTAAACACTGTCTGCAAACGCTGCTCTGGGTTTAATTCCGCCGTAGGCGGCGCTGCGCGCACCATGAGGACTTGAACGGCTTCTGTTGCCAATTGCGGAACGCCTGCTGAAACGAAACGCCTCACGGCGTCTTCCGCAATAGGAGGCGGCGCATCCCCCGGCGTACGGTATTTAATAAAGACGGAGGCGGAAGGCCTGGGCCTTTCGGATTCAGGCACCAAGTCATTGGACTCTGGCAGCATAACCAAAGTCCTCGCTTCCAAAACCCCGGGGATGCGGTTTAAGGTATTTGAAATTTCTCCTCCCAGGGCCTCGAGGAACATGGCGCGCTCCTCCGTCTGCGTCGGAATCATCCCTTTGTGCTTTTTAAACAAAGAAAGTCCATCCGCGCGAACTCGAGGCAAAGAGTTGTCCGTCAACAGCTGAACAGAATTGACAGCGTCGGCCTTGGGGACGTTGATGGTATAAGTCACCTCATCACCCTCCATGCGGTTTTTCTTCGCCTGAATGCCGTTGCGGTTTAACAAGGCATAAATTTCATTGGCCTCTTCTTCCGACAAGTCATGCTGCAACGTCTCCGTACAAGCCAACAACCCAATGCCCAACAGGGCAATAAACCCATATTTTCGAAGCATAAGCCCCCTTAGCGTACACGAACCTTAAAAAAAAGCGGCTCAAAAGAAAAGGTTTTCAAAAATTTCTTTGAAGACACCCCCCGTTGACAACCTGAAACCGTGAAGCCACCCAAGGCAGGCAAAAGCAACTTGGGGCGCTTTGCGCCCCAACGCAGAGAGTATGTCAAAGTGGAAGCGGTTTAAACTTGGGTTTTGAGGGTGTCTTTGAGGCCGGTGGTCGTCTTCTCTACAATTTTGCTCGTTAAGTCCATCTCCTGGCTGTATTTGTACATGCTGGCCTGGAGGCTTAACAATTCCGCATTGGAAAACTTTTTGCCCTGCAAGGCAGAGTCGATGATTTTGTCCAAAGAAGCCTGTCCTTTTTCGACACCATCCACCAAACTCATGAGGTTTCGGGCTGTTTTCGAAGGGGCCTCCGCCTGTGTCGGCGTCCCCGCTGTACGCGCGCTGGAAGACTCACTCAAGGACTGCGTCCGCGTTTTGCTCATGCGGGCTTTGTCGGTTTTGTCCACTTGGCCTACAGCTTGCGCATTGTCCACTTTGTTTGCAGGCGTGGTTGCTTGAGCTTTGGAAACAGGCTGCGTCTGCTGAATGTTGCCAACCTTGTTGTCTGCCTGCGTGCTTAATGTCTGGTCAAATTTGCTTGGGCCCTGTTTGGCCGGTTGGGCTGCTTGCTCTGGAAGTTTTTGCTGAGCTGCTTGCTGAGCTGCTGCAATCCCTGAAATTGGTTCCGCCATGGTTTTCTCTCCTCTTTGAAATTGTCTCTTCTAGTTGTCGTTCATCCTCAACCAAAAGTTGCTTCAATTTTTCAATGGCGCGCGCATGTAAACGAGAGGCCCAACTTTTGGACTGCCCTATCTCCGTGCCTGCCTCTTCCAATGTCTTGGACTGAAAATAATAGGCCTGCAACAACCTGCGCTCTTTTTCCGACAACATCCCCATGGCTTTGCGAATGCGCCTCTTCGTCTGCTCCAACTCCAGGCGCTCCTCCGCAGAAAGCTGCTCGCTGGCAACTTGCTGACTTTCCGGCGCATCCAAGCTGGCTGCGTAAACAATGGCCAAGCTTGAAACAGCACTTGAAATGTCTCCAACGTCTTCTGCAAACGAAGTGTGCGCTCCACCATCCCTGTCTGAGAGGTTGCTCAAATAAGCATTGGAACGCTCCGCATTTAAGGCGGTGGACTCGGAGCTGCTGAGGATGCCCATTTTTCTGAGCCCATCAAACATGGCCCCTTTAATGCGGTAATGGGCAAAAGTGAGAAAGTTAGCGCCCAGGCTTGGGTTGAAACGCTCCGCCGCCTCCAAAAGTCCCATGTGCCCGTAGGCCATAATTTCGTCCAAGTCCAACTGGGCGCGAAATTGTCGGCACACCCCCGCTGCGATGGACCTTACGTAGGGGCCATATTTTTCCAGGAGCTGAGTCTTGTTCTCCCCAAAATTTTCCAAAGCAACTCCTATTCCACCTATTCCGCCTTTGCCCAAATTCTTTCAAGCGTTTCTCGAAGCCGCGGATCTCCCTCAAGCTCTTGAGCTATTTTATCTGTCAGGACCTTTGAACGAATTTGTACAATCTCCCGAAGAATGTTGGCCACCAAATGCCGCGTGGCTTCTTCTTTGGTTTTGATGGCACCGTCTCTAAACTGCCGGGCAATTTCCGCAGCTCGAGCAACCATCGGCTCGCTTGGACTTGCTGCGGCGCTGACTTCCCCCAAGGAAATGGCTGGCGCCATGGGCTCAACACGCTGGACCCTCGCCAAAGCAGGGCCTGCCGCCTTTTTGGCCGCCCCGGCTCCTCTTGCTGCGCCTGCTCCTTTTCTGCTGCCTACTTTGCCAACTGCCATGGGGACTCCACAAATCATTCAAAATGCAAGCTTTGCCTCAACTTCGTCAAGGCTTCGCCTTTGAAAACAAACCCTTCTCCCTGCAGTCCAACAGCGAATCCGCAAACAAGGCCGCATCGCTGTCAGGCTCCATCCTCTTTGCTTGTTGCAACTCTTTTAAGGCCGCCGCCTCCTTGCCCATAAACAACAAGGCCTCTCCCGCATGCGCATGCGGCAAAGCTGATTGGGGAGCTAAGCGCTGCGCCACTCTAAATGCCTGCAATGCTTTGTCAAACTTCCCTTGCACCAACTCCAAAGTGCCCAAGGCAATTTGCGGAACCTCGCTTTTGGGCATTAACAGGGCAGCTCCCACAAAAACAGTGTGCGCCTCTCCAAAACGTCCCATGTCCATCCACAAATAGCCTGTCTCCAGCAAAATTCTCGCTTGAGTTTTTGTCGTGGGAACCAGACTGCCCAAAATTCCTGAAGAAGCTTCTGTTGTCATAAAACAAGCCTATTCCAAACACATGGACTTAAACAAGTACCGCAAACAACCTGCCACCTTTTTTGCTGCTTCCCTCTTTGCTGCTTTCCTCACTCAACACTTCCCCAGAAAAAAAGGCGACTTCCTCTGAAGTCGCCTTTCGTTTCAAAAGCACTTCATAACCACTAGCGCATGTTGGCAATGCTGTTTTTCGCGGTGTCATGCCGCGTCTTCAGCGAGTTGGAAAGCGAAGAAAACAGCTGATTTTCACGCTGGAGTTGGATTTGAATGCCCAACAACTCTGTGTTCTCTCTTCGCATGTCCTCCACGCTGGTGGTGCCATGGCTGACAACCTCTGGCGATGTGCTGCCACCGGGAGTGGGGTTTGTTGAAGAGCCTCCTCCTGTCCCAATGGTTGGGCCAAATGCAGACGACATGTTGTTGTTATAGGCTGCGCTGACGGCACCTGAAGAGCGCTGAGCTCCCAGCGCCATGGTAGAAGAAACAGCCGCACTCAAAATGGCGGGGCCTCCTCCAAAAGAGCTGCCAGCAATGCCCATGCCCATGCCCAACCCTGCGCCTACGACGCTGCCGGTCGCATTGACGCCTGCTTGCACCCGTTTGCCAAACGACATATCCGGAGTTTGCCTGTTCACCGAAAGGTTCGTTGACAAGGGCAATGTTGCACCACTGTTGATACGATTAATTCCTGACATAAAAAAACCTCCAAAAATTTTTTAAAATAACATCCTCAAAAACCCGACCATCTCGCACTCACCCTTCCTGAAGAGATTATCGACGAAACCCTCCAACAGTTGCTTCTCTTGTTTAAAAAAATTCAACGCCGCACGTGGGACTTGGTGGACTCTTCTTCCAAACGCGCACGTACGCCCAACAAAATGCCTAACAACTCTGACGACTTGACTATTGCAGCGTCTATCTTCTTGGCTTTGTCTACCTGGGGGCCTTTCAATCCATTCAGCGCTTCTAAAATCGGCTGATAGAGTGCTTCAACCTCAGACTCCGTTGCTGTCTCAATGAAAGACTCCAACGAGGGATAAGAAGGGGCAGGCAACATCGGTTCTTCAGACTTTTTCTCAGAAGGCGGCTTCATAGAGGGGGACTTTAGTGGATGTTTCCTGTCGCTTCAAGAAGCATCTCTCGGAAGGTTTTTTTTGCCACCTGGAGGTTGAAAGGGCACTTTCCAGCGTCTGTGCATCCACATCCACTGCTCTGGACAACGCCGAATATGTGCCTCCAGCGCCGCCGTTACTTGCGCCACATGCAAGGCCACATCACTTTTGCTGTCCCCTGTGGACGGAGCCATAAAGGGGCCTTCTACCAAAACCCGCATTCCTTCCTGCGTACGCTCTGACAACACCAAATACGTCGGCGCCTTCGCACAAACGGCTGCCATGGACAAGGCGGGCGCTGTTGCCGTCATCCGCCCGAAGAAGGGGACGAAAACGGCGCGCGCGGCCGGCAAGGACTGGTCTATCAGCTGAATGACAACCTTCCCCGCCTTGAGGGCCTTCAGCATGCCCCGCAGCGCCCCCTTTGGGTGTATCAACTCCATGCCCGCCTCCCGGCGCGCCTCAAACAACCGCGCGTTGAGGGCCCCCGCCAAGGGGCGGACCACCGCCGCCAGGGCAATGCCGCGGGCGGCAAAAAGCTCCGCCATTAACTCCCAACTGCCAAAATGCGCAGACGCTACGAGAAAACCCTGGCTCAGGCGCTCCTCTATGAAATGCCAGTTAACCAACTCTATGCGGGTGCTTTCACTCAACGCGTGGCCACAAAGCCCCTCCAGGGCACTTAAAAACATATGGCCATAGGAGGCGAGGGCAATGCGGCGGCGCTCCCGGGCGCTGTATTCAGGAAAGGCCAGGCGCAAATTGTCCAGGGCAATGCGGCGGCGAATCCCCAACGCAAAGGCCAACCTCCCAAAACCAAAGGCTAAAAACCGGCGCATGCCAGGGCTTAGGCGGCGAAGGGCCAAAACCAATCTATCTACCACCCACAGGCCAAGGCGGGAGGCCGGGCGGAGGAGGAAACGCTCCAAGGACACCCCCCTGGCTTTATCCCCTTTTGGGAAAGTCCGCAAACCCCTCGCCTTCCTTTTGGAGGCTTCCATGCCGACGCTTCTCTTTTTCACGCCCCCTGTGCCTCTTTTCTTGCTTTTTGCCTTCCGCTTCTGCCATAAGCAGCCTCCCAATCTACCCAAAGGAGGTGATGTTAATATGACGACCATTCGTGTCAAAGACGGCGAATCCATTGAAGGCGCCCTCAAGCGCTTCAAAAAAGCAACGGAAAAAGCCGGCATCCTCTCCGAAATCCGCAAGAGGGAACATTATGAAAAACCCTCCGTTAAAAAGAAGAAAAAGTCCCTGGCTGCCAAAAAACGCGCTGTGAAAAAACTCCGCAAGGTTTATTAGTGCCTTAGCCTTCGCTTGCGGCGCTTTTGCGCCATCTCTTGTCCATGCCAAGAGGACGCCTCCTTCGGGTTGTTTGGCCTCCCCCCGGCCTTTTGTGTCCTCTTGGGTGTTTGTTTTTTTGGGTATGTTTTGTCCTCCGTGCTGTTTGTCGATATATGGAAAGGGGTTTTTGTGAGCACACTCAAAGAACAATTGGAAGCGGATTTGAAACAAGCCATGCGCACCCAAAACGCCCTGGAAACCTCCGTCTTGCGCATGGCCAAAAGCGCCCTCCAATACAAAGCCGTGGAGCCCAATGCCAAACCGTTGAGCGACATGGACGTCCTTGAAGTCTTGCGCAAACTCATTAAGCAGCGCAAAGACGCCGCCGAGCAATTCCGCCATGCAAACCGCGAAGAGCTCGCCTCCAAAGAGGAAAGCGAAATTGTTATTTTGCAGCGCTATCTTCCGCAACCCTTCAGCGCGGAAGCTTTGAGTCAGGTTGTCCGCCAGGCCATTGCGGAGCTTGGCGTTTCGGGGCCCAAAAGCTTTGGCCTTGTCATGAAAAAAGTGATGGAGCAACTCCAGGGGCGCTCCGAAGGAAAAGCCATTTCAGAGGAAGTTAAAAAACAATTGGGTTGAGCTACACACCTGTGTCCATTTCTGAAAACAAAATTGCGGAAATTAAGGAGCGCATTGACTTTCTCGCTTTGCTTCGGCGCCATGGCGTCGAGTTGAAAAAGTCAGGACGCAGCTATGTCGGCGTATGCCCTTTCCACGCGGAAAAAACAGCCTCCTTCCACGTATGGCCGGACGACGGCCGCTTCAAATGTTTTGGCTGCCACGCCTCCGGAGACGCTTTCGGTTTTGTCCAACGCATTTCAGGCCAGGGCTTTTTGGAGGTTTTGCGCCTGCTGGCCGAAGAGTGCGGCGTGGAGCTCCACGAGGCGAAAGAGGCCGGCTACCAACAAAAAGCCATGCAGCGCGAGGCTGCCGCCCTTGCCCAAGCGCACTTTTTTGCCAACCTCTGGGAGAAGCCTCAAGGACAGGCAGCCCAAAACTACCTCCTTCAGCGCGGCGTCAGCAAACCCCATGCACAAGCCTTTGGCCTGGGCTTTGCCCTGGACGAGTGGACAGCGCTTTCTCCCCTTTTCCGGGAGCGCGGCCTGTTGGCCTTCGCGGAGCAAGCGGGGCTTATTGCCCCCAGCCCCCGAGGGCAGGGGTTTTTTGACGTTTTTAGAAACCGCATTATGTTCCCCATTCATTCCACCAACGGGAGGGTTGTTGGCTTTGGCGCACGCTTGCTGGAGGGAGAGGGCCCCAAATACCTCAACTCCCGCGAGTCTGCCCTCTATAACAAAAGCGAGCTCCTCTATGGCATGGACAAAGCCAGCCCCTCCATGCGCAAACACAACGCGGCCATTTTGTGTGAAGGCTATTTTGACTGCCTCTCCTTGCACCACGCAGGTTTCCAACATGCGGTGGCTTTGTGCTCTACGCAGCTGACGCCCCAGCAGCTTGCCCTCCTCCACAAACAAGAAGTCCACCAACTTTGCCTCCTGTTGGACGGTGACGCCGCAGGCCGCGAAGCCGTCTTCCGCCTGGCCGCCCCCCTGCTGACTTCCGGCCTCAAAGTCCAAGTAGCCTTGTTGCCTGACAGGGAAGACCCGGACTCCTTCCTCCGCACTCATGGCAGCCAGGCCCTCTCCCAGGTGTTGCTCCAAGCTCCCCTCTTAAGCCACTTCCTCTTGCAGGCCTGTTTTCCCAAAGGGCGTTTGGCTTCCTTCGAGGAAACCTTGGAAGGCATTCAACGCCTCAAACCCCTCCTTGCCAAACTGCCCCAGGGCCTGGAGCGCTCCGCTTTCCTCAAGGCTGTCTCGGAGCATTGTCAGCTGCCCCTCTCTGAGTTGAATGCCAAGCTGCAGCCTTCGGCCTCGCGCGTGCTGCCTTCACCTGCTCCTTCCTCTTCTTCGAAGGCTGCACCTGCTTTAGCGCCTTTGTCTGCGCCGTCTCCACGGGAGTTGCGCTATGCCGCCCTCGCTTTGGCCAAGCCTTCGCTGCTCCATACGCCCAAGGCCCTTCCTCCTGCTGAAATGGAGCACTTGGGCTTGCGTACGGCCATGGAAGCCCTCTTGCAAAGCCACCTCCCGGAGGAGGCACTCGCTTTGCTGAGCCACACAACCCAACAAGCGCTGGAGCACTTGTGTCTTCCTGCCGACGAGGCCGAGTTAGCCCAGGAATTTGAATGCCTTGCAAGTGAGTTGCACCTGAAGTCCGTTGAACGCGCACTCATGGAAGTGCGCAAACAAAGCCATGCGCTTCAAGAAGAAGGTGAACTTTCTGAAGCTTCCCAGCAACTTCTGGCCGAGTACAGCCGATTGTTATCTATGAAGCAGACACTTCTTCGCCAGCGCAAACTTTATAGAAGCTAGACGTCGATTTTGAAGGTTAATGAAATAGAGAAGGCCGAATTCTCAGGAGACAGCAGCAACCATGTCGAAAACCAAGTCCAAAGCCAAACCTCAGGCCAAAACCAAGGCTCAGGCTCAAACCAAAGCTCCGGCCAAAGCCAAAGCTCCGGCTCAAACCAAAGCTCTAGCCAAAACCAAAGCTCCAGCTCAAACCAAAGCTCCAGCAAAAACCAAAGCTCCGGCCAAAGCCCAAGCTCCAGCAAAAACCAAAGCTCCGGCCAAAACCAAAGCTCTAGCTCAAACCAAAGCTCCAGCCAAAACCAAAGCTCCAGCCAAAACCAAAGCTCCAGCCCAAACCAAAGCTCCGGCCCAAACCAAAGCTCCGGCCAAAGCCAAAGCTTCAGCCAAAACCAAAGCTCCGGCTCAAACCAAAACCTCTGCGCAAAAGCAGTCCGCCAAGGTGAGTGGAGCCAACAAGGCTGGCAAGGGCAAAACTCAAAAACCCACCAAGCGCTCCAAAAGCATGCCCTCTGAAGTGGATGTTGCCAAACTCGCGCGAGAGAAACTCAAAAAGCGCGGCAAAAGCATTCGCGAGGCCGAAAAGGAAGAAGTCGAAGAGTTGGCAGAAGCGCAAATGCTCGAAGTGGATGTCGATCCAAATGCCGAAAAGGAAGAGCTCCTCGAGGAAACCCTCCATGAGCGAAAAGAGTTGAAGGAGCTTTTGGATGCAGGACGCCAAAAAGGTTTCCTCACCTATGATGAAGTCAACGACAACCTCCCTGCAGACGTTGTCTCCTCGGACCAGCTTGACGACGTTATGAGCATGTTTGGCGACAACGACATTGAAATTGTCGATGTCCACGCGGGCAGCGAAGCTGCCGAGGCAAAGCCCGCTGTCTCTTCCGCCGAGGAGGCGGAGCAAGAAAGCGAAGAAGAGGAAACCGAGCAAGAAGCCCCTGGGACGTCGAATGATCCGGTACGCCTCTATTTGCGCAAAATGGGCTCCGTCTCTTTGCTGACGCGCGAAGGGGAAGTGGAAATTGCCAAACGCATTGAAGAAGGTGAAAAGGCCACCTTGCGCGCCTTGTTGACTTGCAAAGTCGCCATTAACGAAATTCTCGACATTGGCCCCAAACTCAAAACCGGCAAACTCCGTGTGCGCGAAGTCGTCAAAGACGCTTCAGAAGAGCTGCAAGAGGAGCCGGACATTGACAGCGACGCTGACGTTGAAAATGAGGCGCCCGAAGAAATAAAGCTGAACCCAGGCGAGCTCAACCGCATTGAGCAGATTTTGAAGTCCATCGAAAAAATCCGCAAGCATGCGCGTGAGTGTGAGCGCATTGAGGAAATATTCCACTCCAAGAAAAAGTTGTCTGAAGCCAAAAAGAGAGAGCTTAAACACGCCTTTGAAGAAACCCAACTTCAGATGATGGAAGTGCTGGAGGAGATGCGGCTGAACAAAAAACAAATTGACCGCATCGTCTCTCACCTCAAACAAATGATAGAGGATGCGGACCGCTCTGAAGTGGAACTCGTTCACCTGGAGCGGACTTTCGGCTTCTCATTGGCGGCACTCAAAACACAATTTCGGGAGACTCGACAAATTCCAAGTTTCCCGAAACAATTTTTCAAAAAACTCAACGTCTCGGCGGAGCAATTCGACGCTTTGGAGCGCGACATTCGCAATGCGTTTAAACGCATTCACAGCATTGAAAACAAAGCCAACCTCACAGTGGACACGTTGCGAAAAAACTATGAGGCCATCCGCCGCGGAGAGCGCAGCGCGGAGCTGGCCAAGAGTGAGTTGGTGGAGGCCAATTTGCGTCTGGTGGTGTCCATTGCGAAGAAGTACACCAACCGGGGGCTGCAGTTTTTGGACCTCATTCAGGAGGGCAACATTGGCCTCATGAAGGCGGTGGACAAATTTGAATATAAGCGCGGCTATAAATTCTCCACCTATGCGACATGGTGGATACGCCAGGCCATTACGCGTGCCATTGCGGACCAGGCCCGCACCATCCGCATCCCCGTGCATATGATTGAGACCATCAACAAACTCATTCGCACCAGCCGCTACCTCGTCCAGGAAATTGGCCGGGAGCCCACCCCCGAGGAAATTGCCGACAAAATGGAGCTGCCTTTGGACAAAGTCCGCAAAGTCCTCAAAATCGCCAAGGAGCCCATCTCCCTCGAAACCCCCATCGGCGAAGAAGAAGACTCCCACCTGGGGGACTTCATTGAGGACAAAACGTTGGTTTCTCCCTCGGATGCTGTCATCAGCATGAATTTGGCGGAGCAAACGCGAAAAGTGCTGGCCACGCTGACGCCACGCGAAGAAAAAGTGCTGCGTATGCGTTTTGGCATTGGTGAAAAAAGCGACCACACCCTCGAGGAGGTGGGGCAGGACTTCGAAGTCACCCGCGAGCGTATCCGCCAAATTGAGGCGAAGGCTTTGCGCAAACTTCGCCACCCTTCGAGAAACAAGCGGCTGCGCAGTTTTGTGGACAGTTAGCGCTTGAGTTCTCGAAAAGCTTTGGGCATATTCGCCCAGCCTCAGGGCTCTTAGCTCAGCGGTAGAGCTGTCGGCTCATAACCGATTGGTCCCAGGTTCGAATCCTGGAGGGCCCATGCCTGTTGGTTTTGTGGACGTTTGTGCTGGTTGCCTTGCCTGCCATGCTCGCTTGGCTCATGTTTTTGGGGGTGGCGCGAACAGCCCCCCTCCGACACTTTGCCGCCGCTTGCGCTTCTTCGTGAGCGAGGCTGTCCGAAAACAGATGGGCGACATGTAAACGCCATGAGAAGTTTGTGTTGAAGAGCGAAGGCTTTTGGCTCCATTCAATGGGGACGGTTGTCCAATGAAGACAATTCAAACAAACGTATTCCATGGGGTTCCATCAAAAGCGTTTGATGGAGCAGGGTTGTTTTGTTGCCAAGCAGCTCAGAGACTTCTTTGTTTTTCATTATCTCCGGAAGCTCAACGGTGTTCTCTTTGTTAAGACAATTCAGCAAGACAATGACTTTGTTGCCCTGTGCATGTTTTTCGTAGATGAGAGAATCCTTTTCGGCACGAATCCATGAAATATCCACCGAACGCGTGGCGGGATTGTTTTTTCGAATGGAAATCAGCTTCGTCAAAAACTCCCGCATATCATTGTGTTTTTCAGTCTCTTCCCATTTCATGCACTGCCTGGCAAGGTCTCCTCCCCTGCCGTTAAGTCCAATCTCATCACCATAAAAAATACATGGCGAACCCGCAATCGTCATCAACAATGTATAAGCTTGCTTTGTGAGCTCTTTGCTCTTGCGAGCATAAGTCATAATGCGTGAAATATCATGGCTGCTGAGGAGGGTAAACATGCTTTCGGTTACATTTTTTGGATAATATACAAGACTTAGGCTAATTAGCTCAGCCATTTTCTTGCCATCAATATTGCCTGCAACATATTCGTGAATTGGACTTGCCAAAGGATAATGCTTCACTGAATCCCACTGGTCTCCCAGAAGCCACGGTATTGCCGTTTCCCACACTTCTCCAACAATCAAAATGTCGGGGTTGATGCTTTTGACGACTTTTCTGAACGCACGCCAAAAATCATGCGAAACACAGTCGGCTACGTCCAATCTGAAACCATCTACACCTTTTTTGGCCCATTTTTCAGTTGCCTTCAGCAAGTGCTGTCGAACAATGCCATTCGAGGTGTTCCACTTTGGCATGTGCCATAAATTATAATAACATTCATAGCTTCCATCGTCATTGAAGTGAAAACAATCATAATATTCTGAATGTTTGCCTTTTTGATGTGCATCGATGAAATAAGGATGCGTATCCCCACAATGATTGAAGACGATGTCCAGCATAATCTTCATTCCTTTTTTGTGGACTTCGTTAACGAGTTCGTCAAATATCGCTTCGTTTCCAAAAGCGGGGTCTATTTCAAAATAATCGGTGGTCGCATATTTATGGCATTTGGGTGCCTTAAAGATGGGGGTGAGATATATTCCTGTCACACCCAGAGATTGAATATAATCCAGTTTTTCTATTATCCCTGCGAGGTCACCGCCATAGAGTTGAGTGTCGTTGGGTTGTACGTCTTCGTCCCAATCACTCAGAGGAAGACTGTCTTTGAGAAGGGCAGGGTGCTGACTCTTTGCAAAACGGTCAGGGAATATCTGATACCAGACCATGTCCTTGGCCCATGGGGGTGCGGAAAAGATATCTTCTATCAGGATATAGGGGAATTTGTAGAAAGAATCTTCAGCAATTTCTTCATAACGGGTTTGGGGCGTTATTTCTCGCACGGGTTTTCTTGTATAAATATAGCGCTCTTCGCCTTTCTTGAGCTCAAAGGCATAGAGGGCACGTTTTCTTGGTACGACGGCCTCTGCAAACCAATAATCAAGCGTATCGGTTGAACATTCATTGTTCATAGCGATTTCTTGAATGATGGGTTCCCATTGTTCAGTATTCGTGTTGAACGCTTTGTCATAAGGGTCTGTCAAAATCAGATTGACTTCATCGAAGTTGTCTTTCCCTGTTCGAATGCGAAAGTGCAGCGTATTGCTATTGTAGGGATAGCAATCGCTGCTTCTTGGTTCGTGTTGAACGCCGATAAACATTCTCATGTTCATAAAGTCAAATTTTCTATGTCTATTTCTTTGGGAATGATGTTTGGGAATGCTTTTTTGCAGATTTCCTTCAAAGCTTTTTTGCGACTTTCTTCCAAGTCTCTGGGGATATAGACTTCTTTCAGCGTAGTATACATTCCGAAGGCGTTATCACCGATTTTTGCAACACTGCCGGGGAGATATATATTTTTGATAGACTCGTTTTTTTGATCTCCGCCAAATGCGTTGTTGCCGATTTTCGTGATGCCATCGGGTATGCGGAGGGTTGTGTGGGGTTTTGACTCATTGTTTGGCGGATTGATTTTGTTCAAAGCGATGCAATCCCAAAATGCAGCTACTCCGATTTGAGTGACGGTGTTCGGTATTTCTATGGTTGACAGGTTTGAACAACAGGAAAAAGTCTGGTTTGGAATTCTGGACATGCCAGCAGGAAGCGTGATGGTTTTTAATGCGATGCACTTATTGAATATACCATACTCCATTTCTGGGTTGCCGGCAAAGGTTACTTTGCTGAGTTTTTTGCAAGCATCAAAAGCGTACTCCTCTATTTTTTTTATCTCAGCAGGAATGGTGATTTCTGTCAACCAATCACAGTGACAAAACGCATGCTTGCCTATTTCATCCACGGACAATTCATCGACTGTGGAGGGAATGACGACGGTTTTGCTGCTGGCGTCACCATAAGGTTTTGTAATGCCATGATAGTCATAATATGTTTGCACTTCTGCATTGTCTGTTCTGTAAATTTCATAATGAATTTGAATTTCATCATGAGGTGTTTCTTTGCTGCAGCCAACAAGCTTGATGATTGTCTTTGAATCACCATTGGAGGCGTGTTTTTTGAATTTTGAATGTATAATGTCATGAAGTCGATTGTATTTTTCTTGTCTCTTTTCCTCTGTGTCGTAACCCTCATAAATCGCATCGAGTATGCTGTTGAATTCTGTCAGTAGGCTCAACATTTTGTCGATATATGCATCCTCTTGTGCCTTTTTGTCATTCTGGGCGTTGGCATAGTTTTGAAGTTTTCTTCTTGCCCTTGCAGGATCATGGTCAAAGCGAAACAATTTTCTGTCTTTGTCAAAATCCAACCACTCTCTCGACCCCAAATAGGAATAAAGCAATGGCGAGCGGATTTGTATGCACGTCACGCAAAAACGCAAAGTGTTGTCGGCCTGCGTGCGGTGTATTTTCTCTGAAAGCCAAAATGAGTTGAGTAATCTTTTCAGAAGTCTCGGATTGAAATCGACAATATGAGTGGCAAATTGACTGACGCGGCTAAAATTTTTGTCCGCAAACCCATCCTTCAGGAATTTTTTGATCATGCCATTGAAATTGTAGGTTCTTGTTGGCATTTGAAATGGCAACTGTATGATTTTGTCGAAGAAATTTTTGCATTTTTCACGCGGAACATCCGGACCCAGTTTGTGCCTGATGCCTTGAATCACAACCTCATCATCAACGGCCAGCACAAAAACACATTTCTCGACATCCATAAAAAGCTTGATTGCTTCAAGCAATTCAACGGCAATGGCGGGACTCAGTCTGTCGATGTCGTCCACAAGGATGACGATTCTGTCGTATCCGCCGTGCTCACAATTTTCCAGCACTTCCGCAACACATTCACCAAATTTATCTCTCAATGTTTCAACAAATTCAATCGGATCGGGCGGTTTGTTGTTCGATGCAGCATTTTCATCCTCTTTAAAAACAACCTTTTCAAAGATTTTCCCAGCAACATCCACACCTGGAATGCCACTTGCAGCCAAAATGGAAACTGCGGGCTTGCCAAAATATTTCCAGAATTTTTCGAGGTTATTTGTGAAGTCATTGATAAATTTTCTGGAATCCTTGCCGTCGTTGGTTTTTTTGTCAGCTATTTGGGCGATTTTCTTCAACAAAGCTCCAAAGAAAATTTTAACCAGGCTGTCGCCTTGATTGATTTGCGAATAAAGCCATGTGTTGATGAAGATTGTCTTGACCTTCTGTCTGGTTAGTTTGCTCTCAATGTTGTTGAGCAACGAGGTTTTTCCGCTGCCCCAATCGCCTTGCAAAGCAATGGACATCGGTGTTTCACATTGTTTAATAAACTCACACAAGCCATCCGCATACCTCGTGAAGTCAAGCAAGTCAGATCTCTTGTGGTTGTCGTACCTCAGTGGGAAATCGCTGATTCCGGCTTTCATATTGCTTTGTCCTCCAAATGGGTTGGTTGCTGCATCGAATCTGACAAACGCTTCGCTAAAGACTGCAAAGTCTTCTCCCCCTCCCGAAGGGCGGTTACCGAGTGGAGCCGCCCTGACAATTTGAGAATGTTGCCCTTTCTCCCCGCACGGGCCTTGCTGAGCCAGCCAGTGGCGTGGAGCAGTATAGGTAAAGGCGGCAATCATGCAATGTACGCATGTGCCGGAGTCGGTTTCATGTTCAAAGCTCGACGGCAGCCTCGTGTTTATTCCAAAGTGAGGCTGCTGGTTGAGAGAAAAAGCAAGGCCGGTTTCAGGTTGTAGTGAGCTGTTTTCGCGGGAGCGATGAAAAAAGAAAGGCTCCCCTCAGCCCTCAACCCACCTATTTGGCTCCCTTTCGCTTCAGCAAAACCAAACAGGCGGGGAACCAGAAGAGCATGACAAGGGCGTTGATGCCAAAGCCCAGGACTGTCAGCGTGCCGAGGGAGCGAAGGCCAGGATGGTCGGCAAGAACCATGGCCCCGAAACCGACGGCGCTTGTTATCAGCCCGCCAATAATCGCTCGGCCCGTCATGGAGTAGACTTGCTCGAAGCGCCCCTCCCATTCTTGGAAACGGGAATACAAATGGACGGCGCCGTCCACCGTCGTCCCAATGAGCACGGGAAGAGCGATCATATTCAATATGTTGAGGCGTAGCCCTACGAGAGGCAGGAGACCAACGAGAGCGACAACTGAGAGGAGGGTCGGCATCAGGCAAATGAGCGCGGTTTTGAGGCTGCCGAGGGTGAGCCACAAGGCGAGGACGACGAAGAAGAGGGCGGCGGCGAGGACCCAAGAGGACTCGCGGTAGACCATTTCGAGAATGTCGGCGAGAATCATATTCTCACCCGCGGCGGAGACGGTGGAGCCGTCGGCGCGCCGGAGGTTGCGGGCTTCTCGCGCAAGGCGCAGGACATTCTGGCCATCGCTGGTTTCGACGCTCGGGTAGATGAAGACGAAGCCGCCTTCTCTTCCGTCTGCGCCCTCGAATTGACGCCGAACGCTGAGGGGGATGTCGCCCTGCGCAAAGGGCATCGCCTTCGTCATTTGCACAAAGTCGTCAAACTGTTTGGCCAGCTTGGGCTCCAGCTCCTCGAGCTCAAACCGCTCGAGCGTTCGGCCGAGCTTCTCCAAAACCGCGCGCTTCTCGAGCTGCTGCTTGGGAACCAAGTCTGCCAGCGAGCCGACAAAATCGACGGTCGACATATCGCCCAGCTCGGCCTTGCGTTTCAATACCTGTTCGACGAGAAGATGCTCCTCGCCAGGTTTGTCAGAGAGCAGCGCGACGGGCGTCTGCGAATAGCCTTGGATTCTCTTGAGCTCGCGATTCAACTGGAAGGAGGGAAGGTTGCTGTCCTGCAGCGCCTCGAAGTCAAAGTCGAAACGCGCGCGCGGAATGAGGCACGCCAAAACGACAATGGCCAGCGATGCGACAATGGCCAAGGGCCTGGCGAAGCGGATGATGGCCGAGGCGAGGGGCGTCTTTTGGCCCTCTTTCGCCGCTTTGGTTGGGCGCGGTTTCCAGCCAAGCCTGCTCGCAAGGCCAATCAACGCGGGGATGGTGATAAGACATGAAATGACGACAACCACCATCCCAAACCCTGCAATGACTCCGAATTCGCGAAAGGCACGGAACTCGGAGATGGCCAAGCTCATAAAGGTGATGGAGCCGACGAGCGAAGAGATGAGCGCCGAGCCGCCCGAATGCGAAAAGGCATCCCTCGTCGCCTCTTCGCTTCCCATGCCTTCTGCGCGCCTTTCCACATAGCGCCCCACCAGGTGAAGGCCATGCTCTGTCCCGAGCCCTCCGAGGATTGCCCCCAAAAAAGCCGTCAAAATATTCACCTGGCCATAGAAAATCGCCACCAGGCCATAAGTCCACAAAAGCCCAGCACCCACCGGCATAAGGACATAGCCGACACCGAATAGCCCCCGGAAGTGGAAGGCCAAATAGAGGAGAATCAGCGCCAAAGCGACCGACGAGGCCGTGGCCACATCTCTCGTAATCTGCTTCTGCTGGTCTATCTTCTTCTGGAAAGTCCCCGTATAGGAGATTTTCAGGTTGGGGTATTCCGACAAGTCCTTGGACTCAATAAAGCTGCGCACCCTCTCCGAAATCTCCTTGGCAAAGCCCAAGTCGACCGAGAGCCCCTCCGGTTTGAGCAGCAACATTATCATCTTCTTCTCTTCATCAATATAGAAGGGCTCGTCTCCCGCCAGTCGCGCGTTGGCGCCCTCGCGGTATTTGGCCTCAATGTCGGAAAAGTCGAGCGGCGGCGCAGGCTCCTCCTCGCCCTCCAGCTGGAAGAGGAGAGGGTTCTTTCTGGCCACCTCCCAATTCTTCCGGGCCGTCAGCCTTTTGTCTATCTCCTCTAAATCCGCCAGCTCCATGTAATAGGCCGCGCGGTCCCTAAAAAAGAGCGTGGCGCGCTGGTATTCGACGAACCGGATTCCCTCCAGCTTTTCGAGCTCTGGCGCCAGATCGGCGGCGAAGCGGCGAAGCTCCTCCGGCTCGGCGCCTTCACCCACAACCACCACATAGCCTATTCCGCCAAAGCGCTTTTGCAGCTCTTCCAAGTCTTTGACGCTTTGGAAGGAGCGAGGCAACAGGCCCGTGAGGTCCGCATTCAGCGTGAGCTTCGTCGAGCCCCAGAAGCCTGCGCAAGTCACTGCCAAGACGGCAAGCAGTGTTGTAACAGGGTTTCTATGGCTTATAACTGCGAGCCTGCCGACTCTGTTTTCGAGTCTCGTCATCCATTTTGGCTCATCCATGCGCTTTCTCGTTTCAAGGCTCCAGCAGCTCAACGCCGCCAGAGGGCTGGGAAAAACCCATCAATTGGAACAGCGCTCGCCCTATGTCTTCGGCGCGGGCGAAGGGGACCACTTTCCCTTGGGGGACGCCCGGCCCCGCCAGCACATAGGGAACCCGAAGCTGCTTGGCGTGGAGGCCGCCATGGCCTCCCCGGTAGTTGCCGACAATGGTTTCATAATCGGCCGCCAAGTCATAACCTGCTTTGGCTGTTATCACCATGTCGCCCACACCCGGAGCAAGGAAGAGCCGATGAAGGCGCGTAACAGCGTCGGGGTAGTCGGTGGCGTGTGTCTGTGCAAGCCAGGTGGCCTCGTCGCGGCTCTGCTCGTCGCAAAGCCCCAGCTTCCCATAGCCAAACGGGTCTTCGCCCTCGCAGGCATAGACGAGTCCCTCGCCCATGGGGTAAATCCGCCCTCGCCCGTTTTTGCTTATGGCTTCGACGCCTCCGCCTTCTTCTCGGGCTACCACCATCTCTACGCCTTCAATGCTTGCAAGCAGGGCGAGCAGGTTGACAGGCCCGTTGGGCGAGGGCCAAGCGCGCAGGAGCGCCGGCTCGGGGGTGCTCTTCCATGGCTCTCCCGGAGGGCGCAGGTAGAGGTAATTGAGGAGGTTGCCGTTGATGGCAATCACCGCGTCGTAGGCGTCCCATGTTTCGAGTTTGTCGGCAAGCTCGGTGGAATAGGCCGTCGGCTCGCCGCGCCATGCCTCAATGCCTATTTCGGCGAGCGGCTTGCGCAAGTCAATGTTGGCACCAACCTCGCTGACACCATGGTCAGAAAGGAGGGCATAAATGCGCTGCTCCTCCTGTCCGAGCCTTGCGCTCTCCTCGCGATAGCGGCCAATGAGCATGTCAATGTGGCGCAACAGCTCGACGTAGCGTCCTGAAAAGCCATCGAGGTGGTGGTTTCCATCGGGGCTGGCGAAGGTAATCCACTGGACTTTGGGCCGGTTCGCCAGGTCCGCCATGGCGGTGGCCATGACATTTTCCTCGGCCTTAAACCAGTCGGGCAGGAGCCACGGGCCGACGAGCGGGAGCTTTGCGAGGGTGCGCACCGCCCAATGGTGGTCCTGATATTTGGCCATCGAGAAGTCAAAGCCGCGCACCTGCCTGTCCATAGCTCCGCGCGAGGCGTAGGAGTTGATAGAGAAAGAGTGTTGGCCCTCCACCCTCTCGAAGAGGGTCGGCGTTTCGGGACAAAAGTCCTGCATCATCAGCGCTTGGGTGCGGCCGACGTAGTTGCGGAAGTTTCCCGAGGTGCGCGTTCTGTCAAACCAGCGGATGCCCAAAACGCCGCTTAGCGTAGCGTCGCGCCCGGTGAGGAAGGGATAGAAGGCATAGCCCGTCATGGTGGGGAAGGCGCCAATTCCATGCTCGACATAAGTCCCCTGGGCGATGAGTTTTGCAATATTGGGCAAGCCACCTGCGGCCAGCTCCTCTCGGAAGACAGACTCGCTCAGGCCGTCAATCAGAAAATAGGTGAGCAGCGGCGGCTCACCCGGCCGCCCCACGGGGCGCCGCGACGGCCACAAGAGGACGGCGAGGAAGAGGACGGCGACGAGGAAGAGGAGGGACAAAAGAGGGCGTTTGCGCAATGGACGGAACACGGTGTGGCTCCTAGGGTCCGCGAGCTCTACACCTCTTTGAGTGTGGGAGCAAACCTAAACGACTTTATAGTCATTGCCGTTTTGAGCTAGTTTGTCACCCACGTACCCCAAACCCTACACGCGCAACTTTCTGCGCGCGCGAAGCTCGACGGCGTTTCTCTCAACACCCTTGTGCTGGCTTTTATGGCCAATGGGCTGGGCAAAGGGGGGCACCCTCACCGGCAGCGTACCGCCTGGCAGGTACAGACGGGGACGCAGGAGCAGCGTTGATGAAATCCACCACCACCTCCTCTTCTCGGGGGCGCAGGGGGTGCAGCTGGCTTCATGGAGCCGGGGACGCAGTTGCACACGCAAGTGGCACCCGCAGGAAGCGGCGTACCGCACGGAAGCGTATAGGTGAGGGTTTGGCCATATTCGTTTTTCATGTGGACGGTTGTACCTCTTGCAGTGTTGGGAGAGGCCGCCATGTCCACCAGGCTTGAAACCCACTCCCCGTCAGGCAGGCTCCACAGGCGGATGGTTTTGTCATGGCCTCCCGAGGCCAGCAGCTTTCCATCCGGGCTGATGCAAACGGAATGCACTTTGCTCGTATGCCCTGTCAATGTCTTTCCCAAGGAGCCCTCAGGCAAACCCCAGAGTTGAAGGGCATGGTTGTCATTCCCCGAAGCCAGAAGACTTCCGTCGGGACTGATGCAGAGGGCGTTGGTCCAACTTTGCTGCCCCTCCAATGCTTGGAGCCAGGAGCCTTCCGGCAAACCCCACAAGTGGAGGGTATGCTCCAAACCTCCCGAAGCCAAAAGCTTCCCGTCGGGACTGATGCAGAGGGAGTTGATGCGGTTTGTGTGCTTTTCCAGAGTGCCCACCAAAACACCCTCCGGCAGGCTCCACAACCGGATGGACTGGTCGACACCTCCCGAGGCCAGCAGTTTCCCATCGGGGCTGATGCAGACGGAATACACACTGCTGAGGTGCCCTGTCAATGTTTGGCTCAACGTGCCCTTGGGCAAACTCCATAACCGAACGGTATGGTCATCACCTCCCGAAGCCAGCCACTTGCCGTCGGGACTGATGCAAACGGAGCGAATGAGGCTTTGGTGCCCTGTCAATGTTTTGAGCAACGTGCCCTTGGGGAGACTCCACAGTCGAAGGGTTTTGTCGGCCCCCCCCGAGGCCAGCAGTGTTCCATCAGGGCTGATGCAAACGGACAAAACGCCGTCGTTGTGCCCTTTGAGGGTATTCATCCATCCGCCCTCTGGCAGACGCCATAGTTTGATGGTGTTGTCCAGGCTCCCCGAAGCCAGCAACTTGCCATCGGGACTGATGCAAACGGAGAAAACGGGGCCTTTGTGCGCGAACAATGCCGAGCTTGTAGCGGTACCCGTAGTGGCAGCGGTGGCGGTGGCATTCGTGGAGGCACACCGGCTAAGGAGTACCAGCGCGGCGGCAGCGCTGATGCTTGTGCCCAGAAAGCGGCGACGGCTCATGGCTTCAGCAGGCGGCACCTCGCTGAGCATAACTATCTCCGTATGCGCATAAAGCGCTTCACCTTCGTCGACGCGGGCAAGTTGAAACGAGGGTTTGTTGTTTTTGTGCGTGTCCATGTCGTGCTTCCTTTGTTGTTTATTCTTCTTCGTCCCCGCCCTCGTCTGAATCTGGAAGTGCATGCCAGCATACGCCGCCGGCCTCGGCGATGCGCGAAAGGATTTGGTCCTTGGTCAACTCGCGGATGATGTTGCAGCGGTCCGTGCCTGAAAACTCGCCCTCGCCGCCTACCGCCAATGCCTTGTGCAAACAGTCGCCGCCGCATGTCCAGCGCGCGAAGCAGCCTTCGCAATAGGCACGCTTATCCACGGAGCACCCGCGCAAGAAGGCCAGGGTTTCCATGTTGAAATGCCAAGCCTCGCCGTTGGTTTTTCCATAGAGGAAGCGTTCCGCGCGGGGGTTGGTTTCGTCGAAAACCTCATAGCAGGCGGAGACGGAGCCCCCCGGGGTAATAGCGAAGAGGCCTTGCGTGGCGCCGCAAAAATGGTTCGTCAGAGTGCCAAGGCGGGCAGCAGAAAAAGTCACTTCGCATCCATGTTTTTTTGCGCGGCTTTGCGCCTTACGAAAAGCCTCGACGAAGGCGCTGGTTTCCGCCGAGGGTGCGCCTGCCCAGCGTCCAATTTGGTAGGCCGGCTCAGCTTGGATTTGGTTGGGGCAAAAGTGCGAGCAGATAAATTCGATGGAATCCGGGAGGTGGGGAATCATCTCCGAGGTGACAGTCATGCGGATTCCGTAGGGGAAGCCGGCTTCGTCAAAGCGGCGAAGGGTGTGGATGACGCGCTCGCTGGAGCCCTTGCCGGCGGCAGTAACCCGGTGTGCGTCATGTACCTGAGGGAGGCCGTCGAAGGAGACGCTGGCACCTTGCATATTGCTAACAATCCACTCGGCCTGAGCGTCGGAGAAGACGGCGTTGGTGGCCAGATAAGAGGTGAATTTCAGCGCGTGTTTTTCAGCGAGGCGGCAGGCGTAGGCGTGGGCACCGACAAGCACATGCCAGTTTTGGGTAGGCTCTCCTCCGCCGTGGAAGTTGAGCTCGAAGAAGCCCGTTTGGCGTTTTAGGGCATTGTGGACAACAAAGTCGACGCCGCGCAGGGCGGTTTCCAGAGGCATAAACCGCGCGGGGCTGTCCCCGGCAGCGGCGTAGCAATAGGTACAGCGGAGGTTGCAAACCGTAGTCAGGAAGAGTGTAACGGAGACAGGCTCATGCCTCCCCGGAAGTAAGTCCTCGGGCGGCTGCCTGGGGCCCGCGTCGAGCATTTCCAGTTGGCGCAGGAATTCCGTCATGGAGCTGTCAACGGGGGCACAGTCGTTTTTGCCGTCCTTCAGTGCGGCAAGGAAATTGACGACGCGGGCATTGCCGACAAAGGCGGCCTTGCGCAGTGGCGCATAAACCAAATAGCGCCCTACTTCCTCCAGGGGAATGACATAAATCTCTTCGGACAATTGAGGAGGCGGCAACATACGTAGAGACAATACCCTATCGTATGACGACGCCCCAGACTGTTTCAAAGTTGAAGCGAGCCCCACAGTTTTTGAGCAGCTTCCCTCGGCCGGAAGGGGTTTCAAACTTGTGCTGCTCACGGAGAAAAAAGCCCACCGGCGGCGAGCCGATGGGCTTTCTTTTTTGAAGCGTAAGGCTCAATTTTTCATAGGGCCGTCATAGCTCTCAAAGCGGTGGAGAGGCGTCCAGGTGCACTGGCAGGTGGTTTCGCTGCAGTGCCATTCTCCCACAATCCAATGCGGCAGGTTTTGGGGGTTGTCAAAAGCGTCCACCGAATAACGGTAGTTGCCGCCGCCAGCGAAGGAAATGAACACTTCGGCCCCTGAGCCCTGGAGTCCTTCCGTTGTCGCAGCGTTAAGGACGCTATAGCGAAAGGTCCCCTCGGTGCACAAGAAAGGGCCGGTGTCGAGGCTGATGGTTTCTAACCCATAGCTATATCGAACGTCCTCATGCAAATAGGCATGGGGAGGAAACATGAGCGAACCTGGGTTGCCATGGAAAACGCGGAAAGAGCCTGTGGAGCAAAAGGGATTGGGCTCTGGATAGGGACAACACCAGAAATCGGCAGAGGGACAAGGACCTGTGAGGTGTGCGTCGAGATCTGTCCTCCACGAGGGGCCAGACCATTGGAGGGTGGCCCGAAATCCAGGCGGAGGAATAACCAGGACGACGTTGGTGCACCCCAGGTAGTCGCAGGTGACGGTTTGCCCATTTAAACCGTTCCAGGAATGGACTGACACTGTTGCCATTGAATTGGCGCGCATCAACAGGTGAGCACAGCCATCTGGGCCAGTCACAGCTATGTCGCTGCCGGAATAATCCACGCCGTCCACGCTGAGCATGAGCCCGGGCGGCGCCGGATAGCCCTCCCAGTCAGCAATGCAAACCGTCAAACCGTGGAACAAAGCCGCCTTCACAGGGCCGTCATAACTCTCGAAGCGGTGGATGGGCGTCCAGGTGCACTGGCGGCAGTCGTTGCTGCTGCAGTGCCATTCTCCTACAATCCAGTGCGGCAGGTTTTGGGGGTTGGCAAAAGTGTCCACGGAATAGTTCAGGAGGCTGCCATCCGGGAGGGCAATGAGGACTTTGGCCTGAGAGTTGCGCAACCCTTCTGTCGGTGTTGTAGCGTTGAGAACACTGTACTCATAGGTCCCCTCGGCGCACTCGGAGATGGTAACCACTTCCGGCCCATAGCCGAACCTAACATCCTTGTTCAAAGCAGCAAAGGGGGCGCGAATGAGCGAGCCTTTGTTGCCATAGAAAACGTGGAAGGGGCCGGGGCCGGCAAGGTGTGCGTCGAGATCGCTCGGGGTGGCTCCCCAGGAGAGGATGGCCTGGAACATGAAGGGAGGGTCTTCAACAGAGACTTGTTGGCAACGCGAGTCACAAATCAGCTGACGGCTGCCGGTAGGGTTGGTGGTAATGGTTTGCGAAGTCACGGCACCCTCCCAGGAGGGGACCGACACTTCTGCCGTTGAATTGGCGCGCACCGGCATGCAAATGCAGCCGTCGGAGCCGGTGGGGCCAGAAAAGGTGGCGTTATAGTCTATGCCTCTCGTGACAACTGTGATCCCGACCACCGGGTTGCCGTTGCTGTCTGCAACGCAAGCGACCACACAGTCAACCTCCATCGGAATGTCGATGTTCCACCAGGACAGATGCGGGAGATCGGCCTTGCAAAAACCAGAGAGACATCCGGTGAGCTCCCCTTCTTCTTTCCAGAGGCCGGCTTCTTCGTCGTATACCCAGAGCGGCACCACATCTCCTGGGACATTGCCTCTTGCGGGAATCGTCGCCGTGGCAAAATATCCCTCGTTCAGGTTCAGCAGACTTCCGCTTCCATCGCGGACTTCGATGGCAATGGCGCTGAAGCTCTCCAAAAGCTCGCCTGTGTTGGTCTGAAAGCCCCCCGGGAAAGCAGCAAGCTGGTTCGCGTTGCTGGCGTCGAGCCAGGCCAGCCGGGCCGTCACATGGCCTGTGGCCTTGAGTGCACCAGGCGGGAACACAACCCTCGCCCCATTCCAAGTGGCAACGTCTCCGCCTGCGGCCGCATCAAATGTTTTTCTCGCCCCAAAGGGGAGCAGCCATATTTCAACAAAGGTGGCAACGTCGGCATGCGCTTTGACGCGATGCGAAGTTCGCGGAAAATTTTCTTCTGGAGCATCAATCACCAGCAAATGCTCCAGGCCCGCGGGCAGTTTGAGGAAAAAAAGTCCGCTTTCCTCGCTGGAGAAGGTGGCGCTGCCGACAGAAATGTTGGCAATGGCATAAATGGGCTCGCCTGTGCTGGCATTCATCAACATTCCATAGACCCACCCTTCCAAGGGCTCCACAAGGGGCGGCGGCTCCTCCTCTTCCGGCTCCTCTTCCTCCGGATTTTCCTCCGGCGGTACATCAGACGGAGCCGGTATTCCCGGCGGCGCTTCTTCCGGAAGCCCCGACGGCTTCTCACTGCTGCACCCCCAGACGGCAACCGAAAATACGAGAGCCACCCCCCAGAATGTCATTCGTTGCATGAAGTCCTCCTTGGCTTGCATGTTGCGTTGCGAAGGCGCGAACATTTCATATGTATGAACAAAAAAGAACTCGAAAAGCGTCGGCCATTTCAGTCTTCTTTTGCCATTCTCCCACCATCCAATGCGGCAGGTTTTGGGGGTTGGCACCCACTCCACGGGCACTTTCTCGGGCACCTCCACCTATATTGGCCTTTTCAGCGATACCTCCGGGTGCGGGACCAAACTCTCCAGCTTCAACTCATCCAGCAATTTTTTATACACCGAGACGACGTTGGCCTCCTCGTTGACTTTGCTGACAGGCTCCACCTTCAGAGGCCCCACTTTCTTCACCTCCTGGCCATCCACGAGGAAGACGGTGGCATAAACGGTGTAGAAACCCTCCCCAGCACCACCCGTGCGGAATATGCCTCCCGTCAATATGTAGGGGGACTTCATCGCGTAGCCCAAGTCCCTCAGGCAGCGGACTTCATTTCTGCAGCTGCCCTGGTGCGCCTCCAAAAAACCCTCCACCTCCACTTTAGATGTCATGTCAATGCTTCGCTTGCCGACTTCACGAATAAACAGCCTACTCCACTGCTCGCCCCGCTTGCTCCGCTCCACAGCCAGCGGGTGCACCGCAACACGTGGCCTCGCCCGCGAGCCAGAGGCTGTTTGAGCAGCCGCATGAGCCTCCGCGGCAGAAGTCCGGGGCGATCGTAGCCTGCGCACCGGCGTGACTGCTGCCACCTGAGCTCCCGGGTCGCCTAAGCCAACGGACTCGTCAGACGCTTGCGGTGCATCGGTGAGCGTCGTTCCAGACAAGGCTGCGGACGAGGCTGCGTCGGCCAACGTTTCTGCAGGCCTCGAAAACTTCTGAATGCGCCCAAGGCCAGCTAGCGGAGGTAAGGGGTCGAAGGTGGAAGCCTTATGCTCTCCACCCTTCGGGAGGACATACACGACGGCGATGCTGAGCGCAGCCACAACAAGCAGCACAGAGAGAACCTTGAGCCACAAGCGGGCCTTGGCATAACCGGCCACCTTGCTGCCAACGAGGGCGTCTGCCGCGTCCTTGGCTTTTCGACTCAAATTTGAAATGAATTCAGGCGGTCTCAAATCCGCTGCGTCCAAAGCTTCCGAAAAAGCCATGGCGGAGGCGTGGCGTTTTTCAGGTTTTTTCTCGAGGGCCTTTTCAATGGCGCGCTGTACGCCCAGCGGCAAGTCAGGCAGCCGTTGGTTGAGGGGCGTGGGGGAGGCATGCACCAGGCGCAACAGCACCTGTCTAAAGTCGTTGCCTTTGAAGGCCTGTTTCCCTGTCAACATTTGATAGGCCATGGAGCCCAGGGAGAAAATATCGGACTGAGGGCTCAGCTGGCTGTTTTCGCCAAGCGCCTGCTCCGGGGACATGTAGTTGAGGCTGCCAACAACAACCCAGTCCGTAGTCCATTGCGTGTTGGCATCGAGAAATTTTGAAATGCCAAAATCCAACACCTTCACGCAAAGCTCATGGCCTCGGGTGGCAAGGAAAATGTTGTCCGGTTTTAAGTCGCGGTGGATGATGCCGAGGCGGTGCGCCATCTCAAGGGCGCTGCATATTTGGCGGACGATGGTGCGTGTTTGCGCAAGCGACAAGCACCCCTCCCGTCGGAGCTTTGTGCCCAGACTTTCTCCCTCGAGAAATTCCATCACCATACAAGGGGAGCCCTCGGGAGTGAAGTTATAGTCGAAGAAGTTGACAATGTGCGGGTGCTCCAAACAGCTGACAATTTCAGCCTCTCTGCGAAAGCGTTTGAGCGCCTCTTCGGACAAGCCTTCTCCTTGCGTGCGCAAAACCTTAATGGCCACTCGCTTGTTGGGAATCCGCACATGGCGCGCCGCCCACACCTCCCCCATGCCACCTTTGCCTATGAGGCTCTCCACACGGTAGCTGTCACCCACAATGACGCCGGGTTGCAAAAGCCCGGCCTGCACCTTGTCATTGGCCATGGCCATGCCTGAAAAACACTATGCGCTGTCTTTGTCCTCAAACTCAAGCCTCCCACATAAGGGACACAAAAGAAAAGTGGCAACACAGCCCCCGCCTGCGTGCACAGGCCATAGGCTTGCGGGTGGTTTTTTGTTGTGGAGGGCGTCGAAGGGTTGTGCCCAAGGAAACCCAACACCGCGGCGCTTTCCTTCCTTTGGCAGTGCAAACCCCAAAGGCCGAGGGTTGAGGTTTCATGTGGACACATTGTCCCGGCCGCTGGTTGCTGCTAAACAAAGGTAGGCGGAAGAGGGGAAAAGGGGCTGCAACATTTCTCGGACACATTTCTCGGACAATGCACGCGCGAAGAGAGGAAAACGCCATGTCTTCCGTGAAGAGAGTCTTCATCAGCTATGCGCACGAAGACAACGTCAAGCCTCAGGTGGGCGCACTTGTGCAATGGTTGAACAAGCAGCAGGGCATTGAAGCCTTCTCGGACCAGTCACATTCGGAACGTCCGCCCGAGCAAGGTTGGCCGACGTGGATGCCGCATTGCATTAAAGAGGCCGATGTTGTGCTGTGCATTTGCGGGGAGGCCTACCAGAGAGGGTTTGAAAAAAGAGAGGGCGGCAGCAAGGGCGTCGCTCAGGAGGGCACCCTTATCAGCACGGAGTTGTACAAAAGCGGCGGCCGAAACAAGAAATTCTACCCCATTCTGCCCCAAACAGGTGTAGCTGCTTTTGTCCCCACCCTCCTGGAACCGTGGAATCAGCACATTGCCTTGAGGGAGTGGGAAAGAATTTTCGCCCTCATTAAAGCCCAGCCGCCGGTTGAGCCCCCGCCCCCTGAGCTCACTACGGGCATAAAGGGCCCGGTCTTTCGCAAGCTTCTACGGGAAACGGATGACAAAAAGGAGCGCCCCACTTTGCTGCGTTTGCGCTTTGCAGACCGCGCCGTTGACTATGTCCCGCCAGAAGAAGTGTGGGAGGCCTTCGAGAGGTTTTATGCTTCGGAGGAGCCCTTTGGCTGGTGGCTCATTGTGGGCGGCGCAGGCAGCGGCAAAAGCAGGACGGCGCTCGAATTTTGCGAATTCCTCCAGCGGGAAAAGCAGTGGAACGCAGGGTTTGTGTGTTTGGAAAACACGGACCCGAAGGTTTGGCATGCATGGCGTCCTGAAGCGGATACGCTGCTGGTCATCGACTATGTAGCGCGGGAGTTTTCCGGTGACCCAGGCAACATGGCCCGCATTTTCACGCCGTTGATGCGGCGCGCACAGAGGAATGAGTTGGGTGGCAAACGCATCCGCATTCTGCTGTTGGAGCGGGAATATAAGGAGCGCCATAAAACCGGGAAAGAGCTCGAGTGGTATTCCCAGCTGGACAAAACCACGCGCTTCCAAAAGCCTTTTGAATTGAGCTCCATCAGCGACGAGGGGCTTTATCGGCTTGCCCAGCAAACGGCCAAAGAGGTGTGGCAGTCCCCTCACCCTCTTCCGGCCCTCCCGGAGTTTTTTGACAAACTCTCCAGGCTGGACAAGAAGAAACGCCCCCTCTTCGCCATGCTGTTGGCAGGCTACCTCGCAAAACTCAACCCCAAAGCCGAAATTTCCCCAACAGGGGTGCTTGACTTCGCCATAGAGCAAGAATTCGAGCGCTCCCTGGCTCCCGCGGGTGTGGCAGACGACGCTGCCTTGCTTCGCGCCCTGCTGCTTTCCACGTGCACAGGCGGAAAACTGGGTGCACTCCTCCCGCAGCCTCGGCACTCCCTCTTGTGGAATTCTGGCCTTGGAAGCCTCCGGGAAGAAAACGGCCAAAACCTCTTCGCCTTCTATCCCGTGGAGCCCGACCTCCTGGGTGAGCGATTTGTGCTAAATTGCGTAGGCGGAAATCCTTTCAAGCAACGCATTGACAAAAAGCAGTTGGAAGAATTGCTGAAGACTTGCTGGCAAAAAGCTCCGCAGGAAACCTCCTCTTTTTTCAGCCGCTGTGCGCAGGACTTTGCCTCGGAGGACTCCAAAAACATCGCCGAGCTCTTTTGGTCGTCGAGGCCGACAAGCAAGCCTGGCCGAGAGGCCTGGCTGCAGACCTTTGTCAACCTGACAGCTTTTCTCAACCCTGCCGACGGAAGGAAAATATGGCAGGAAAATGTCCATTTGGGCGACACACCGGAAATGGCGTTTGAACACGCTAAAGCAGCTTACAATCTGATTGTCTTTTATGGAAACGCCGGAAACCTCCCGGAAGCGCAAAAGCTGTTTGAGGACATGGCCCAGTTGGGCGACACATCGGAAATGGCGCTTTGGCGCACCAAAGCGGCTTTTGTTCTGCAGCTTGTTTATTGCAAAGCCGGAAACCTCCCGGCAGCACGAAAGCTGTTTGAGGACATAGCTGAGTTTGGCGACACACCGGAAACAGCGTTTGAACGCGCTAAAGCAGCTTACAATTTGATTGTCTTTTATAGAAACGCCGGAAAACTCCCGGAAGCGCAAAAGCTATTCGAGGACATGGCCCAGTTGGGTGACACATCGGAAATTGCACTTTGGCGCGCCAAAGCGGCTTTTGTTCTGCAGCTCGTTTATTGCAAAGCCGGAAAACTCCCGAAAACACGAAAGCTGTTTGAGGACATGGCCGGGTTGGGCAACACGCCGGAAATAGCGCTTGAACGCGCCAAAGCGACTTCTCATCTGATTGCAGCTTATTGCAAGACTGAAAATTTCCCGGAAGCTCAAGAGCTCTTCGAAAACATGGCCCAGTTGGGCGACACACCGGAAATTGCACTTTATCGCGCCAAAGCGGCTTTTGTTCTGCAGCTTGTTTATTGCAAAGCCGGAAACCTCCCGGCAACACGAAAGCTCTTCGAGGAAATGGCTGGGTTCGGCGACACACCAAAGATTGCGCTTTTGCGCGCCGAAGCGGCTTACAATCTGATTTTCTTTTATGGAAACGCCGGAAAACTCCCAGAAGCGCAAAAGCTGTTCGAGGAAATGGCTGGGTTAGACGACACGCCGGAAATTGCACTTTGGCGCGCCGAAGCAGCTTACAATCTGATTTTCTTTTATGGAAACGCTGGAAAACTCCCAGAAGCGCAAAAGCTGTTCGAGGAAATGGCTGGGTTGGGCGACACGCCGGAAATGGCGCTTTGGCGTGCTAAAACAGCTGTCAATTTAATAGCCTGTTATGGCGAAGCCGGAAAACTCCCGGAGGCGCAAAAGGTGTTTGAAACCTTGGCGGAGCTTGGCGACACACCGGAAACAGCGTTTGAACGCGCCAAAGCAACTTACAATCTGATTGTTTTTTATGGAAACGCCGGAAACTTCCCGGAAGCGCAAAAACTGTTTGAGGACATGGCCCCGTTGGGCGACACATCGGACATGGCGCTTTGGCACGCCAAAGCGGCTTTTGTTCTGCAGCTTGTTTATTGCAAAGCCGGAAACCTCCCGGCAGCACGAAAACTCTTCGAGGACATGGCCAGGTTTGGCAACACACCGGAAATAGCGCTTGAACGCGCCAAAGCAACTTACAATCTGATTGTCTTTTATGGAAACGCCGGAAACTTCCCGGAAGCGCAAAAACTGTTTGAGGACATGGCCCCGTTGGGCGACACATCGGAAATGGTGCTTTGGCGCACCAAAGCGGCTTTTGTTCTGCAGCTTGTTTATTGCAAAGCCGGAAACCTCCCGGCAGCACGAAAACTCTTCGAGGACATGGCCAGGTTTGGCAACACACCGGAAATAGCGCTTGAACGCGCCAAAGCGACTTCTCATCTGATTGCAGCTTATTGCAAGACTGAAAATTTCCCGGAAGCTCAAGAGCTCTTCGAAAACATGGCCCAGTTGGGCGACACGCCGGAAATTGCACTTTGTCGCGCCAAAGCGGCTTTTGTTCTGCAGCTTGTTCATTGCAAAGCCGGAAACCTCCCGGAAGCACGAAAGCTGTTTGAGGACATGGCCGGGTTTGGCGACACGCTGGAAATGGCGCTTTTGCGCGCCAAAGCGACTTCTCATCTGATTGCAGCTTATTGCAAGACTGAAAATTTCCCGGAAGCTCAAGAGCTCTTCGAAGACACGACCCAGTTGGGCGACACACCGGAAATGGCGCTTTGTCGCGCCAGTGCAGCTTGCAGTCTGATTGCCTACTGCGGCACCGCCGGAAAGCTCGCGGAAGCACAGAAGCTGTTTGAGGACATGGCCCAGTTGGGCAACACGCCGGAAATGGCGCTTTGGCGCGCTCATGCAGTTGGCAGTTTGATCTGCTATTACGGCATCGCCGGAAAGCTCGCGGAAGCACAGAAGCTGTTTGAAGACATGGCCCAGTTGGGCGACACACCGGAAATGGCGCTTTCGCGCGCCAAAGCAACTGTCAATCTGATTCTCTTGTATAGAAACGCCGGAAAACTCCCAAAAGCGCAAAAGCTGTTCGAGGAAATGGCTGGGTTAGACGACACGCCGGAAATTGCACTTTGGCGCGCCGAAGCAGCTTACAATCTGATTTTCTTTTATGGAAACGCCGGAAAACTCCCAGAAGCGCAAAAGGTGTTTGAGACCATGGCCGGGTTTGGCGACACACCGGAGGTTGCGCTTTGGCGCGCCAAAGCAGCTTTGCATCTGATGAACGCTTTCCTCAACGCCGGAAACCTCCTGGAGGCGCAAAAGGTGTTTGAGACCATGGCGGAGCTTGGCGATACGCCGGAAGTGGCGCTCTTGCGCTCCGAAGCAGGTTTCTACTTGAGTATCTCCGATGAGATAGCCGAGTTGTGCGGCGACACGCCAGCAATCGTTCTTGGATGCGCTAAAGCGGCTTATAAGTGGGTTGTTGCTTATTGCAAGGACGGAAAACTCCCAGAAGCGCAAAATTTGTTCGAGAACATGGCCCAGTTGGACGACACATCGGAAATTGCGCTTTGTCGCGCCAAAGCGGCTTTACATTTGATGAACGCTTTCCTCAACGCCGGAAACCTCCTGGAGGCGCAAAAACTGTCTGAGGCCATGAAAGAGCTCGGCCATGAGCCACAAGTCATGCCATCATTTTATGAACACCCAACACCGCAAAACCCTGCAGGCTGTTTTTGCCTTCCCCATATAAAAACCATGCAACACAAGGGCTATGCCGCCTGCATTCAATACAGCGACAAGGACAACTGCTTTGTAGGCCACATTGCCGGAATCCACAACGTTGAGGGCTTCCACGGCGAAAGCGTGGGCAAGTTGCGCGCCGCCTTCGAAGAAACCGTGGACGACTATTTGGAAACCTGCGAGCGGGCGGGCCTGTCACCCCAGCGCCCCCATTTCGGCAAAGTCATGCTTCAACTCTCCCCGGAATTGCATGCTGAAATTGCCATGAAGGCCCAAGCCAGCGGCAAGTCTCTGAACCAATGGGCGGCAGAAATGCTGGCCTCCGCTGAGTGAGGGGCGCCCTCCCCTGCTGCCCGCAGGTACATTGCGGTTTCAGCCCCCATTTCTAGCGATGAACTGAACGACGGAGGCCATCCCTGTGTGGCCCTCACCCTCAAGTACCTCGCGCTCAACTTCCCGGAGCAGAAGGGGGCGAAGCGTTGGAAATGCTTTGCGCAGTTTCTCAATGCTCATGAGCATGTCGAGGTTTTTGGGGCCGCCTGTGTTTCTGGCCAATTGGTTTTCCGAATAGGCCTCCAGCAGAAGAAGGCCATGGGGTTTGAGTGCTCTTTCGAGCAGCGGGCAGAGCTTTTCTCGGACGAAGCTGGGCAAATGCGCAAAAACAGACACCACGGAGCCGAAATGGCGCTCTGGAGGCTGATAGTTTCTCAGGTCAGCCACCTCGGTGGCAATCTCCACCCCGCGAGCGCGCGCAAGGGCTTTGGCCTTTTCCAGCCCCACTTCTGAGCAGTCTACGCCCAGGACGCTCAGGCCACGCGATGCGAGAAAAACCGCATTTCGCCCCTCGCCTTCAGCGAGCGAAAGCACGGGCCCTTGCAGGAGGTGGGCGTTTTCAACCAAGAAGGTGTTCGCCTGGGTGCCATAAAAATAGGTGGTGCTCGCGTAGCGCTCATTCCAAAGCTTTTGTTCATCCATGGGGGTTTGTCCTCGTTGCGCGAACATGGGTGCTTGCCGGCATCTCCACCACATACACATGGGCGCCACCTTCTGTGGAGATAACCACGTCCTCCTGCACTATCTCCAAGGCGTCGCGCGCCGTCATTTGAATCGCTTCCACCCTCGCGTCTCCCTCGAGCAACACGAGATAAGCCTGGCGAGCTGCTCCCAGCTTGAGCTCCAGGCTTTTGCCCGCCGAAATGACGGCGGAAAAAACATGGACATCCGCATGAACTCGGATGGGGGCTTGGCTCGCTTCCTTGCCATAACCGCTGGCGATGGGCAGCCATTGATCGATCCGGTCTTCCCAGCGGAAAGGATGGTCTCCATAGTGGGGGGTGTGTCCTTTTTTGTCCGGGAAAATCCACACCTGCACAAGACGAAGCACCTGTGTCCCCCGGTTAAACTCGCTGTGCACAACACCGGTTCCCGCACTCATATATTGTGCTTGTCCACGCCCAAGCGTGCTGGTGTTGCCCATGCTGTCCTCATGGGAAAGCTCGCCGCTCACCACATAGGAGATAATCTCCATGTCTCGGTGAGGGTGGGGAGGGAAGCCCGCCCCGGGCTGTACAAGGTCGTCATTCAACACCCGCAGAAGGCCAAAGTGGAGGTTGTCGGGGTTGTTGTATTCCGCGAAAGAAAAGTGGAAATAACTCTCCAGCCACCCATGAGAGCCGCGTCCCATTTTTGTGTGCTCAATATGGCGCAACATGAAAAACCTCCCCCTCAGCCGAAGACGAGAAAGCGTTTGTCATTCTCCATGAATGTCTTCTCCGCCACCGGCGCCTGGTTGGAGCCGAAGGGCATTTGCGCGCGCAGCTTCCAGGAGGCCGGCGTCTTCCATTCCTTGTGCACGGCGGCGTCGACAAGCGGGTTATAGTGTTGCAAACTGGCGCCCACATTGACGCTCGCCAGCGCCATCCACACAGCATGTTGGGCGATGCCGGTGGAATGCTCAGACCAGACGGGGAAGTTGTCGGCATATGCCGCAAACTTCTCCTGCAAGCCTTTGACCACCTCCTGGTCCTCGAAAAACAGCACGGTGCCAGCGCCGGCAGCAAAGCTGTCGAGCTTTTGCGCAGTTTGAGCGAAGCTGTCCGCAGGGACCACCTTGTGCAGCGCTTCTTTGACCAGCTCCCAGAATTTGACACTTTGCGCGCCAAACAGAATGACGGCGCGCGAACTTTGCGAATGGAAGGCGGAAGGGCTGTGGCGTATGGCCTCTTGGATAAGCGCCGTCACCTCCGCCTGGGGAAGAGGCAGGTTTTTTCCCAAAGCATATTGGGAGCGGCGTTTTTTGAGGGTTTCCATATAGGGGTTGCTCATGTTGTTTCCTCGTAAAAAAGGTGGATGATGCGGGACTTGCCAGCCCCGCTGCCTATAGACAAACGCTCTTGAGGGAAGCCGCGTCGTCTCACTTCTCCGTCCCCACAGTCAGCGGCCACGCCCAGGTATTTTACTGCAAAACTCGGCCATAGGGCCTGGAAAGCGGTTTCCGTTTCCTGGGCCTTTGTTTTAAAGAATTTTACGTACAGTTCGATTTTTATCGCACTCGAAGCAACTTTGTAGACAAAGGCCAGACAATATATACAAAGGCTGCTGGTTGGAGAAGTGGAGTGAAGCAGCCGCGGAGAAAACAACAGGGGGGAAACCTGCAAAGCGCTGAAAAAACAGGGGGGAGCTAGAAACCGGGGGGCGGACCGGAAGAAGCGAAGGCCGAGGCCGGCGGTGGGCATTCAATCACTCACACATTGGAAAGGAAAGAGCGTATGACACAATAGTTTCTATCGCGAATGGCATTCCTGCTAAGTTCAAAGTGCCTCAAGGAGGGCCAAGCGAATGGTATTCCTGCTAAGCTCAAAAAGGAAAACCTGTTACAAAGCCAAGTTTGAGATTTGGCAGCGCAAGTCATGAAAATGGCTTGCGCTTTTTTTTGCCCTCGCTGTGTGGTTTAAAATTTTATTGTTTAACGAAGCAACTTTAAAAACAAAAGCCAGACAATGTATATGAAGGGTGCAGCAATGCGGGGGGGGGCCAAACCAACAAACCATTTTCATGCTTAGACCCGGGACTTGTTTCCAGGAACCGGGTTTAAGTCATACAATACCGGTGTAGGAAACAGAAGTGCTGCACATGGCCGCCTTGTGGGGAGAGGGGGGAAGAAAATTCAATCACTCACATTTTATTTTGAAAGGAAAAGTCATGTCAAAAAATTCATGCACAGTGAATAGCTGTCCTAATTATCAAATACCGCAGCAATATAGGTCTTGTGGGAATCCACCAGAGATTCCAACTCAAAGGTTGGATGCCCCAAGCAACGGTATAAATTCAACAAATTATGATTCAAATGTATCCACCTACAGCAACGGCGGCTCCTTTAGCACAAACCAAAGCTACAAGGGCGGCGGCGACAGCAACATCCGCTCCATGATAGATGGGCTCAACAGGCCGACACCAAAAGAACCCACTGGTGATGCAGAGACGGATGAGAAAAATTCGTTGAAGTACCAGATGGAGATACAGGCATACAACCGGATGATGAACACGTTGACCAATATTATACAGATTGAGCACGACACCAAAAAAGCAGTGATTCAGAATTTCCGTGTCTAAGTCGTTTAAAACATCCCTTTTCAGCACACTGCCTGGTCTTCTTGCCAGGCAGTGTTTTTTTGGGCTGAGCCCTCCTTGTATTTCAACGAATTTTACATATTGTTCGATTTTTATCGCAGACCAAGCAACTTTGTAACCAAAAGTCGGATAATGTATACAGAGGAAGCTGGTTGGGGGGGCAGCATAAAACCAAATGAATTTGTTTATTAAAATCCATTCATGGCAAGTCAGTTTGCTGAAGCAATGAAGCTGCTGGCCTGAGCGGAGTTATCTGAAGCGCAGCAAGGAGGAAGGAAACTGAGGGAAAACACATGGGGGAACTTGTGAGGAGGGGGGAAAAAGCCTGGGGGGCTTTTTTTATAACTCACGTTCTCAAACCCAACACCAACCCATCAGCGACTTCCGCAGCCGGGAGGGCCCTGCCCTTCCGGCTGTTTTGTCGTGTCTATATTCCACATATTTTCCATAACTTTCTTCTCTGCCACCGCAACTTTGTAGCCAAAGGTCGGATAATATACTTAAAGGCAGTTGTTGGGGGGAATCAAAGACATAAAACCAACAATGCTCAAGCTTAGGCCAATGACTTTCATTTGAAATGCATGGACCGAAGGCGCACGAAGCGCAAGCACTACCTGGGGGGGGGAACGGGGAAAACAAAGGCCCGGGGGGGCCTTAACCACTCACATTTTATTTTGAAAGGAAAAATCATGACAACTCCCATCAATCCAATCAATGTTCTGAAATGGGCTTTAAACAAGGTGAAAGAAGTCAAAGAAGACAAAGAAGCCAAAGCACCCATCGACACGAAGAAGACCCAAACCAAAGAAAACGAAAATACATATGAGATTCCTCATTTAAAAATACACGGCAACAACGGGGTAACTCTCCAAAAAACGCACGAAGTCCCAGCAACTAAAACAGACAAAACCCAAGTGGACACCACCGAAAGGACCAAAACCTTCTCGGAAAACCCCTCGGCCTTGGCAGGAGAGAAACAGCCTTGCGCTTATGGCGGCGACCCTGTCAACATGTCCACAGGCAACTTCATATACCAAAAAGCAGACTTGGAAATTCCCGGCGCATCCCCATTGAGTTTCGAGAGGTTTTATAACTCCCTGGGCGGCAACACCTCTGTCCTTGGCAAAAACTGGACGCACAATTTCAACATTTTCCTCACCGAAAAGGAGGGGGCCATTGTTGTCCTCTTCGAGGATGGGCGCAGCGAAACCTATGCCCTCCAACAAGACGGCTCCTACTTGGCCCCCAGCGGCAAGTTTAATGCCCTCGTCAAAAACCAGCTGCCTGGACTCCATCGGTTTGTACTCACTACCCCTGACAAAAGGACTTATGCCTTTAACGACCAAGGCCTCCTCGTTGAAATGGGTGACGCCAACGGCAACACCACTGCCCTCGTCTATAAAAAAGGCCTCCTCTCCTATGTCGGCAACCAGAGCGGACAACTCTATATGAGTTATACCTCCAAAGGGCTTCTCTCTGAAGTCAGAGACCATTCGGAACGCCGCGTCGTTTATAGCTATAAAAACGGCTACTTGGCTTCTGTCAGGCTCCCAAATGGCGCCTTGCACCAATATACATATGACCATGCCGGCAACCTCCAAACCATCAGCAACCCTGCGCAAACAGTGTCCATTCGCAATGAATATGACACCATGGGCCGCGTCGCCAGACAGTACTTCGCGGATGGCGGAACGATTGATATGGCCTATGCGGGCTTCGTCACCACCACCAGCGAACAAAATGGGAACAAAATCCAATATGTGAGTGATGAGAAGTTTCGGACTGTCGAAGTCCGCTACGAAGACAGCACGGAGCGCTTTGAATATAGCGACGATGACAAACCTATCCTCCATCAAGACAGAAATGGCAACATTCGACGCTATGCCTATGACTCACGCGGCAATGTGGTCCAAAGTACAAACCCTCTGGGTTATACCACTTCTGTTGCCTATGACGACATGGGCAACCCTACCTCCATTTTTCAGGCGGATGCCTCCCTCCTTTCCTTCTCCTATGACGCACAAGGCAACTTGCTGAAGGCGGTGGACCCCTTGCAACGCACGACGGAATTTGCCTATAGCCCCGAGGGGCGCCTGGGCCAGGTGCGCATGCCTGACGGAAGCTGCGTCCGCTATGTCCATGACGTGCGTGGCAATGTCACTGAAATGGTGAATGCACAAGGGTATGTAACAAAATATGTTTATGACATGCTTAACCGCGTCATTGAAACACACAGCCCCGAGGGGCATGTGACGTGCTTTGCCTATAACAGCCAAAACAACATTGTGAAAGTGACGAATGCGAAAGGGGACAGCCGACATTATGAATACAACGCGCTGGGGAAAGTCAGCAAATTGATTGACTTTGGGGGAGCTGAAACCCGCTATATCTATAACAAACTCGGCAAACTCCAGGAAATACTTGATGCGCACGGCAACAGCACACACTTTGAATATGACACCATGGGCAAGCTGCGCCGCCTCACCAACCCCCTGGGGGAAAGCACGCAATATGTTTATAACCTGCTGGGCCACCTGGTGTTTGTCGTCGACGCCGAAAAGAATGTCACCACCTTCGAGCATGACGCCAAGGGGAACCTCATCGCTGCTACTTCCGCCACAGGTGCCAAAACATACTTCAGCTATGACGCTATGGACAGAGTTGTGCACGTCGAAGAACCTGACAATGCCACAACGCACTTTGAATATGATGCTGTCGGAAACCTCACCAAAATCACCGATGCCATTGGGAATGTGAAAACACAACACTTCGACTTGGCAGGACAACTCGTTAAAACAGTGGATGCCCTTGGGAATGCCACCCAATTTGCCTATTCTCCCCTGGGGCTCCTTGAAACCACCACCGACGCCGCCGGCCAAACCATGCGCAATACCTATGCACCTGGCGGCCAGCTGAAAAGCGTCTGCCTCCCCTCGGGTGAAAGTGAAACCTTCTCCTATGACAAAAATGGCAATATTGTCCAGGTCACCGACGCCCTGGGCCACGCCACCCTCCTATGCTATGACGCTTTGGATCGCGTCGTTGAAATAAAAAACCCCCTGGGCCACAGCAAGCACTTTGCCTATGACGCCGCCGGCAACATCGCCGAAGTTACCGATGAAAATGGGAATAAAACCTGCTTCCTCTATTCCCTCTTGGGGGAGCTCCTCCAAGTGACCGACGCTCTGGGCCACACCACCCGGTATAAATATGACAAAGCACGGCGGCTAAGCAAAATGGAGCAATATAAGCTGGTTGACAAAACCTATGCCCATGTGAAGCAAATAGAAGCCCAAGAGACAAGTTGGAAACGCAACCGCAAAGGAGAGGTGATTGAAAAACGCACACCGCTGGGCGAAATATGCCACTACGCCTATGACGGCGTCGGCAACCTCATTTCCAAAACCGATGAGGACGGCTTAAAGACACTCTATGAATATAACCTCGCCAACAAACTTTCCAAAGTCGTCTATGACGACGGCAAAACCGTGGAGCTTAGCTATAACCCGCTGAAAGTGCTGACGGAGCTTCGCGACTGGTTGGGGACAACCCGTATTCAGACAGACGCCTTGGGCCGCATTGAAAAGGTGACGGACTTTGAAGGAAAAAGGGTGCAATACAAGTGGGATGCGTTGGGTCGACGGCAGGAGCTCGTCTATCCGGATGAGAGCAAAGTGGACTATGCTTGGAATGCCCTCGGGCAACTAGAAAGCGTCACCTCCAGCAGTGGAATAACGCAATTCCACTATGACAGACAAGGACGCCTTAGCAAGCGGACCATGCCGGGGAAGCTGACAACCCACTATGAAATGGATCCTTTGGGACGCTTAGCCAGCCTGACACACGTCAAAGGCAATGACGTTGTCGACAGGTTTCGCTACCAATATGACGCCGTCGGTAATATTACGCACATAGACAAACACCGCGCAGGACTCGAAGACGACAGCGGCCGCTTCTCTTATGCCTATGACGCAATAGGCAGGCTGGTGGAGGCCACCTGCGGACAAAAACGCAAACAATATGGCTATGACAGCTTTGGCAACCGGGTTTTCAGCCTGCAAAACGGCATAGAGACGAGGCACAGCTATAATGCCAAAAATCAGCTTGTCCGCTCGCAGGAGGGTGAAATGACGCGGGAATATAGTTATGACCAGCGCGGCAACCTCACCCAACTTCTCGAAAACGGAAACCTCAAGGCAAACTATGTCTTTGACGCTACCAACCGCATGGTGGAAGCCGTGACGGCCAAGCGTGGGCGGGCGGAATATGTATACAACGGCTTTTTAAAACGGGTAAAGAGGCTGGAGGAGGTGGGTACAGGGGAACAAAACCTCCTTCACTCCCCCGAGGAGCCCACGCGTGAAATACGCTATATCCTCGACATGACTTTGCCCTACAACGACTTGCTCGCCACCGAAGGGGCTCAAATACAGCGATATGTTTGGGGGAATAGCCTTCTCTCCGCCGAAGGCTCGGAAAACTTCCACTACCTTCAGGACCACCTCGGCTCTCCCGTCCGCCTCGTTGGCAAAGACAAAAACACACCTTTGGCCTATGACGAATTTGGTGTGCCTTTGGTGGATGGACAACAAAAGCTCAACAATCCCTTCGGGTTTACGGGCTATCAAACGGATGAGGTGTCAGGGCTCTGTTATGCGCAGGCTAGGTATTATAACCCCACAAGCGCACGCTTTATCAGTGAAGACTTTGCGCGCGACGGTGTAAACTATTATGCCTATTGCTACAACAACCCTGTCAGGTTTGTGGACAGGAATGGGTTGTGGGGGGAGAATGTCCATAAGGATTTAACAACGACATGGGCTAAAAGCAAAGATGTTGGGATGTCGCATGATATTGCCGCAAAAATAGGGAATTATAATTATCAAACAGATACGAAATATGATCCTGTGGATTCAGATATCAACAAAAAAAGGTATCACTTTAATTGCAATAAATCTAAAGATGGCAGTGATTCAAGATCACTGATTGCATACAAAAACAAAGAAAAAGCAATCAAGCTATGGAATAAGGGAGGAAAAGAAAATCAAGAAAAAGCCCTGGAGTTGTTAGGGGAAGGGTTGCATGCATTGCAAGATATAGAAGCGCATGGCAATAATGGCGTGGGATCTCTTATTAAATCTCATAATGGCTGGCAGTTTATTTTCAGTGGATTTAACAAGGAAATTCAAGATGATATTGAATATGATTGGACAAGTGACAAAAGAAAAACAGTTACAAAATCTGACAAACCCTACGGCGAAGGAGACAGGATTAAAAAGACAGAATCGGATACAAAAGCCTATCTGAAAGAGTTTATGGAAAGAACAGGAATGGAACCCATCTCCGAACCCAAAGTTTCCAAAGCAAAATGCAATTCTGTCTGATGACTCACTCAGCTAACTCTATTGTTTTCAAAAACCTCCTCGCACGAAAAGAAGCTTTCTCGTGCGAGGATTTTTGTTTTTTATCCATCCACATTTAAAAAACGAACACTTTTCTCTATGCTTTAGCAACTTTTCAGTCAAAAATCGGATAATATAATTAAAGGCAGTTATTGTGGTGGGGGGAATCAAAGACATAAAACTAACAATGCTCAAGCATGAAGCATGGGCCGAAGGCGCACGAAGTGTATGTCGGTGATAGGAAATATGTTTATTCATTCACATTATTTCAGAAAGGAAAGAAGTCATGGTGGAGAAAGTCAACCAGAAAAATGCAGATTGGATGTTTTGGAAAAAATGGACGGAACCAAAGGCGGACACGGATAAAAAGACGGATAAGACTGAGAAGACAGAGAAAAAAGGGTTTTTAGACCAGGCGGGGGATTTTTTTGAGGGCGCAGCCAAAAATTTCGTTGGTGGTGCGACGGAACTTTTTGGGGATGTCATTGCAGGCAGAGACAATCCAGCCTTAACACAAACAATAAACCATGTACAAGAAACCCTGATTTCAGCTATCGGCAAAGAGAACGTCCAGAATGTGATAGATGGAAATTTTCCAGCATTGTCTTTTTTCACCCACACTGGCGCAAAGTTAACAGATACGGGGCTTAATGTCCTTGCTTTTGGTCTCAAATCCACCGGTCTCGACCAAAAGCTCTCCATTGACACAGACAAATTGAATACAACGGATATAGGCGCCGCTTTGTTAATGATGGATAAAGTGGAGGATGAGGCTGGAAATGAGATTTATTCTGCAAGAAAAGACTGTTGGCAGAGGAGTGTTGGATATAACGACTTATGGGATTTTGGGTTTGGTTTAGGCACAAGCATGAGGAGAGATAATTTTGAGTTTCAGCATGAAGGAAAAGACATCATGCTGTGGGCCTGGAAGGGAGACTATATCAACCTGGGAGCAGGGGCAGAATTAGGAATCTACACAAGACATGAGTCAACAAACCACTGGGTTGTCGAAGATGGCCTTGAATTGGACATGAAGGTAACCTTAAAAGACAAAGAAAATGTCATCATTGACAACTATCACCCAAAAGAGACCCAATGGTGGATAACAGCCTTCAATGCAGACCATAAAGGAGTGGATGCTACGAATTTAACAGCAGAATATACCGTTGATTTTTCTGGAAGCGACGACAAAAAAAAGATGTATCAATCCTTTTATGAACGATGGGGCAATGAAGCAAGCTCTGGATGGACATTTGATAAAGACAACTACAAGGCCACATTTAGTTTTTGAAAGTTTAAATGTAAAAAAACGGATGGGGGGTTTTCAGGAAAAAGTCAGACAATATCATTAAAGGCAGTTGTTGGGGGAAACAAATCATCAAAATCAGTTTGTTGTAACCTATTTGTTGCAAGTCAGCCCGCTGCTGTTGCGTCGTTGGCTTGTGAGGAATTGGCAGGAGTGCAAGCAACGGCTCCGATGGGGGGAATTTTATTCACTAACATTTAACATTTCATTTTGAAAGGAAAGAAGTCATGGGATTCAATCCAGCAGTCTGGCTGAAAAATCGTCATAACGATGCGAAACAATTAAAAGAAAATTTTGACAATAAGGTGAGCCAAGGCAAAGAATTTTTTAATAACAAGGTAGACCAAGGCAAAGAATTTGTTGACAACAAGGTGAACCAAAGCAAAGATTTTTTTGACAACAAGGTAGAGCAAGGCAAAGAACTTTTTGACAACGCGGTGGAGCAAGGCAAAGAATTTTTTGACAACACGGTGGAACAAAGCAAAGAACTTTTTGACAACACGGTGGAACAAGGCAAAGAACTTTTTGACAACGCGGTGGAGCAAGGCAAAGAACTTTTTGACAACGCGGTGGAGCAAGGCAAAGAATTTTGTGATAACCCGGCGGGAAAAAGCAAAGAATTTCTTGACCACACGCTGATATTTGTTGGCAACAATTGGGGTGAAAGTATAAAAAACGGAGGAGCTGTCTTTGGCGGAATTATAAAATCCACCGGAGATGCGTTTGAGAATGTGACGAAAACAAGGGGAGCCATTGTTGGCAATATCGTTGAATCCAATGGAAATTTCGTTGGCGAACTGATGAAAACCGGGGGAGATTTCGTTGATAATCTAACGGAACATGCAGGCCCAGTTCATAAAGTCATGGGAGATGCCTTTGGTTTCATAAGCAATGTTGTGGGGGATAACATCATCACCGGGGCCAATGTTGCAGGAGACAACATTCGCAGTCATGCCAACTTTGCGGGAGAAACCATAGGCCAAACCATCAAAGACTATGGAGATGCCGCTGGTGGAATCTACAGGAACATTGGAGAGTCTATTATCCGTTCAGACAGCACCCGCGTGACAAATGTGGACCCGAAAGTACGCGAAGGAGAAGAAAAGAAACTGAAGGAACAAGTGGAACTCATTGAACAAGGACTCCTCAGCAAAAGTGAAGCAACCAAAGAAGCTGCCGAGAATTTAAAGCATGACTTGACGGCACAGCAAATGGCGTTGCTGTCGGAAGCTATCTATGAGGATTCCAGCCATCCGCCGCCAGGATGGAAAGACATCAGCGATGATGCCGAGGCTCTCAAAGCTTATGGTTTGACGCCTGAAGATCTGAGCATGAAGAGCAACGCTTTCCGCGCCCGGATATATGCGCCCGACGCTGAGGTGTTTGGCGATACAATGAAGCCTGCGCTGGTGTTCAAGGGTTCGACTCCCCCCTCTGAGCTGCCTAAAGACTTGTCAGACTGGGGAAACAACTTTCTACAAGTGTTGGGTGGTTATTCTGATTATTATGAAAGAGCCGTTCAGCTTGGAAATAAGATAAAAGACTCTGGAAAAGCAGAAGAAATTCATATTGCAGGACATTCTCTTGGAGGAGGAATGGCTTCTGCCACTTCCAGCGCAAGTGGCTCAGATGCTTATACCTTTAATTCGGCAGGCTTGCATTCGAACACTGTGACGCGCTATGGCGGCGAAGAGCAAAACTCAAAAATTTCCGCTTATCGTATTGATGGCGAGATTCTGACAACTCTCCAAGAAGATTGGGTGCCACCCTTGCCTGACGCCAAGGCAAGCTCGATAGAGACGCTTTCTGAGCTTAAGGGCACGGATTCTCACAGCATGGATGCTGTCAATTACCGCATGCAGGAGCGTGTAAATCAATCGGAGAAGGAATTGAGAGAGCACTTATTCGAGTTCTACAAAAAATGAGAGCCTAAACGCCCTCCTCTGCATAAGCTTACACAAACCAGAAATTGTCCAAAACCCCGTTTACGCAGGCGTAAAGGGGGTTCTGGCCACCTCAAAAACAACCCGGCAAGCTGTCCCACGTAGCAATGTGGCTGCTGGTATTGCAGTTGTCATGGAAAGCCTTGGGCCATTGCGCCGTGCGGTGAAGGCCACCACCGCCTACGCGAAGGCCGCGTATTTCGCCGCGCGCACCCACCACCCACAGGGTGTCGCCGGACAACACCGGCTGCGCCGAGGGCGCAATGCCAACACCCAGGTTGTACGTCCACACTGGCTCTCCCAAGTCAACACCATAGGCCAACACCTTGCCGGCGGTGGTGACGACATATACCCTGGCCTCCTCCCCAGGCAGGGGCTCCCCGAGGAGGGGGCTGCCAACGGGGGCCCCCTCGAAGGGGGTGCTGTTTGCGTCTATGCTGCCTTCGTTCTCCAACCCCAACACAGGAATTTCCCGTTGCAGATGATAGGCCTCACTGCCATCGGGTTTCACCGCGAGGTAAACTCGGCCTTGGCTGTCCACAGCGACAGGGCTTTCAAACGACAAATCCCTCACCCAAAAATTCTGCTTCACAACAGCCAAGGCAGAAACATGCGCTATGCTGGCCTCCAATTTCCTGGGGGGGGGGCCGTCCTCAGCCCATTCTCCTTTCGCTTCATTAAAAACCCACCCTCGAATCCACACGCCAGCATCGCCATAGATCCCTACCACCGCTTTATTATCCGGATCTTGAGACAGGGGTGTCCGAAAGGGGCTCTCTATCGGACTTGAGGAGACGCAACCAGCAGACTCGGCATCGGGCATATAGGCTACCAAGCGGGTGCGGCCAGGCTCAACGTGGTTGGCCGGGGCCGCCAAACGCCAAGACGTATCCAAAACATTCGGAAAATTCAGCAAAGAGAGGCCTTGGTTAAAAACAACCCCACTGTCAGCTTCTTGCCTGCACTCCTCGCTGTCCATGAAAGAGGGCTCTTCCGCGGAAACATTCACCATAGAAAGCCGCTGCCCTTTCCTGCCTTCAGGGCCATGGTTGCCAATGGCCACAGCCACGCGCCCGGTGTCTCCAAGCGCTACCATGGTGCCTTGCACAGTGCCTGTGTGCAGGCTGCCAACCCAACTGCAGGCGGCGGTGTCAAAGACATAGAGGCTGTTGTTGGCCGTCGGCATGTCGGGCTTGTCGCCGGAGCTGCTGCTCAACAACAAGCGCTTGCCGGACATGGCCAAAGGGTGCCTAAAGGGCTCGCCCACCAAGCCGGAGAGGTTGTGGCTGCACAAGAGGCGGTATTCGCGCTCACGAGCCTCGCCCTCCCCTGCCTGCACCTTCACCGTTATGGTGGGGGCTGCCAACGCAGAAGCCGCCCAGCCCTCTTGGAAGGTGCATGTCCAAAGCTCGCCTGCCCGCTTTCTTTCTGCAGGAGGCTGGCACACGGCATTTACACCGTGGTCGGTCCATACTTTGAGGGCTTGGCTCGGCTCCAAACCCACCACTTCAACTTCAACCACGGCCTCTGCCATGCCTACCCAAAGGGCCTCCGCATTCTCCCACCCTGCCTCTACCTCCTGCTTGTCCCATTTGAAAGGCGCTACTTCCTCTTGTTGGTTGGGCAGCAACAGCCTCCACGCCGTTATTTTTGCTTCCGTTGTAGGAGCGCCATAGACGCATACCCCTCTGGCCCCCGGCTTTGCATGCTTGCCGACATAACAAAAACTGTTCTGGGGAAGACAATCCGTGTCAAGCGTGCATACGCCCGTCATGTTGCAGGCAAAGGCCCCTAGCAACAAGACAAGGACTGGGCCGAGTTTCTGTGTTTCCATGGACTTCTCCTCAAAAATGCTTGGTGCCTATGGCCGTTTGCCCCTTAGAGCGTTTTCCTTCGGCTGTCGCCCCCCTGGGAATTTCTCCCCCCCTCCCCTTTGAATAACGGGGTTTAGCCGTCTATAGCATATTTTATAACTTATTGAAGTATTACACGGCATTTTTTCGGGTGTGCTTTGGGGGTGGGACTTTATTCGAAAACAATTTTGCGAATGCGGTGGTTCAAAGTATCCGCCACATAGAGGTTTCCTTCCTCGTCAATGGCAATGCCGGCGGGGTAACAAAACTGTGCCAAAGCTCCCAGCCCCTCTTTTAGGCCACACCCCGCAGAGACATTGCCAGCAAGGGTGCTGACCATGCCCTCGGGGGTTATTTTCCGAATGAGGTGCCTTGCATAGTCTGAGATATAGAGGGTGCCTGTCCTCGCGTCCACGGCGATGCCGGAGGGGTGCGTAAACCGTGCAAAGCTTGCAAAGCCGTCGGCAAAGCCGCTCTGGGTGCACTCACCCGCAAAGGTAGTCACCACGCCTGCCGGTGAAATTTTTCGAATGCAGTGGTTAGCATAATCCGCCACATAGAGGTTGCCTGCTGCATCAAGGGCCATGCCGTCCGGCATATAAAACTGTGCATGGGCTCCGGTGGCATCGGCATAGCCTTGCGCCCCTGTGCTGCTTCCGGCAAAGTGCTCCACAACGCCCAACGGTGTCACTCGGAGAATGCGGTGGTGCAAGGTATCCGCCATATAAAGGTTGCCTGTCTTCGCGTCGAGGGCCATGCCCGAAGGCTTGGCAAAACAGGCCAGGTTGTCATTTGAGCACTGCCCGCCCGTGCCGGCAAAGGTGGTAACGTTTCCTAAGGGTGTTATTTGACGAATATAGCCGTTGCAAGCATCCACCACATAGAGGTTGCCCAAGGCGGCATTGAGTGCAATGCCGGTGGGGTGGTCAAACCTTGCATTCGTCCCGGAAGCGTTGCGATAGCCTATGGCACTTCCGGCGAAGGTGCTGACTTCTCCCTCCGGTGAAATTTTGCGAATGCGGTGGTTTTCATAGTCCGTCACATAGAGGTGGTTTTCTAAACCGACCACCACCCCCCGGGGCTCATTCAACCGCGCCGTCTGCTTGGAGCCGTCCCTCCAACCTCCATTCTCCTTGCCGGTGGGGCCACTTCCGGCGAAGGTGCTGACCACCACCGTCGGTACATAGGTGAAGCTGGCAACGGAAGTGGCGGCTTTGTCGTTGACCAGCACCTGCACGGGGCCGGTGCATATTTGCAAAGGGCCGGTACAACGCGTGTTTTGGGGCACCACCAGGGTTATTTCCGTCTCCGTCACCCAAACAATGCTGTCAGCGGGGACTTGAAACCCGGCCAGCCTAATGCTGTTTTCTGAAGCAACCGCACTGAAGTTTTCTCCATAAATGTGCAGTGTGGCGCCATGGGGTGCCATGGGGGGGCTAAAACCGCTGATGCGCAGCGGCCGAAGCTCCGGCGTTGCCTCCTCTGGCTTCCCCGGCTCCCCTGCTTCCGACTCTCCCGCAGGCCCCTCGACAAGCTCGACAGCTGACACAGCTGCCTTTCGGGTGCATACGCCCATGTCCCCTGCCTTCGGGTGGAGGCCGCCATAACAAAAAGTGCCTAGAGGACAGTCGGCAGCCTCATGGCCCACTTTGCATAGGCCAAACTGGTCGCAGGCACTGACACAAGACAGAAAAACAACAGCCAAAATCAACTTTTGCGCGTTCATGAACTTCCCCTCACAAGTTTTTTTGCGCCCGATGATGGTCTTCCCCTCCCCCCACATTATGAAGGACAGCTTCCACCGCCCTTTGCTTATATTGTCTGACTTTGGCCTACAAAGTTGCTGATACGCTGAGAAAACCGTGGATGGCGTGTATTGTTTTCATTGTTTTACACGGTTCGTCCTGTGCGCATATACCCGCTGTTGTGCTCAGGCGTACCAGGGTGAGCGCTCAAGGACGAAGCAAAGGACGGAGCTCAGGGATGGAGCAGGAGATGACGGAGCAAGGAAGGGGCATACAAAGAGTGGGTGCGAAGCGGTTGAGTTTGGGGAGGTTGTGTTTTCTGGTGCTGGGCGTGGCCTTGAGTGCTTGTTCTCCCTCAGAGGAGGAAGGCCCTGGCCCCGAGGAGCCCCATACGGTTTATACCGTTGTTTTTGACAGCAATGGCGGAACCACCGAGGCGGTGCCGGCAAGCAAAACCGTTACACCGCCTGCCACCACCCTTGACGCACTGCCTGCGCCTCCTTCGCGTGAAGGCTATGTCTTCGACGGCTGGAATACGGCACGCAATGGCACGGGCATGTCTTTCACCCCTGCCACCCATGTCACCCGAAACCTCACGGTTTATGCACAGTGGGTGCCTTTGCCGCACTTGAGTGTTGAAATCATCCCCAGCACCCAAACGCTTACGCCGATAACCGACGGTGCTTACAGCGAGCGCTCCGCCACAGTCACCGTCAGGGTTCCGGGGGTTGGAAACAATGCCGACGCAAGCAGCGTGGAGCTTGACATAGGCCCCGTGACAGGGCTGTCGTTTGCCTCTGCGAGTGCAACCACGGGGGGCACGAAAACTTTTAGCACCACGGTTCTCTATGACGGCATAACCGTGTTTGACAACGGTGGGGCAACGCTTAGCTTCAACCTGAGAAATATACCCGAGGGCTATCTCTATGTCGGTGGCCCCCAAACCACCCGCATGGACATTGTGGATGGCCTGGAAGCCACCCGCCCCATTCCCGTCAACCAGGCCAACATTGCGCACTTCAACCGCTATACAACCACGCCGGAGGGTTTGGAGCGGCACTATCAACTCACGGAAAATGTCACCCTGCCCATGCCTGCAGCCGGCCAAAGCAATTGGGTGGCCATAGGCAAATGGGATGATGGCCCTTCATTCACCGGCAGCTTTGATGGTGGCAACTTCACCATCACCGGCCTCACCATCCATGCCCCTTATGGCCACCGACAAGGTTTGTTCGGCGCCATAGGTGAAAGCGCGGTAATAAAAAACCTTGGGCTGGAAGACGTCAGCTTCACGGGCAACAGTGGCGGCGGCCTGGTGGGAGGTAACTGGAGCCACGCCACAGTACAAAACTGCGTCGCACTAAGCCCAAGCGTCATTGCCACCACCACTGAGCTCGGATGCGTAGAAGGCTTCAAGGATGGCGTCAACTCCACTCTGTCGAACAACTATGCCCGCAGCAACATGGTGCTGACCTATAACAACGGCACAGCCTATGAGCCCATCCCCGGCGCACACTTGAAGGACGGTGAGGCTGTGGATGCTCCCTCCTATAACAGCCTAAGCTTCTGGGAGACGGCAGCTTGGGACTTTGACAGCGTCTGGGGATGGAAAGCCGGCACGCTGCCCATTTTGAGGAATGTGGGTGGCGAGCAAAACCCGATGGTGCCTTAGAGTTTCTGTTGAGGCATTGCGTCGCCCCTGCTGCTTTCGCGGGGGCGACGGGGGCGACAGGAAGGCACTTGGCCAAAACCCCCGCCCTGCCTGGAGGGCAACCCTCACACTCCTTACACCGGAATGGGGCTCTCTTTCTTCTCTTTGTTCAACCGCCGCTCAAACCAAAGGGTGAGGGGGCTTGCGACAAAAATGGAGGAATAGGTGGCGACAATAACGCCCAACAACATGGCGGCGGCGAAGTCGAAAATTTCTCCCTGGCCAAAAATTAACAAGCCTACCAAGGAAAGCGAGGTGACGCCGCTGGTGAGAATGGTGCGTGACAAAGTCTCATTAATGGACAAGTTGACAATGTCGGCAAAAGGCCTGCCCTTAAAGCGCGCCATTTCCTCTCGAATCCTATCGTAAATGACAATGGTGTCGTTGACGGAATAACCCACCACCGTCAAAATGGCTGCAATGGCTGTCAGGTTAAATTCCCGCTGCGTTATGAGGTAATAGCCAAACACAATTAATACGTCGTGCACCATGGAAACCAAGGCGCCGGGGCCAAATTTGAAGTCAAAACGAAACGCAATGTACACAATAATGGCCAGCGTCGCATACACCAACGCGGCAATGCCTTTGTTGCGCAGCTGCTTGCCTACTTGCGGGCCGACATAGTCCACGCGGCGAATTTCAAACGGCTTGCCTGCCAAACCCATGCGCAGCGCTGTTTGGACTTTGTCGGCCATGCCGGAAAACACAATTTGATAGTCAAAGCCTCCGCTTTGGGCCTCGCCCAACTCCCGCACTTCCTTCACCGCCGCCTCCGAGGTGCTCAACATTTGGGCGAGGGTTTGGGCCTCCACCTTGTTGGCGGTGCGGAGGTTAATGAGGCCATTGCCCAAGTCCGCATAAAACGACTGCAGCTGTGTTTGCGCTTGCACAGAGGCCTTCGTCTTCTCCGCATGCTCCTGGGTTAATTGCGTTGTACCGCCGACGCGCAACAAAAAGGTGTTGTCCTCTCTGGCACCTATGCTTTGGACTTGAATGTCAGGCAAGTCTCCTTTGGCGCCCACCTCTCGAATGGTTTCCGCGGAAACCGGCTCGAAAAACTTCGCCTCCATTAAGGTGCCCCCGGCAAAGTCCACACCGAAGTTGAAACCGAAAAGGACAATGCCTCCCAAAATCGCTATGCAGCAAAGCGAAGAAGCGAACAGGGCTGTCCGCCGCTGTCCTATAAAGTCAATGTTCGTCTTCTGCTTAAAAATGCGCATCATCAGAAAAACCCTGCCTTCGCCTTAAATGGAAACCGTCTTGGCGCCGCGGCCATGGACGAGATAGGTGGTTATCAGCCGCGTGACGACAATGGCTGTAAACATGGAAGCACTCATGCCGATGATGAGTGTCGTCGCAAACCCTCGGATGGGCCCTGTCCCCGTCATAAACAAAATGGCCGCCGCAAACAGCGACGTTATATGCGTGTCAAAAATCGTCCAAAAGGCCCTGTCATAGCCGTTGTCCACTGCCACGCGCGCCGCGTGCCCTTTGTCCAACTCTTCGCGAATGCGCTCATTGATAAGCACGTTTGCATCCACGGCCATGCCCAACGTCAACACAAAACCCGCAATGCCAGGCAAGGTTAACGTCGCGCCAAACACCGAAAGCCCCGCCAAAATGAGAAGGCCGTTGAGCACCAGGGCTACATTCGCAATGACGCCTGTCACTTTATAGTAGACGGCCATAAACAACAGCACCAACGCAAGGCCCACAACCACAGCATAGCTGCCTTTTTGAATTAACTCGTCTCCCAAAGAGGCCCCCACCTGGCGAATTTCTCCCACGGAAACCGGCGCCGGCATGGCACCTGTCTTCAAAACCAAAGCCAACATTTTGGCATCCGCATATTGTTGCTCCATGGGACGCCTGTCTCTGTCATTGCTGATTTGGGCGCGGCCGTCTGTAATGGCCACCATCAACACCGGCGCGGAATAGACGTTGCCATCCAAAACAATGGCCAGGCGACGGCCCTTGTTGTTGGTTGTCAACTCCGCAAAGTCCCGGGTGCCTTGCATATCAAAAGCCAGAGAAACCAAAACCCTTCCACGCTCATCCTGGCCTACGTCGGCGCTGGTTAAACTGTCGCCTGTCATGGAAATGGTTTTTTCCAGCAAATAGGCGGAATAGCGGATGCAGCTTGTGGAAGCGCTCGCGCTGGCCTCGGCGCCTGCGGGGGCCATCTCGCATTCCAACAGCACTTCGCGGCCTTCGGGGAGTTTGTCTGCCACATAGTCCAAAATGGACTGACTCTCTTTGGCAAGGAGGGTTTCTCCTATGCCTGCGCCAGGCCCCAACTCAATGCCCAACTCCGGCTCGGGTGGGTTTTCGCGAAAAAGCCTCGCAAAAAAATCCGGCTGCGTATCATCCACCAGGCGGAATTCCAGCTGGGCTGTCTTCCCAATGAGGTCCCTGGCCTGCTCCGGGTTGTCATGGCCGGGCAAGGAAACCTGAATGGAGTCTGTGCCCAACTTGCGCAAATCCACCTCGGCAAGCCCCCACTTGTCAATGCGTTGGCGCACTACCAACAGGGCCTGCTCCAAGGCCTCGGACTCAAAGCGCGTGGCCTCGGAGCCCTTCAATTGCAAAACGAAGCTGCCTGCCTCGCGCAAGGCCATTTCAAAGTCTTCAAACGCCGCCAGCACCTCTTTGGCTGCCGCTTCTGCCTTGGCTGCCTCCTCGGCCCTTAGGCGAATTTGCCGCAACTCAGGCACACTCTCTATGGTGACGCCGCTGAAATTTTTCTCTTTTAACAGCGCGGAAATTTGCACACTGCGCCTGTCTGTCCGCTTCATCAGCGCCGTTTGTGTGTCGACGCGCATAATCATATAAATGCCGCCTTGCAAGTCCAACCCCAAAGAGAGGCGGTATTTCGCCGGGGGGGACCACCAGGGCAACACCTCCTCCAGCTTCTCCAGCTTGTTCCTGTTTTCGCGCTCCAGCACGAAGAAGGAATAATAGGAGGGGACCAAAAACCAGAGGGAAAGCAGAGTGACGAGGACAATAATGCTAAAGCGCGTCCACCAACCAGAGCCCAACCGCATGCCTATTTCTCCTCTTCAGCAGGCGCAGAAGAAGGAATGTCCACGCGGCGTGCAATGGCGGTTTTTTCTACCTTCATTTTGGTGCCGTTGGAAAACTCCAGCCAGACAACCTTCTCTTCCACCGTGTGGACTTTTCCCCAAATGCCGCTTTGCAGCACCACCTCGTCCCCCTTCCTGAGGATGGCGAGCATGGCGTGCTGCTGCTTCATTTGTTTTTGCTGAGGGCGAATCATCAGGAAGTACATGATGACGAAAACGCCGCCAAACATGACGAGGGTGGAAAGGCCAAAAGAACCGCCGGAGGATTGGGATTGGGCTTGAGCAACAAGGAGGGCATTCATAACAGTCTCAAAAAAGCGTCTTCAGAAGGGGCGCACTTAGCAGGGAAGCCGGTGTGAGGCAAGACTAAGGTGGAGAGAGAGGGCGTTTCGCAAATTCCTTCGCAAATTCCTCCATGCGCCCTGCTTCAATGGCTGTGCGCATGTGCGCCATAAGTTGCAATAAGAAGTGGAGGTTATGCAAGCTGCCCAGGCGTAGGGCCAAAATTTCGCGGTTTTGGAAGAGGTGGCGCAGGTAGGCCCTGGAGAAAGTCCGGCAGGTGAAACACTCACAGCAGGGGTCCAGCGGGCGCTCGTCCTCCTGGTAGCGAGCATTGCGGATGTTGAGTTTGCCCTCGGAGGTGAAGAGCAGGCCCGTGCGCGCACAGCGCGTGGGCAGCACACAGTCAAACATGTCCACACCGGCGGCCACCCCGGCCACCAAGTCCTCGGGGGCGCCCACCCCCATGAGGTAGCGGGGCTTCCCCCGGGGCAACAAAGGCGCCGCATAGGCCACCCCTGCGTGCAGGGCTTCCGTCTCCTCCCCCACGGAAAAGCCCCCGAGGGCATAACCGGGCAATTCCACCGCGCATACCTCTTCGGCGTGGCGCTTGCGCAGGGCCTCACTTAAGCCCCCCTGCACTATGCCAAACAGCGCATGCCTCTCCCGCTCCGTCCACGCGGCATGGCAGCGGTGCAGCCAGCGCGTGGTGCGCGCAAGCGAGGCTTCCAAATAGGCCTCACTGGCCTCCAGCGGCGGGCACTCGTCAAAGGCCATGAGAATGTCCGCCCCCAGCGCCTGCTGCACCTGCATACACCCCTCGGGGGAGAGGAAGAGGGCCTTCCCGTCAATATGGGAGGCGAAGTGGACACCCTCCTCGGAAATTTTCCTGCGCTGGGCGAGGGAATACACCTGAAAGCCGCCCGAGTCCGTCAGCAGGGCCCCCGGGTAGGCCATAAAGCGGTGGAGGCCGCCGAGTTTGTGCACGAGGGCCTCGCCGGGGCGCAACATGAGGTGGTAGGTGTTGGCCAGCACTATTTGCGCGCCCAGGCGCTGCAAGTCGTCCGGGCCTAAGGCTTTGACGCTGGCGAGGGTGCCCACGGGCATAAAAACGGGGGTGTCCACAGGGCCATGCGGGGTGTGCAGGCGGCCGCGCCGGGCCAAGGTGGCGCTGTCCTCGGCCAGCACCTCAAAGCGGAAGCCCTCAAACGGGGGCGGAGGCATAGCCTGCGTCATGGCACCCTCCCCTTCTCCAGCCACATGGCGTCCCCGAAGGAATAGAAGCGGTAGCCTTCCGCCACGGCCTCGCGGTAGGCCGCCAGTGTCTCCTCCCGCCCCAAAAACGCGGCCACCAGCATAAGCAAGGTGGAGCCCGGCAGGTGGAAATTCGTCAGCATGGCCTGCACCAGGCGGAAGCGGTAGCCGGGGAAAATAAACATGTCCGTCCTCCGGCAGCCGGCTTCTACATGGCCGGCCTCGTCGGCGAAACTCTCCAGGCAGCGCACCACCGTCGTGCCTACGGCCACCACGCGGCCGCCGGCGGCCCTGGCCTCGCTTAAGGCCTGCGCCGTCTCCTCGGGCACCCAGCAGCTTTCCTCGTGCATACGGTGCTCCTCCACGCGGGCGGCGCGCACCGGCAGGAAGGTGCCCAGGCCCACGTCCAGGCGGACGAAGGCGAGGCGGGCGCCCCGGGCGCGCAGGGCCTCCATGAGGGCGGGGGTAAAGTGCAGCCCCGCGGTGGGGGCGGCAATGGAGCCTTCGGCCTTGGCGAAAACCGTTTGGTAGCGGCGGGCATCCTCCTCGGTGGCGGCCCTGTCAATATAGGGCGGCAGCGGCGTATGCCCGGAAGCTTCCAGCACCTGGGCGAGGGTGGCACCGGCCCCCTCAAAGCGCACGGTGAGGAAGCCCTCCTCCTCGCGGCTCAGCACTTCGGCACGCACGCCCCCGTCCAACACCAACACCTCCCCGGGTTTAAAACCTTTGCCGGCCCTCCCGAGGCAGCGCCAGGCAAGGCTCCCCAGGGGCTGCAAAAGCCCCTCCCCCAGGGCCAGGCCCTCCTGGGTGGGGGCTACCACCAGCAACTCTACGCGGCCGCCGGTTTTCAGCTTCCTCCCGAGGAGGCGGGCCTTCACCACCTTCGTGTTGTTAAACACCCACAAGTCCCCGGGGCGGACATATTCCGGCAAGGAAGAAATGCGGCGGTGCAGCGGCGGTTGGCCCGGGCGTATGCAGCAGAGGCGGGCCTCTTCGCGGCAGCGGGGGGGGTGCTGCGCAATTTGGGAGGCGGGTAACTCGAAGGAGAAAGCCTGGGTGTCCATAGGAGGCAAGAGGCATAGCGCATCAGCGGCCAGGGGGGCAACCACGGGGGGGGTGCCTCTACCCCGTTTCTTGAACGACGATCCGCAGCAAGCTCTACAAGATTGGCAAGATTTTTGGGCAGCGAAACGTAGGGGGACGACTTATCGCGCCCATCCTGCAGTGCCTGGTTAGGGCGCGATAAGTCGTCCCCCTACATTTTTGGTACAGCTCAATCTTGCTAATCTTGTAGATCTTACGAAAATCCTGGTTCAAGAAGTAACGCCGTGCCCCTCCCCCCGCCGCCTTCGCTGTTTGTTCAAACAGAAGACATGCCGTGACAACAAAACTGCCCGGGGGGCAAAAAATCAACTCCGGAAGCTCTGAGGATGATAGGCAGAAAACGAGCCGTGAAAATTCTTTCGCTGGGGGAAAGAGCGTGACGCGTCCAGACAAAAAATACGACGTCTTCATCAACTACAGCTTCAAAGACGTGCTTGCCGTCAACGTGCTGATGGCGCGGCTGCAAGCACACGGCATTCACTGCTGGAGGGATGAGTGGGAGATGCTGCCAGGCGATGACATTGTCACCAGCCTGAGGGAGGGCATAGAAGAGAGCCACATTCTTCTCGTATTCGTCGGGAGAAACGGCCTCGGGCCGTGGCAGAAGCGGGAAATTCTCAGCGCGAAAATGGCGCAGCGGTTCAAAAAAAACAAACACATCATCCCCGTCTTCTTCCCGGGGCCCTCCAAGGAAGAGCGAGAGAAGCTAGCGGACTTTCTTCAAAACCCTCTGGGGGTTGAGTTTGGCCATTTGGACGAGAAAGCCCCCTTTGAGAAATTGCTAAAATCCATCCAAGGAAAGCTGCTGATGGAAGAGCCTGGCAGAGAATTTTTGCCATGCAACGACGGTGCTCCACCCTGGAAGGAGCTGCAAAACCCCTACAAAGGGTTGAGTAAGTTTCTAGAAGGAGACGTTGAGCGTTTTTTTGGCCGCGAAAAAGCAACGGCGGCGATGATTGAAAACATTGAGAGAGTCCTGTCCGCACCGGGGGAGACGCGGTTGTTTGTCCTGGCAGGCGCTTCGGGTTGTGGAAAGTCTTCGCTGGCGCACGCCGGCCTCATGGCAGGGTTGAAAAGAAAGTGGGGAGACACATGGCGCTATGCCACCGTCGACCATCCAGGAAACAACCCCTTATATAAGCTAGCGACGGAAATGGCAGGCGACACATGGCGAAACTTTGAAGCACAGTTGCATGAAGACTTAAGGGCCTTGGACAGCAAAATGTCCCAAAGCCTCCCCGGCGGAAGCGAGGGAAAATATGTTCTGCTGGTGGACCAATTCGAAGAAGTATTTACCCTGTGCGAAGACGCCGAAAAGTGCCGCTCTTTTATGGCCAACCTGTTGTTTGCCGCAAGCAAAAACCATGGGAGAGGCATTGTCCTTTTGACGCTGCGCAGCGAATTTTGGCAAAGCTTCATGGACGCGGTGGATGATGTGGAGGAGGAGAAGAAAGCCTGCAATGGCAAAGCAGAGCTTTTGAAGAACAGCAGCATAAAACATGTCGCGCCGATGAGCCGGGAGGAGTTGCAAAAGGCGATTGAGTGGCCAGCGCAGCAGATGGGGGTTGGCTATGACTCTATTTTGCTCGAAAAATTGCTGGAGGATGCAGGCGCGGTGCGAAAAGACAAGGGGGCGCGGGAGGGCATTTTGCCGCTCTTGCAAGTGGTGCTGCAGGAGTTGTGGCAGTTTCGAAGCCCCAACCACATTGGCCATGAGGCCTACAAAGAAACTGGCGGCATTCGCGGCGCGTTGGAGAAGTGTGCCGACAACATTTATGGCAGGCTTGACAAAGCAGAGCAAGGCATAGCGCAGCACATTTTTCTGAATTTGCTGCGGATGAACCCGGATGCACCGGAGACGCGGAAGCAAATGTGCATTGACGCGTTTGCCGTCAAGGGGCATGACAAGAAAGAGGTGGCAAAAGTCGTCGAGAGGCTGGTGGATGGGCGGCTGCTGGTTTCAGACAAAGGCGAGGCGGAAATTATCCACGAGACGCTGATTCACCACTGGGGTGTTTTGCGCCATTGGGTGGAAAGCAACCGGGAAGGCTTGAAACGCAAACAGCAAATAGAGGACAGGGCCAAACTTTGGCAAAGTGCCTCCGGGGACTTGTTGACAGGAAACACCCTCGCCGCCGCGCTGGCATGGGAAGAGGAAGATGCCGCCTCCGCTGTCCCCCTGGGGTTAAACGCAAAAGCCAGGGAATTTTTGGAGGCCAGCCAAAAGCGCCAGGAAGAGGAGAGGGCAAAAGAAACCGCCCGCCTGCGCCGCCAGCGCATTGTTTATGCGGTGTCTGCCGCAGTGATGGCCGTTTTGTTGGTGATAGCTGCATTCATGTGGAAAGAGAGCGACCGGCAACGTGTTGTTGCAGAAAAGCAACGGACGGAGGCCAAACAGCAGCGCACAGTTGCGGAAGTACGTCGCCTGGCTTCTAGCGCGTTGCTTGAACAGAACAAACGCGTTGATTTGAGCCTTTTGCTGGCGATGGCCTCCATTCAGGAAATGGAAGCCATAGGAAATCCGGCTTTGGCAGAAAGCGAGAGTGCCTTGCTGAGCACGTTTCAATTGCACCCTAAATTGGGTTCTTCTCTGCGTGAGCACACAGAGGCTGTTAACTCTCTTGAGTTCAGTCCGGATGGGAGAGTGCTGGCTTCGGCAAGCATAGACAAAACAATCATCCTTTGGGATGTGAAAAAGCATCAAAAATTTGAGACTTTGCGCGAGCATACTGGTTCGGTTATGCATCTCGCGTTCAGCCCGGATGGAAGTCTGTTGGCTTCGGCAAGTGAGGACAATACCGTCATCCTCTGGGATGTGAAACAACCGCAGAAATTTGAGACTTTGCGTGGGCATAATGCTGGAGTTAAACATCTCTCGTTCAGCCCGGATGGAAGCCTTTTGGCTTCGGCAAGCGGGGACAAAACAGTCATTCTTTGGGATGTGAAACAACCGCAGAAATTTGAGACTTTGCGTGGGCATAATGCTGGAGTTAAACATCTCTCGTTCAGCCCGGATGGGAGCCTGTTGGCTTCGGCAAGCGAGGACAAAATAATTATCCTTTGGGATGTGAAACGGCAGCAGTCCTTGGCAATTTTGCGCGGGCATGAGGATCGGATTAGTCATCTCGCGTTCAGCCTGGATGGGAGAGTGCTGGCTTCGGCAAGCGCTGACGAAACAGTTATTCTATGGGATATGGGAAAACAGAAGATTTCTAAGACTTTGCGCGGGCATAAAGATTGGGTGAACCATCTCTCGTTCAGCCCGGATGGGAGAGTGTTGGCTTCGGCAAACTATGATGGAGAGCTCATCCTTTGGGATGTGAAAGAGCAGCGGATATTGACAACTTTGAGCAAGCATGGTGTGAACCATCTCTCGTTCAGCCCGGATGGAAGCCTGTTGGCTTCGGCAAGCTGGGACAATACCGTCATCCTCTGGGATGTGAAAAAGCAGCAGAAATTAGAGGTTTTGCGCGGGCATGGTGGTGGGGTCTATCACCTCTCGTTCAGCCCGGATGGGAGAATGCTGGCTTCAGCAAGCGATGACAAAACGGTTATTCTCTGGGAGCTGAAACAGCAGTCGTCTTTGGCAAGCTTGAGCGGACATGACAGTTTGGTTAACGATCCTCTGTCATTCAGCCCGGATGGGAGTTTGCTGGCTTCGACAAGCTATCATGGAACGCTCATCCTTTGGGATGTGAAAAAGCAGCAGAAATTTAAGACTTTGCAGGGGCATAAGGGTGAGGTGAACCATCTCTCGTTCAGCCCGGATGGGAGAGTGTTGGCTTCGGCAAGTGATGATAAAACAGTCATTCTTTGGGACGTGGAAAAGCAGAAGGTTTCGAAGATGTTGCACGGGCATGAGGGTGAGGTGAACCATCTTTCGTTTAGCCCGGATGGGAGTCTTTTGGCTTCGACAAGCAAAGACAACACAATCATCCTTTGGGATGTGAAGCAGCAGCAAGCTTTGGGGACCTTGCGTGGACATAAAGAGTTTGTTCATTGTGTATCGTTCAGCCCGGATGGGGGCGTGCTGACTTCGATAGGCAAAGACAACACAATCATCCGTTGGGATGTGAAAAGGCAGCAGGTTTTGGCGACTTTGCACGGGCAAGCGGATTGGTTGATCAATTATCCATCGTGCAGCCCAGATGGGAGCCTTTTGGCCTCGGCATATGACGAAACCATCATCCTTTGGGATGTGAAAAAGCAGCAAACTTTTGGGCTCTTGCGTGGACATGAGGGTGAAGTCAACCATCTCTCGTTCAGCCCGGATGGGAGCCTTTTGGCTTCGGCAAGCAAGGACAAGACAGTTATCCTCTGGGATGTGAAACAACAACACGCTTTGGCGACTTTGCGTGGACACGGTGATTATGTTCGTCATCTCTCGTTCAGCCCGGATGGGAGTTTGCTGGCTTCGGCAGGCGATGACGAAAAAATCAAACTCTGGGACGTCTCCCGCACCTCCTGGCGCGAGCGCGCCCGCAGAATTGCCAACCGCAACATGACACGCGAAGAGTGGAGCACCCACATGGGGGAGCGTCCCTATAGAAAAATTTTCGAGGACTTGCCGGGGCCGTTGGATTAGGGCAGCAGATTTATTCGAGCCTAACTTGCTCTAAGCATTCAGAATTGACGTTATCTGCGACAGTTGAGTTAGAAGCTCTGGCAGCCATTCCTGATGATGAAGCTCAAAATGACGGCCTGTTGGACGCACTTGTTTTCTAGAAAGTCGGCCTTGCTCAGACCATCCACAAAAGTGCGGGCATCCGTTGCGGCCTGTTGAATGTGCTCAATGTAGTCGGCCAGACGGTTCTCCCTCATACCGGCTGCGCCTCCGCGAGCACTTTGGCTCGAAGCTTTGGCGGCAGATCGCCAGGAGTCAACAGATCGACGTCAACCCCCAGCAGCAACTTCAGCTCTTCTTGCAGGCCACCCAAGTCCAACAACGTCGCGCCAGGCAGCGCGTCGACCAACAAGTCAATGTCGCTGCCATCCCGGTCAGTGCCATGCAACACCGAACCGAAAATGCGTGGGTTAGCCGCACGAAAGCGGCTTACCAGCTCGTACACCGCATTTCGCTTCATGTTGAGCACAATGGACGGTCGCATGAATTCCTATTCAGGAATACTATCTTCCAAGGTTGTATTTTCCAAGTATAGAATTGCCAAAGGGAACCACCTCTCGTTCAGCCCGGATGGGAGTTTGCTGGCTTCGGCAGGCGATGGGGAGCGCCCCTATAGAAAAATTTTCGAGGACTTGCCGGGGCCGGCAGGCTGTCAGCCTAATAAAGCCTCATCAACCGGCTGCCCACATAATAGTGTTGCAAAATGTCCGCGTAGCTTTTGCCGCGCTCCGCCAGGCGCATGGCCCCCCACTGGCACATTCCGGCGCCGTGGCCGTAGCCCTCGCCGCTTAAAAGGTAGCCGCCCTTCTCTTTTTGTATGCTGAATTTAAGGCTGCGTACGCGTGTTGTCCCCAGCTGTCTCCTGAAGTCCGCGGCTATAATGTGTTTGTCGCCTACGCGGAGGCTTTGGAAGCGGCCCGTGGAGGTGAGGGGCCCAGGTTGCAGCTGGCCGCTTGCGGTGCCGAAGGTTTTTTTCAACTCAGCTTCGCTGAGGTGGGCTTTCCAGCGGGCGGCTTTGGTGTCATGGCAGGGGCAGGCTCTCGCCACCAAATAAGGCATGTCGCGGGTGAGTGCTGCGTGGCCCGTCTCTGTCTGCCCGCCGCAGGAAGCGTGGAAATAGGCCTCCACGGCTTCCATTCCAAACAGCAACACCTGCCCTCGCGTCTTCTCCACGGCCTCGCGCGTACGCTCATCCTCGGCTGCAAGGCCGCCGTACACCTGGTGCAGCACCGTTGCGCCCAGGTGCTTCGCCTCCCCCAGGCGTTGCAGCTTCCTTTGCAGCGCGTAAGTGCGCGCCGCCACCGCTTGAGCCTTCAACGCCTCCATGGGGAAGTTTTTGGGCATTTCCTTGCCCAGCACCCCCTTCAAATAGTCCTCCAAAGGGAGAATGTTAATGGCGGACAGGCCCTGCGGGCTTGCAGAAACCTCCACTTGGCCCCGCAGGGCTTTGTCCTCTGCCTCAATGGGCAAGCTACCGGCCTCGTTGCTGTGCTTTCCAGCGGCAAACAGCAGGCTACGCGCCCCCGCGGGCTTGTCGTTGAGCCATAACTGGCCGCTTTTGGAGGAGAGGCGGGCGGCCCCCTCGGCTATTTCCCTCCAGGTGGGCTCCTCCAGGGGAGGGGAAACCCATAACCGCCCACCTCGTATGGTGAGGGTTGGCATGTCCTCCTTCACCAAAATGCGTACCGTCTCTTCTGCCTCCGCGGCGAAGGCACTCAAAAACAACAGCAGAAGGAAGAGGCGAAAGAGGACGCGCATGGCAAGCAAGCTAAACGCAAGCGGAGGGCGGCTCAATTTTTTTACTGGAAGTTGAGGCGCCAGGCCTCCCTGCCGCCTTCCAATATGCCCATTTGGCCAAACACCGCCACTGCAAAGTCCACCGGGGCAAAGCCGGAAGCCGTCACCACATTGGCAGCGCTGATGGCGCGCTCTGTTTTGCAGAAAAAACTCTCCCCCTTATATTCCGGGGCATAGCGCCACAACTCTTCCAGGCTGTTGCCGGTGTGCCGCTTGTCGTCCAACAGGGCCGCGCGCGCAAGCAAAGTCACCGCGCTGCCTGAGGCCGCCAAAGGCAAGCCCGCGGAAATGGCCTGGCGCAGAAGGCGCGTCAAGTCCGGGCGCTCCTGGCGCAGCCAATACTCACTGCCGGGAATGACCAGCAAAGCCGAGTGCAGCAAATTCAACCGCCCCAACTCTATGTCCGGCTTCAAGCTTAGGCCCGCCAGGCTGTTGACAGGCGCAGCATCCAGGCTAACAGCTGCAATGCGAAAGCCGCCCAGGCGCCGCAACTCGCACAAGGCCAGCGCCGCTTCCCAGTCAGCATAGTGGGGCGCCAAAAGGACGTGGACGGTTTTCATCTGCCCCCTCCCAACAGCTTGGACAGCACCTCCGTGGTGCTGTGGTTTTTCTCGTCCCCGGCCACCGCCACGCGGCCGCCTTGGGCTTCCACCTCTTCGCGCTCGGGAATGGTTTCTGGGCGGTAGTCCCGGCCTTTTACATGCACATTCGGCTTGAGGGAGCGAATGAGGTGGCGCACATCCAACTCGTCAAACAGCACCACCCAGTCTACGCAGGAGAGGGCACAGAGGAGCTCTGCGCGCTCCTCTTGTGGAATAATGGGGCGGGAGGGCCCCTTGAGGGCGCGCACGGAGGCGTCGGAGTTTACCGCCACCAGCAGCACGTCAGCCTCCTGCTTTGCGCCTTGCAAATAGCGGACATGCCCCACATGCAACAAGTCAAACGCGCCGTTGGCCAGCGCCAGGCTTTTGTTTTCAAAGCGCAGGGCCTTGGCTTTCTCCACAGCCGCTTCAAGTGTCAGCAGCTTTTCTGCACGCAGTTTTTCCACGCAGTGTCCTTGCTATTTCTTCGGAAAGTTCCTTCTTGCTGATGGTGGCGGTGCCTTGTTTTTGCACCACCAAAGCCCCGGCTATGTTGGCCAGCCTCGCTGCCAAAAAAGCCGAGTTTGAGGCCGCAAAGGCCAGGGCAAAACTGGCCATAACTGTGTCTCCTGCCCCTGTCGCATCCACCGCTGCTTCCGGGCCGTGTACCGGCAAAAACAACTCCTCGCCGGAGGCGTGGAAAACCGCCATGCCCGCCTTCCCCCGCGTCGTCAACAGCCACTCGCATGAAAGCAACTCCAAGGCCCGAAAGGCTGCTTCGCGCAGTTGCTTGGGCGTCTGCGTCGGCATTTGAGTTAAGGCCTGCAACTCCGGCTCATTGGGCTTGCATACTGTTGCGCCGCGCAAAGCCAGCAGCGCATAGCGCGAGTCTATGCACAGCTTGCCGCCGTGGGCGGCAAACCCCGCCAGCACCTCGCAGGTTTCCGGGCACAGGGCCCCGGCGCCATAGTCGGAAACCACGGCTACGTGGCAGCCCTTCAGCGCCGCCTCCAGCTTCAACGCCAGGCGGCGGCGCACGGCCTTTGGCAATGCCTCGGTGGCACTGTCTATGCGCAGCATTTGTTGCAAGGTGGTGCCCTCGGCGCCGGCCAATAGGCGCGTCTTCGTCTGCGTCTTCAGCGAGGCGGCGCTCACCACCTCCAGCTGAATGCCTGCCTCCTCCATCAGCTTTGCCAGGCACCGGCCCATGTCGTCCTTGCCAAGCACCCCCACGGCGGTGACGCGGCCCCTCAGGCTGCGTATGTTGGCCGCCACATTGGCGCCTCCGCCCAGTTTGGTTTCGCTTCCCTCGTGCCTAAGTACCAGCACGGGGGCCTCGCGGCTTATGCGCTCGCTCCTGCCATAAATATAGTGGTCGGCCACCAAGTCCCCCAGGAGGACAGCGCGCAGGGTGGAAAAGCGGGCGAGGGTTTCTTCCAACGTTAAAGGCCGTTTTGAAGGCATGGGGGCCTCACCCTCCTTTCAAAGCACTCATAGGCCTAAACAGCACAAAGGTGGAGGCCCAGGAGAAATGCTTGTTGCAGGCCTTTTGCCACATTTCCTCGGGGGCCATTTCAGGCGTTGCCATGGCAAGGCTGGAAACACCGGCCATGCGGAGCTTCTTTTGGGTTTTCTTCACCTGCTGCTCTATGCTTTCGGCAGTCCACTCTCGCTTCTCCCCGAGGCCCAGCACAAACACCCGCCGGCAGGGAAGGCCCTCTTCCAGGGCCAGCAGGAGGGCTTCTTCGGCCTCTCCTTGGAAGTGGGCGCTTTGCAAAAGCCGGGACAAATAACCGCATATGCGCCAGTCCACAAAGCTGGCAAGGCCGCGCACAGGGCGCTCGTCGCTGCACAGCCACAGGCACAAGCTGTCTATGCCGCTGAGGCTGTCCAAGGCATGCAAACTGGGGACAAGAGGCGTCACAACTCAATCCTTTGGAATGCCGGAGGCCAGGCGATCCAACAAGCCGTTAATAAAGGCCGAAGAGTTTTCGGTTCCAAATTTTTTAGCCAGCTCCACGGCCTCATTTAGGGTGACTTTTTTCGGAATGTCCGGGCGGTGTTTTAACTCAAACACGCCCAGGCGCAAAATATTTCTGTCTATTTTGGACATGCGCTCCAAGCGCCAGTGGTGGCTATATTCCCCCACCAGGGCGTCAATTTCCTCTATGGCCTCGCATATGCCCTCCAGCAACTCCGTTGCAAAGCGGTGGGCCGCCTCCTGCTTGGGCTCCTCCGGGGCGCTGGCGGCCCAGGCCCACTCCAGGGCCTCCTCTATGGAAATGCCCCCGGAAACGTCCAACTGGTAGAGGGCCTGCAAGGCGCGCTCCCGGGCCAACCTTCGCATGCCAACATTAGCGGGCTTCAAGTTTGGAAACCCTCTCAAAGAGGTTGGCGGTCTCTATGCAGGAGGCCGCGGCCTCGGCACCCTTGTTGCCGGCTTTCAGCCCCGCCCTGTCCATGGCCTGGGCCACATCATCACACGTTAACACCCCAAAGGCCATGCTGCTGTGTGCCACGGCGGCAATGCTTGCCAGCTGGCTGGCAACCGCGCTGGCAATGTGCTCAAAGTGTGGCGTCTGCCCGCGTATAATGCAGCCCAAAACAACAATGCCGACATAGCGCTGCGTCGCATCCACGCGGCGCACCAGCGCGGGCAACTCGAAGGCGCCAGGCACGCGGAAAATGTCCACGGCCTCTTCTTCCACACCCAGGCGCCACAGCATGTCCAAGGCACCTTTCAGCAAAGCGTCTGTCACCACCTCGTTGAAGCGGCTTTGGCAAATGGCAAAGCGGCCTTTTGTTGCAACACGGTTTCCTTCAATGGCATTTGGCATATGTCTCCTGGCATTTGTTGCTTAGGCCTTGGGCTTTGAGGCTGAAGGTTTTGAGGCCCCCGGGGGCTTTGAGGGCTTTTTCCCGGTGCGGGCCAAATTGCTGTAGCGTACAATTTCCAAGCCATAGCTTTCCAAACCTACCATGCGCTTTATGCCTTGGGAAAGCAAGTGAAGGCGGCGTACCCCCAGGGAGCGGAGTATTTGGGCCCCCAGCCCCAACTCTCTCAAACCCTCAGGGTGGGCTTTTCTTCCCCCCTCGGGTTTGGCGCAGCCAAAGGGGCCTGCCCCTCCGGGTGCCTGGGGGGCTTGCAAATACAGCAACACGCCTCGCCCCTCCTTGGCTATGGCCTCAAAGGCCTGGTGCAAGGGCCCCTTCGCGTCCATATGCTCCAACAAGTCCTCCAAAGGCTCCGCCCGGTGCACACGTGTCAGCACCGGAAGCTTTGGGGAGAGTTTGCCCTTCACAATGGCCCAGTGCACCTCCGGCTGTATGTCAGCCATAAACGCATAGGCCGTGCACTCCCCCAGGGGTGCCCTCTGCAAAGCCACCTGGCCTACGCAGCGGACAAACTGCTCCCGGGAGAGGCGGTAGACAATGAGGTCCGCCACGGACAGCATGTGCAGGCCGTGGCGCTTGGCAAAGCGCAGCAAGTCCGGCCTTCGCGCCATCGTCCCATCGTCTTTCATTACCTCGCACAGCACCCCCGCTGGAAACAACCCCGCCATGCGGGCCAAGTCCACGGAGCCTTCGGTTTGGCCCGTGCGCACCAGCACACCGCCGTTGCGGGCCTGCAGGGGGAATATATGTCCAGGGCGTACCAAGTCGGTGGGCTTTGCGCGCGGGGCCACCGCGGCCAAAATGGTTTTGGCCCTGTCGGCCGCGGAAATGCCGGTGGTTACCCCCTTGGCCGCCTCAATGGAGACGGTAAACGCCGTTTGGAAGGGCGAGTTGTTGTCGGAAACCATCATCGGCAAGCGCAGTTGGCGAATGCGCTCCTCCGTCAGGGGCAGGCAAATGAGGCCGCGGCCGTGTTTGGCCATAAAGTTAATGGCCGCAGGCGTCACCTTTTCTGCTGCCATGACCAAGTCTCCCTCGTTTTCCCTGTCCTCGTCGTCCGTCAAAATAACCATTTTCCCTTGGCGAATGTCTTCAATGGCGCGCGCCACCCGTGCAATGCTTTTTTTGTCAGAAGCGAGTATGGACATAATTCTTTCCCTATTTCTTCCCCTCTAAACTTGTGTCACCCAAAGCGCAACAGCTAGTCTTCCTTCCGCCCCTATGAGTGAATGGCTTCTTCCTTTTGCAATGTATATAAGTTTGGGTGCTGCTGTCGGCATTTTGGCCGGCATGCTGGGCATTGGGGGCGGCTTTCTCATTGTGCCCTTCCTCATGCTTATTTTCGGCATGCAGGGCATGCATGAGGACATGGCCACGCAGTTGGCGGTGGCTACCTCGCTGGCCACCATTTTGGCCACCTCCCTCTCCTCTGCGCGCTCCCACCACCGGCATGCCTCTGTCAACTGGCCCTTGTTTGCGCGCATAACCCCCGGCCTTCTGCTGGGCTCCCTGGGCGGCGCCTGGCTGTCAAGCCTCCTTCCGGGCAGTGTGGTGCGCGTGGCCTTCGCCCTCATAGCCATTGCGGTGGCCCTCCAAATGGCTTTGGGGCGCCCTCCTCAACACCAACGGGAGTTGCCGGGCCTGTGGGGGCTGAGTGCAGGTGGCGGCCTCATTGGCCTGCTTTCTGGCGTGGTAGGCATTGGCGGCGGCTCCCTGTTGGTGGTGTGGTTTTTGTTTTATAGCCTCTCCCTGCGGCATGCCATTGGCACCTCCGCGGCCTGCATTCTCCCCATTGCGCTGGCGGGGGCCTTGGGCCACCTCTTTGCGGGCCTGGGGGACGCGGGCCGCCCCCCGGGCACCCTGGGCTATATCCACCTTCAGGCTGCCCTCGGCATTTCTCTGGCCAGTGTCCTCTTCGCCCCCCTGGGGGCTTGGCTTGCCCACCACCTTCCGGTGCGGGTGCTCAAACGCTTCTTCGCGCTGTTCCTTCTGTTCATCGGCTGCAAACTGCTGTGGGAGAATTTGCCGCTGGGCAGCTGAGGGCGTCGTCTTGAAAATACAGGAAACGAAATGCCTGTACACAGTCCTCCTTCTTATTCAAACTTATTCAAACCTGCACAAATTCATTGAGTGGCAAACGCCACCCCCGGAACTTTCTGTGTGTATGCAAATGGCCTCGAGACTCAACTGCGTGTGCTAATCGTCTGGATTGACGAAACATTTTCAACAGACAAACGCCCATCAATGTATGACGACATGCTTCGAAATTGTTCGGAGCTCGTTATGGGGCGCCAAGAAGGAGACAGTGATGGTGAGGGAGAGAGTTGAGGGCGAGGCATGCTGTTTTGAGACACACATCTCAAAACCAGACGGGGGATTCATTCATAAGTGGCTGATTTTATTTAAAAGCTTACATGGCACGAAAACTGCTCAAGCTTGAGCGCAAGAAACATCAAACCAAACCTTACAGGGAGAAACACCATGGCATTAAAAGCAATAGGCAATGCAATCAAAACAACAGTGAAAATAGCGAAGGATGGACCTGGACATATTTCAGACACAGCGCGCTCAAAAATGACCAACAAAAACTATGCGAGCATGCTCAATGGCTTGACAAAGCCGCAGCTGGAAAAAGAGAAGGCCGCGTTGGAGCGCCAGTTGAAGAATCTAAAACCCATCGGATTGATTGGCAAAGCTTTTCAACGCCAAGAATTGCAACAGAAGCTGGACTTGGTGAACAAGGAGCTCCAAAGCCGCCCTGGCAATTTTTTTTCGAATATAACGGAAAACATGTCGCGCGCGCAGCTGCAAAAAGAATATGCGACGAAGACAACCTCTTCGCTGCAGTCAGAGTTGTCCCAGCTCTATAAGCAGCGAGAAACAGAGCAAAACATGGCAAACCAGCTTCGCGGTATGGGGGCGAATGTCCAAAGCCAGTTTGACAGCCACTATGACAAAGACTCCATGGTTGAGAAGAGAATTGGCGCCATTGAAGCGGAGTTGACCAAGCGTGGCGCATCTTTGACGAAGCCGCCAATAGGAATACCAGACCGCATAACGCCGCCAATTGGGGTGAAGCCACCAGCCGAGGTGAAGCCCCCAGTTGCGGTGCAGCCCAAGGCGCCGACTTTTGAAGAGCAGCGAAACAAGGCCATCACTGTGCTTTGGAACAATTTCGGTTGGCTCAAAGGCAAAGACAGCATTGTGAGTGTCAAAGACTTGCAAAAAGCGTTGAACGACAAAAAGACTTCCCCTGAGTTGCGCAATGCCATCAACTTCATCCTGAACAACTCATCTGTCCTCCGCGAGCTCGACACCGGCGCCAAAGGCGGCAATGCCGACGGCAAAATCAGCGTCAACGACATGAAAGCCATACTCAAAAAATATGGCCTCTAAGCTTCAGCCCTAAAAGCAAAAGGGGGTTAGAAAAACCACGCAACAAGGGCGGTTCGCGAGAGCCGCCCTTACACATTTTAAGTAGAATGTTGCAGGGGCAACTGCCCCAAGCTGGCCAGCCGCGCAATGTATTTGGCCAAAATGTCCACCTCGAGGTTCATTTCGTCGCCGGGCATTTTGTCGCCCAGGTGGGTGCGCAGCAGAGTTTCAGGAATGAGGTTCACCCAAAAACGGCCTTCTTCCATTTGGTTAATGGTGAGGCTTACGCCGTCCAGCGCGACGGAGCCTTTGGGGACAAAGGCATAGGCAAAGGCGGCGGGCATTTCAACGGCCAGCACGCGGGAGGCACCCTCGTCAAAGCGCTCCAACACGCGCACCACCCCGTCCACGTGGCCTTGCAGCCAGTGGCCCCCCAGGCGCTCCCCCAGGGCCAAAGCCCTCTCCAGGTGTACCCGGCGGCCACACTCCCAATGCTTCAACGTCGTCACCCGCAAACTCTCCTGCGAAACTTGCACGCGAAAACGCGGGCCCGCCCACTCTACTACGGTGAGGCAGCAACCGTCGCAGGCAATGGACTCCCCCAGGCGCCCCTCCTCAAAGCGCGTCTCCACCCAAAAGTCGACGAGGCCGCCCCCGGGCATGGGTTGCATGGCCTGCACGGTGCCTACGTCTTCAATAAGTCCTGTAAACATGCTTAGTGCCTCCTGGCCTTTCCTTCGGGTTGGCTTGCCGTGGCTTGGCTTTCGCCTGCCTCCTTGGGCGGCTCCTGGGGCTTGCCTTGGGCGGCCAAAAAGTCGGCGATGCGGCCATCGGCTTTGCGAAGGCGGCGGCTGAGCATGCGGCAAATGTTTTGGAGGACAATAACGTAGGCGTAGTTGTCGTCGCGGTAGAGGTTGTACAAATCCATGTTGGTGAGGGCATAGGTGCGGGTGCGCTTCCGGGCAACAACGGTGGCGGACCTGGGTTGCAACTCCACCAGCGTCATCTCCCCGAAGGTTTCGCCGGGGCCCAGGCTCCCTATCAACACCTCTTCTTCGCCTAGGGTGCGGCGGACAACGTCCACTTCGCCTTCCCTCACAACGTGCAGGGTGCGGCCAAGCTCCCCCTCGTGGAAAACCACTTCTCCGGGCTCAAACCACTGCTCCTTCAAACGCTCCACCAGCCGCTCCAGGGAGCGTCCCTCGAGGCCGCCGAAAATGGGAACATTGCGCAAAAAAACAACAAAGGCCGCTTCCTCAGGGGTTTTCATTGGGCTCTGTCCCCATCCAGGTTGCGCTGCCGTCCTCGTAGGTTTCCTTCTTCCATATGGGGACCATGCGCTTAAGTTCCTCTATGGCAAAGGCGCAAGCCTCAAAGGCCGCCTTCCTGTGCGCCGAAGCCACCGCAATGCACACAATTTTGTCCTTGGGCTGCAAGGTGCCCACGCGGTGCTGCATGCGCAGCTGCGTGCCGGGCCAGCGTTGTTGCGCTTGTGCAGCAATGGCTTCCAGGCTCTCCTCGGCCATAGAGGCAAAGGCCTCGCAATGCAGCGCAACCACTTTGCGCGCCTGGTTGTGCGCGCGTACGCTGCCTATAAAGCACAACGTCGCACCACAGCCCTCGTCCTCCATGGAAGAGAGCAACTCGGAAACCTCCAAGGGGCCCTCCACCACCTGGCAGCGCTTTTGGCCACCTGCCACCGGTGGAATGAGTGCCACCTCGTCTCCCTCGTGGAGGCAAGCGTCTTCTTCCACAAAGCGCGCATTCAACGCAACGCGCACATGTTGGCGCACAGGCAAAAGCTGCGGGTAGTCCTCACACAGGGCCTCCATGAGGGCCGCCACCGTCGCGGGTGTTGGCACCTTCCGCTCCTCGGTGGACTTGCCTACCGCTTCTCGCGCTATTGCAAAAAACAAAACCTGAAGTGGCACTTGCTGCCTCCGGGAAATATAAACTCCAAGCCTTGGCCAACACCCCTGCCTAAAACTCGAAGGCCAACCCAAACATCCAATGGTTGGAAGACAAGTTTAGGCCTCGTTTACCAAAACTCTGCACGCGCTCAAAGTCATATTCCGCGAAGAAGTAGGTGTGGTTAATGCCAAAGCTTGAGTCAATGTCCTTGGCCAGCTGCTTGTCAAAAGCATCCAACTGCACCGCAAGCCCCAGGGCACCCACATAGCCGCTGCGCCACCCGGAGGCTTTGTCTCCTTCCACAACGCTGGTGGCTTTGCCTTTGGTGGACCACCAGCGCGTTGCCATAAGGCCCACTTTGGCATAGGGGACAAAGGGAATGTTGTAGCGGTTGGCGAAAATGTCCATGCGCCATACCAGCAAAAGCTTGAGGGGAATGAGTTTGAGGCTCGTCACCTGGGGGCTGGGGGAAAGCCCATTCTCCAAAGCCTTGCCATAAATTTCCACATAGCCGCCGGAAAAGCCCAGGCCCAGGGAGCCAAAGCCGTGGAAAAATTGCCAGTCCAACTCCAACTCACTCAAAAGCCTCTGCCGCTTGCCAAACACTTGCCTATAGGGGCCTTGGCCTGAGGGGAAGGCCTTGTCCACCTGCGGGCGGTAGGGGCCCAGCCGAAACTCCAGGGCAAAATTCTGAGAGGAGGAGGCTTCTGCTTGCCCCAAAACCGCCAAAGAAAGCGCGCTTGCCAGCGCAAAACTCAGCATGAGCGCCTCACAATGCCAAAGCCCAAAAGTGCCAGGGCAAGGGCGGCCAAACTCCCCTGCCCTGCGGAGTGGCAGCCTCCGTTTTCGCCTCCTTTTGCTTTGTAAATGTCCCAAAAGCCGTCGGTGCGGACGGTGGTGACTTCTATGGGTGCAGAGGGTGGGCTTGTATTGCCGGCCTTGTCCACCGTCCTCAAAAAGAATGTATAGAGGACACCGTCTTCAAGCCCGGACACAGAAACGGAGCCGCGAGAAGGCTCCTCCTGCTTGCCTTTGAGTGGGTTGTCCCCCTCTTCTGTGGACAACAGCAACAGCACTTCCTTCAAATAGTCCCCCGGCGCAGAAAAATGAATGGTTGCCCGCCCGTCATAGCCTTCGGCTCCTTTCATGACAGGGGCAGGCGGGGGCGTGGTTTTATAAACAACGGAAATGGGGTCTGCAGACAACTTCTCCGGGTTGTTGTTGCAGTTGCCCATGCTGTCTGCGAGTGCAACCTCCGCACAAATATAGTGCCTCCGTTGAATGCCTAACTCTCCACATTGCGGCTCTCCTCCAAACCCTGGCAAACTCGACAGCGCCATATTCCTGTAGCCTGTCAAAAATTCCGCGCTGTTGGAAGCAATGCTGAACAAGTCCACCCTGGAGTCTGTGTCCGCGCAGGAGTGGGGGCTGGCCCAAACCTTCAAGCCGGAAGAGCAGGCCATGCGGGTGCCGGAAACATATCGCCAATGGATGTCAAACGTGTTTGCACAGGCCGCGCTGCCAACCACCCAGTCCTGCTCCGCACCCGACGAAAACGACAACGTCAACGTCTGCGCACCTGCAGCCGCACTCACCCCAAGCAGGCACAGGTACAACAGGCGGCGAAAACGCAAAGGCATGTCCATGCGCCTTTCTCCAGCAATTCATGGGCCAATGCAAGTGCCCGCGTTTTCAAATATATATGCTGCCTTTGGCGCCGGTTTTTGACAAGTTGTCACGCCTGCACCCCCGCTATCGCCAAATTTGCCGCAAACTCCGCCAGGCGGCCAGCCGGCTCAAAGGCCATAACGCCCCTCAAAACCTCGCCTTCGAGGCGTAGCTTGCCCACCAGCAAGGAAGTGTCCTCGCTCACCAACATGGGCATGGGGGAAAGGCCGTGCGTTTTCTCGTCCAGCACCTTTATGTTATGGCCCAAAGCCAGGGCCTCTTGCCAATGCGCAAGCCCTTGGCCGCCTTCCACAGCCACGCTGAAGGAGACGGAGACGCCGAAGAAGAAGGGGGCCAAAAAAACATGCAGCCCCAGGGCGGTGGGGGCCCCCAGCAAACGCGTTAACTCTGCGGGCACTTCGGCCTGGGCCTGGCTTGTAAAGCCGCCGGCCTCCTCGAAGGCCGGGAGTATATTGAAGGCCTGCCTGCGTCCGCCCTCTGCTTCCGCCTCGCGGCCACTGAGCAGGGCCAGCGTCTGCCTCTCCAGGGCTTTTATGCCTGCTTTGCCCAGGCATGCTGCGCCGCATAGGGCCGTCGCCTCTGCCCACCTCACAGGCTTTAGGGGAAAAAGCACACAAGCCAGGGCATGTGCCAAGGGGGAAGCCAGCGCCAAATGCCTCTCGGAGTGCGGCCACTGGGGCGCCGCCTTCCCCAAGGCATGCGGGGAGAGCAACGGCACCCTGGGTGTGCAGCCGCCGCTGGCGTCCAATACCCTCACACCTGTTTGTTCTGCCCATACCAAGGCTTGGGCTGCTGCCTCCCTGGGCAGGGCCAACACCGCCAGCTTGGCCCCCTTCAACACGGAAGGGGCCAGGGCCTCTGCCCACAGGCTGTCGCCTCCATAGGCTACTTCCTCGCCCTCGGAGTGTTTGCTGGCCACCAGCGTCAAGCACTCCGAGGGAAAACCCTTGGCCTCCAGGGCCTGCGTCAGCTGCTTTCCAAAAATGCCGGTGGCCCCCAACAATGCAATGTGGCCTCTCTTCATGGTGTTTCTCCTGCCTTCCCGGGGGGCTTTGGCCCGCCCTCGGCAAACAACGGGTTTTCTTCCGCGCCGCTGCCGCGCATATAGCTGGGGGCCAGGGCAAACAGCGCCTCCTTCTCAAAGGGCCCAAAGCGGGCAAGCCTTGCAATGGCCGCGGCCGAAGGCCACAGGGGGTGGTCCAGCAATTGCTCCGGGGGCAGGCCTTGGGCCAACAAAGCTTCGCGGAAGGTGTGGACACCAAAGCCCAGGGCGAGGCTTTCAGGGGAGGCCCTAAGGCGCTGTGCCAACTCGGCCACCTTCAAAGTCCGCTCGGCTTCCAGCACCTCCAGCTGCCCCTCGGGGGTGCACACAAAGAGGCCGGCGAAAACTTCGCCTCTCCTAAAAACCCCCGTCGCCCACAGGGGCTTGCCTGGGGGCCCCTCCAAAGCCTGGGCGGCCAGGGAGGAGGCCCCTGCCAGCGGAATGGAAAGCGCATAGGCCAGGGCCTTGGCCATGGACATGCCAATGCGAAGCCCGGTGAAGGAGCCGGGGCCAAGCCCTACGGCAATGCCGCTCAGCTGGCTGGCGTCAAGGCCCTCGTCTGCCAGCATGGCAAAGGCGGCTTCCGGCAAGAGGACGCTGGAGCGCTCCGGCGGGTGAAAGCAGCGCAAGCAGCGCACCTGGCCTGCGTGGAGGAGGGCCAACGAGAGGGTGGAAGTGGAGCTGTCCAGTGCCAACAGCATGCTCACCTCAACAGGCGGACAATGTCATTTTTAAATGCATAACCCATGAGGAAAACCAGCACAAGCAAGCCCACAAGGTTGGCAATTTCTCGAAACCGCATGGGCAGAGGTTTGCGGCGAATGCCTTCCCAGGTGGCTGAAAGCACGGTAAAGCCGTCCAAAATGGGCAAAGGCAACAAATTCACCAGTGCCAGGTTAATGGACACAAAAGCCAGCAGGTGCAAATAGCTTTCCCACCCTTGTTCTATGCTTTTGGCGGCGGCTTGGAAAACGAGTATGGGGCCGCCAATGCCTTCTCTCTCCTCGCTGGAGGCCTGCCCTGTCAAAAGCTTCACTATCATCGCCGCCATATTCACCGTTACCTCGGGGACAATCTTCAACGCCTTCCCCCAGGCTTGCCAAAAGCCAATGTGCACCCTCTGGGTTTCCGGTTCAATGAGGTCCGCCCGGTGCGGCTTAAGTCCCAAGTCCCAAAACTTCTGTGGGTGTTTAAATTCTCCCAGCTTCTCTTTCTTCTCCTGCTCCAACGTCGCTTCGTGCACACCTTCGCTGCCATGCCAACTCAACACAAAGGGCTGCCCTTCCTGCACCTTCAGGTGTTGTGCCAGGGCCTCCCAGGAGGTGAGGGCCTGCCCATTCCAGGCCAGCAGCAAGTCCCCTCTCTTGAGGCCCGCTTTTGCGGCGGGAGAGTCCACAAGCACCTCGGCTACAAACAAGTCTCTGGGCATAGCGCCCAGGGCCTCATAGCCCAAGCCCTCTTGTTTGGGCATGGCAAGAGAAAGCAGCTGTGGCTCCTCGGGCTTTTGGCCTGCCTCGCCTGGGCGGGTGCGCGCTATGCGAAGCTGCAAGGGAGAGGAGGCCGCCTCCAAGGCTTTGAGGAGTTCTCTCTCGTCGCGCACAGGCTCGCCGTTAAGTTCCACCACCCGGTCAAAAGTTTTAAGGCCCGCCGCTTCTCCTGCGGAGCCCGGGAGAATGCCCAGCACTGCCGGACGCCTGTCCAAAGAGACGCCAATAAAGCCTTGGGGCTTTTTCCCAAACGGCGTCATGGCCTCTCGCGTTTGCGGGCGAAGCTGGACGCTGTGCACCACCCCGTCGCGTTGGAATTCAACAACCATGTCCTTGCCCAAGCGCTTTTGGAGGAGTTCGGAAATGTCCGAAAAGGCATAAATGGGGACACCATCTATTTTTGTCAGCAAATCCCCCGGCAACAAGCCCGCTTGGGCGGCGGGCAATTGGGGCACTACGGAGCCAATGCGCGGCACCAGCACTTCGGCAGGGCCCCAAAAAACGGCAAAAAACACCAGCACGGGGAAAGCAATGTTGAAGGCTGGGCCCGCCAAAGCAATGACGGCGCGCTTCCACCAGGGCTGCAAAAGAAAGCTTCGGGCCTCTTCCTCGGGGGTGAGGGTGGCCATGTCCTTGGGCAACTCCCCTGCCATGCGTACAAAGCCGCCCAGGGGGATCCACGCCAGCACATATTCCGTCCCCCCATAGGTGAAGCCAAACAGCTTGCGGCCAAAACCGACGGAAAATTTCACCACTTTGACGCCCACCAGTTTGGCCGCCAGCAAATGGCCCAACTCGTGCACCGTTATTAAGGCCCCAAGCAGGACGACGAAACTTAAAATTTTTTGAAGCAGCAACATAAACACACCTGCATCCTCAATTTCAAAACCTCATGCGGCTTAGGCCAACAACGCCACATGCAACCAAACCACCGGGGCAACCACCAACAAAGCATCCACCCTGTCCAGCATGCCGCCATGGCCCGGCAAAAGCTTGCCGGAGTCCTTCTTCCCAAAAGAGCGTTTCAATGCCGACTCGCTCAAATCCCCCAAGGGGCCTACCATGCCTGCGGCTGCTCCCAAAAGCAAACACTCCCACCCCTGCAGGCTTGGCAATGCCCACACCTTCATCGCATAGGCCCCCGCCATGGAGCCCAGCATGCCGCCTGCAAAACCCTCCCAGGTTTTTCCGGGGCTCACCGAGGGCAGCATTTTGTGCCTACCCAACAGGCGCCCTGCAAAATAGGCGAAGGTGTCATTGGCCCATGTCACCACCAGCGCCAGGCATACCCAGGCAAAACTCTGCTCCCTGAGTGCACACAGCGCTGCGGTGCCAAGGCCTATATAAACAAAGGCCGCCATGAGGTGCCCCATGCGCGCCGGTGCCTCTTCGCGTGGCCCCCACAGCAGGTGCCAGGCCCAGGCCCCCATATAGAGGCCGCCTGCAAGGCAAAGCGCCCACACCAGGGGGCGCTCCACCCCGGGGGTACAAAGCCAGGGGGCCAAGGCCACAGCGAGGGCGGCCAAAAGGCCCAGGCGGCCTGGGCGGCCCCAGGCCATGTGGAGGTATTCCCACATGCACAAGGCGGCGACGAGGGAGAAGAGGGCTGCGCTATAGGCGCTGCCTTTCCACAGCAACAACAAAACAAGGGGCAAAAGTGCCAAGGCCGATGCCACCCGCAAAAACAAATTGTTTTGAAGAAAGCTCACGAGGAAGAGGACCTCAGTTGTGCGGAGGTGCACCCAAAGCGACGCTCCCTCTGCTGGTATTCAACCAGACAATCCAAAAACTGCGCCTCTCGAAAGTCCGGCCACAGCGTGGAAGAAAACACCAACTCCGCATAGGCAATTTGCCACAGCAGAAAATTGGAAACCCGCAACTCGCCGCTGGTACGCACCAGCATGTCCACCTCGGGAAGGCCCTGCGTCAGCAACTCCGCCTCCAGGGCTTTTGTGTCTATGTCCTCTGGGGACAGCTCCCCCCTCTCCACCTTCTGCGCCAGGCGACGGGCCGCCTGCGCCAGCTCCTCCCGGGAGCCGTAGCTGATGGCCAAAGTCAACACCATCTCCTTGTGGGAGGCGCTGGCCTCACACAACTCCAAGAGGGGCTCCCTCACCTCCTCGGGGAGGCGGCTCAAATCCCCAATGACGTTGAGTTTTATTTGGTTGTCGAGAATTTCATGGCGCTCCTTCCACAAATACTCATTCAAAAGCGCCAGCAAGCCTTCTACCTCGTCCCAGGGGCGCATCCAATTTTGCATGGAAAAAGCATACAACGTCACCACCGGAAGGCCCAGGCGGCGCGCGCAGCGCGTCACCTCCCTCACGCGGCTGGCCCCCTCGCGGTGGCCCTCCAGGCGCGGCAGCCCGCGCAACTCGGCCCAGCGCCCGTTGCCATCCATAATAATGCCCAAGTGCCTGGGCAGGGGACGCTGCTTCACCAACTGTTCAAGAGTGCTTAATGACTTCATCAAAATGGGGCCCTACAGGGTTTGTTGAAGTTTTCTACTCAAAAGCATGGGGGAGGTGCTAGCTTCATTTCCGTTCTCTCTCAACCTTTCACTTTTTGTTGTTTATGTTTCAACCATGCCGCCCAAAACCGTAGGTCCTTACCGCATCCTTGAAAAATTAGGTTCCGGTGGCGTAGGTACGGTTTATAAAGCCATCGACAGGCGCTCGGAGCACCCTGTGGCCCTCAAGCTGCTGTCCACGGGCACACCGTTGGATGTGCGCGTCGTGCGCAGGCTGACGCGCGAATATGAGGCTTTGCAAGGCCTGGCCCACCCCAACGTCGTTCGTGTCTATGACACGGGGGTGCACCGAGGCTACCCCTACTTAACCATGGAGTTGGTGGAGGGGCTGACGCTTCGCCACTACCTCTCTTTGTCCTCGGGCGAGTTGACTTCTGACAAGCAGCTGATGTTGGCCATTAAAGCCCATTTGGAAAGCATTAACCGACACCCCTGGGACGACGAGGCCTCCCGCACGGACAGGACGGAGGAGCCGGCGCCGAATTTTGGGTTGGCGGACTATGCCGAGGAGGCGCCCAGTGACGTCAGCCAAAAAGGCCCCGGGGCCATGCGTGCTTTTGCCAAATTGCTCCAGGAGCCTGACACGGCGGCGAGCATTTCCTCCTCTTCCTCAGAGTTGCCCTATGAGTTGCCCTCCACGCCTTATGAGCCTGCCACCTCGCACGCCATCAGCGAAGCGGAGCTGATTCAAATTAACCGCCCGGAGCGCGTCGGCCGCTTGAAGGATGTTTTTTTGCAGCTTGCGCAGGCGCTTGCCCACATCCACGGGCGCGGCCTCATCCACCGGGACTTGAAGCCCTCCAACATTATGGTGAATGAGGACCGTGTCGCCAAACTCATGGACTTTGGCCTTGCCAAATTTATTTCGGATGATGCGGCCAGCGTTACCAACAGCGGCCATATGGTGGGCACCTTCCGCTATATGGCGCCGGAGCAAATTCTCGGTGAATATGTGGATGCGCGGGCAGACCTCTATTCCCTGGGCGTCATCCTCTATGAGTTGCTTTCTGGCAGGCCACCTTTTGAAGCCAAAACGCCTTATGAGTTATGGAGACAAGTGCTTGAAACAGAGCCTCGGCCCATTGCAGCCCTCAACGCGGCCGTGGATCTCCAGCTGGCGCACATTGCTGAGCAGTTGATGCACAAAGAGCCGGATGACCGAATCCAAACGGCAGAAGAAGTGTATGAGGCACTTTGGGAGTGAAAAAAAGCATTGAAGTAACCCCGCAGGAGGCTGGGCAACGCGTCGACGTCTACGTGGCCCAAACGCTGGGCTTGTCTCGAAACACGGTGAAGCGGCTTTTGGCTGCAGGCGCCATTCGCTCCCGGGGGCGCGCCCTCTCCAAGGGCCAAACCCTGGAGAGGGGCACCTTGTTGGAAGTGGACTTGAGGTTGACGCAAGGGCAACTCATTGCCAACCCCGCCTTGCCGCTTCGCGTGTTGTTTGAAGACGAGGCCCTTCTCATTCTCGACAAACCCTCGGGGCTTGCCTGCCACCCTCTGCGTGCTGACGAAACCAACACCTTGGCCAATGCGCTGGTGGCGCGCTACCCCTTGCAGGTGGGGGCCTCCTGCCACCCCCTCGAGGCGGGGTTGTGCCACCGCCTGGACCAGGAAACCTCTGGCCTGCTGATGGCCGCCCGCAACTTGCAAATTTACCGCCATATGCGCAAGGCCTTCTCTGAGCGGCAGGTATACAAGCGTTACCTCTGCCTTTGCCTAGGGGGGGAAACATTGCCCCCCCGGGGGGTTGTCTCTTCCCCTCTGCGGCAGGCAGGCAAACGCTCCAAGGTGGCCTCTGCGGAAAACCCCAAAGCACGCCCGGCCCATACGCGGTTTCGCCTCCTTGAGAGACAAGGCGCCTATGGCCTGTTGTCGGTTGAAATTGCCACAGGTGTCATGCACCAAATCCGCGCGCATTTGGCAAGCGAAGGGGCCCCTCTCGTGGGGGATGAGCGCTATGGCCCGGGAAAGTCACCGCATTGCCCTCGGCTGTTTTTGCATGCAGCGGAGCTTCGGTTTTTGCACCCTTTGACGCAACAGCGCCTCTGCTTTGAGGCGCCGCTGCCTCAGGAGTTGTGCACGGTGCTAAAGAGGCTGGGGTTTTCCTGAGGGGGGTTGGTGTCCTCAGCCTGGGCGGCCCTCAGGGAGCGTGTGTGCAGGGGCTTTCTCTTTCTTCTGGGAGAGGCTTTGAGGGCAGGCTCCCTCTCCTGTTTCCATGCCTTCAACTCCTCGGAAAACTGGCCTGTGGCCGCACTCCACATTTCAAACACGGTCAACGCCTCTTCAAACAAAGCATTCTCTCTGAAGAGTTTGAGGCCACCTTTGTATTTGCGCTGCCCAGCCAAAATGCGCTGGGCGCTCAACACACTTCGGCAGCCTTCTGCAATGCGTTTGGGCAAAGCAATGTCTCTTTTGAGTTCTCTCAAAAACGCGTGCAGCTTTGCGGCATTGTGTACATAGGCCTCCGGCTCCAGCGGGTTGGCCACGGAAATGGTTAAGCAGGCCAAAACCACCACGTCGCTGCAAGGCTTCCCCTGGGCAACCCAATCATCCAAAACCGCAGCGCAGGCAAAAAATGTCTTTCTCTCCTCTTCGGTTGCTTCTTCCAAAAAGCGCCACAAAGGCGGAAGCAGAAGCTTCAATGCCTCCAGAGAAACCAGCATCTCCAGAGCGGGCTTTGCAATGCCCCCGCGGAGCAACCGGAAGGTTTCTTCCAAGAGGCGGGAGGGGGAGCACCTGGGCAACTCCCCAATCGCCGCCTTCATGGCCGCATAGGTGGGCTGCTCAATTTCAAAACCCAGCTTGCATACAAAACGGACGGCGCGGAGAATGCGGACAGGGTCCTCCCTCATGCGGACTTCAGGGTCTCCAATGGTACGCAACAGGCCTTGCTTCAAGTCTGCATAGCCGTCGACAAAGTCAATGACGCGGGCTGTCAATGGGTCGAAAAACAAACCGTTCATGGTGAAGTCCCGGCGGCAAGCGTCCTCTTGCGCCGTGCCAAAAACATTGTCGCGTCGAATGAGCAAGTCTTCCGGGTTTGCAGAGTGGTCCGGGCTTGCGCGAAAGGTGGAGACTTCAAAAATTCTCCCCTTGCGGGAATAAATATGCGCCAGCCGAAAACGGCGCCCTATCAACCGACAACGCCGAAACAAGGCCCTCACCTGCTCCGGTTGAGCATCAGTTGCAATGTCAAAGTCCTTCGGGGTGCGCTGAAGCAGCAAGTCCCTGACGCAGCCGCCTACCAAATAGGCTTCATAGCCATATTGCCGGAGGCGAAGGACAATGCGGATGGCGTCCGCGTCCAGCTGTCCATATTCAATGACGGACTTTGCGCTCTCCGTCTGCGCCTGCGACAACTCGGACTTTGTCGAAATGGGTGGCGGGTTTTCCGTCTGTGCTTGTGCCACGTCCAACTCCACCAAAGGGGCGGGCAAGGCACCTAAATCCACGTCAGTCATTTTAATAGGGTACTCCCAAACAAAACGCTCCTAGCTTATGCGCCAATTCTGCCCTCCATAGCGCGCGCATGGCCATGCCACAAGTGCTGACAGTAAATCAATTGCTTTTCAATGCATTGCTTTTTAACCGGGGCAACTGCCATGCGCCCAGGCACACCAGCAAAACCATTCCCGCAGCTACGAAATAAGTCGCCGAAGGTGAAAACACCGTATACAAAAACCCCCCGAGGAGGGGGCCCAAAATCCTCCCCAAGGCCCCCATGCTTTGGTAGGTGCCCAGGGCTTCGCCGTAGTTTTCCGGGGGAACAAGCCTGGAAACCAAAGCCGACAGCGAAGGGTTATAGAGGGCACTCCCAAACGCAATGGCTATGGCCGGCGCAAACATCCACGCAAATTGCGTCGGCAATATAAACAAAGCCAGGCCCAGGGCCACAAAGGCGGAGCCCAGCATGACCAAATGCTTCTCTGAAAAATATTTTCGAAAATGCCGAATTGCAAAAGCCTGCACAAAAACACTCACCACGCCAATGGCGGCAAACAGCCAACCCACGAGGGTGGAGGCCTGTTTGTGTATTTGGGGCTCGGCAGCCGCATGCACGCGCAGGAGGCTCCCCTCCGTTGCTGCCCCCGTTGAGACGAATTTTTGGAGAATATAGACGGCAAACGTCGTCTCCATTTGTGTAAACGCTGTCATATACAGCAGGGACAACAGCAAGGCCAAACCAAAACCTGGCGTTTTAAACCAAAGCCACCATGGGCCCCTTCTCTGGCTTTTCTTTCGTTGTGCTGCTGGGACTTCGGCCAACAAAAACAAGGCCAACAAAAAACTCACCGCAGAAAAAAAAGCGCTTGCAAGCCCTATGGCAAAATTCCCTCCGAGGCTGCCCAAAAGGCCCCCCATGGCTGGCCCTAAAACGAAGCCTAGCCCAAAAGCCGCACCTATAACCGCCATGCCCTGGGCTCGCTTCTCCTCGGTGGTAATGTCGGCAACGTAGGCCTGTGCGGTGGAAATATTGGCTGCCGCAGCGCCTGCCAATAGGCGCGAAACAAACAACATCCACAGAGAGTCCGCGAAGGCAAACACAAGGCTGGCGACAACAAAACCCGCGAGGCTATAAAGCAACACGGGCTTGCGCCCTATCCTATCGGACAGTCTCCCTAAGCGAGGCGCTATGAGAAACTGCATCAACGAGTAGCTTGAAAGCAAAAGCCCCACCACAAAGGCGGAGCCCTGGTATTTGTCGACATAAATGCCCAGCTGCGGAACAACAATGCCAAACCCCAGCAAGTCGACGAAGACGATCAGAAAAACAATGCCAAGAGACGCTCTTTGCCTCACGGAGTTTCCGCGGCGGTGGACGGCAACGGCCTGTCAATGCAACCTTTCGTCAAGGTATAGCGGTAGGTGCCAAGCTCATCGCGCCAATATTCGCCTTTATAGGGCCAATAGAGGTAGTCGTCCGGGACGGCAACCGAGTATTTATACCTTCGGATGACGTCCCTGGAGGAGCCGCCTTCGGAGAGTTGCTTCTCCAAATAGGTTTTCTCTTTTTCAACCGTGTCCACGCGAATGCGCAGCGCGTTGGAGCTCAAAGTACGCAGCTCCAAAAGCTCAAACTCCAACTTCCCCTTGGCCATAATGCCGGCTTTGTTCATCAACCTCTCGCGCTGCCCTTTAATGGAATCAATCAGCACCTTCACCAGCTCGGAATACTTAAAGGTGTCGCCATATTTGTTGAAAGCATCCACTTCTCTTTCCAGCTCTCGAATGGCATCGAGCGTCTTTTTCAAGTCCGTGTCGGTGAGTGCAAGGTTGAGCACCCGGGCGAGAATTTCATGGGTGGTGTTGCGCTTGTCGAGGTTTGTTTTTTGGATGTTGTCCAACACCTGGTAATATTCCTCAGCACTCATATTGGAGGCGAGCAACTCTGCAAGCTTGTCCTGGACGGGCCCATAAATGGCCTCAAAATCATCCACAATGGTGAGGGCCTCCTGGTAGCGGCAATTCTCATAATAAATGACGGCCTTCAAAATGAAGGCTTCCGGAAAATATTCATCCCGGAAGAAGGGGGCCGACAAGGTAATGAGGTTTCCAAGGGCCTGCTCATAGCGGCCAATGCGATAGCTGGCCCAGGAGGACTCAAAGAGGGCGTTGAGCCATTGCGCATGTCCGCGCTCAATTTTGGAATAATAGAAAATGGCACTTCGGCTTTGCTGAACGCCATAGTGAATGCGCGCCAGCTGCATGAAAGCCAACTCGCGCAGCGCCAAAGCCGCTTTGCCGCCCGGCTCCACAGGCCCTTGCGCCATGCGTGTTTTGCGGACGACTTCATGCAAGGCATTGATGGCCTGCTCCAGTTTTCCATTGCGATAATAAGTCAGCCCCTGAAGGTATTTCGCGCGCGCATAATAAGGGTCCCCCTCCGGAACGGCCAGGCTTAGGCGGACAACCTCTTCAAAGCTTTGGTTGGCTTGTGTTGGATCTCCCACCTCATCGAGGGCCTGCCCTCTCAAGAAATGATAGCGCGCCAACAAATAGCGAAACTCGCTTCGAAACCGCGCCGGAAACTCCACGTTGGAATAGCGCGCAATCTCATCCAAAATGACGGTCTCATTGACAGTCTTCCTGCCAATAAAAAACAACCATTCCAGGGAGCTGCTGAAATACTCTGTCGTCGCGCCTCGGGCCAGAATTTCAGAAAACTGAGACAGCGAAGAATGATAGAGGCCAAGGCGATAAAGCGCCTTCGCCAAAACATATTGAGCTTCAACGGCGATGGGCGCCATTTGGGGGTTTTGCACAATGTCAAAAGCCGTCAACGAAGCCCGCTCATAATTTTCGGCGCGAAACTGATCGATCGCCACTTGGAGAAAGCTTCTGTCAACACCTGGAACGCCCGCCGCTGTGCCGCTGCGCACAGGCCCACGCGCTCTGCCAACAGCCGGCGCCGCTTTTGCCGGAGGCGCCGCCGTCGCAGGCGCCTTGGCCTCCGGGCGTGGGGCAGGCGTCGCAGAAGGCGCCGTTTTGGTTTTGGTTGGTCGGGCTGTCTGAGCCTGGGCCTTGGGAAAACCCAACAAAGAAGCAAGCAGCAAACAACTCAAAGCGACATATGGGTGCAACATGCAAAGCCTCATGATTTAAACCCTGTCGGGAAAAAGAAAGAAATGCCAACATCAAACATGAACTGATGTCGAATGGAGCTGTCTTTGCTGGCGCCGCTGCCATGGCTTTCTTGATAGATGAAGTCTCTAAACTCCATGCGGATGGCCATAAAGCGCGTCGCAACAAAGCGAAGCCCAAGGCCAAATGTTCCGCCGAAGGTGGTTTTGAGTTTTCCTTCCGGGCCATACATGACGACGCCAGGCCCTATGAGTCCATAAAACTTAAATGGCAAGAATGCCTCGGCGCTTAAAGAAAGTTTTCCATAGACAGGGGCCCATTGCAGCTCCACGTTGCCCATGACGCGAATGTTGCCATAGGCATTCACCTTCTCCAGAGTTTGTCGCGAAGGCTTTGCACAACCCTTCTCCGTGCACACTTGTGTCGCGCCGGAAATGCCAGAAAGCGCATAGCCTCCGCGAAGGGCTATCCCTAGCTCCTCCGTCATGTGATAGGCCATGAGGCCACCTAGGACATATTTGCTGAAGAAGGCATCTCTCACAGAGATTCCAACCCCCGGACTCAACTCAAAACGTTTGCCCTGCTTAAACAGCTGGCCGGAAACAGGACGAATGCGCTCCCGCAAAGGCCCTCTGGCATCTTTGTCGACTTCTGAAACATCCCCCGCTTCCTCTTCTGCTGTTTGGGCAAGCACAGGGGCGGCCATCAACATTCCAAATATAAACCAAGCGCGCATCATTCAGCCTCTCTCCAAGTCGACTTGAATGGGAAGAAAATGGACACGCCCGCATACAGCATTTGGACATTTTGAATGCCACTTTTCTTCAAACCCAAAGGCCTGTCCACATAGGAAGTGTTGACCCAAGCCGCGTTGATAGCCAAAAAATCCTTCGCCACCACACGCATGCTAAAGCCAATGTCAAACGCTGGCAAAAACCCCATGTTTCCATAGGTGGCGTTTTTATAGGAGGCGGCTTTGAGCATTCCTGCCCCGCCGATGAGCCCCGCATCAAAATGGAGGATGGAGTTGAAAATGGCCACCTTCCCATAAATGGGGTTCCACTCCACCGAAGCCATCGCCCACCATTCAGGCTCCGAGGGATAAATGTTGGCAGACAAATCTCTCTTGGCCTTGCGCACATCATCCATTCTCGTCATGTCGATATAGGTGAAACGGGCTGAAATCGCCAAGGTGTCCGCCAAATAATAGGCGGCCCGCAGGGAGCCTCCCCATTTCATATAGAGAGGGTCGTTAATGCAAAACGCAATATAGGGCGCCAACTCAAAGCGGTTGCGCTTCATATAAAGCTTTTTTTGGATGCTTCGTACCCGGTCCGCCTGGGCAATATCGCGACCGGCAGCCGACTGGACTGCAGGCTTGTCGGTGGCCAAAGCTTCGCGAGGCAAAACGTCCGCGGGCGGAGGCAATGTATCCAGCTCTTCCAAGTCCGAAAAATCAAGTGTGTCCAGAGCATCTGGCTGTTTCGCTTGAGCACTGACGCCCCAGAGAAGCCCAAGCAGACAACACGCCGTCTTTGTCATTTGGTTCAAAAGCACTCTCCATTTTCGCACAACTCGCGAAACAAAAGGATATACCCAGCACGAGGGACTCTAGCGGGACTTGCCTCGCACATCAACAAGTCGACACAATTATTGCCTATGCTAACTTAAGTTTCCCACACCCACCTAAGAGGTTCCCTTTCAACCCCTGTTGTCATAGAAGGATGGTTTATGAAGTCAAAGACAATTCTCCTCCCTCTGGCGGTTTTGCTCATTCTCTTGGCTTTGGCGTGCTCGGAGTCCAACGACTTAGGGGCCCCCTGCTTCCTTGTCAAAAAAAACCCTGACTCTACGGATGTTAACAACCCTGTTGTCCACATCACCGAAGAAGAAGCGCAAAGAGCGCTTCAGGGGCCAACGACAGGTGACAAGGACTCCACGGTGGTCAGGGACTTGGTTTCCCTGGGGGCGCCTGAGTGCGAAGACTCGGTATGCCTTAGGGATTCTGCGCTGTTTGTGCCAGCCCCCCCTGCAGACAACGCTTATGCCCGGGGCTATTGCTCTTTAGAGTGTTTTGAAGAAGGCGCCACCTGCAAAGCCAGCAAAAACTCAAAAGTGAAATATATCTGTCGCCCCATGCTGTTGGACTTGGACGCCTGGCAACAGGCTTGCGAGGTCAACCCCACCAACTGCCTTGACATGAAAACCACGCTCTATTGCGCGCGGGAAATTTGAGAGCGTTTTCAGCCTTCAACCTCATTGCCAATGTCAACCTTATTGCCAGGCCTCCCAATGCACCTGGGAGCCAACGCTTATCCCAAGCTTTGCGCAAGTGCCGGCCGGAATTTCAAGCACATAGCGGCTTGGAAGCCCAATGCTTAAGGGGTGCAAACTCCGAGGTGTGGTGCGCTCAACCGTCCCCACCACTGTCTGCTCTTTGGAAATAAAAACCAAGTCCAACCCAATCAGCGTATTCTTCATCCAAAACGACAACTCTCCCTCCTGCCCAAAATCAAACAACATCCCCTCTCGCGGCCCCAGGGACTTTCGCCACATCAGCCCCCTCGTCATCGCCTCGGGTGTGTTGGCGACTTCCACCCAAAAACTTTCCGCCTGGCGTGAAAAACGGCCCTCCAATGTCAAACGCGTGCGAGGAAGGGGGGGCATTGTATAGTGCTCTGCCGTTACATCCTCTTCTTGCGAAGGCTGCGCAACCTGCGAAGGCTGCCTCTTGGCCGCCTCCGGGCAGGCCAACAGCCCTAGCCCTATGGCCACCCATAGGCTTTGGCCAATGCTTCGGCCAAACACCTCCTTTCGTCTGCTGCGCATATGTTTTTCTCCTGACTTCTGCACCCCCAATGCTTTTAGCTTAAATAGGCCTCCTCCTTGGAATGGTTTTTTCATACAAGCCTTGTGCGGATGGGTAGCGTATGAAATTTGAGGCCAAGCATGTCCTTTCGGTGACACTGGAGGAAATGGAAGCCAGCTGGGAGGATGAGCGTTATTTTCCTTTTTTGCTCAAGCACTGCTCTGCTGTCCAGGCCCTCCATGTCCTTGAGGCGCACTGGCAAAACAACTGCCTCCTCCGGCGGGTACGCTGTCTGCCAAAACCCGTCATCCGCACCATCGGCCCCAAGGCCGTCAACCCCCATTGGTTCAGTTTTGTCTCTCACACCACCTATCACTTTGAGACGAAGGTTTTGTATTTTGCCAATGAGCCGGACAACCCACAAGTCCGCTCCGTCTTCAGCAACCAGGGTGAAATTCGGTTTTCCCCCCTTGGAAACCAGACAGAGTGCATGGCCACCGGCGACATTTCTCTTGGCCTTCCAAAGCGGCTGCGCTTTTTGGCCCCCTTGGGTGAGTTCCTCATTCGACGAGAAGGCCTCAACATGCTTTCAGGCGAAATTCCCGTCATGGAGCGCTTTGTCCAAGAGGTGTTGCGTGCGCCCTCTGCGCTTTAAATGCCGCTCACAATCAGCCAGGCACCGTCTTTTGTTTTCCTCACGCGCATTTGTTTGACGTCCGAGTCCTGCATGTTTTTGTCGCCTACGGAAAAACTCAGCCTATAGTTATAGGAAACAAAATAAATGTCCGGTTGGGAGGTGGAGCGCTCCATTTTCCGAAAATTCATCTGCAGCCGCACGTCGCTTATTCGAGAAAAGCGCTCCTCTAGCTTCTGGCGGGCATTGGCATAGTCCATGTCGTCGGACATGTCGCCTGTGCCACCATCATCCGCGAAAGACTCGTCCAGCAAGCGCAAAATGGCGTCCACATTCTGGCTTTCAACAGCGCGGCGGTATTCGTCGAGCATGTCCAGCAAAGCCCGGTTGCTTTCTGTGTCGCTCAACTCTGTGCCTGGAATGTGTTTGGTGTTGCAAGCAAGCGCGAAAAGGAAAGCTGTGCATAAAACGAAGCGTTTGAGCATGCCGCTTGCTTAGCACGTTTTGGGGGCCAAGCCAGAAACTAACGCCTGTCCAGGGAAAACTCGCGGGGAGTTGTAGAAAAGTCAGGCCGCACCTTTATTTCAATGCTCCCCAGCAGGCGAGCGTCCGCCGTCAACACCTCCACCTTCCACTCGCCAGGTTGCCAGTTGGCCTTATAGGTATGCCCTGTCCACCCTGTCTGGCCAGCATGCCGCAGCTTCAGCTGAATATGGTCCGTCTTCACCCACTGCCCTTGCTCATTTTTGTGCTTCCAGGCGACATAAATGTTGTCCTTAAACCGCCGGGGCGCAAAAACACGCATCCACACATTCAGCTTGTCCTGGGGCCTTGCCAAAAACGTCTGGGCCCCTTTCTCCCAAAAACGAAAACCCTCGCGTACATAGAGGAGCTCTGCCCCGTCGGGCTTGCGGACTTCATGGTAGGCCCCAATCCACTTGAGGGACAAGGGCACCGGAGGCACAAGCCCGGAAAAATAGAGCATCAACAAAAGCACCTGGACGCCAAGGCTGGGGGCGACAGCTCTCCAAAAATTCCATTTGGAGTCGTCGGTAAAGTGCACGGAGAGGTACCACAGGCCCAACACGGAAAGGGTGGACAAAAACACCGCCAGCACAAACAACCCGGCGCTTAAAAACCCAAACACCAGGGGGAGCACATAGCCCCAAAACGAGGTGCAGGTGAAGCTCCACAAGGCTATGCGCATGACGGGGCCCAGCTTGCGGAACATGGGCAACTCGTTGAGTGCCAACACCAATACCAGCAGCGGAATGAAAATGAAAAAGCTCAGCGAAGAGGCCGCCGAGGAGCGCAAATAGAAGACGAGGAAGGCGTTGAAGAGGCTGCCAAACAAAAAATGAATCAGCCAGTCCCTCCGGGCGAGGATCCACCCCTTCCAGCCTTTGGGCAAAGCTTTTTCCACCCAATAGTGGTGATCGAACAAAATCAACACCGCCAGCATCGCCACATAAATGCCCTGGTGGATTAAGATGGGCACCGAGTCAATGCTCCTCAACAGAAGCAAGTCACAACAAAACCCCAAAAAGAAAAAACCGAAAGCAAAAGCCCATGGGCGCTGCTTCAACCAGGTGCGCCAATACGCATAAGTACGCCAGGCAGAAGCCGACTCCTTCTGCAGTCGCTCAGCCAACGAAGGCTCCGGTGTTGAGGTGTGGCGAGGGGAGTAAATATTCATCCCCTTCAGGCAATAAATCCATGCATGGCGGCTGTAAACAGTTTTAGTTTGGCATGGACGCCAAAAGCCCCTGGGCATCCATCGGCTGAATGCGGGCTGCTTTTGGTTCCGGAAGCAAAGCGACGCGCAAAACCTCATCCACATATTCAACGGGATAAAACTTCATGCTTTTGCGCACATAATTTGGCAACTCCTCGAGTGCTTTTCGGTTGCTTCTGGGGATGCATACGCGGCGAATGCCAGCGCGGTGCGCGGCCAATATTTTTTCTTTGACGCCCCCCACGGAAAGCACGCGTCCGCGCAGCGTCACCTCCCCTGTCATCGCCACGTCGCTGCGTACCGGTATGCGCGCCAGGGCCGACAGCATGGCCGTCACAAGGGCTACGCCCGCCGAAGGCCCGTCCTTGGGAATGGCCCCCTCTGGGACGTGGACGTGAATGTCCAAGTGCTCCAAAAACTTCTCATCCACTCCGAAGCGCCGCGCCCTCGTTCTTACATAAGTCATCGCCGCCTGCGCGGACTCTTGCATGACCTCTCCCAGGTGGCCTGTTATAATCAGCTTCCCCTTGCCGGGCATTACCGCCGCTTCTGTCAGCAGTACGTCTCCGCCGCTCTCCATCACCCCAAGGCCTGCCACAATGCCTATCTGGTTTAAACTCTCCTTGCGGCTCCTCATAAACTTCTGCGGGCCCAAAAGCTCGCACAAACGCTTTTTGCTAAGCTGCTGTGGCTTGGCACCTTCCTGCAACACAACGCGGGCAAGCTTTCGGAACACTCGGGCAATTTCTCTTTCCAAGGAGCGCACGCCGGCCTCGCGCGTATAGCCGTGGATGAGCGCCTTCAACGCAGCCTCCTCAAAGCGAATGTCCACCTTGGCAAGCCCGTTGGCCTCCTGCTGCCTTGGCAACAGGTGCTTTTTGGAAATGGCCATTTTCTCCTCATCCGTGTAGCCGGCAATGCGAATCAACTCCATTCTGTCAAGCAAGGGGCCAGGAATGGCGTGCGCGTTGTTGGCGGTGCATACGAAGAAGGCGCGTGACAAGTCATAGTCCAGCTCGAGGTAGTGGTCGTTGAAAGCCGCGTTCTGCTCCGGGTCCAAAACCTCCAGCAACGCGGCCGCCGGGTCGCCACGAAAGTCCGAAGACATTTTGTCAATTTCGTCAAGCAGCACCACCGGGTTGCTGGAGTTGGCCTTCTTCATCGCCTGGAGAATTTTTCCCGGCATCGCCCCCACATAGGTGCGTCGGTGCCCTCGAATTTCGGCTTCGTCGCGGACGCCCCCCAGAGAAATGCGCACAAACTTCCTCGAAAGCGCACGCGCAATGGAGCGCCCAAGCGAGGTTTTTCCAACGCCCGGCGGGCCAACCAAACACAAAATGGGGCCCCGCATTTTCCCGGCCAGGGTTTGGACGGCCAGGTGGTCCAAAATGCGCTCCTTGGCTTGCTCAAGCCCGTGGTGGTCTTCGTTGAGAATGTCCTCGGCATGCGCAATGTCCACATTGTCTGTGGTTTCTTGCTGCCAGGGCAATGTCAGCACCCAGTCAATGTAGTTTCTTAAAACGCCGGCCTCCGCACTCATGGGCCCCATCATCGCAAACTTTTTGAGCTCCCTTTGCACCTTCTCCCGGGCCTCGGGGTGCAGGTTTGTTTTGCCAAGCCGCTCCTCCAACTCTTCGACTTCGCTTTTCTCTTCGTCTTTCTCCCCCAACTCCCGGCGGATGGCCTGCATCTGCTCGTTGAGGTAGTGGTCCTTCTGCGTCTTCTCCATCTGCTTCTTCACCCGCGTGCGGATTTTTTTCTCCACTTGCAGAATTTCTATCTCCCCTTGCATGAGCTCCAACACCCGCTCCAGGCGACTTGTCGGACTGAGGATTTCCAGCAAGCCTTGCTTGTCCGCAAGCTTAATGGAAAGCTGGCCAACAACTGTGTCGGCCAAAGCGGAGGCCTCCTGAATGAAGGCCACCTTCTGGGGCACATCCGGGGGAATGCGCTTGTTGAGTTTTACAAAACTTTCAAACGTGGAATGCACGGAGCGCATGAGGGCTTCGGTTTCGACATTGTCCCCCTCTTCTTCCTGCAGTGGCTCATAGTGTACTTGGAAATGCGTCTCCTCCTCGAGGAAGTGCACAATGCGACAGCGCTCTATGCCTTCCACCAATGCCTTCATTGTCCCATCCGGCATGGGCACCAACTGGAGAATGTGCGCCACCGTGCCTATTTGGAAAATCTCATCTTCCATTGGCTCATTCGTCTTCGCCTTCTTCTGCGCAGAAAGCACAATTCTCGCCTTGCCTTCTTCGCCGCGTTGCGAAGCCACCTTCAACGCTGCAACGGACTTCTCTCGCCCCACATAAAGCACCGTCACCGAGCGCGGAAAAACCACAATGTCCCTGAGGGGCAACAACGGAAGGCTCAACAACGTTGGTTCCTGCAACTGTTCCTGCGACATAATTCCTCCATAGGAGCTTTTATGCTACCAACAACCACCTGGCAAAAAATGAGGCCTTTTGCAGGCGCATCTTCTGCGCATGGCAACGTGGCAGCTATAAGAAATTGCACCCTTAACCCTGCAAGCGGCGACTGCTTTCTTGGAGGCTGGGGCTGGTACAGTTTTAGCATACATAATGTAGAACGACATATACTTGAAAGGAACTCATGCTCTCCTTGAACCTGACTTGGCACAGCTCACTTCACCCCTCCCTTTCCATGGCGTGGCGCTTTTTCATTCTTCTCCTTGCCGGGGGTTTCTTCATTGCGGCATGGCCGGCCCTGGCGGAAGGAATGGCAGAAGCAGAAACCACGGAGCACCGGATGCTGCAGCCGGTGGTGGTGACGGCGCCGCCCATGGCTAACCCACTGACGGTGGTGGTGGACGCCAAGGCACCACGCCAGCCGGTGCCGGCGCACGACGGGGCGGACTATTTGAAAACCATTCCCGGGTTTTCTGTCATTCGCAAAGGCGGCAGCAGTGGAGAGCCAGTTTTTCGCGGCATGGCTGGCTCGCGTTTGAATGTTTTGAGCAACGGGGAAACCATTCTCGGCGGCTGCGGCGGGAGGATGGATCCACCGACGGCTTATATTTTCCCCGGCAGCTATGACAGAATTACCCTCCTCAAGGGGCCACAAAGCGTTGCCTGGGGGCCTGCCTCCGCGGGTACCGTTTTGTTTGAGCGCCACCTCAAACCCTACCTGGCACCTGACTACCGCATCTTCAGCAGCCTCCTGTTTGGCAGCTTTGGGCGGAACGACCAAATTCTCGACGCGGAGGTGGGCAACCCGGGTTATTATTTTCGCCTCATTGGCACACGCTCTGCCATGGATGACTATGCGGATGGCGACGGCAGGCGCGTGCACTCAAGCTATATGCGTTGGAGCGCCGGCGCAACATTGGGCTTCACCCCGGATGAAACGACGCGCCTGGAATTGTCCACCACCTTCAGTGACGGAAAAGCGGCCTATGCGGACAGGATGATGGATGGCTCCAAATTCGCCCGCCAAAACCTCAGCATGAGGTTTGAGAAGGAAAAAATTTCCGCCCTCCTCAACAAACTCAGTGCGCATGCTTATTATAACTATGTCGATCATATTATGGACAACTACAGCCTGCGGGAGCAGCCTGGCCCCAAGCAAGTCAGCAACCCCGACAGACGGACTGCCGGCATGCGGCTGGCCGGAGAGCTCAACCTCAGCAGCCTCTCACAGCTTCAGCTGGGGGGTGACTTGCAAAACAATTGGCACCGGTTTCGCTCCGGCAACAACCTGAGCTACCGAAGCAACACGCGTCTGGAGGATGCGGCTTTTTCCAACTATGGCCTCTTTGCTGAATGGACACAGTCCCTCTCCCAAAGCAACTGGCTGGTGGCCGGCCTGCGCACGGACTTCTGGCAGGCGAAGGACAAGCGCCCAGGGGGCTCCACAGCGGGGGAGACTCGGCGCAATGTGTTGCCTGGCGGCTTTGTCCGTTATGAGCATGAGTTTGGCCAGGAGGTGCCCTCCTCGCTTTTTGTCGGCGTAGGACACAGCACACGCGCCCCGGACTTTTGGGAAACCATTGCACAAAACAAGCAAAGCGAAACCAGCAACAGTGCCTTCAAAACCAAACCGGAAAAAAACACTCAGTTGGATGTGGGCACCCTCTCTCAACTGAGCCCCAAGCTGCACTTGTCCGCGTCTGCGTTTTTCAGCTGGCTGAATGACTATATTCTCATTGACAACTCGAGGACATTGAAAGACGCCAACTTGGTGCGCAACGTCCGCGCCACTGTTTATGGCGGAGAAATGGGCCTGGGCTATGCTTTCAGCCCTTTCTGGAAAAGCCACGCCAGCCTGGCTTATGTGTATGGCAACAACTCTACAGACGGACGGCCGCTTGCGCAATTGCCACCTTTGGACAGTCGCTTCACCTTGGACTATGACGATGGCACTTGGTTTTTTGGCACCTTGCTGCGGCTTGTGGCTGCACAAAAGCGTTTTGACAGGGGCAAGGGCAACATTGCAGGCCAGGACATTGGCCCAACGCCGGCTTTTGGTGTGTTTTCAATTCATGGCGGCTGCCGCCTGCGCCAAAACCTGCTCCTGGCTGTCGGCGTCGACAACCTCTTTAACAAAACCTATGCGGAAGCCATTAGCCGTGCCGGCGGCATGGTGATGGGGTTTGAGCAGACAACCCGCGTCAACGAGCCAGGCCGCTATTTCTGGCTGAAGTTGGACCTCAAAATTTAGACCGGTTCCACTTTAAAGTGATTCGATTTTACAGACCGGTTTCAATTTGACATGAGGTCGAGGCGGACGAGGCTTTTGCGATGGGAGTGCACTTCAGTGCATGACCTGAGCAAAAACGAGTTCAACGAAGAGATCATGTCAAAGTGGAACCGGTCTAGGCGCAATACTGTTCAGATAACAAACAATACCGCTATTCATCCAAGAGTTATTATGAGAGAATTCGTTTTTGTCTCTCTCAAGGATGGAAGCGATGGCACGGAAGCGTAAGGCATTGTTGGCCAAAATTGACGTAGCGCACCTGATAAGCGCCGGGGTGTTGGCAGCGGTATGCCCGCGTCCGCTGATAGAAGAGGTACTGGAAGAAACGGGAAGGGCCAGTCAGCGGGAGCGGCTTTTGCCGGCGCCGGCGGTGGTGTACTACGTTATGGCGTTAGCGTTATGGCGTGAAGCGCCGCTGGAGGAAGTGCTGCGCGTCATATGCGAGGGTTTGCAGTGGCTGGGAGGCGGGCAGAAAGTAGAGGCGAGCAAGTCAGCCATTTCGCAAGCGCGCAGTCGTCTGGGCCCGGAGGTAATGAAGCGTTTGGCGCAGCGTATTTTGCGGCCATTGGCTTTGCCGGATGCGCCGTGGGCGTGGTGGCGAGGGCGGCGCCTCATGGCGCTGGACGGCAGCTGCATGGACGTAGCGGATGAGCGAGCGAATGCCGAATTTTTCGGTTACCCTGGCACTTCGCGCGGGCGCAGTGCTTTTCCGCAGGCGCGCGTTTTGGGGCTGTTGGAGTGCGGCACACGCGCCATTGTCGCGGCCGAAATGGCGCCCTACGCATGCGACGAGCGGACGATGGCGGCCGCGGTTTTGGGCACGTGGTTGCGCGGCGACATGCTGCTTTTGGCGGACCGTGGTTTTTACAGCTTCAAGCTGTGGAAGCTGGCGGAAAGCAGCGGTGCAGCGTTGTTGTGGCGCGTCAGTGCCACCGTCAAGTTGCCGGTGGAGAAAGTTTTGGAAGACGGCAGCTACTTGAGTACGGTTTATGACAGCGAGGACAAAGCGCGGCGTGACGGCACCGTGGTACGCGTCATTGAGTACGCGCTCAAAAATTCAGCCACCGCCACTCAAAGCAGCTACCGGTTGGTGACGACGCTATTGGAAGCAAAGGAGGCACCGGCGTTGGAGTTGGCGGCGCTCTACCATGAGCGCTGGGAGGTAGAGGGCGCTTTTGACGAGTTAAAAACGCATTTGCGCGGGGCCAGTACGGTGTTGCGCAGCAAGACACCGGAGTTGGTGCAGCAGGAGTTATGGGGTTTGTTGCTGACGCATTTTGCCGTACGCCAGTTAATGGTGCAGGCGGCCTGGGGCCAGCAACTCGACGTGGACCGTTTAAGTTTTGTGCATGCGCTGCGCGTCATAAAGCGAAAATTGCCGCAAGCCGCGGCCCTTCCCCCCTAAGCGCTTGAAGTGCTGGCGCGACGCGCTGCTGGCCGACATAGCCCGTGGCCGCTGCACAAGCAGCCGCGGCCTCCACAACCCCCGCGGCGTCAAACGCAAAATGTCCAACTTCCCCGTCCGTCGCCGCGGCGCCGCACTTAACCTCCGGCATCTACCCCTTCCTTTTCTTTTTATCTGAACAGTATTGGGTCTAGGCGACTTTTTCGTCCAGGGCTTCAGGCGTCGCATACACCACCACGGGCTCTTTGTGCTTGGTAATGGTTTCCTCTGAAACCAACACTTCCTTCGCCGTTTTGCGCGAGGGCAAATGAAACATGGTTTCAAGCATCGCCTTCTCAAGAATGGCCCGAAGCCCCCGTGCACCTGTTTTCCGTGCAATGGCCTCCTTCGCAACCGCCTGCAAGGCCCCTTCTGTAAAATTCAGTGCCACCCCATCCATCTCCAACAAACGTTTATATTGTTTGGTGAGGGCGTTTTTGGGTTGAACCAAAATAGAAACCAAGGCCTGCTCATCCAGCTCTTCCAAGCTGGTGACGACGGGCAAGCGGCCTATAAACTCGGGAATCATCCCAAACTTCAAAAAGTCCTCCGGCTCCACCGCGCGCAAAAGCTCCGAGTCGGAGCGCTTGCCTTTGGACTTTGGCTCTGAGCCAAACCCCATGGAGCGCTTGCCCAGCCTGCGCTCAATCATCTGCTCCAAACCGCCGAATGCACCGCCGCAAATGAATAAAATGTTGGTGGTGTCCACCTGCATAAACTCTTGTTGCGGGTGCTTGCGCCCTCCCTTGGGGGGGACGTTTGCTATGGTGCCCTCAATAAGCTTGAGCAAAGCCTGCTGTACGCCTTCGCCGGAAACGTCGCGCGTAATAGAAGCGTTTTCACTTTTGCGGGCAATTTTATCAATCTCATCAATATAAATAATGCCGCGCTGGGCACGCTCTATGTTGTGGTCCGCTGCTTGAAGCAAGCTTACAAAAATGTTTTCCACGTCCTCGCCGACATAGCCCGCCTCCGTCAGGCACGTCGCATCCACCATGGCAAAGGGGACTTTGAGGATCCGCGCCAATGTCTGCGCCAGCAAAGTCTTCCCGCTGCCTGTGGGGCCCAAAAGCAAAATGTTGGACTTCTGAATTTCAACCTCGTCCTCGGACTTGCCAAACTCAATGCGCTTGTAGTGGTTGTGGACGGCCACCGCCAACACCTTCTTCGCCCTCTCCTGGCCCACCACATAGTCATCCAAAATGGCCTTTATTTCGCTGGGCTTTGGAATGTGCAGCTTGGCTTCTTTGCTTTCTTCCCGCTCTACTTCTTCGGAAATAATGTCGTTGCATAGCCCTATGCACTCGTCACAAATATATACCGTTGGGCCCGCCACCAGCTTCTTCACTTCCTTCTGGGACTTGCCGCAAAAAGAGCAGCAAAACGAGGGATTGCCCTCACCTGTGTTAGCCATAGCAAAGTTACTTAAAGCCTGAGTTAGGGTTTGTCCAAATTTGGCGTCGAGGCCACCTGCAGGGTGGATGGTCGATGTTCCACAACGGTATCAATAATGCCATAGGTTTTGGCCTCTTGGGCCCCCATAAAAAAGTCTCGGTCACTGTCCTTCTCAATCTGCTCTTTGGGCTTTTGGGTATGGCGGTGCAAAATTTCATTGAGGGCCACCTTAAGCCTTTGAATTTCAGCGGCCTGAATTTGAATGTCAATGGCCTGTCCTCGGGCCCCACCCATGGGTTGGTGGATCATAACGCGCGAATGGGGCAGCGCAAAGCGTTTGCCTTGCGCGCCGGCGGCCAAAAGCACGGCGGCCATGGAGGCGGCTTGCCCAATGCAAATGGTGGAGACGGGGGCGTGTACATATTGCATGGTGTCATAAATGGCCAGGCCCGCCGTCACGGAGCCCCCGGGGGAGTTGATGTAGAGGTTGATGTCTTTTTCGGGGTCCTGCGACTCTAAAAACAAAAGCTGCGCCACAATAACGTTGGAAACATCATCATTAATTTCTGTACCCAGCATGATGATGCGGTCCACCAGGAGGCGGCTATAAATGTCATAGGAGCGCTCTCCGCGGTGGGTTTGCTCAATGACATGGGGCATGGGAATATAGGGCATGTCTCTCACCTAGGGGGCCACGGGGGCTTTGGCATGCAATTTCAAAAACTCGAGGGCTTTTTCTTCTAAAATGCTTTGAGAAAGTGCTTTTTTCTGCGCAGCATCCGCAAACTGCTTTTTGACTTTTGAAAGCTCCACGCCGCTGTCTTCTGCAAGCTCTGCATATTTGGCTTCCAAGTCCGCCTCGCTGGCCTCCAGGTTTTCAGCTTCTGCAATGGCCGCAAGCAGCAACTGGCCTTTCACTTCCACCACGGCCTTGGGGCGCATCTCCTCGCGGATGGTGGACCAATCCAACTGCAGGTTCCGTGGATCCACCCCCGTCTGCGCGAGGGAGCGCAGTGCCCCCTCCATCATCCAGTCTATGCCGCGCTCCACCATGGAGTTGGGCACCTCCAATGGGTTTTTCTCAATCAACTGCGCAATGGCCTGCGTGCGAAACTCCGCCGCCAGGCGCCGGCGCTCTGCTTTCTCCATGCCCTGGCGCATGTGCATACGGAGCTCTTCCACCGTTTTCGCCTTCCAATTGAGCGAAGCGGCAAAAGCATCATCCACGGGGGGCAAATGCTTCTCGTGAATGGCCCTGACGGTGACTTTAAATTGCGCCGTCTTTCCTTTGAGGCCTTCTTCGGGGGCGTCCTCCCCAAAAACGTGGGGGAATTCACACACCTCATTCAGCTTGGCCGCCTCCAGTTGAGGCATATGGCCAGAAGACAACTCCCCGGGGGTTATTTCTACGGAAATGCCCTTTGCTTCTCCTCCTGCAAATGGCTTTCCCTCCACGGTGGCGACAAAGTCTATCAGCACTCTGTCTCCCAGGCGTACCTCGTCGCGCTCCTTGGTTTCCTCATAGCTTGCGCGGGCCTCCCTCATGTTTTGCAGTTGCTTCTCTATGTCCTCCTCGGAGACAGAGGGCTTGGCAACAGAAAGCAGCAGGGCTTTGTAGTCCTCCAGCTTGGGTTTGGGGCGCACGTCCACGCGGGCGACGAAGGCATAGGGGCCTTGAGGGTTGAAGGTGCCGTGCACCCAGTGGGGGTTGCCGACGACGTCTACTTTGTGCGTGCGAAGGGCTTCTAAATAGCCCAGCCATTCCAAGTCCCGCACAGCGTCGGCTTCCACCTGGGTGCGAAAACGCTGCTCCAAAATGCGCCGGGGCACCTTCCCTGCCCTGAAGCCGGGAATGCTTATTTTTTGTGCCAAGGCGCTGTAGGCCTTGTCCAGCACTTCCTTCACCTTCTCGGCTTCAATTTCGACGGAAAACCGACACTCAATGGGGGATATTTCTTGAAGCTCCGCTTTCATGTGTCCTCATTTCAAACACGCGGGGGCCAACGAAAAGAAGCGCCTCTCTTTTCCGCTGCCTGCCTTCGCCCTCTCCTGCCTCTAGCGCGTTTTTGGCCCCTGCCTCTTGTTTAGGCTGCCTGCTAGCACAAGCCTTCGGGGGCGGCAAGCGTGGCCTCGGTGGCGGATGGACTTTGCAAGCTGCCCAGAGAGGGGCTTCGTATTATTTATTCACAGAAACGCTTGGGTTGGCTGCTGCGTCTGCTAAGCCTGGGGGCGGCATTGGGCGCGTGAGAACGCGCCGCCTGCGCAGACTTCCGCAGGCGACGCATTCAGGGTTGTTGCAGCTTACTTGAAGATAAACCACTGCGCATAGACCGTCATGTCGGCATTGACGGGGGTTTCATCAGTGAAGGGAATTCCGCCCCCATTCTTCTCCGTCCTCCATCCTTCAAAATCATACTCAGACGTAGGATCCGCGGGAAAACGACTGCCCAAAGCCTCACCCTTCGGAACCGTCACAGGCGCGGGAGTGGGCTCTCCTTCCGTGCTGTCAAAGGTGACTGTGAAGTGCGTTTGCTCCCACTGCGCATGGACCGTTCTATCGAAAGTGACGAGGGTTTGCTCATTGAATTTCTCTCCGCTTCCATCCTTCTGCGCATTCCACTCAACAAACTTAAAGCGCTCCCGCTCAGGTGGCTTAGGCAACGGGTTTATCGTTTCTTTAGGCCACACAATGGTTATGGTGGAAGGGTCCGCCTCCGTGTCTCCCTCGTTTTTGTCAAAGGTGACTGTAAAGGTAGACTGCACCCACTGAGCAACCACCGTGAGGGCAGCATTGACAGGAGTATCCAAAGTGAAGGGGCTTCCATTCGCCACCCACCCCGTCAAGCGATGGCGATCTCGAGTGGCCGTAGGAAACCTGTCGATGGTTTTACCTCGCTCGACGACGCTGCTTGTGAATTCGAGGGTTCCGTTGTTGCCGTGAAAAGTAACAACAAAGTGGGTCTGCTCCCACTTCGCATAGACGGTCATATTGGCAGGGACAGGGGTCGTCGCGGTGAATTCGCTTCCGTTCGGCATATCCCAGCGCACAAATTCAAAGTGCGTCCGCTCAGGCGGTGCAGGAAAATGAGCGCCCAACGAAGTATTGCACAGGACAACGACAGGCGAAGGCGTAGGGGCACCGCCGTTGCTGTGAAAGGTGACTGTGCAGTGGGTTTGATGCCACTGAGCTGTAACCGTCATATTGGCAGGGACAGGGGTCGTCGCGGTGAATTCGTTTCCATTCGGCATATTCCAGCGCACAAATGCAAAGTGCGTTCGCTCAGGCGGCGGTGCCGGAAAATAAGCGCCCAACGAAGTATTGCACAAGACAGTGACAGGCGAAGGCGTGGGGGCACCGCCGTTGCTGTTAAAGGTGACTGTGCAGTGGGTTTGATTCCATTGAGCCGTAACCGTCATATCGGCAGGGACAGGGGTCGTCGCGGTGAATTCGTTTCCATTCGGCATATTCCATCGCACAAATGCAAAGTGCGTTCGCTCAGGTGGCGATGCCGGAAAATAAGCGCCCAACGAAGTATTGCACAAGACAGTGACAGGCGAAGGCGTGGGGGCACCGCCGTTGCTGTGAAAGGTGACTGTGCAGTGGGTTTTCGTCCACTGCGCATAGAGGGTCTTGTCACTCAGGATGGGGGTTTTTGCGTCGAAGCAGACCCCGCCTGTGCGCGTCTCAGACCAACAAAGAAACTTATGGTGTTCTCGCCCAGGCTCATTGGGCCACGGGTCTAGGAATTTCCCCCGCTCGACCTCAACGGCTGGAGGCGTGGGAGCTCCGCCGTTGCTATTAAAGGTGACCGTAAAGTGCGTCCTATCCCACTGCGCATAAACAGTCACATCCGCATTGACACGGGTCTTTTCGTCAAAGGCCGTCCCACTCCCATCCTTCGCCGTATTCCAGCCATCAAAGCGACGACTTTCCCACGTAGGCGGCTGAGGCAATTCGTCAACGGTGGTGGCAGGCCGCTCAACAGTTTTGGTTGAGGGGTTTGCGTCCGTCTGTCCGCCGTTTTTGTTAAAACTAACCTTAAAGGACGCCGTCGGAGGCGGAGGAGGAAGAACAGGCTTCTCTTCATCTTCATCTTCACCGTCGCCACCATCGTTACCGCCACCGCCACCTCCACCGCCTGGGAATCTCCCGCTGCCACCACCACCGCCGCCGCCACCGCCGTTTCTGTCCTTGTCTTTGTCCTCGCCGTCCGGGAGCGTGTCTGTGCCGTCTGGGTTGAGCAGCAGCTCATCCTCTGGATTGAGCTCGCTGAGCGAAATGGAACAATTGCAAGCACTCAGGGCCACGCCGAGCACCAAAGCTGAAAAAAGGCCAATACGAGAAAACGGCTTCATACAACCCCCTCTTGAGGTGGGAAATTAACAACAACCTTCTGCTTCTCTGGTTTCCATCCCCGACACTTCCGTCATTTCAATACCACCCACCACACACAACAACTGCCAGGCGTGGAACCTTCTCCTACATCCCCGCTCCCGGGCTTGCAGGCGTACATGCCTTTTGCGAGACATTCAGTAAAACGCATTTTATGTCTATTATCTGCCTCTTCTTTCAAAAGTTGCTTAGGCCATGAAAAAACCCGGGGCTTGCAAGTCTCGGGTGAGAAAGGGCTTGCGAAAGGGTTGACAGTCCCTGGGGACTTCAATAGAGCATCCAAGGCGAAGCAGAGGGAGTGTAGCTCAACTGGCAGAGCAATGGACTCTTAATCCATAGGTTGTGGGTTCGATTCCCACCGCTCTCATATTCGGGTTTTCTAGACCGGAGGTGGCCCCAGGGCCAGGGGGTGGCGTTTTGTTATATCCAAGAAGGGCAAGTGGCGGAACTGGTAGACGCGCCAGGCTTAGAATCTGGTACCGGAAACGGTGTGAGGGTTCGAGTCCCTCCTCGCCCATGGTTGCTTGGCTCTTAAAGGCTCCCAAGGTTTCATAAGCTGTCAGAGAATCCACAAAATCGCTTGAATATGTAAGACTTATTTTTCAGTTCGAGGTGACTTCAACACACTTAGGACCGATGCGCACCTCGGAGCTTCTTGTGTGGCTTTTGGTGTAGCTGCCATTTGAGAGTTCGGCTGTCAAATGCAGCACATAAAAACCCGCTTGCAAATTTGGCAACTCAGAAAGCAATACTTTGAAACACTGGGAATGGGCTTTGACAGGCAAACGCTCGGGGCAAGTTGTGCGGGTAGCGCGGTGCTGCTTGTCTTTGCCGACAGACAGCTTGCTATGAGCCCAATCCACATCCTCGCTGCCTTCCAGCTGCACATAGAGTGTGTCGTCTTGCCAGCATGGGTATTCTTCCTGGAGATGCATTTGCACCAAAAGGAGCATTTTTTCATAGCTCCATACAAAATGCTTCACAGTGCTTCCGTGCTTGCCACGTGCTTCCACCTCCAGGCGATAGGTCCCTTCTAAGTTGGTCCTGGGTATGCATGTCCAGAGCTGATGCCGTTTCTCCTGGTGCCCCATGTCGGAGACAACGCATTGCAAAGAATGACTCCGTTCATCAGGCCCAACAAGCCGAACTTCCGCTCCCAGCCCCGCACCATAGACGTCTATTTGAATTTCAGACGGATGTTTCATGGGCCCGACATATCCTTCAATCACCTGAAAGCGCACCTCCGGCATTTCCAAAGTTGCATTTTCAATGCTGTGCTTAACCTTCAAACAACCCCCGCCTGTCGCCGCAAGCAATGCTGCCACCCAACCTAAAGTTTTCTGCATACTCATAGACAACCTCTCTTGTTGCATGGCTGCATTTTTCGCATGGCTGCTGCCTCCGCTGCTTTCACTTCCATCTCCTTATGTCTCTGGCAGCCAGGAAGGCGCGGACAGGAGTCTCCCCGGGCAGTGCCAGTATGGCATTTGTACCTCACGGGTTTCTTATGCCGCCTGAGCAGAAGGGGGGTTCTTTGTTGCAAGAGTCATGGGTTCCGTCAGGGAGGTTCAACATCCTCGCGTCGCACATCATCAGTTTATGGTCAGCATGGCACTCTTCACAGCAACCAGCATTACATTTGTCGTTAACAAGGATAGAAGGAGGATGGACAGGGAAGTATTTGCCGTCGCAGTTGAACGCTTGAATGCATCGAAATCTGCTGCAAAAAACCAGTTCGGTTTGATTGTTGATATTGTTAAAACCGCAAGGATAGCTTGGGGCAGGCTCCCTGGAGACGATGATCTTCCTTTTGCACATCGCCTCTCTCTGGGGGTCACCTGCCGCACATTTTTGGCAATTGATTTGGTCAGATTGCGTGAATAGCCCTCCTGCGACTTGTGAGCAATTTGCGCAATAACGCCCGCAAGAATGAACCATGTCTATCCCCGCATTGTGATCTTTGTCACCACTAAATCCAAGAAGATGGAGATATTCATGAAGCATGACAGACATAAAGTCATTGGGCTTGCTTTTTAATGTTTCAAAAGTCTCTGGATTGATGGAGAGGGTGCACTGAGGCTCTCCGGGAATGCAGTTTGACTGCCGGAGGTGTTTTTCATCCCATGGTCTTTCAACGCTTGCTTGCTCACGCTTATCATGCGCAACACAATCAATGTTTGCATGTGGAGTCCGGTTCACTTCTCGGAGCCTCCCTGCTATCTCTCCATTGGCTTCGCTCAGGCATTGCAAAACTTTTGAATCTTTCGAGAAGATGGTGTCAAAGGCCTCTCTGATCTTAGCAGCTTGCTCTGGGTTGCAAGCTCCTGTTCCACCCGTCTGTAGCCGCAATTTATTTCCGATGTCTTGAAATTCTGGTCTGCTGCCGCCTGTGTTGCTTGTGGCATATTGAGGTTCGACAAAACCCTGAAGGAAGTTTTCTTGAGTTTTTGAAAAAAAAGGCATTCCTTGACGAAGGGGCTTTGTTTCTCTTTGCGTTTCTTCCCAGGTTCCGTTGGAATTCAGCTTCTCAAAAACACGGACGTGGATGTACTCACCGTTTTCAAAGTCAAATGTGACAACGATCCGTTCGTCGAAAACCCCGTCGCCGTTGCTGGCAATGAAATAGATTGTGCTGTCGGCGTTTTCTTCAACTCTCTTGTTAAGCTTCCCATTGCCATTTGCGTCATAGAGGATGATTTTGGTTCCATCCGGGTGCAACTTAGAAACCCAAGAAAAACTGCCGGCAGGAGATTTTATTTCAACATGGATAATGCCTTTTTCATCCGTCCATTGGAGATATTCTTCGAAGCCGTCGCCGTCAAAGTCCACCGGCTCTCCGGCTCTTGCCCTTTCGACATTTCTCTCCCACTCTTGCATGACTTTTGAAATGCCGCCAAATTCATCTGCGGGATTCTCACTTCTCTCCCACCCTTGCATGTCATTAAAATCATCTGCGGGATTCTTGCCGCAACCCCCGCAGCCCCCCAGTGACATGGATAACAGCGCACCTAACAACGCCACACCATCTCTTCTCATCGTTTTTCTCCCTCTCTCGCCACCAAGCTCATCTTCCACATCGCTCATCCAACATGCTCAACAACAAAACGCCGCGCCTTCAGTTTTCTTTCACCAAAACGAGTCCACATGCCTTACGGAAATGTATTCTATTCGTTCCTGAATTTTTTTCCAGCTTCCATCAGGCCTTCTTTTCTCAAAAACACGGCAGCTATGAGGCCTATGATAGGTAGTGCGCTTGTCAAAAACTCCGTCACCGTCGCTGTCACGCTCAACCGCATAGACTTTGGCCTCAGGTCTTTTTTCAATTCTTCTGTCAGGCCTCCCGTCGCCATCTGCGTCATAGAGAATGGTTTTGGTTCCGTCGGGAGTTGTCCTGGAGAGATAGAAAAAAGGGTTGTTCGGCGGACCTCGAACTTCCACATGGTGAACAAGCTCTTTGTCTGTCCACTGGCGATATTCGCTGCGGGCAGCCTTGTCAAACTGTCTTTCACGCCGTGCCAATTCAGGCCAATCCTCCCATTCCAAACGCTCTAGCGCAAACACTGGGATTTTGTTCTCCATGTCCTCTGCACGGAAAAAAATCCTGTCCTCTAGGTCCTCCTCGAAATCCACACCTTCTTCTTCGTCAAAAATTCGGACACCAACGACACGGTGTCCATATTTCTCCTGGGCCTGTGCAAATTCTGTTTCGCCAAAATTCAAACAGGAAACGCCCTGAACCTTTTTGGCATCCTCTTCTTCGCCAAAACCCTTTTTGCCAACCACTGCCTTATGTGTCCTCAGGCCTTCGGCAGGTTTTTTTCCCAAGCTCGCGCAGCCCCCAAGCGACATGGCCAGCAAGGCGCTCAACACCAACACATGGCTTCTGCTTTTGTGCATTGCATTCCTTCTCTCGCGGGCGACAGTGTCACCTTTTACATTGAGCCGCTTATACACTACATTTAGGGAAAGCGCTCGAAGCTCCACTTTGCTACAATGCAGCACCATGTGAAGCAGCGGCTTTCCAAGCTCCTCGAAAAACAAACGAAACCATGTATGCTCATGCCTTCTTCAATTGCAGGCGGGGGCTTGTTGTTGGGCGCTTCCACGAGAAAGGCCATGAATAGACTCAAGCATTATGTTTGATAACATCGTAATCATGAGTTTTATCTGGATACTGTCATCGAAGTTTTGGACATCCTTTCGGACTTCCTCTCCGTCAATGTATATGAGCGCTGAATCAGACATAAAGCTTACTTTTGGACGAATAGTTGTGCTTGAACGAACATGCATTGAAGACGTTACTTGGCTATGAAACCAACAGTAATGTCCGATGGCGTCTTTGAGTGAGCGGTTGACGACTTTTGTGAATCCAAGTGCATCTGCCATGATAAGCGACAGTCTTCGATCAGTTTTATCATTCATGCTGTGGCACCATTTCTTGCCGCCGAATTCCTGTCGCAGGAAAACTCGCTATGCTCTCCCCCACATTTTTCCAGCCTAAACACGCTTCTTGCTCAGTCAAGCTTGCGTTGCAAAACCAACTCAGAGATGCACCTACAAAACCTATGGTGCAGGAAGCGCCAAGAGTAGGGTCTGTCTTGAGAGAGCGAAGGCGAGTTTGCTAAATTGCATACTTGTGATAGAAGGTAGCCTAACGAGGTTGGGCAAAAAAATATGACTGGCTGCATAGAGTTCCATTTTTTGGGGGGTACAAAAGCTTTGGGCCCTGGCAAAAGAGAACAACCATGAAAACTGCCCTCATAACAGGAGCCTCCTCCGGAATTGGCAGAGTTTTCGCCCAGCGCTTGGCCGCCGAAGGCTACAGCTTGGTCCTTGTGGCCAGAGACCTTGCCCGCCTGGAAGCCCTCTCTGCGGAGCTTCAACAGCAGCATGGGACGGAAACGGAGCTCATCCAAGCGGATTTGTGTGAGAGGGCGCAGGTGGAGCGGGTCGCCAACCGCCTTCGGGACAACACACGCCCGGTGGAGATGCTGGTCAACAACGCTGGGGCCGGAACAGCCAAACCCTTCATCCGAAATTCTCTTCTGGAAGAGGAGCGCATGCTGGAATTGCTTATCCGCTCCGTCCTCGTTTTAACGCACGCCGCTGTACCGGGGATGATGGAGCGCGGTCGCGGAAACATCATTATTGTCTCCTCCGTCGCTGGATTTTTTCCCGGGGAAACCTACTGTGCCGCCAAGTCGTGGGCAACCCTCTTCGCCGCCTCCCTGGCGGGGCAGCTTTCCGGCACCGGAGTCAAAGCTTCTGCGCTGTGCCCCGGCTTCGTCCGGACCGAATTCCAACAACGCGCGGGGTATGACACGTCGTCCCTGCCCCGTTGGGCCTGGCTCGACGCAGAGCGGGTTGTCAAACATTGTCTGGCCAAGGCCCGCAAAGGCCAAGTGGTCATCATCCCCAGCCTCCGCTACCAACTCCTCAGCTTCCTCCTGCGGCGCCTCCCCTTGCGCTTGTTCGGTCGGATTTTAACGCAGAAGACGTAGCCTGCTTCTGCCTGCCTCTGCATACACCTCCACTCACTCCAGCTTGTTGAGCCCCATAGAGCGAGCCATGCCATCAACGTCATATGAAAACCGTGCCGTGGTGGCTGAGCCAAACCTCAAGGTGGCTGACCCGTCATCCCCTTGGAATGAGTTATCTCCAACCCTCAGGGCTCGACGGCTTTTGTCCGTGTCATGGCAACCATTTGGGAAGGAAGCAGCTGAGCACCCATGTGGCATGCCTGGGAATACTCAGGGGTTATATCCGTGCAGTCATTGGAGTTATGGGGCCGACCATAGACTTGAGCCAGGCCAACCATTGGCTCCCCAACGCGGCGGACACGAGGGTTCTCAGAGGAGTGATAGTCAACCAAAAATTTAAGTTCCTGGCATGTCGACTGAAAAGCAAGCACCACCTCGTTGGTGCAGGCATTGTCTGAATAATATAAATAATAAGGGTTCACGTGAACGACATTCTCCGGGCCCTCCGGTATACACCGAGTTGTTCCCTCGCTGGTGGACTTTAGGCTGCACTCCACCTCCAGCTCGGAGTCCCACCACCCATCGAAAACAGAGGAGGAGGAGCCATCGCTTCCGGAAGTCACCACTCGAAGTACCTTGAGCCTGGAGCCGCTTTTCGGTGCATGGGCGTCAGCGCCCTGGCCTTGTGGGCCCTGCGGACCTTGCAGACCTTGCGGGCCTTGTGGACCCTGCGGGCCTTGCAGACCTTGCGGACCCTGTGGACCTTCTGGGCCTTGTGGCCCTCCTGATGGGCCTTGTGGACCTTGCGGACCCTGCGGGCCTTGCGGACCTTCTGGGCCTTGCGGACCCTGCGGGCCTTGTGGACCTTCTGGGCCTTGCTCGCCCTTTGAGCCGCTTCCATTCTTATCTGTTCCACTTGTTCCAGTTCCACTCGCAGTACCGCTCGAGCTGTCCTTGCAAGCACTCATGACAAAGGCGGAAAAGACAATAACAGCGAAAACTTTCATAAAACGCATACGGGCTCTCATGTGGGTGAGCATGCCCAAATACCTCCATGAAATCCCCCCTGCAGTCAACCTTCTCCTTTGTTTTTGTCGAAAGGGACTTGGATAAACCCGCGGCCAGAGGGAGCCGAACCGGGAAACACCTCGCGCCCAGAGGGATTCGAACCCCCGACCCTTGGCTTCGAAGGCCAATGCTCTATCCAGCTGAGCTATAGGCGCATACGGGAAACAACATGGGCGGCCTACCGGGCTTGAACCGGCAACCCCTGGAGCCACAATCCAGTGCTCTGCCATTGAGCTAAGGCCGCCATGGCTAGCTGCGCTCCTAACTGAAAAACACCGCCCAGGTCAACTGAACAAACGCTTGCACCCATAAATGAATGCCTTACGCCTGGCAGGACTCGAACCTGCGACCCTCGGCTTAGAAGGCCGATGCTCTATCCAGCTGAGCTACAGGCGCATACGGTAGTGTTCCATTTTGCCGTCATACGGCGTCAGGCTTCGTTTTTGTTCGGGTCATGCACTGGAGTGCACTCCCCTCACAAAAGCCTCGCCTTCCTTGTCTGACGACAAACTGAAACACTACCGGACATTATACTTCTCATAACTCCACTGTCGGGGCGAGAGGATTTGAACCTCCGACTTCCTGCGCCCAAGGCAGGCGCGCTACCAGGCTGCGCTACACCCCGAGGGGGCCTACCCTCGCCGAAGACTTGCCTTCTTGCAAGGCCAAAATCTCAAATGTCTAACTCGCCCACTTCTCCTACGGAATCCATAATCATCCGGAAACGGGAAGACACTTCTTTCCCCAACAACTCATTGAGCACCCGCTGCGTCTCCTCCTCGTCCTCCGCTGATACCTTCAACGCTACCCGCTTCCTCGCATCCAACGTCGTCGCCTTCAAGTCTGCCGCCGGCATCTCCCCAAGGCCCTTAAACCGCATAATGTTTGGCTTCGCGTTCCCCTTCACTTTCTCCTTGAGGATGCGCTCTTTGTCTTGCTCGTCCTGCGCCCAATAGGTTTCCTTGCCAATGTCCACGCGAAACAGCGGAGGCTGCGCAATGTATACACAGCCGGCTTGAATGAGGGGGCGCAGGTGCCGCCAGAAGAAGGCCAACAGCAAGGTGGCGATGTGGTGGCCGTCGCTGTCGGCATCCATCAGCAAGAAAATTTTCCCATAGCGCAAACGGCCTATGTCGCAGTCCTTCCCAAGGCCGCAGCCCAGCGCATTCGCAATGTCCTGCAGCTCGCGGTTTTGGGAAACCTTGTCAACAGAAGCTTGCTCCGCATTCAGCACCTTGCCGCGCAAAGGCAAAACGGCCTGTGTGCGCCGGTCCCTGCCCTGCTTGGCGGAGCCGCCGGCGGAGTCGCCTTCCACA
>Ga0209737_10000035_pt1 | contig 109992 bp, 52 predicted proteins | sample TergutCu122P3_FD_187284 | JGI IMG/M metagenome (GOLD analysis project Ga0209737, IMG submission 187284) | Cubitermes ugandensis P3 segment gut microbial communities from Kakamega Forest, Kenya - Cu122 P3 (SPAdes) (version 2) | ecosystem: Host-associated > Arthropoda: Insects > Digestive system...
AAAACGGACAACGAGAGGCTTCCGTTGAACTTTTAGACAAACTCGCGAAGTTTTATGGGATTACAATAGACCAAATCGTGCACATGGATACCGACATCCCCAAAGAGATTTCAGTAGAAGATAAAACAGCTTCCGAACAGGTAAGATTGATTGCAGAATTAGACGAAAAAGATAAATCAGTGATTTTCAGCATGATTGAGACAATGCTCACAAAAAAGAAATTTAAAGACTTCTTTAACAAGAATATCGCCGTGCTATAACGAAAAACAGCCCACGAAAATGCAGGCTGGTGAGGAAGATTTAAGCCACTTCTTTTGATTTTGCAGCGGTAGCCGCCTCAATATTATCTATTTGTGTTATCCTTTTCCTTAAAATCTTTTCTACATACAAACCATAAATAAAGTTAAACCCATAGTACGGTAACATAACTAACATAGCTTCAATAGCTTCATACGCATTAAAAATACCTATTAGAAAAAAAACAGTAGTAGGTAAAAATAAAACAATGAGTCGAAAAACTTTTGAAAAGAGTATTTTGATATTATTAAGCAAAAAATAAGGAAGATACAATAATAATGCAAGTAGAGTTAACAAAAAATATCCATAAACAAGCAAGTAAGATTCTGTTAGTGTTTTATTAACTAAAACAAAATAAAAATGAGTAAGAAAGAGTATTATCATATTGACACCCCCACCTAATAAATATAAATGTCTAATTTTCATTACTCTTAATGTTTATAGTTTTCTTCTCAACAGAATAATCTATACCCAAATTATCTAAGGATTTTTTTAATTTGTTTCGGTCTCTCCTGTTAAGATCAAAGCTGACGTTTTCTCCCGGTGTATTAGCTCCTATATAACTTTGAAGAATATTGGTTCTCATATTCTCACTTTTGTGTTTAGCGACTTCCTCAAAAAGAGACATGTTTACATTCTCCATAGAATTACTTCGAGTCATCACAAGAGCAAGGTCTTTAACATATTTTAAATATTGCTCTGGGTGTTTGCCTATATTATCGGGAGTACGTCCTGCAAAAAGATGTCCTCTGCCTGATGGAAACGTTTTTGTATAACCCGATCTTTTAGTAGCATGAGCATAAGAATCTCCTAATAAATGTGTAGCATCAGGATTGTTATTCAATATCTCCACAAATGCCATAAAGTTTACATAACCAGCATCTCCTCCACCTAATCCGTGCATTGTTCTTTGTGTTTCTCTACTTCCATTGCCATAAGGTAAATGTGTCCCTGTAGGCATAAATACAGTATTTTGTATTGATTCTGTATTAGAAACAACGTTATCATAAGCCTCCGCATGAACAGCCCATTTAACAGCTTCTTCATTTGTTAATCCAATCATAAGTCCCATTGCATACGCTGTCCAGTAGTGTCCGTCCGACCCATATTTACCACCTATGTCTCTTTTTCTAATGACATCATTTTCGACAAACGCATACGGGCTAACCCATGGGAACTGCCCTGCCAGTGGGTCTGGTTTCCACCATTTCCCTAACCTGCTATCATACATTCTTGCCTCAAAATTCAGCGCACTTCCGCTTCCATATATTTCATCATCTTTTTCCTGTCCATTAAACCCATAACGGTAACCCCGCGTTCTTACACCTCCAACACCGGTACGCTCTTCTATCGGGAATCCAAAGGGATAGTAATCGGTATAACTTCTAATCTCAGGAATGTAGTAAACCACAAAACCAGTGGGACCTACAGCAAACTTGCGATCGCTGATAACTGTCGCTACATTGCCCAAATGGTCGGTAAGTTCATAGGAGCGCTGACCCATCGCACGGGAATGTCGCCAGGAATAAAAAGGCATGAAAGGGATAGTTCTTAAATTGCTGCCCAATATCCCTATGCGAGAGCTGCCGTAAATGGAACGCTCGGTAACATAAAAACCTTCCTGGCGGAGATCATGCCGGTAAACAGCCAATACGTTACCCACGGCATCATGTATGTAGTATTCGCTTACAGTGCCGCTACGCTTTATTTGACGTTGGCCTAAAGGACTGTAAGCAAAAGTTAAATTACGTCCGTTGCCTGCTACACTCATTACTTTGTTGGAAGCCGTCCATGATACGTCAAAATCTTCGCCACCGTCCCGTGTGAGGTTTCCTATTCCATCATAGCCATACCGGGAACTTTTTATACCATCAGCCGTTATAGTGTCAAGGCGGTTGCTGTTGGTTAAATAAGTATAGGCGATATCGTGCATTGGACTTGCATTGGAAAAATTGCGGCGCAAAGATAGGATATTTCCGTTAGCATCGTAGTTATACGCCGTAGCGTAGTTTTGGGTTAATGTGTTCCAGTTAACGCCTGATAGCGTGGCGGTTTCCATAGTGCGGATACGGTTTAGTTTATCGTAACGGAAAGCTTTTAACAACGGGGCTAATCCGGGATAGTCCGTGCTTAGTGCAGAGATGTTGCCGTTGTACAAATCCCATTCCCAATTGGTATGGTTCAGGGTAAAGGCATTGTTTCCACTAATAGGGCGGTAATCCTTACGGTTATATTGCAGCATGGTAGCATAGGCATCGCGTGCGAAAATGGAATGGGTAGTACCATTAAAACCATCGTTGCCCATGTCGAACCCAGCGCCGGTTCTGTAGCCGTTTATGGCTTTTAGCCAGCTTTGCGTAGTGTAAGCGTAGTCTATGCCCTGCGTTTGCTTGTCGCCCAGCTCAAGGCGGGCTAATGGTCCGTGAGGGTAGTAAAAATACTGTGCATCGTTGTGCTCCAGATATTGTCTGCCTGAAGTGTAGGTATATACATGGGTGAGCCTGTTGTCCGCATCGTAGCGGTAGCGGTGGGTAAATGCTTCTATATGTCCTTTCTGGAAATGCACCCTGTTCACATTGCCGCTAATTAAGTCGTAATCATAGTCTATGGTAATGTACCCGCGGTCGAACGTATTTAGCTCTTGGATGTTTTGTATGAGCTGTTTTACATTGCCCATTATGTCGTAACTGTAGTGGGCAGCGGTTTGGTAAACTAGTGGGTCGGAGAAATATAAATCATCGTAAGTAATGGCGGAGATACGGTTGCGCAGGCGGGTTTGTCCCAAAAAGGAGACCAAAGGATAGTCATAATACGTTTTTGTTACTTCGCTTCTAATTCCACTTAAAATAAAGGATTCTAATAAAGAAGGATCTGAAGCCGCATCCTGAGAGATGGACATTGTTGTTGTTATTTGCCCTGTTTCTTTAATGCGTCCCAGATTATCGTATAAGGTATAGCTGTATTTGTTTTGCTGTTCCTGCTTGGCATCCCGGCTTATGACGGGCCTGGAAAGGATGTCGTAATAGATTACGGTTTGGTCTTCATGGTCGGGTTGGCGGGTATGGGTTATCTGGTCTAAGGTGTTGTATTGGTAGTAGGTAATCATGGTGTGTCCGGGATAAATTAAGCCGGTGGCATTTTCGTAGGAAGGTATGTTCTTCCGTATGACGTCAACCTGCGCTAAAATAGCGTTGTCGGTAATGGGATTCACGCCATTGGGCGGCACCGTTCTTATTAAATTATCCGCCTGGTCGTAATAGTAGAGCGTGTAGCCGCATTCGAACAACGTATATTCAATTGTTAAAGTCTCTTCAATGTTGTCTAAACAATGCACATAATAAAACGCCCTGCGCTCGGCAAGCATCACTGCCAATGCTTCCTGCAATGCAATGGCGTTACGGGAGTCGGCTTCCAGTTTGGCAAGCTTCTCACAATCGCTATCCCAGTCAATGCTGTCATTAGGGCAACGGAATGCTTTAGGAAAATGGAACTTGTCCCATACTGAAGTGTCCCTGTCTCTATTTATTAACATATCGTAGCGCTCCCAAACGCAAAAACTGTTCCAGAAAGCAATATCTTCTTTACTCACATACATATTTTCCATGGAAAGTGCTTTCATGATTTCATCCTCAGCAGACCAGAAGGTTAATTCATGGGAATTTAAAAAAAACTGGTAGTTGTCACACCCGCAATCCGTAGGTATCCCTGTGGGTCGCGGGTAGATAATGCGCGGGTAGTCTTTGTCGGAAACCCAGCAATAGCTCTTTAATGCCCCGTAGCCTTCATCTGCTATCAGTTGGCGTATTGTAAAGTTCCTGCTGGCGTAATTTTTATGACATTCGCCCACACACGATTGTATCAACGCTGTGCGGATTCCTTTCCAACCGACGCTGTCCCCATCGAAAACATCCTTGCAATGTGTCCACAAATAATCGTTTAATTCTGCCATCCACCCATTGGCATTCGCTTCACATTCCGTTATACAGTCCTCTAGCAGAATTAAAGTACCCACAATGATCATGCTGTCTAAATTATTCAAATTTATCCCGTACCCCGGCTGGCAACGGTAGCGAATCTGAAAGCCGGCACGGCCACCTACCGTTATAGCCATATTCTTGCATGATGTATCTGCCGTTAAGTAGTTATCGCACATGGAACCTATGACATTGCCGGGATACTGATCCGAAAAATAATCGGATTGCCCCCAAGTAAATTTGTAACCTTCCTCTATTTTTACACAGTTCACTAAAATCAATTGCCGGTATTGTTCGCGTATCATAGTGTAAATGCTGCGGAAGATGCGCCAGCGTGCGTCATCTTCGCTACACCCAAAGCCTGAAGCCAAAGCCGGGATAGTAACATTTTGCATCTCATAGAAGACTTCTATGACAGCGGGGTCGCTAACCCCGCCATTGCCGTGGGCAATATTATCGGGATCGAACAAAAAGTACCACACTCCGATACACCTGTTCAATTCGGGAATTTCTATATAGCACGTAAGGGCTTTGGAAACTTCATCCCTGATTTGTTCTACTTCATCAGGACAACATTCTCTATCGAATAAAAACGGGTCGGGGTATGTTTCTTTAGTCGGCATATAGTCCCAGGAATAATAGGATTTAATCGGATCTAATAAACCTAAATGATAGGCCTCCTTGTATGTGTTGATATTATTCATTAAAGAATCAAAAGCACGTTGGGAATCATAATCACCACATTCACAAAACGATTCATAAATAGGGTACTCGGGGTGGTGTTTGAGCATAATTTCCGCATAGCTGTCTTTCCAGTTTCCGGGTACACGCAGGCTGTCCCATAATTGAGTAAGGCTAATTACTTGAAAAATACCCATTAAAGAATGTATATCCGGATCGGCGTCTAAATATTCATGAATGGACATTAAAAAACCATTAGGGTCTCCCTGGTAATAGTTGTTTTCGTCTTCATAAAGCGGGCAAACGGTACGGATGTTGTTAAAATACTGGCCTCCTGGACTCATGTCAGCCAACAAAGCCAATTTTTTCACATCGCACGCCGTAAAAAAGGGTTGCGGGGCATTCTCACATTCATACACGCATTCCGCAAACTCGCTGTTGTCATAATCGGGGTAATCCAGCCCTAATTTATCCATGCAATACTCCTCGCATACCGTGTAACAAGGAATGGGCGCTACGGCGTCGTATTCCACACAGGAGGACTGGCGGGCAGCATAAGCGCCCAAGTACTCGTCCAAGCCCATATCCAGTAAACGTACTTTTTTGGTAAGGATGTAGTTGCCAATGTCAAGGGATACGGTTTCCCTGTAAGTTATATCGTTTGTCCGTATATCCGTATATTTAAACCGGAAGGCTAATATATCGGGATCCCACAGCGAGAACACAACCTCATAGAGGCAATCTATGCAGCCGCTTTGTTCTTCGCAGGTATCGCACAAAGGATCGGCAGGGGAGAAATCATAAGTAAAGGTGTAGTCGGTGGGAGCCGATACAAGAATGGTTTGTACATATTCACGGGAATCAGCATCAAATTCAACTACGCTTTTCAATACTACAGAATCGTCACATGCTGCCAGCAGGTTACTTGCCCCGCCGGCTATACAGCTGGCAATTAAACGCTCTTTCATATCGTAGTAATCCACGGAAACCAAACCGTTGGGATCCACCGTAAGCGCTTTCTGGTAATGGGTAAAATGACCCGCCTCGTTGCCAAACAACCGGTCTAACTCAACCTGAGGAGGATTGCCGTAAAAGAAACGCGTAGCGTGGTTGCCTCCCAGCCTGTAGCCTTCCCCCATGCCGCTGATGGAGTGCAGGCGGTTGGTACCGTCGTTCACATAGCGTCTGTGTACGTACAGGTAGCCGGAATCTTTGGGTATCTGTGCTACGGAGTTAAAATGGGGTTGGTTCCGGAAAGGATTATTTGCAGAATAATAAAGGGCTGCCCCTGAGTTTTCCGGGAAAGGACGCGCTCTGCCTATGGTAATGTCCAGGTCGTAATCTGCTTTTTCAAAGATCCCGTTAAAATTTCCGGTGGTTTCCTCATCAGTATTATAATAGCGCATGCCTCTGCTAAAAGTGGGCGCGGGCATACTTTCTATGGCGATACGTCCTACGTGGTCGTAAAAACTTTCTCCTACTATGGCTATGCTGTCGCTGTTGTTTACCGTAACTTGCTGGCGAGAGCGCAACGAACCATCAAAGAAACTTATTACTTCTTTGCGTTTGCCTTCTTCGGCATAGGCAGCCGTATATTGCCAATTTAAGCCAAGTTCCAAACCAGGATAGTCATAACGGTATTGTGGTGCATTGGGCGCCGGCAAATGTTCGTCCTGTACGGCAAGGTTGCTCCACTTGCCGTACAGAGGATAGGTTTCTCCATCAAACACATAGCTTCCTACACCGCGAATACGGTACAAAATTACCCCCTTGGGATACGCCAAAGGGATATTGTAATAATTGCCGGAAACCTGAACACGGGTAGCATTCCTGAAATCGAAAGCAATGTTTTCCCGCCCTGTGGAGTTGTCTATAAACAGCCATTCCACATCATAGCGGTCGGCGCCCCGCACATAACCCCAAACCAGCTGCAACTCATTGGTAGCAGGAAGGAAACTGCCCTTTACGTTACCGGGAGCCACCAAAGTGGAATTGGTAGACGTACAGGTAAAATCCCCCTGAAGCTCCAAAGTAATATCTTGGGGCATAGGCATGTGAGAAGTCCTTATTATGCTTAGCCGCGCATCTGGGCTGTATGGGTAAGTGTTTACGGACATATCGGTGTATTCGGACGACAGGCTATAGCCTATCGTAAGAGAATCAATTGTATATGAGCCATCCATCGTGATGCGGTACACCACCTTATAGGTTTCATCAGGGTGCATGAGGCGCCGATCTTCCGCTAAATATAAGCGTACCCTTATCTCTGATAGGGAAGGCTGCACTTGCCAACCCGATAAGATAACAGGGCGCACGGTTAAAGGAAGTCGGCTAGCCGAAATATCGGAACCGCGCCGGAAGCTTAATACTGTATTTTGGCTACCAAAAACAGCAAACGCCTGCATAAGAGAAAGAAGCAGGAAAAGAATGGGGGTATATTTGGCTTTCATATTGGTGGAATTTTCATTGGTAAGCTTCAAAAAAATTATTAGAATACAACTTGCCTATGGCTATGGAATAGTCACACATAAATCTCAGGTACCAATACTGCCCTTTTTCGTTCCAAACTTCCAAATAATAAGGCTGCCGGGTTTTTATTTCTCGGTGGGTCTCCAAATTAATTTCCACATAATTTTCGCCATATCTTATGGAAACAAGCGATATTGACGAAGACTCACCAAGTGAACCGGACTCATCGGTTTTTACTATTAATCGCCGTTGAGCGTCATAAATAGCATATCTCAAATTTTGAGAAAGCGATACTTCATAGTTTTCCCTATATTTTATCCTTACACGTTTATCATAGCCGGCATGAACACTCCCATCCAAAGATTCTTGCAACAAAGCGTATTGATTTGCCCTGCGCCACTCAAAAACAATCGGTGTGAGCATTCCATTGTTTATACTAAACTCTATGATCTTTATCACAGTATCGGACTCTGACACTCCGGTAACGCTAAAAGCGTAGCTTTTCTTTTCTTCCAATACCGGAGCATTCCAGGGGTAATTAAAATAAAAGATATCTAAACTATCCATAACAAATACCGGTGGGTTGTTGTCTAAAGCTTCCTGTGGAGTTTGCGTTCCTGTTATTTCGGCTATTTTTATATCATAGGGGGCATACACCAAATTCGTATCCGACCACATAAAGGTAAAATATTCGTCGGGCACATCCCGGTTAAAAGGCAGTTCGGCGCCATCTTTAGGATATAAGATGGTAAAACCTTGCGCTTGAATGCATAACATGATAAATTGGCAGGCTAAAAGGAGAAAGAAAATTTTCCATGGTTCAACCCCTACGGGGTTGTAGTATTTTGCGTGCTGTTTTCTACCCCGAGCTGCGCCTTCGGCTTGCACGGGGTTATTCATCTTAAACACCTTCGGTGTCTTATCCTCTGCATGCTGCAGAAGCCATTCACGGTAATGGTTATTCATATTAAACACTTTCGGTGTCTTATCACCACAAGGGTATGTCGTTACTATATTATGTGTTTTCATTTGTATTGTTAATTAGGTAATTGTTGTTTTTTTAAATTTTGCCGTGTGGTTTGCAGGGTCATAATGCCGCGTTCCGTTTCTTTTTTAATTTGAACCAATATATTTTCTTCATCATAGTTATAAAAAGTGGCATAGTTGTTTTCGTCCAATTCGGCGTCTAACCTGTAATTTTTCGGGTCATATACATAAGTCTTCATTACGGCATCGGCAGGCATAATACGGATGTCATCGAAATACAATGTGCCGCTATAATTCTGCGGTTGAATTTCTATATTAACTACAGAATTTAATGAAGTACTAGCGTTAAATACAAATTCTATGCGTTGCCAGCCTTCCACCAAGGGTTCTTTTACATTTGGCGTTACGATATTTCCGCTACCCAAAACAACATTATAGTTGTTTCCCAAGTTATCTTTAGCTTCAATATTGGCTCTGCGTACCCAGCATGAAAATATATAGTTCTTATTTTCTACAAGGTATAGCCGGCCATCTCCTTGAACATTAGAAAAGTTAGCATCCGTCATTTTCAGCTCTATCAGTATTCCGTTTGAACCGGTAGCAAGAGAATGGTTTCCGGTATGTGCTATTCCTTTCTGTATCGTATAGCTTGATTTGTATTTAAAGTGTCCTCTTATAGGATGAATTTCACTATCATTTTCAAAGCTATCGAATCCTATTTCGCAATAGCGGGCATTTTGCGCTACGGCAGTAACTAAAGAGTTTTTATAGCCATATAATGCCGAGGAGTAAATACCCAAAGGATTTTTGTTTTCTATTTCAAAATTAAACGGACTGTATTTTGTAATTTCCGCCGTCCAAAGCCAGGGTTTTTGTAAATTATCGGCATTTCCTGCTTCAGAGTTAAAGAAAGCAAAGAAATTAAAGGTTCCGTCGTAAGCTACATTTGTATTGTATTCGGTATTGTCATACACTCCGGTTTGTTTGCGTCCGGTTACAAACAGATTGGAACGTAAACTCCGGTATATATTGGGAATTCGCAAATAATACTCTTTATTAGAACCGGAAGTTATGTTATGTATGTTAGCATCAACATAATCGAAAATCCATCCGGATTTAAATTCTACGGCAGAAGCCTGTAGCACACCATCGCTGCACAGCGAAAAAGTTGCGAGCGGATCCACCCATTTGAAAGAAGCTATGGGTATAGTACCACAACTTCCATTGTTATTACGACGGTATACGCTCACTGTGTCCATAGCTCCGTAAATGAAACAGTAATTAAACGCATTAGAAGATAATAGCGGAATACGAGGTAATTGCACATAAGGATAGTTTTCGAGCATCGCATTAAATTGTTCTTCACACCAATCTTTTACAAAATCGGAACTCTTAAAGAAATAAAAATGCCCCCCTTGATACATAACCCGTGCATATTCCGTTTTTCCTTCGCAACTTACATAGGAAAAACAGGAATCTTCCGTATTGTTAAATCCGTCAAACAGGGGAAACCACCTGCTGCCTAAAGGATCGTTGAGGGAAGTAATACTTCTCATCATTGTATTCAATTGATTGCTTTTACGTGAACGCAATACTTCAAAAGGATCCGAAAGTGGAGTTGGATTGTTGTTGTCTCCACTCCAAAAACTAAAGCTATTTTCATCTCGTTTCAACGTTTTAACACCATTTCTATAAAACTGATCGTACGTATCAAAAGGCGTTATAATATTATTTTCCCATTGCGTATTATACACCGCCCTATAGTTTTCGGCAGCATTGCCCATATTTTGATAAAGCCAATAAGCCGGCATGCTGTAGTTGTAAATGGGTTTGTTGAACTCGTTGGTAATCATACTGAATAACGGTTGTCCCGTATAAGGATCCCATTGCAAATGGGTAGTTGTAATTTGGGAACCTTTATTATTAACAATCGTTTCTTCTAAAATACCGGTATTGTAAATTACCTTGGTAGTAACCACGGAACGCACCATTTCTTCAAAGCTGTCGTAGGTGGGCATGCCTGAGCCCCCCGGTATAGGTGGCACATATATAGCCAACATAGCTTGGAATGAAGCGCCCACACCCAGACTATAAGAATAGTTTTCCCGCTGGTCGATTATAAAATCGTAAGTTTGTCCCAAAATTTGAAGTTCTGTTTTGGCATCTCCTACTAAAACGTTTGCTAAACTATTTACTTTGTTTATGCCGTCTTCTGTTTTGGTTTTATACCGGTATTCTATTTTAGAAATGGCTCCGATACTACCAAGAGCCGGAAGCAATTCAGATTCTTCGCGCTCGGGCAAGTGCGGGTAAGTAGCCATAAATTTCTGCTTGCCATGCATATTATTCAACTCAATTTGATACCCTTGCGAATAGGCAGATGAACTTACCTGCTTAAATCCCAAAGTGAGCAATTTACGCAGATTAGGCGTATCCCTCACTCTTCTTTCCAATGCGGTTTGCGATACGGTTATCGGAAAATCTTCCGCTGTATAAAACTCATGAACCTGAATGCCCGAAGCAGAAAAATTGACTCCTTCCGGAACTTTATTTCGAACTATTACTTGACTATAGCCCACATTTGCCGCAGGAAAATAGCTTTCTCCGTATGGGTCTTCGCTATACATTTCATCTTCTATAAAAAATGAGCCCTTTACTTGATCATATACGGGATATCGTAGCGCATTTTCTTCAGCGCCTACTGCAGGCTCATACTCCGCTACGCCGGAACTAATGAGTTTACCGCTGTTGTCTATCTTTTTATAAAAATACTCCTGGGCGTAAGCGCTACTCTCCGACCTATCCCAATTATCATAGAGTGTGATTTTTTTCACCCTGTTTCCGCCGCCAAGTTTTGTTTTGTTGGGAACATTAAGCCTGACATAAGAAGGCATATTCGGATCATCCCAAACCGGAAAGTTATAGTAGTTGTTCCTTACACAATACCTATAAAACCTATCATTTCCATAAATTGCCTTAGCTTTGGCAACAACTCCGTTAGATACTAAAGCCCTGAAAAAAGCAGCGGCATCGGTTTGACCGGCATCCGCATCATGAAGGCCAAACAGTAAATCAGGACGGTTGTTTTTTAAATATTGACAACATAAATAGTAGATAGGATGCACATCGTAAAGGTCAAACGCCTTAACTTCCACTCTTCCAATACTACCATAATCAGTAACATTACTCGGAATAATCTTTATGTACCCTTGTATATAATCGGGACGCATCTTCTCTTCAAACCTCACGGCTATTTTAAAGAACATTAGACTGTCTCTAAAATTCTTAATATATTCTTGAGCCGGAATGTCCTGTTTTTTATCAAAATAAACATAATATTTACCACCCATTTTAGTAAATGAAGTCACCCTATTTACCTTAGCCATATACATTGCCTGCTTATCCTGAACGTATCCATAATCATCACTTTCATACTCAATCTTTATACTGCCTCCGGAAGGTAAGCGTATTTCCGTTAAATGCCACGCCGACATCCATTTGTCGGTAGTTTCGCGAGGAGTACCCCCGGTTATATCTTGAGATGTATAGTGTTCAAAATAATTGGCATTTCCTTTATAATTGCCCCAACGATCCATTTTGGTCGGATTATAATCCGGATTAAAGTCATGATAGGTAAATTCGTATGGGTTTTCCAATCCTTTCTCATCATTGCCATAACGGAAGCTAACTTTTTTAAGTGTCAGTTTCCCTTTTTGATTATTATCAGAATTGAAATTATTAGGTACTTTTTTACATAATGAATAATCATACTCAAATATAACGGTTTTTATAGGATAAGAGAGATCGGCTTTGCTGAATAGTTTTATGGAATCTAATTTATGTAATGGATTGCAATTATTATTATCACCACCACCGAGAATTTCATTATTGGTATCGAATGCATCTTTTCTTCTGGATGTATAAAAAATTGCTTGGTGTGTTTTCGTTTCAATTGTTTCTAAATACGCTATTTCTTTTTCTCCATAATTATAACTGCCTTTATCATCGGTTTGGTTGGATGGATCGCCATAAAAAATATTGACTCCCTTATACGGGAAGCGCCAACGGTATGGTGGTTTATCGTTTCCACCATATTCATTTTTATATGAAAACTTAACCCAATATCCGAAATCACCATCCGAAGGTCCTTCTATATCGTCGGCATCCACATAATCCGGAGAAGTAATTTGCGTAATCAAATAAGAATAGGCATAACCGGGCGTTTCGGTACAAGAATATAATTTCTCTTTACCTACGCGATCTTTATTAAGAGTTCCGGGCTTAGCCCATGCTGGCTCATAGTTTGTTGTAACAGTGGAAGTTGGATCAAAACTATAATTCCTAGGTTGAACAGAAAATTGAACCTCCTTTTCTATATAATTATATAAGGTTTTGCCATAGGTATACCGTTCGCCGTCTGCATTTACAATACTAAATTCTGCAATATGATGCCCTCTTCTTCCTATTCCTCGCGCACTTGCCCCTTTTTCCGCTACTGTCCTGTATTCTATATTTTGGGTTCGTTTAGTTCGCGTAGCTTGAGTATAATACTTCATCGTAGTACTTCCACCCCTCCACCTCAAGATATTGGATATGGAATATTTATCATCCATAAGTCCTAACCCGGTTCTATGGAATCCACCGGCTATTGGAAAACTTACGGCTTTTTCGCCGCCTATAAGATTTAAGTGGTTGGGATTAGAAGCTGTTAGTTCTCCCGACATCTTAAAATAAAACGGTTCATATAAAGAAGATGCTATATTTTTAAGTTCCGGCGGTGATAATATAGCATAACTGTTTTTGCCTCTATAGCGAATCTTGGTATCATAATCTCCGCTCCAATTCCCCGTAAAACTTTCCGAATAAGTATCATCTAAAGTGGCGCCTGCCTGCATACCGCCGCCAAATGCCAAGTCTCCGCCAACATGTGTTGTTTTAGTAGAAGTTTTTATTCTATTGTTATAAGAAACTCCATAATCGGAACGGTATGCCCTAAAACTCCCTCTCATAAGTTCGCCATTAATCATATACACATCATTCGTCATTACAGGCAACGGTAAATTTAAAGAGTGGTTATTTACGGTGAGTTCTTTTTCCCTGTTAAAATCCATTAAGGAATGTTCATTTGCATTTTCCAAATAACATAACCCGTACGATTTTGTACGTATCGGCTCAGAAGGGGTTGACTGAATACAAACACTTGCCATTACTTTGCCATACCCTTCTAAAAAAGCTCCTGCACCTCCTATTTGAAAAGATAAGGCAAAAGCATTGCTACGTAAGGGCAACTTGATGGGTGGCAAATTAGCTGCCGTAGAAAAAGACGTTCCGATAGTTGCACCGAAACCTTTATCAGACACAGAAATTTGATTGTTAAATGTATAAGTTCCGCTTTTACTGTTATAACCCCTATTAAAGCCTAGTCTTAAATTCTTACTCCCGGCATTTATACCATAAGATGTTGTAATACCATTATCAGAGTCTAAATTAACCCCAAAACTTAAGGTGCCTATTCTGGTTCCGGAAGAGTTATTTTTAATATCCCGATCTCTGACGTAAGATGCCGATATGCCAAAATGCTGGCTTAAAGAAATACCGGCGTATGTATTATATACAATTGATGCCGATGTGCTTAATCCAATACCGAAATCGAACCCAAATACTTCTCCTCCAATGCCATTGTTAAAAATAAATGTATTGTTATTCCTCTGGCTATAGGTCTTTTTAATCGTATCTCCCGAAAAGTCATCGGGAATTCCTCGAACTTGCCTGTTTATAGCTCCGGGATTTAAGTTCCATCCTAAACCTACCCACGAAGCCTCGTGCTCCATGCCTACTCCCGATTTATAATTCAAATTGACGGGATAGCCCCCGTTAGGTCCGGGAATGGTTAATAGTGGTATTGTGTAGTGAAAATCTCCACTAAACAAATCTACCATATTATCGGTGTCTACCGGCGTAAAGCCGGCCATTTCAGGTTGGGAAGGTCCGCCTGTAAGTGCATAAACCTGCCGTAACCCTAAAAAAGGTTCCATTATAAAGTTAAATAATACAAAAATGGAAACAATTTTTGTGATTTTGCTGTTTCTGATCCTGAGTATCATAGCTATATGTTTTTGATGAAATGCCTAACACAACTCACTTTCCCTAGCTACCTCCTTGATAAAACGCCTTCTAATTTCCGAACGCCGAAAAATAATATTTTTTTTATAAAAAACAATGCAAAATGGCAATTTTTTTATAAAAAATGTTAATTTTGATAGTTTTGGTATCTATATATACTACCCCACCCTACGGGCACCCCTTCAAATTTTTGAAGGGGATATTAGGTTTGTCCTATGAATATGGCATGGGACAATGATTTATACTATTTAAGGAAATTTAGGATTTATTAATTAATCCGTTCTAGTTTTTTCTTATTCTTCGCTTTTGATATTTGCGATAAATCGTTTATGTTTAATGCAAATGTGAAATAATTTGGGGTAGCTCCTACTGCATAGTGTGAGCGGGAAAAGCCAAATTGAATAGATTTGATATCTATCATAAAGCCATATGCAAAACCTGCCATGGTTTTTCTTTGCATAATGCGCATTTCTCTGTTTTGGTTGTGGTTATAGCTTACAAAAAGTGAAAGGTATTTTATAGGAATGATTTCCAATCCGAAATTAATGTGTCTAAAAAAGTTATTTACCCCTCTATTAAATTTTGATGGGTACTTAGGTTCACCCGTCATGGCATCAATTTCTAACAAAGGATCGTCGGGACCAACGTACCCCATTTCCCATTTGTAGAGAGAGTGTAATGAAATATGGTAACGAATCGGTATGAACTTTAGTCGCTGAGAAAAAGCGAGTTGTATGTCGAACGGCGCCCAGTTGTGTTTTCCTTCAACAAACGGTTTTAATTCACCTCCGATATTTCTAAACAAAACAGCTACCGAAATATCGTTTTTCTCGTTGTAATAGCTGCCGGCAACGTCCACCGCCAGTCCAAAGGAAGAGTAAATTTCGTAACTACTGTACATTAATTTTAGGTTTGCACCAATAGAGAAAGCGCTGTCTAGCGGACGCCCCCAACCTAAAGTAAGTCCCGCATCATTGCATGAAAATGTGCCCTGCTCATAGCCTGCTTCATCGGTTCTAATAAATGTGCCATATCCGGCATAGCGCATTTCCGCGGCAAAACTGCCTAACTTATTAAAAGTTTGTGCATACATTGCCGAAACATATCCGGTATGCGCAAAATAATCAACAGCGTTCACCGCTAATGAAGTACTAAATCTTGGAGCAATTGTTGAGGGATTGTGCATAATGAGCGAAGGGTCGTTATCGCGCACGGCAATTAACGTTCCGCCTAATCCTGCAAGCCGTGCAGAAAACTTATAATCCATAAATTTATATGTGTAATTCCCCCCTGTTTGTGCAAAACAAATTTTCGTTAAAAATAAAAAAAAGAGAAGAAAAGATAGGTTTTTACGCATTACTGCTTAAATTATTTTCTATAATGTTACTAACGATTGTAGCGATTTTTTATTTTTGCACACTTAATAATTAAACGGATATGGAATATTTTTTAGATATGCCTCCTTGTTTTGCAAAAATAGAGCATGCAAGGTATGTGCTTCTTCCCGTACCTTATGATGGTACAAGTACTTACATCAAGGGTGCAGAAAAAGGTTCGCAAGCCATTATTGATGCTTCCGATTCTATTGAACTCTATGATATTCAAACCGGATTAGAAGCGTACAAATCAGGTATTTATACCGACAAACACGCGTATATTTTTGACACTCCGGAAAAAATGGTTGCGGAGGTTAAGGAAAGAGTGCGCTATTTTCTACAGCAAAATAAGAAAATAGGTTTGCTGGGTGGCGAACATTCTATTTCTATTGGCGCAATTGAAGCCTTTTCCGAAAATTATCCAAACTTATCCGTATTGCAAATTGATGCACATGCCGATTTGCGCGACAGCTATAATGGCTCAATTTATAACCACGCCTGCGTAATACGTCGCGCGCAGGAAGCGGCAAATGTGGTGCAAGTAGGAGTTAGAAGTGTTTGTATTGAAGAAAAAAACAACATTATTCCGGAAAACATGTTTTATGCACATGACATTTGCGGAAAAACGGAATGGATGCAGAAAGCGATTGACAGGCTGACTGAATATGTCTATCTCACTATTGATTTAGACGGCTTTGACCCCAGCATTGTACCGGCAACAGGCACTCCGCTGCCCGGCGGCTTGTTGTGGTACGAAACACTTTCATTTTTAGAGCTTCTGTTTAGATCTAAAAAAGTGGTGGGTTTCGACGTGGTGGAATTATGCCCTCAAAATGAGGACAAAACTTCTGATGTGCTGGCGGCAGTGTTGGTGTATAAGATTATTTCGTTTATGGAGAAATATGGATAATCTCAGCACACATAAAAAATTTAAAATATGAATACAAAAATCGCCATTATCGGCTTAGGCTACGTAGGATTACCTCTTGCTCGCCTTTTTTCAACAAAATATCCTACCATAGGGTTTGATCTTAATCCGGAACGTGTCAAAACGCTAATGAGCGGGCATGACAATACGTTTGAAGTGGATGATCATTTATTGCAACAAGCCTTAGAAAACGGGTTATACTGCACGTGTCAAATTGACGATTTGCGCGAATGCAATGTGTTTGTAGTAACAGTGCCTACTCCCGTAGATGAAAACAACCGTCCTGATTTAACAGCATTGCAGAAAGCAAGTGAGACAATAGGGAAAGTGATCTCAAAAGGAAATGTCGTAATTTACGAATCTACAGTATATCCCGGAGTTACCGAAGAAGTATGTGTGCCTATTGTAGAAAAAGTATCCGGATTAATTTACAACACAGATTTTTTTGCAGGATATTCGCCTGAAAGAGTTAATCCGGGAGACAAAGCGCATACCGTTGAAAAGATCAAGAAGGTAACTTCGGGTTCCACACCTGAGATTGCAGATTTTATAGATAGTTTATATAATTCCGTATTGCTTAATGGCACTTTCAAGGCAAGCTCCATTAAAGTGGCGGAAGCCTCAAAGATTATTGAAAATGCACAGCGTGACGTGAATATTGCATTTATGAATGAACTTGCGAAAATTTTCAATGTCATGGAAATAGATACTCATGAAGTGATTGAAGCAGCGGCATCGAAATGGAACTTTATTAAATTTACGCCAGGATTAGTAGGTGGGCACTGCATCAGTGTTGATCCATATTATTTGATAGAAAAAGCGCTATATTATGGTGTGATGCCACGCGTAATGTCGGCAGCACGAAGGTTGAACGACGGAATGGGTGAATACGTTGCCAATCAGGTCATTAAGTTGATGAATAAAAAAGGCGTTTTAGTAAAAGATGCCCATATTTTAATTTTGGGAATTACCTTTAAAGAAAACTGCCCGGACACAAGAAATACGCGCGTTGTGGATATTTATGACGTATTAAAAGATTATACTCCAAATATCACAGTTTATGATCCTCATGCTAACGTGAAAGAGATTAAAGATGAATATTCCGTTTCCGTTGAAACGAATAATTTGGATTATTTAAAACATAAATTCGATGCCATCATTCTCGCAGTAGCGCATAATGAATTTAAAACAATCAATTTACGCGATTTTGGAAAACCTAACTGCGTAGTGTATGATGTGAAAGGAATTGTTGATAGAAGTCAAATTGACGGACGATTATAATACCGGATTAGTTAAAAAGATCTTCAATTTCTTTTTCGAATTTTTTGTAAATAAAATTTCTTCGTAATTTTAGCGTTGGGGTCAATTCACCGGATTCTACTGTCCATGGATACCCAATGAGTTTAAAGCGGGAAATTTTCTCGCTTTCGCCAAAGAACTTATTGTATCTATCTACAATTTGCTTAAATTTGGTCAACACTTGCGGATGTGCAACCATCTCTTCATTTGTAGTGTATGGAATTCCTTCTTTTGTACACCACGAGCGCATATCTCCAAATTCCGGTACAATAAGCGCCGCCGCAAATTGTTTATTCTCTCCTACTACCAAAATATTATCAATCATGGGATGTTCGGCAAATTTATTCTCAATTAAAGTAGGTACAATATATTTCCCAAAAGCAGTCTTAAACATCTCTTTTTTTCTTCCTGTGATGCGCACTTGTCCTTCAAGTTCAATCTGCCCCAAATCCCCGGTATGAAACCATCCGTCTGCATCTATCACTTCAGCGGTCAGTTCAGGAGCCTTATAATAGCCTTTCATTACGCAATGTCCTCTTGTAAGAATTTCTCCGTCTTCGGCAATTTTCACTTCAATTCCGGGAAGTGGAGGACCCACGGTACCTATTTTCACACCATCTTTAAAAAAATTACTCACTGCAATTACCGGAGAAGTTTCCGTTAAACCGTATCCCTCCAATACCGGCACATTCATTGCCCAAAATATTTTACTTAGTTTGGGTTGTATTGCGGCGCCTCCTGAAACAACTACCGAAAATTGTCCACCCAAAGCAGCTTTCCACTTATTAAGAACCAACTTTCTTGCGATTTTTAACTTCCATTTATACCATTTCGATTTTCCTTCCAATTCAAAATCCAAAGCCACTTTATTAGCCCAGAAGAAAATCCTCTTTTTTATTCCTTTTTGCTTATGACCCACCGACAAGATTTTATCATAGAATTTCTCCAACAATCGTGGTACCGATGTAAATATATCAGGTCGAATTTCTTTTAAATTATCGGCAATCGTAGCCATGCTTTCAGCGTAATAAATAGAAACACCGATATAATGCCATGCATAAATCATCATGCGTTCGTATACATGACAAAGCGGCAAGTAACTCAAACAACGACTATCTTCTTTTAAGGGAATAATGGGAGTTATCGCTTTCAGATTATTCAACATATTGGCATGTGTGAGCATAGCACCTTTAGGGTTTCCCGTAGTGCCTGAAGTGTAGATCAGAGTCATTACATCATCAGGAGTTACTGAGTCTTTAATTTCCTTCAAAAGCTGTGGCTGCGGATTTGCCATACCCAACTCCATAATTTCATTTAAATGTTTATATCCTCTTAGGTTTCTAAATGTATAAACATTATCCGTCAAGCTGGGAATGCCGCTAATTACGTTTTCAATTTTTCTAAGCAATTCCCATCCTGCTACAAAAACCATTTTCACATCTGCGTGATTCAAAATATATTGATAATCGGCTTCGCTAATAGTAGGATAAATAGAAACATGAACAGCGCCCACCTGGTGAATTGCCATATCTAAAAAGTTCCATTCAGGACGATTGTTGCTTATGGAGGCTATTCTATCCCCTTTTTTAATACCTAATTGTAAAAGTCCGTATGCAATTTTTTCTGCTTTATGAATATATTGTGTAATACTGTAATGCACCCAAACACCATTTTCTTTACCACAAACGGCGTCTTCTTTTGGAAAATTTTCCAAAGCGTGAGGTAGAAGATCAAAAATTCTGGTTACGTTCATAGCTTAACTTTAAATGGGTACAAAAATAGGAAAAAGTGAATATAAACTATTTTGCCTTTCGGATATCCTTTTAAAACTTAAAGGGAAATTTGGATGCAAAAAAAAACTGCCGAATGTTATTCGGCAGTTTTTTAAAGTACAAATGTATGTTATTTTTTCTCAATTCTGAAAATAACAGCACGTTGTTGTGCATATGCTTCTCTATCCGGAATATCAAGTTTATGTTGCGGATCTTCGGCAGTGAAAGCTTGTGTTGCAATTTGATCTGTTGGAACACCGTCGTTAACAAAAATTTGTCTCACGGCATTAGCGCGTCTTTGAGCCAAGTTTTGGTTATGAGCTTGCGAACCTTCAGGTGAAGTATATCCGGATATAATTACTTTCAAATCCGGATTAGCTCTTAAGATTTCTACAGCTCTTCTTATGTCATCTCTATTTTTGTCGTTAAGCTTCGGAATATCTCTATCTAAATCAAATAAGATTTTAATCATTGATAATGATTGAGCAAGATCAAGAAGCGCTTTTTTCTTAGCAGGATCATTTGTGCTTTCGTCAAGTAGTTCTTGAGAAATAGTAGGTATGAAATAATAGTATTCTTGAACCGTATTGGTTATAATAATTGGTTCATTTTGTCTTTTTGCCGATTCATTCATAAATCTTCTCTTAGCATCGCGCATATATTCGTTGTTGCTCTTAGATTTACATGGTAAGAAATGGAAGCCCACTTTAAGTCCTACTTGTAAAAGGTTCCATTTATCCGTAGAGTTTATATATCTATTAGAAATGTCACCAAGTCTTCTGTCGTTTACATTCATAGCAGTAAGATCAACTCCGTCTTCGGGAAGGATATTGAGGAATCCATAGGAAGCATACACACCAAGATAAAAATCAGCAGCTCTTGAAATTCCGAAAATTCCACCAAATTCGCCCAAAATATCTATAGAAGGTCTCATTTTTGTTTTAACAGACCTGCCTTCAAGTTCTATAGTATTCATGTGATGAGTTAAGCCTGTATAAGTCACATTTAATCCTTTATCATAAATTCTGTCAATATTAATATCTCCACCGGTAAAACCAGCTCTGGCTGAAATAGGGAAATATCCTTTTACACCAACTCCGGCATAGATACCATTTCTACCACCAAATTTTTTCTCAAATTGAACAGTCAACGGAACTTCAATAGCCCAGATACCCATTCTTTGTTTAAGATCACGTGCAGAATAAGTTAAATCATAAAGATCTCCATTGAAATATAATGGATCATTCAAATCATAAAGAGTTTTGTCTTCATTTATTTTAGCAGAACGCGCGGCGTAATTAATACCAACACCTATTCCAATACCCACATTTCTATGGAAAAAGTAGGTATAGCCTATTTCTGCCATTGCCGTATAAGAACATCTCGTTAGACCATCAATTTCTTTTTTAAGATCTCTAAATTTATTATTAGCATAACCTCCACCAAAACGGAATAATATTCTATGTGGACAAAACTCGTCTTTGGATCCGGCTACAGTATCCGCAGTTGTTGCGGTTGGTTGAGGCTCACTTTTTGTTTCAGTGGTTTGAGCAAAAGCCACAAACATCGTGAAAATAAGACCGATTAAAAATAGTTGTTTTTTCATACGTATTTATTTTTTAATTTTTTCTTATTGGGTTTATTTGTTAAAGGCAGGCAACATTTTGTTGCCCGCCTTAGAACAATTATTATTTAACAATTACGAATTTAACCGCCTTAATCTCATTGGTACCTGTGGTAATTTTACCGAAGTAAGTACCTTGTGCTTTAAAGCCATCAATTTGAGTAATTTTACTAACTACCCTTATGTGCTGAACATGAGCTCCTTTTGCATCATAGATGTCAAGAGTTGCACCTTCTAATTCAGCCATTGAGAGGTCAAGTTCAACTGTAACAGGTTGATTAACTCTAGCCGGCACCGGATATACTTTAACAGTAAATGACGGGCTAAACGATTGATCACAAGTAGTAAACTCAACTCTATCTCCACGTGTAATTACTTCACAAGTTTGAGTATTTAGTTGTGCTACCCTGAATCCTGTTATGTGTACAGAGTACTCTCCGTTTATACCGGCAGGATCTTGATAATACTGTTGTGTAGCACCCGGAATCATGATACCGTTCTTATACCATTGGTAAGAAGTGAATTCAATTCCGCCATTGTAATATGGGCTTGTAGGATCACAATAATTGTTGCTTACTACTAATACTTCGCCATTGCCTTCCCATCTTCTATGTATCAATGAACCGTTACCTGCAGTATTAGCCGCATAAACTATCGTAATTATGTAATCACATCTGCCAACAGTAAGCGTAATGTCATGAGCGCCGGGTATCGTGTTAGCCGGAATATCAACATAAATGGTGTTATGTCCCGGAATAACATAGAAGTTTTGTGTATTTGTACCGAATGTTATTGTAGCCGGACTTGTGATGGCAGAAATAATCTCAATTGTAGCTACGTTGCCCTCGCAAGCTGCAACCACCGAAGTAACAATTTCTATATCTCCTACGGTTACCAGAATTTCAGGTCTAGTAGTTTGAGTTAGTATTTCACAACCGGCATCATTGGCTAATGATATGATAGTGTAAACTGAAGTTACAACCGGAACAACAACAACAGTAGCTTGATGTGTGAGTGCAATACGGGGAGCATCCCACATTGGGATATTGTTTTCGGCTACCATGTAGTAGAATGGTGGTACACCTTCAAACTCAATTTCTAAAGCAACCGGAGTTAGACCATCCGTACAAACTTGTAGCATCGGAGCATCAACAAATCTGGCGCTTAGACCATCTATTGGGTTTCCTATATGAACAACAGTCGGATAATCACAACCATCAATAGTAATGATTACGTCGTATCTACCCGCAGGTAATGTTTCAGGAACATTAATAGTTATTGCGTTATTCTCAATTGCTTGAGTTTGGGTATCACCGGTGGCAACAAATGTAATTGTAGCTATATTAGATACTGTTGATGTAACATTTACATCCACTATAGCTGTAAATCCACATGCCGAAACATAGCCAGCAACTTCTACCTCGCTTACTACTACTTCAATTTCCGTACCTAAGAATAGAATTGCATCACATCTTGAATTATCTCTCATAGATACGATTTTATATGTTCCCGGAATCGGATTAACTGTGAATGTATAAGGATTGTCAAACGTACTTCTATTCATTGAGAATCCGTTAGGTCCTTCAACTCTGAATACATACGGAGCAACGCCTGAAAATTCAATTACTAAGTCAATAGGTCTTAGATCGCTTGCACAGATAATTTGTGGAACTTCAGCATTAGCAAATTGTGCAGTCGGAGCTTCAAGTACGGTAACCGGACCGAATACTATAGACTCTAGATGACAGCCTGTAGCCGGATTAGATGGATTATAGTTAACTTTGTAAGTATAAGAACCTGCGTGTAGCGGTCTGTGAGCTTTATTACCACCTACATAGATGTAAGGAGTATCTACATAATCACTTCCGTTGAAGCTGTATTGCCATTGTATCGTACCTATGTTAATATCATTGGTTGTACCTTGTAGGAATTGCGCTTGTAAATCAACATTTCCACCTAAGCATAACTCCCATTTTGGATTAACATCTAAGTTAGCCCATCTTGGACTTTCAACCACAGTGAATACTAATTCGTTAGATGTAGCAATTGCACAAGTTGGATTTGTAAAGCCTATCTGTAAAGAGTATCTGTAAACACCTGAATTGCTGAATCCTTCGATAATACGTGAATAAATCGGATATACACCAGCCTCACCGTCATTCCAAGAGTACTGAGAAGCTTGCTGAATAGTAGGATCTGTAATATTAAGATTAACATCAATTACAACTGTAACTTCTTTACAAACATTGTATTGAGCGCCTAAACGTTCAATTGTAAGTTGCGGTTGTGGTACAACTTTAATAGGTTCAAAGTAAGTCCACTCGGTATTACATCCTAAATTATTAGTAACCCTTACTCGGTATTGGTAAGTACCTACGCTGTTCAATTCTTCAGTGAAAGTTTCAGATTGCGCATTAATTGGGTTTCCATCACGCTCCCATTGATAAGTGAAAGGAATATTTGTTCCTTGGAAATTTACTATCGCAGCTGTTAAACTTATTCTACCTCCCGTACATATACCTTCATAGTTTTGTGTCAAACTTAATGACGGAATATCATATACATCTACCTGAATATTATTCGAAGCGAAACATGAGAAACTTCCGTAAGCGCGTTCAATTCTTACAGCAATATTATTAATTCCTACGATTAAATCATTTGCAATTGTAATTTCTCTACCATTGAACGGAAGAACTTCACCATTTAGCGTCCATACATAATTGTACGGATTTTCAGGAGTTGGAATCGGTGTTGGATGAGCAGTAACCGTAACTGTACCATCTATACAGATAGCTTGGTTGTCTACTGATATTTGAACAGTAGGTTTCGTTAAGATATTCACCTCATGCCCACTTGACATAGCTGTACATCCATACCCAATAGCTGTTACTTTCACGAAGAAATTATATGGAACTGCATAGTCATTAGCCGGTAAAGTGTTCGGAACCGGCATATCAATAGGTTCATAGTAATCTGCAAGTTCTACCATCGGACCTTCACCTTGAGTATACATTAATGTATATTTATAGATAACACCTTCTTGTGCACCAGTTACTATTGCATGTAGCCACATATGTGCATCGCCTGTTGCTTGTGTACAAACTTCGTGTGCGCCATAAATTTCCACTCCAATTGTTGGGTGAACTACTACGGTTACCGGTTCTGAATATTGAGGTTCGCAAGCATTTGTAGTAGTTGTCGAAACCATTGCAGTATAAGTATATGTTGTTAAAACATCAGTAGCAGCAGGTTGATCAACGATTACTTTTCCTGCATCGGTAGCAAATACTTGACCATTTCTACGCCATGTATAAGTACCATCAATATCACCGCTTATCGTTACTTGACCTCCGTTGCAAATCATAGTTTCAGAGATGGTTAATACCGGTATCTCAACAGGAACTACCGTTACAGTTACCGGATTTGAAGTAGCCTGGCATTCTGAACCAATTTGAGTAGCTATAAATGTATAAGTAGTAGTAACCTCAGGAGTATGATAGCTAATAGGAGCATTACCTATCATAACGGTGCCTGCATACCATGCATACGTCATGTTAGGTTCCGGAGTAATGTTAGCAGTTAACATAACTTGTTCGCCCGGACATACCGATAACGGAGTAGCTGTGATACCAATTGTGGAGAATTGACCTACATAAACATAATGAATCGGAGATAAGAACGTACATCCTGAAACAGTATCTGTTATTTGAACAGTAAAGCTGTAACCTAATGCACTTGCTTCAAGCGTACTAATATCTAGAGTAGCATTTGTACCAAGAACGTTAATGGCTACGCCATTTTTGTACCACTGGTATGTGATACCTTGAGCTTCTATTGGATTCGTAGTTGCATATAATGTAGCGCCGGTAGCGTTTTCACAAATAACAGTATTTCCGGTAATTTCAACAGTAACAGGATTCTCAACAGTAATTATAGCTACTAATGTGCGTTCTGATACACATCCTTCAGTTGAAACAAATGCTTGAACTTCATAAGTATAAGTTCCTTCTGCGGTAGCTGTCATAGTGTATGTGTGTCCCGTTGCATTAGGAATTGCTACACCGTTTTCAAACCATTGGTAAGTAACATTTGTAACTACTTGGCCGTCAATTTCTGTGCTAGCAGTCATAAATACTTGATTTCCGTTACAAATAGTTTCTTTAATTATATCAGGAAGAACTACTACAGGTTTTGGAGCAACATTAATTGTTATGATGTTTGTTGCAACACATTCTGAGTTTGTTTGACGTACTACAACAGCAAACGTAGTAGTTTCTGTTAGTGTTTCTGTTTGATATACAGGTCTTGTAGCACCCAAAATTCTGTTTTCTATAGTATCAATAAACGGTGGTAAATAGCCGCCATTCCATGGAATACTATCAGTTTCGTATGTAATCTTATACCATTGATAAGTAAGATATTCAGCATTGTAATCATCTAAGTTTGCCGTAAGTTCTACAGAACCACCTTCACAAATAGCGTTTTCAGTAGCTGTAATATTTACAACAGGTAATGTGTGAACCCATACAAGGAAAGGTGCGCTGATAGCGGTACAGCCGTTTCCACGAGATACTTCAACAGTGAATACATAAGGTTCGTGTCTTGACGCCCAAGGTTCAACATAGAATTGACTATTAGGATCAGCTATCATTTCATTGAGACGTTCTTCTCCTGACTGGAACCACTTGTAAGTTAAATTACCTACTTCAACTGAATTGTGGTCTACGTTAGCTTGCAAGTAAATATAATTTGTCTCGCAAATATGAGCTTGACCGTCAATAGCTACGATAGGTGCGCGATATACAGTAACTGTTTGTGCAAGAGTAGCATCTTCCATAGATTCACATCCTGAGTTTTCATATCTAACTGTTACGTTGTAGGTATAAATAGTTCCGTCGCCATTTGTTGCATTCAAAGATTCTGTGAATGAAGCGCCTGTTACACCTTCTATGATTTGACCATTTCTTGTCCAAGTATAAATCGGGTTATTTCCGCTATTATTTTCACTCGGAATAGCTGTAAGCGTTACTTGAGCTCCTGAACAAATATGGGTCTCACTAATTGTAATTTGCGCAATTTCAGGTTTCGGAAGAACCGTCAATGTATACTCTGCTACAACTAAACATTTTTTCAAAGTATCTTGAGAGTTAAAAGTTGTATTTTGTTTTACTTCAACAAAATATGTAACTTCACCTACTCCATTGATAGGAAGTGTAGTATAATTTGGTTGAGTTGCACCCGGTATTAATCCTTCCGGAGTATATTCGCCTTTATACCATTGATATACATAGTCTGTTTCATTATAGTCATTCAAATTAGCAGTTAAAGTAACGCTTCCGCCTTCACAAACTACATCTTCAGTAGAAGTGATCGTTACAACTTGTTGCGGATGAACAAATACTTCAAACTCTTGACTCCAAGCATTACATCCTAAACCGGAAACATATTCCATTTTAAATCTATAAGGCTCCGGTCTTGCAGGAAGATAGATATTTATACGCTGTGCATCACAGAAGTTTTGCACATCATATAATGCACCATCCAAATACCACTTATAATGTCTCCAAGTATTACGTGGATCTAATTCATTATAAGGATTAGCATTATTGCAATGCCAAGTTTGATAAATTCCATTCACATAAGCTATGATTTCGATATTAGCCTGAGCGTTGTCAGGAGCTTCTCCTTGATAAATGTCACACACATGCTGTGTTCCGTGAATTTCAACAATAGGATTGCGTCTTACATGTACTCTTTGTGCTACAGATGGCTCAGCAACTAGAGCACATTCTGTGCCGTAAGGTACAGCTACAACATTGTAAATATAATTCATCGTATCTTGATCAACAGTCATTGGAGAAACTAAAATAGTCGCCATGTTTTGTCCCGGAATTTCCATTCCATTTACAAACCATGTATAGTATGCCACTGAATCCGGATTTGAAACTTGTGCTGTTAATGTTACTTGGCCGCCGTCGCAAATTCTTCCGTCAGCAGGAATCATTGTAATAGCATCAATTGTGATGCCTCTAGCTGGAATTACTGTTACAGTTACTTCATTGGAAGTAGCTTGACAATCTGAACCGATTTGCGTAGCAGTAAAGCTATAAGTAGCAGTGGTGTCTGCCACAACATATAAAATTGGAGCATTACCAATAGAATCGGCACCTGCAAACCATGTATAAATCATATTAGGAGCGTTACTAACATTAGCAGTCAACATTATGATTTCGCCTTCGCAAACATTAGTTTTATCAGCAGTAATGCCAATTACCGGGAATTGTTCTACATAAACAATATGAGTAGCAGAAGTTGCAACACAACCGGAAATAGTATCGGTAACTGTTACAGTATAAATGTACGGATTCGGACTTGCTGTATTCGCTACAGTTAAAGTGTCTGCGCCGCTACCTATTAAGTCACCATTGAGGTACCATTGGTAAACGAAACCGGGTACAGGTATAACAGGAGTGGTGATTGCGTATAATACAGTAGGTTCTGCCGCATTACAAACTAATATAGGACCTGCAATTTCTACAGTAGGAGCCATTTTAACAGTTATGGTTCCAACAAGTTGCATGTTAGCAACACAGCCCGCAGCGGAAACGGTTACCGTATATACACCGGCATCGTCAAACCTGTAGGTAAGTGCACTGTCAACAGCGCCATCAACGATAATACCATTAATTGCCCAAACATATTCTACAGCATTTTCAGCGGCAAAGGTAATTTGAGAGCCTATACAAATAGTAGTGTCAATAGGTTCACCTGTTTCAACTGTTAAGTTGTTCGTTACTGCTACGGTTACCTGATTGGAACCGGCTTGACAACCTGAACCAATTTGAGTAGCTATAAATGTATAAGTTGCAGTGCTATCTGCAGTTAGATGATAAATAGGTGCATTAGCGCCCGAAATTTCAACGCTATCTGCATACCATTGATATGTTATGTTAGAGTTTCCGCTTACATTGGCAGTTAAAATAACTATTTCACCTTTGCAAACCTGTGTTCTATCAGCAGTAATACCAATTACCGGATGTGCTTCTACATAAACGGTTTGTACTTGTGATGTAGCCTCGCAACCTGATACGGTATCTACAACATGAACAAAATAAAGGTAAGGATACGCACTGGCAACAGTGTCTATTGCCTGTGCTATACTATCTCCGCCTACTATTTGAACTCCGTTTACATACCATTGGAAAGTAAGGTTCGGATCAATGAAATTTGCCGGAATTATATGCGCTTGTAAGAAAGCCGGAGTAGAAGTGTTACAAACCAATTCTGGTCCTTCAACACTTACGCCGAAAGGCATACCCACAGTAACCATACCAGCATGTGCCATAGCTGAAGCACAACCTCCAAGATTAGTTGTTGCTAAAACCGATACATCAAATACACCGGGATTGCTAAATTGGTAAGTTAGCGTATTATGAGTTTGTCCAGCAATTGCTTGACCATTGATATACCAAGTAAAGGTTGAAGCATTTGCAGCATTTGTAGTATCATTTGCAATAAATGTAATTTGAGAACCCACACAAATATTGGCGGTATCCGGTACAACAGCTAATATAAATTCAGGAATTACTACCACGGTTACTTCATTGGAACCGGCTTCACATCCTGAATCAGTTTGAGTAGCTGTAAATGTATAAGTTGTAGTTGAACCTGGAACTACATGGTAAATAGGTGCATTAGCGCCCGAAATTTGAACGCTGTCTGCATACCATTGATATATTATATTAGAATTTCCGCTTATATTAGCAGTTAATGTAACTGTTTCGCCAACACAAATTTGAGTTTTGTCTGCCGTAATACCAATTACCGAATGTGCTTCTACATAAACAGTTTGTATTTGTGACACTGCTATACAGCCTGACATTGTATCAGTAATTTGAACAATATAAGAATATGGATAAGGGCTTGCCGTAGTATCTATAACTTGTATTGCACTATCGCTACCTGTTATAGCTCCATTTTTAAACCATGTATAAGTAATGTCGGTTGCATTCAATGGAATTACTTTTGCGAACAATGTAGCCGGTGTGGTAGCAGTATTGCAAACCAATTCCGGTCCTATAATAGTTACGCTCGGAGCTGCTGTAACAACAACTGTACCGGCTCCTTTCATAGTAGATCCGCATCCGGTTGTTGCTTGAGGCGTTGTTACTAAAACTTCTACTACAAAACTACCGGGATTATTAAACTGGTAAGTGAATGTACTGTGTGTTGCCCCGGCAACTGCCTGACCGTTGATATACCAAGCAATAGTTGCGTTATATTCAGCAGGAATACCGGTTACTTGATAGGTTAATTGATTACCTGCACAAGTGGTGGTATCTATACGTGTAACCATAAATGGAATCGTATCAGCAAGTACTGTTATAGGAATTTCATTGGAAGTAGCTTGACAGTTCGAACCAATTTGAGTAGCAGTGAAGAAGAAAGTACGTGTAAAGTCTGCAGCAAAATAGTGTATAGGAGCAGTAGCATACCCAATAGTATCTATTTCAATACCGGCTCCGGTATCAATTTTTGCATACCATTGATAATTCATATTAGGTGCATTGCTAACATTAGCAGTTAACATTACAATTTCGCCTGCACAAACTTCTAATTTATCAGCTGTAATACCAATTACCGGAAGTTGCTCTACATGAACAGCGAATGGTAAACTTGTCGTAGTTACATCAATACCATCACAACCTGTAGAAGTAACTTCTACTACAAATGTATAGGGAGCAAGTTGAACGGGTTTGTTAATTTTCAAAGTATCATAAATAGCTCCGATGATTGAATCATTGTCAACATACCATTGATATGTATAAGTTCCCATCGGATTAGGATTAGCAAGTAATACTATTTGACCATTATTACATGATACAACTGATGTTCCTGTGATAATTGCCGTAGCTGCATTTACTGCGCCGGACACCGTTACAGGTTCAGTAGCTGTAAACTGTGCTACACAACCGGGAGTATCAGTAGCTAATACAACGCTATAGATATATTCTCCCATATCAAATAATGTCTCAGTAAATGTACTGTCTGTTACACCAGCAATCTCAAAACCGTTTCTGTACCATGTGAAGATACCGGTATTGGTTGTTTGTGCCGTAACAGTAACTTGATTACCGGAACAAATAATATCAGGAGTTACTGCAATGCCTGTAATAAGCGGAGATGTACCCATCTCTACGGTTACTGTATCAGAAATAGCTAAACAGCCAGTATTAATATTTGTTGCTGTAAATAGATATCTTGTCTCTGCCGTAGGCATTACCGTATATGGATTAGAAATCGCACCGTTTATTGGACCTGCAAGTGTATACCATTGGAAAGCTAACTCAAGAGAGGAGCCTATTTGAGCAGTTAGAGTTACAGGGGTGCCTGCACAAACTCTGGTATGATCTGCAATAATCGGAATAACTGGTTGTGGTTGAACTATTACCGGATAAACATCACTCATTATTATACAACCCGAAATAGTATCTTCTATTTGTACAGTATAATTATATGGATAAAGTCTTGTAGCAAGATTTGTAAGATTCAGTGTGTCGGAAGTTTGAAGATCAATTAATGCATTACTTTCAAACCATTGATATTTATAACCTACACCGGCTCCTAATACAGGTTGTATATTAGCAGTGAGTATAACATTTGCTTGACTGGCGCAGTACAAAGGATTTCCTGTGATAGCTACAGTAGGAGTCGGTATAACTTCTATTGTAATAGAGTCGGTAACATATTCGCAATTGTTGTTCGGGTATGACAAGCGTGCTGCTACATAATGCGTTCCGTTTGTATGGAAAGGAATATTCAAATATGGTAAACTTTCTCCGGGTATTTCAAAGCCATTTACCCACCATGATATGGTTGGGATTCCGGCCGTTACATTTTTACCTACTGTATCTAAACTAAAAAGAACAAGAGTTCCTGAGCAAATGCTAGTTGCCGAAGCCATAATTTGTACCTCATCTAACATACCTTGTTTAGTAATAGTAAACTCTGCAAATTCGGAATTACAGTCACTGTTAAACATTTCTGCATTAACATAAAGTGTGGCTACATCGCCAACAAAATATGGAAGTATCTCTGCATATTCGAATAATTTCACGTTAGTATAAGTAGTATCAATAGCAGTAGTATCTGTGCCACTAATATGGTACCAAATATAACGGTGAATTTGACCGCCGAAAGTTATAGCATCAGCAGTTACTGCTACCATACCATTTTCACAAATGCTGTAGTTATTAACCAAAAGCACTGTTCTTGGAAGTACCTGGAACGGGTGTACTGGAGATGGAATCATTTGACAATCTTCGAGATCAAGTGAGAGCTCAACCGAGTAGTACGAAAAAAGCTCGGCTGCGTCACTAACAATGAATTGATAGGTCCATCCGGATTGTCCGAGATATTGACCATCTTTTTTCCACTGTAGCGTCAGTGTTTCCACACTTTCTCCCGTTACCACAGCGGTAAGGGTTACTACATCACCCACACAACCGGATGTCGGTCCTTCGACCCTCACTGTGTGAAGGGAAGATTGCGCATTTACATGGCTAAATCCCACAAAAAGTAGGAAAAATAGAAGAAAAATCGTAAATTTTTTCATCGTTTAAAAATTTAATTGTTACTATTTTTTTGTTTAATTATTTTCGTTTAAATTAGTTTAACACGCATCACATCAGACAATTATCCCTTGTCTTTTGGGGCTGTTTTTATGTTTGTTTTTAATGTCATAGGTATTATTTTGCACATTACCCAATGAGACGCAAAGATATTTTTTTTTTAATATGGATTTTTTTATGTAATTTTTTTTGTTAAAAAAGCGAAACTCCTCACTTCATATGCTTTTTTTGGAATGACAATTGTAGTGAGGAATTTTTAAAAATTACCCTTTTTTAATTCGCATACTGTAAAAAGAACGGTATACAAAAATTAGTCCGATTATTAAAAATCCGACACCTATATAAGGGGTATAATCGCAAGTTCCCGCATCTTGTGCAGCCAACTTCATGGTAATGGCAATTTCTACTGCCAATAACCCGAAGAGCGTAGAGAACTTAATAATAGGGTTCATTGCCACAGAAGTGGTATCTTTATAAGGGTCTCCTACAGTGTCACCTACCACAGAAGCGGCATGTAGTTCCGTGTTTTTTTCTTTTAAGTCTACTTCAACCACTTTTTTGGCATTATCCCATGCACCGCCGGCATTTGCCATATACATTGCCTGAAACAATCCGAACACGGCGATTGAAATTAGATAAGAAACAAAGAAATTAGGATCGAAAAAGGCGAATGCTAAGGTGAATGAGAAAATTACAATAAAGATGTTCCACATTCCCTGTTGGGCATATTGAGTACAAATTTTTACTACGATTTTTGAGTCATTAATATCAGCTTCGCTTTTATTCAAGTTCAAATTTCGTTTAATGAACTCCACAGCACGATAGGCTCCTGTAGTTACTGCTTGCATGGAAGCACCGCTAAACCAATAAATTACTGCTCCTCCGGTAATAAACCCAAGGAGTACCGGAGCATCAGTTAGGTTCAATTGTAATAAGCCCAAATTTTCCAATAATAAAATAATTGCAAAAATCATGGTGGTCGCACCTACCACCGCTGTTCCGATAAGTACCGGTTTTGCCGTAGCTTTGAATGTATTTCCGGCACCGTCGTTTGCTTCCAAGAAATATTTTCCTTTTTTAAAATCGGGTTTAAATCCGAAATCCCTTTCAATCTCATTATCAATGTTATTAATTTTTTCAATTTGCGAAAGTTCAAATACCGATTGGGCGTTGTCGGTTACGGGTCCATAGCTATCCACGGCAATGGTTACGGGACCCATTCCCAAGAATCCGAATGCAACCAAACCGAATGCAAAAATGGATGCGTATTCTCCAAACAGTTCCAATCCATGAGCAGAAACTTTAAAGGCACCCAACATTAAAGCTACCATGACAATTCCTTTCCAAAAAGCACTGAAATTTCCGGCAACCATACCGGAAAGAATGTTTAATGAAGGACCTCCTTCACGCGAAGCCATTACTACCTCTTCTACGTGTTTTGAGCGCGCGCTGGTAAAAACCTTGGTAAATTCCGGAATTACTGCCGCCGCCAAGGTTCCCAAACTGATAATTGTGGACAGTTTCCACCATAGGTCAGGATGACAGTTTGCCAACTGACTGTTATCGTTAAGTAGTATATAGCTAACGATATATGTAACGATAATAGAAACGATGGAAGTAATCCAAACCAAAGAGGTTAATGGAGCCTCAAAATTAAAACTATCTGCTTTTTCATATTTGGCTACAGAAATAATTTGATTAATTTTATAGGAAAACACGGAAGTAAATACCATAAGAATGCGTATGGCAAAAAGCCAAACGATTAAAAGCGCTTGCATTTCGGGGTGAAACGGCAGACAAAGCACAAGGAAAGAAATTAGCGCCACACCGGTTACACCATACGTTTCGAAGCCATCGGCAGTGGGACCTACACTATCGCCGGCGTTATCACCGGTACAATCGGCAATTACTCCCGGATTTCTAGGGTCATCTTCGCCGATTTTGAAAATCACTTTCATTAAATCGGAGCCTATGTCGGCAATTTTGGTAAAAATACCTCCGGCAATACGAAGTGCGCTCGCCCCTAACGATTCTCCGATGGCAAAGCCAATTAAACAGGCGCCGGCGCTTCTTGCATCCACAAAAAGAAGGATGATTAACATCAATATTAACTCTATTGTAATTAATAGCAAACCTACGCTCATTCCCGATTGTAGGGGAATAGAAACCACATTCCATGGCTTTCCTTTTAAGGAAGCAAAAGAAGTTCTACTATTGGCAAGGGTATTAATTTTAATTCCAAACCAAGCTACGGCGTAAGAGCCGAGAATACCAAGTACCGTCCAAAGCAATATAATAAGGACATCCCCGACTGCTTTTCCACTTAAAAATCCAAAGTAAAAAACAATAGCTGCACCAATAATGGCGAATAATATTAATAGAAATTTTCCTTGTTGTATTAAATAAGTTTTACAGGTCTCATATATGGTAACTGAAATATTTGCCATAGATTTATGCACCGGATATTTTTTTATATCAATAGCTTGATATAAACCGAATAACAATCCAAACACCACAATAATTGAGCCCCATAATAAAAGAGACCAACCTGAGATGGCGCCGTTAAAAAATGTAATACTTGTAAAATCAGGGAGTTCTAAATCTGCTTCACCGGCAAATGCAACGAAAGGTGCACAAAGTACACACAGGAGAAATAATACTTTTTTCATAAGTTTTTTATCGTTAATTTATATTTTTCTAGTTGGTTAAATACGAGGTCTCTCGTTACGTTCAGAATAAAGGGTGCAAAAATAATATAATTATGCAACTTTTCACCAAACTTATTGGCTTATTAGATTTTTCAACACAGTTTATGTGAAAAATAAGAGAATTTTAAGTTTTTTTAACAGAATAGGAAGATGACAAGGAAATTTTTCATGGGAGGTGATATGCTTTTAAAAAATAAAAAATTGATTCATCCGTTTAATAACAGAACCTATAAAACTCAATACTATGAAACTCAAAGCGTTTGTTCTTTTTTTAATGTTTTTACTAGCAACAGTTTATTCTTATGCTGCTTATCTGTTAATTCCGATGGATTTACAACAGAAAAATCATTTAAAAGCCTACGGAATTGCATATTTTGCGATTGCTCGAGATATTGATGTGAGCTGGTTACTTAATTATCGTGGGGGAAGTTTTATGATGATTTATAATTCTAAAATTGAGGATGAATGCGTAATTCGTGGAGTTTCGTACCAAGTAATTGCTGATGTGCAAGCTGCCGGAATTTTGAATGAAATTGCAGCTACGGAAAGTAACATGGACGAAGTTAAACTGACCAAAGTGCCCAAAATTGCAGTATATACGCCCAAAAGCAAATTGCCCTGGGACGATGCGGTAACCCTAGCCTTAACTTATGCTGAAGTTCCTTATGACATGATTTATGATGAAGAGGTGATGAATGATGTGCTTCCTAATTACGATTGGTTGCATTTACATCATGAAGATTTTACCGGACAATACGGAAAGTTTTGGAGCGCCTATAAAAATGCCGCTTGGTATATAGAAGATGTTAGACGTCAAGAAGCAACCGCCGCAAAATTAGGGTTTAAAAAAGTGTCGCAGTTGAAGTTGGCGGTAGCAAAAAAAATTCGTGATTTTGTAATGGGCGGAGGCTACATGTTTGCCATGTGCTCGGCAACAGATAGCTTCGATGTGGCGCTTGCCGCCGATGGGATAGATATTTGCGAGATACCTTTTGACGGCGATCCGATGGATCCTCAAGCACAACAAAAGCTAAACTATGACAACTGTTTTGCTTTTACCGATTTTATTCTCGTTACCAATCCTCATATTTATGAAATTTCTGATATTGATGTCAATCCTACCATGCATATTCAAAATAAGAAAAACGATTATTTTACACTGTTTGAGTTTTCGGCGAAATGGGATCCCGTGCCCACTATGCTTACGCAAAATCATCAAAAAGTGATTCCCGGATTTATGGGACAAACCACCGCCTTTAACAACAACAGAATCAAACCACATGTTATTATTCTCGGCGAAACCAAGATTTTTAACGAAGCAAGATATATTCACGGTACTTATGGAAAGGGCACCTTTACTTTTTACGGGGGACACGATCCAGAAGATTATCAACATTTTGTGGGGGATCCTCCTACCGATTTGAATTTGCATCCTAACTCACCGGGCTACAGACTTATCCTTAATAATGTGCTGTTCCCTGCAGCAAAAAAGCAGAAGCAGAAGACCTAAAATTTATATTATCATTATTATGAATTATCATGGGATACCTTTACATTCGTGTCCAAATACCATTGATAAATTTATAATTCGGTTTCGCACCTGATTCATTTTTGTAAAGAATAACTGTAGCATAACAATTATCTTTAATCCATGATGACTCTAACTTAATGGCATGACGATATTTATAAGTTTTACCGGCTTCAATAGTTGTAGTTTCGCCATACGCCCTATCATTATATTGTTTTCTTGCTACATATTTATGTCTATAATTAGCAGGATCCGAAACTCCCAATTGATTGTATTGTAGACCATCTTCTAAAATACCAACCGATAAATAATAATCGCCACTCGCAAGATCACTATACGTATTTAAAACGGAATATACAATTAAAGAATCGCCTTTAATTTCATGTTTTGCCGCAAAAGCCGCTGTGGGCGTTCTTTGCATTAATGTATTTAAGCTACTCATACTCGTTGTTTTAACATCTCCCATCCAAAAAGCAGGGATGCCACCACCGTCTGTTCTGTCGGCATAAAATCCGTTATATATTGCAGCGCTATAAGCAGGGTCGCCTGAAGCTTTACAAGCAATTCCTATTACATTCCCTTTAGAAATACAATCATTCATTAGCGGTACGCCCCAATTACCACAAGGAGAGCACCAGCTTGCAGTATAGTTAATCACCAATCCCCATTGTGTTTTAACAGGATTTAAGCCATCCCATTCATCCGGTTCAGGTTCAGGTTTAGGTTTTTCAAAAGGATCATCCGGTGGTTTAACAGGTTCCCGTTCAGGGTTGCATGAAATTACAATAAGGCTCGAAAAAGCCATTAAAAACAAATAAAATACTAATCTCTTCATAATTATTTAATTTAAAATTGCGACAAAAATAATATATTTTCTTAGTTATTTAGCAATAACTTTAAAAAATTTATCTAGAAACGAGAAATCTCTATCTTTTTATTATTAAAGAAACATTATTTACAAATTTTATTATTTTTGTGCCCCCTTTTAGGAGAGTATTTAGTATTTTATAAATCAAACAAATAACAAAAACAATGAAAGTTTATCAAACCAAAGAAATCAGAAATGTTGCCCTTATCGGTGGTAATCGCACCGGAAAAACCACATTGGCAGAAACCATGGCATTTCATGGAGGTGTAATTAGCAGACGCGGAACCATTGATGATAAAAATACAATCTCAGATTATAGAGAAATTGAATTGGAAAGACAACAATCTATTTTTTCTACTGTAATGTATTCTGAATATGCCGGTTGTAAAATTAACATGATTGATTGTCCGGGATTTGATGACTTTATCGGTGAAGTAATCGGCGCGCTTCGCGTTTCCGACGCTGCCCTTATGGTAATCAATGCGCAAAACGGCGTGGATGTAGGCGCGGAAATTCAATGGCGCTGGACAAAAAAAATGAATGCTCCGGTATTTTTCGCAGTAAATCAATTAGACCACGAAAAAGCAAACTTTGATGAAACATTACGCCAATTGAAGCATTATTTCGGTGGCAGTGTAATGCCGTTTCAATATCCTGTGAATGCAGGGGTTGGTTTCGATTCCGTAATTGACCTGTTGCAAATGAAACTGTTGAAGTTCCCTGTGGGTGGCGGAAAAGTAGTGGTAGAAGAAATTCCTGCCGATGAAAAAGATAAAGCAGAAGAGATGCACGGCGCTTTGATTGAAGCTGCTGCCGAAAACGACGAAAAACTGATGGACAAATTCTTCGAGGAAGGTACTTTAACCGAAGAAGAAATGGCACAAGGCTTGAAGTTAGGAATTATTAACCGTGGTACATTTCCGGTAATTTGTGTGGCTACGAAAAACGACCAAGGTGTTACCCGTTTAATGGACATCCTCAAATCAAGTGCGCCTGCTCCGGACGAAATGCCCGGTGTACAAACCGAAAGCGGCAAAACTTTTGCTTGCAAAGTAAGCGATCCTACTATTGCATATGTTTTCAAAACCGCTATTGAACCACATCTTGGCGAGCTTTCTTTCATGAAAATTTATGGCGGAGAAATTACTGAGGCAATGGATATGGTAAACAGCGTATCGAATAGCAAAGAGCGTATGTCTCAATTGCTCTGTGTTGCCGGTAAAAATCGTGAAAAAGTAGAAAAGGCAGTTGCCGGAGATATTATAGCTACTATTAAATTAAAAGGTACACAAACCGGACAAACTTTGGTAAAATCGGGTGACGAAGTGATTATTCCTACCGAATATCCTGAGCCGAAGTTCCGTACTGCAATACGCGCCAAAAACAGTTCAGATGATGAAAAATTAGGCGCCATTTTAAATGAGTTCAAGAAAACCGATCAAACTTTCTTGGGCGAACAGTCTAAAGAGTTGAAACAGATAATTATTTCAGGGCAAGGTGAACAACATTTGAATATCATCAAGTGGATGATTGAAAAATTGAACAAGATTGAGATTGAATTTTATCCGCCGAAAATTCCATATCGCGAAACAATCACTAAATCTTCGGAAGCGATGTACCGTCACAAAAAACAATCCGGAGGCGCTGGACAATTTGGTGAGGTGCACATGCTCGTTGAAGCCTATTACGAAGGTATGCCGAACCAAACTAAATACCCGGTTCGTGGCACCGATTCGTACGATTTGCCTTGGGGCGGAAAATTGATCTTTAATAACTGTATTGTGGGTGGCGCTATCGACGCGCGCTTTATGCCTGCCATATTAAAAGGTATTAATGAAAAAATGGAAGAAGGCCCGCTTACCGGTTCTTATGCCCGCGACATTGTTATCAATATTTACGACGGCAAAATGCACCCTGTGGATTCTAACGAAATGGCGTTTAAACTAGCCGGACGCAATGCATTTCGCGAAGCGTTCAAAAATGCAGGTCCTAAAATTTTGGAACCGATTTATGACGTAGAAATTTTCGTTCCTTCCGAGAGAATGGGTGATGTAATGACCGATTTGCAAGGACGTCGCGGCGTAGTAATGGGCATGGACAGTGAAGGGGAGTTCCAAAAAATTCGTGCGAAAGTTCCATTAGCAGAAATGAACAAATATTCTACTACTTTAAGTTCAATCACCTCAGGACGTGCTTCTTACGGAATGAAATTTGCAGAATACCAACAAGTTCCGGCAGACGTTCAAAGTGAAATTATTAAGAAATACGAAGAAGAGAACAAAGAAGAGGATTAGTAGTAATTTGATTAATAATAAATGTAGGGACGTTGCACGCAATGTCCCTTTTTTTGTTTAGTTATTAGGTTTGAAGATGGAAAAAAGAAGTTTTTAAGGAGTTATTTTATATCTCTTTTCTGTTATCCAATAGCGCAAAAAAACAGTACCTCAAGTTTTTTCAAAAGAAAAAATAGATATTTGCCAACATAAAAATAAGTATTTTATGCAGCCGGAAGAAAAAGATGAATTATATGAACATCATAAGTTTATGGTAGATCGCGGGCAGGAATTGATGCGTATGGATAAGTATTTACTCAATCTTATTCAAAATATATCGCGAAGCAAAATACAGCATGCGGCAAAAGCCGGTTGCGTTTTGGTAAACGGCAATCCGGAAAAACAAAACTATAAGGTAAAGCCGGGAGATCAAATTACCATTTTGATGCCCAGTCCACCAAGAGACATAGAAATTATTCCGGAAGACATACCTTTGGAAGTGCCTTATGAAGACGAAGACCTCATCATTGTGAATAAGCCTGCTGGTTTAGTGGTTCATCCCGCGTATGGCAATTATACCGGTACTTTGGTGAATGCGCTTATTTATCGTTTTCAAGGTCAGACTACTAAAGAAGGTGAGCCAATACGTCCATTATTGGTGCATCGTATCGATAAAAATACTTCCGGAATTATGGTAGTTGCCAAAAATGAAGAGGCGCAAATAAAAATTGCCCGTGAGTTTTATAATCACACTGTTGAAAGAAAATATTGGGCGTTGGTGTGGGGTGATTTTGAAGAAGAGCAAGGCACTATCATAGCCAAAGTAGGACGAAATTTAAAAGACCGGCTAATGATGGCCACATTTCCCGATGACAGCGAGTATGGAAAGCACGCCGTAACCCATTGGAAAGTATTAGAAAGATTCGGCTACGTTACTCTAATTGAGTGCCAATTGGAAACCGGAAGAACACATCAAATCCGGGTGCACATGAAGTCTATCGGACATCCGCTCTTTAGCGATGAAGTGTATGGAGGTGACCTGGTTCTTAAAGGCACTACTTTTACTAAATATAAGCAATTTGTAAAAAATTGCTTTGAACTTATGCCGAGGCAAGGGTTGCATGCCAAACAATTAGGACTTATTCACCCTACCACCGAAGAAGTCATCTTCTTCGATTCGGAACTGCCTCCGGATTTTCAGGCTGTTCTTGAAAAGTGGCGGAATTATGCGAAGCATAAAGGAGATTTATTGTTTGATGAATGAAAACCTTTTGATAATAACTGTTTTATATACGATTTTTCTGTGATAAAAAATGTTAATGAAACCGAGAGAAAAAAACAAAAAAAATAAAGCAACATAAACCACCCCACCCTGCCTTTCAGGCGCCCCTCCAAAATTTGGAGGAGGTTATTCATTCACTCAACACCTAACTCCCAGAGCTCCTAAATCCGGCAACTATAATTGACGGCAATTTTAATTATTAATCACTAATCACTAATGAATTACAATTACATCGCCATCGAAGGCTGCATTGGCGCAGGAAAAACTACATTAGCCGAAATGTTAGCAGCAGATTTTAATGCGGAACTAATATTGGAACGCTTTGCTGATAACCCTTTTTTGGCAAAATTTTACAAAGATCCCACGCATTACGCTTTTCCCTTGGAAATGACATTCTTAACCGACAGATATCAACAACTAAAAAATTTGCTCTCGAAACGCGATCTGTTCACCGATTTAGTGGTTGCCGATTATTTTATTGATAAATGTGCCATCTTTGCGAAAAATAATTTACAACAAGATGAATATAATCTCTTTTTAAAGGTTTATGAAATTATTACCGATTTTTTACCGAAACCCGACATCCTAATTTATCTTTATAACACTCCGGAAAATTTACTGAAAAATATTGCAAAACGCGGCAGAGATTACGAACAGGAAATTCAAGCGGAATACTTGGAGTCTATTCAGGAAAATTACTTGACTTTTTTTAAGCAACGCGCGCAGTTTCCTATTTTAATTGTGGAATCCAGCGTTCTTGATTTTGTATACCACAGGAATGATTATGAAAAAATTAAAGATTTGCTACAGCAGGAGTATAAGAAAGGTATTCACAGGATCGTGTTATAGTGGGTCTCATCATGTATAAAATGCAACCTTCAAAATATTTTTGCCTGATTGAATGATGTATATTTCTGAAACGTTTAATCACTAAACGTGATTATACTATTTTTTTGGAATTATCGTTAACATTTCAAAAACAAAATTCATGAATAAAAACTATTATTGTGTAATTATGGCCGGCGGGATTGGTGTGCGCTTTTGGCCCATGAGCAAAACGGAAACGCCCAAACAATTTATTGATATTCTAGGCGATGGACGCACTTTAATTCAAAAAACTTACGACAGATTTATTAAAATCTGTCCTAAAGAAAACATTTATGTGGTAACCAACACCATGTATAAAGAGTTGGTTAAGCAACAATTGCCGGATATGGAAGATGACCAAATTGTGTTGGAGCCGGCAAGACGCAACACTGCTCCGTGTATTGCATATGCAAATTATAAAATCAAAGCTAAAAATCCGAATGCTGTGATTGTAGTAGCGCCTTCCGATCATATTATTTTAAAAGAAGATGTTTTTTTAGATGTAATTAGCAATGGATTGGAAACCGTAGAGCAAAATCCTTGGTTGCTTACTATTGGTATTCGTCCTTCCTATCCAAATACGGGATATGGCTATATTCAATATAATGAAGACAGAGTTTATGAAAAAAACAAGGCGATTTATGAAGTAAAGACTTTTACAGAAAAACCACAGTTGGAGATGGCACAGCAATTTATTGAAAGCGGCGATTTTCTTTGGAATGCAGGGATTTTTATGTGGTCGTTAAAAACAGTAGAGGTGGCTTTTCAAAAATATTTGCCTGAAGTTGATTCCTTATTTAAACAAGGAGACGGCCTTTATAATACACCTGATGAAGCCGCATTCATTCACAGGATTTATGAAATGTGTAGAAATATTTCTGTTGATTACGGTATTATGGAAAAAGCACAAAATGTGCATGTATATGCTGCTGAATTCGGTTGGTCGGATTTAGGAACATGGGGTGCCCTTTATGATATTAATCCTAAAGACGATAATCAAAATTCTATCATTGGAAAGCGTGTTAAAACTTATGATACCAAAAGGTGTATTGTAAATGTAAAACCTTATAAAGTTACAGTGCTGCAAGGCATGGAAGATTTTATTGTAGTAGATACCGATGACGTGCTTTTGATTTGTAAACGTTCCGAAGAACAACAGATCCGGCAGTACGCTAATGATGTGAAACTTGATTTTGGGGAAAAATACAGTTAATTTTTCACTATTACTGATTTAATATCAAATAAAAATATATTTTTGCAGCCCCAAATTAAAACTTGGGGGCATAAGCCGTTGTAGCTCAGAGGTAGAGCACTTCCTTGGTAAGGAAGGGGTCACGAGTTCAACTCTCGTCAATGGCTCAAGAAAGAAGACAACCTCTATTTAATAGATAGAATTATTTAATAACCTTTTAATTGATAAAACAATGGCAAAAGCAAAATTTGAACGCACCAAACCCCACGTAAATGTGGGCACAATTGGTCACATTGACCACGGCAAAACAACCTTAACAGCTGCTATCACTACTGTGTTGGCTGAGCAAGGTTTATCAGAAAAAAGAGATTTTTCAACAATTGACAATGCACCGGAAGAAAAAGAACGTGGTATTACAATTAATACGTCTCACGTGGAGTATCAAACGGCAAATCGTCACTATGCGCACGTAGATTGTCCCGGCCACGCCGACTACATTAAGAACATGGTAACCGGAGCTGCGCAAATGGATGGCGCTATTATTGTAGTAGCTGCAACCGATGGTCCTATGCCGCAAACAAGAGAGCACATTCTTTTGGCGCGTCAGGTAGGCGTACCGAAATTGGTGGTGTTCATGAATAAAGTTGACTTGGTTGATGACCCTGAATTATTAGACCTTGTTGAAATGGAAATTCGTGATCTTTTGTCATTCTATGGATTCGACGGCGACAACACACCTGTAATTCGTGGATCTGCTCTAGGTGGATTAAATATGGAACCTGTTTGGGTAGAAAAAGTTATGGAACTTATGGAAGCTGTAGATACTTATATTCCGCTTCCGGTACGTGCCGTAGACAAAGACTTCTTAATGCCTGTTGAAGACGTATTCTCAATTACCGGTCGTGGTACTGTTGCTACCGGAAAAATTGAAACAGGTGTTATCAACTCAGGAGATCCTGTTGATATTATCGGTATGGGTGCTGAAAAACTTAAATCCGTAGTTACTGGAGTAGAAATGTTCCGTAAAATTTTGGATAGAGGTGAAGCCGGCGACAACGTAGGTCTATTACTTCGCGGTGTTGATAAAGATGAAATCCGCCGTGGTATGGTTATCGCGAAACCGGGTTCTATTAAACCGCACAAAGAGTTTGAAGCTGAGGTGTATATCTTGAAAAAAGAAGAAGGTGGACGCCACACGCCATTCCATAACAAATACCGCCCTCAATTCTATTTCCGTACTACTGACGTAACCGGTGAGGTTTTTCTTCCCGCAGGAGTAGAAATGGTAATGCCCGGTGACAACTTAACAATTACTGTTAAATTATTATCGGAAATCGCGATCAACTTGAACCTTCGTTTCGCTATCCGTGAAGGTGGACGTACCGTTGGTGCAGGACAGGTAACGAAAATAATAGATTAATAATATTGTTGCGGGCAAGGCGTGCCTTGCCCGTACGATATTTAGGGGAATAGTTTAAGGGTAGAATAGCGGTCTCCAAAACCGTTGATGGGGGTTCGAATCCCTCTTCCCCTGCGAAATGAAAAAAGGCTTTATAGAAAGTCTTTTTTTGTTTTAATGATAACAAAGCAAAGATCAAATATGCCTACTTATCTTGAAAATATTATCTTTGCACTCTTATTTGTAAATTTATTATTATGGATCAAATTTCACATTTTCAACGCAAACCCGAAACACGCAGCCGTAAATTCTGGCGTGTAGTCTTCGGCTCTATGGTAGGCTTTTTCTTTGCCAACATCGTTTTAAGCATTGTAACCCTCTTTTTCATACTGGGAATGATAGCGGCAATGGTCTCCACATCGGCTCCTAACATTAAGAGCAATTCTATTCTCAGAATTACATTGAGCGGCAATATCGAAGAGCGTGGCGAAGATAATCCGTTTGAAAACACTGCATTTGAAAGTTTCATATCATCTGCTACCGGCTTAGACGATATATTGAACTGTATTACAAAAGCGGCTACTGATCCTAATATTAAAGGAATTAGTCTTGAATTTGGACTTGTTGTTTCGGCAGGATCAGCTACATTAACAGAAATTAGAACAGCATTAGAGAATTTTAAAAATTCCGGGAAATTTATCTACGCTTATAGCGAATCATATTCACAAAGAGCTTATTATGTAGCTTCCGTTGCCGATAAAGTTTTTATAAGCAACATGGGAAACATTGATCTGAAAGGACTGGCTTTTCAACTTATGTTTTACAAAGGATTAATAAATAAGTTGGATATTGACGTGGATATTATACGGCACGGAACCTTTAAAAGTGCAATAGAGCCGTTTATTTTAGATAAAATGAGCGCTGCCAACCGCGAACAAATGACACTTTTGGTAAATGATTTTTGGAGTGTTTACCTGAATGATGTTTCCGCAAGCAGAAGCATTTCTGCTGAATCTCTGAATCAAATGGCAGATCAATTGCTTTGTGTAAATGCAAAAGCATGCGAACAATTGCAATTAGTGGATGCTATTTTGTATCCCATTGAATATCAAAATTTTTTACGTAAAACATTGGGATTAGAGGAAAAAGCTAAAATTAACATCGTTACAGTTAATAATTATAGAAGAGTAGCAACTCCGAAATCGAAAGCGGAGAATGTTGCAATTATCTATGCTTTTGGAAACATTTTAGATGGAAGAGGAAATGACAAAAATATTTATTCTGAAAATCTTTGCAGAGAAATTCGCAGAGCATATAGAAACGATAAAGTAAAAGCTATTGTATTGCGTGTTAACTCGGGCGGAGGTAGCGCAATGGCTTCCGAAATGATTTGGCACGAAATTGAGCTGGCGAAAGCTGCCGGTAAAAAGGTAGTTACCTCCATGGGCGATTATGCTGCTTCGGGAGGTTACTATATTGCTTGCAACTCTGATTATATTGTAGCTCAGCCTAATACGCTAACAGGTTCTATCGGCGTTTTTGGCATGGTTCCATCGTTTCAAAGAATGTTAAAAAACAAACTGGGTATTACGTTAGATGTAGCGAAAAGTAATCCACATGCTGACTATATGACTGTGGTAGGTCGTCCTTTAGACGAATTGGAAAAGAAAAAATTAATGATTCAAGTAAAAGATGTTTACGATATATTTATTAAGCGTGTTGCCGACGGAAGGCAGCTTTCTGTTGAAGAGGTAGATAGAATTGGCGAAGGTCGTGTATGGTCGGGCATTGAAGCGAAAAAATTGGGTTTGATAGATCAGTTAGGCACTATTGAAGACGCCGTTGCCAAAGCCGCCGAATTAGCAGATCTAACTGACTTCGGAATTATTCACTATCCCAGAAAACAAGATTTTTTCACAAGGTTATTCTCTACCAATTTAGATTCCGAAGTCAAAATAGAACGTGCACTAAAACAACATTTAGGTGATCTCTATTTTACTTATAAAGGAATTAAAACCGTAACCGAAGCCAATGGTATACAGGCAAAGTTACCGTTTGAATTTGTTATTTGCGATTAACCAAAAATAAGTTAAAAAGTTAAGGATTTAAAACTATACTTTACAAATTAGGACCTTTAAACTTATAAATATTAAATTCTTAAATCTTTAAATCAAAATTATGTTTCTTAGCGCCTTTTATATTTACTTATGGGTAATGATTGTGATAGCCATTGCTACTTTTATCACATTGTATCACGTGGAAGCAGGGTATGGCATGTTGCGTACCGAAAAGTGGGGCAAAACCATTAATAACAAATGGGCATGGTTTATCATGGAGCTTCCTATTTTTATGGCTATGATTATTTTATGGCTATGCTCACCGCACAGATGGGATGTTGTACCATTTGTTTTTTTGCTTATTTTTCAATCGCACTATATTCAACGTACTTTAATTTTCCCGTTTTTACTCAAAGGAAAAGGAAGAATGCCACTTGGAATTGTAGCTTTAGGCGTTTCTTTCAATATTTTAAATGCCATGATGCAAGGTTACTGGATTTTTTATGTAGCATATATTCCGGAGCACCCGGCTTTGTTTGTGCAAGCGGGCACAAGTTGGTTTTACTCGTGGCAATTTATCCTGGGAGCATGTATGTTTATTGTCGGATACTTTATCAATCTACGTTCCGATTATATAATCAGACATTTACGTAAAGATCCGAATGATACCAAACATTATTTTCCAAAAGGTTTTATGTTTAAATATGTAACCAGCGCCAATTATTTCGGAGAATTAGTTGAATGGTTGGGTTTTGCCATTTTAACATGGTCGATTTCAGGATTAGTATTTTTTATTTGGACTTTTGCCAATTTGGTGCCTCGCGCCAACGCTATTTACAAGCGTTACCAAAAAGAGTTTCCTGAAGAAATGAAAAATGGAAAATTGAAAAGAGTGATTCCATTTATTTACTAAAAGCGATTACTAAAGATTGCGCTATATCAAAAAAATATAGTTTATTTGCATTGTTAATTTTAAAATCTAATTAGTTATGAAAAAGTTTATCGAAAAATTAAGTTTACTGTTACTACTAAGTTGCTTTGTTTGTTTCGTGTCTTGTGATAAAGATCCCAAACCCGTTGATCCATCTACTCCAACAACTCCACAAAAAGCAGTGGCGGCGTTAATAGAGTTTGCTCAAAGTAGTAGTCAATTCACCGCTACGGTAAAAGAAAGTGGAAACAACGTAGATGCTACCGGTTTAAACAACACGAAAAATTTGTATGGAGCAAAAAATTCTTATCCTATTATTTCTTGCCAAGAGCTGGGAGACGGCACTTGGTTAGTTACTTGTAACTACGGACCAACTCTTATGTTGTGCAACGATGGTTACCTGCGTAGAGGTATTATTAATATTGTAACCACCGGTTTATTTACAACTACCGGAACAACTATGACGTTAACTTTTGAAAATTTTTATCAAAAAGGTGATTGGTTATCACAAGAGTACAAAATTGATGGTACGCAAGTAATAGTAAATGAAGGACCTAATGCTGCAGATCCTGCTAAAACAGATTACAAAGTTATTGTAACTGATGGTCTTATTGCCTACAACACGAAAGAAATTCAATACTCTGAAACAACAACAAGAACTTTGCTGCCCGGTTCTGAATTATGCGATAATAATTGGTATATTACCGGAGAATGGAATGGTGTAAGTTCAGATAATGTGTCTTATACATTAACAGCTAACTCAACACCTTTGCATTACAGAATTTGCTGTCATTTCTTTCAAGATGGAATTTTGAATATAAATGTAGAAGGATTATCTCCATTTTCAATTGATTACGGATATTCTGAAGAAGATTCGGACTGTGACCGCAAGGCTCAACTCAATTACCCCGGCATAGCTCCAATAGTATTTGACATGTAATAAAAACAGTTAAAAAATTTAATAGTTTTCGACTATCGAAAATTAATGAAAGAATCAAAGAAAACAATTCTCTTCATCATAAACCCCATTTCAGGAGGGCATAATAAAGCGGAAATTATTAAAGCCATCCCTAAGCTATTGGATAAAAATGTATTCGATGTTTCTATTACACATACAAAACGCGCTGCACACGCTGCTAAAATTGCAAAAAAAGCAGTAGAAAATAATATTGATATTGTTGCAGCTGTAGGTGGTGACGGCACCATAAATGAAATAGCATCACAGTTAGTGAATACCAATACAACATTGGCAATTGTTCCATGCGGTTCGGGAAATGGTTTGGCGCGGGATCTCGGGATTTCACTTTATTATAAAAAAGCTATCCGGCAAATTAATTTGTTGAACATAAAAAAAATAGATGTTGGTATTTGTAACAACCAGTATTTTTTCAGTTTAACCGGAATAGGATATGATGCCAAAGTGGCTTATAATTTTAATCGGGGGAAAAAAAGGAAATTTTCAGGATATGCTTGGGCGATCTTTAAACATTATTTTTATGCCAAAGATCAATATTATGAAATTGAATTGGAGGATGAAAAAATAACCGGCAAATTTTTCTTTATTGCTATTGCAAACTGTTCTCAGTGGGGATACGGTGTAAAAGTAGCACCTGATGCAAAATTGGACGATAGCATATTTGCTGTTACTTTATGTAAAAAACCTCCTATTTTTCCTATTATCACTTTTATAATCAAAATGTTATCAGGAAAAATAACTTCTTCAAAATATAGCACATTTAAAACTTGTAGAAAAATTTTAGTAACCTCCAACAATAAGTTTTTCTATCATCTTGATGGGGATGCCAAAGGAATTTCCCAAAAAATAGAAGTTGATATTTTGCATAAAGCGTTAAGTATTGTTTCATCTTAATATTCTAAAATTTATTATACCTTTGCCCCACTATTTTATTATTCATAATACGCTGAATCATTGAAATAGTTTGAATTTAAATGCAAAATTTTATAATAAAAATCATCATTAATAACCTTTAAATTAATTTTTATGAAAGTATTAGTTGCTACCGAAAAACCTTTTGCTAAAGTTGCCGTAGAAGGTATTAGACAAATTGTTGAAGATGCCGGATACAAATTGGCATTATTGGAAAAATACACCAATGATAGTGAATTCTATGCAGCTGTTGCAGATGCAGATGCGCTTATTGTTCGTTCCGACAAAGTTACAAAAGAAGTAGTGGATCATGCTCAAAAACTAAAGATTGTAGTACGTGCCGGCGCCGGATACGACAATTTGGATCTTCCCGCATGCACCGCAAAAGGCATTGTAGCAATGAATACCCCCGGACAAAACTCAAACGCCGTAGCCGAGTTGGCAGTAGGTATGATGGTATTTATGGCGCGTAATCAATTTAACCCCGGCACAGGAAGTGAATTACTCGGCAAAAACGTAGGAATTCATGCGTATGGAAATGTGGGCAAATTGGTAGCTAAAATCGCAAAAGGTTTTGGAATGAATGTTTACGCATTTGACCCCTTTGTAAAGAAAGAAGCGATGGAAGCAGAAGGCATTATCGTTTGCAATACTGTAGAAGAGTTGTATTCAAAATGTCATTATATCTCTTTACATATTCCGGCAACTGAGCAAACCAAAAAATCAATCGGTTACGATTTATTATCCAAAATGCCAAAAGGCGGAACTTTGGTGAACACTGCTCGCAAAGAGGTGATTCACGAAGAAGAATTAGTAAAAGTATTAGAAGAAAGAGCTGATTTAAAATATGCCTCCGATATTGCCTCCGGCAACCATGCTGAATTGGTAGAAAAATTTGGTTTGCGCGTATTTGCCACATCAAAGAAAATGGGCGCCGAAACTGCTGAAGCTAATGTTAATGCAGGTTTAGCATCTGCTAATCAGATTGTTAAATTCTTCAAAACGGGAGATACTACGTTTCAGGTGAATAAATAGAGTATCTGAAAAGCATGCGGATAACGCGAATTATTAGATGAACGCAGATTTTTTAGTTACTGAAAAATCTGCGTTTTTCCATATTTGTAACTAATTAAATATGAAAATATGAAAAAACTAATAATAGTAATTTTAATAACTTTTTGGCAAATAGCCACTGCCTTTTCACAGTCAAATGCCGACGATATTATAGGATACTACCTTGCTACCGATCCGAAAACCAAAGAAACAACTCAAATGGAAGTTTATAAAACGACAGACGGAAAATACGAAGTGAGAGTAGTTTGGGTAGAAAATAAAAAAAATAGCAACAATGTAGGAACTATTCCAATCCGTAATCTTACTTTCGATTCTAAAAGCAAGGAATGGAAACAAGGAAAAGTAATGTACGAAGGCAAGGAGTATAGCCTGAATGCAAGTTTCAGTGGACCAGACAAACTGAAAATAAGAGGATTTCTGGGTATTTCCTTATTCGGAAAAACAGAGTACTGGATAAAAGAAAAAGAGTTACGTAAATAGATATAACAGTAGCAACAATAGCGCTTCTTTTAATTACTTGAAATAGTTTTGATTTAATCTTGACAATAAAGGGCAAACAATTAATACGGGAAAATATTGTTATGGTAAAACACTAATGCAGACGTGGAAAGATAATATCCATCTTGCAAAAGAAAAATCGTTATCCGAACTCTATCAAAATGTTATATCTTTGCCATTGTCAGGTGAAAAGGAAACAGGCGCTGCTGGAGAGCAACTTGTCAACGATAACCTGACTGACTGGAATGGTCAAGGGGGGCTAAAACCTTCTATCGTTATATTTGTATTATTTATCATCATAATGCCCTCGACATTGATGAATCGTTATTTTATCTTTTGTATATGTATAGATTATTCTATCTTTCTTAGCTATTCGCTTAGATGCCTTACCATCGGTTCCAATTAGAGATTCCGTTTTTCCTATACCACCAAAAAATGGATTCAAAATTATATCATTTATTAATTCATTTATTCTTAATAAAAAACGTTTGTCATCGTAATACCATGATATAATATCATTAATTGCTTTGTTTTCAAAGTCAAATTTTTCTTTTGGGAATAATTTGTAAATATTTTCTTCTGTATTTAATTGTATGCTTTTTGTTAAAGAATCGTACCAAGTTATAAATGCATTACTTAATATACTTGCAGAAGAATAAACATTAGGAATATCTTTTACATATTTATTTTCTCCATTGGAAGGTTCTTGTATTGTCAAAGGTAAGTAATCTTTCTCCCAATGAACATGACCGGATAAACTTATGACTGGCGAATTAAAGATATGAGCACAAGCTAAACCTTCTGAGCATACTTGTTGTTGTAAATGATTATCTACAGAGAAGTTATTCATTACAAATACTTCCGCTTCATAAGAATCCTCGTCATAAATAAATGGATTTACAGCAACTGTACGTAACAAAATTTTTAACATATTGCTTACTAATGGGTCATTGTAAAAATCGGAGAAAGAATAATCAGGGGCTATTATATCGGCATAAAATCCATCGTGAGTGCGCATAATATTAATGTCTTTTTCTCTAAGGATTTTTAAAGTTTTAAGTAACGTGATAATTTTTTGTCTTGCCTCTTCTTTGTTATCAGCAATGGGTTCTCTAGATAGTTCGTTATAGAAAATTTCCATATCACATTAATTTAAAAAGTTGATTTCCCCATTCATCTAGCATATTCTTCGGATATTCGCTTAGTTCTCCATTTTTATCAATTTCAATATTCGTGATCTTGGAATATTGTTCGGTATCGGTGATAACTTTATCGAAATAAAAAATAATAACCTCGTCTTTATGTTCTGGGGTTTCTTTAATTGCTACACGAATACCATTAATAACATGGTCACTATGGGTTTCAATGACTAATTGGACATCATTTTGAGCTGTCAAAGCTATAAGTCGCCCCAGTTCAGCTTGACCTCTGGGATGAATGTGTGATTCAGGATTTTCAATAATAATCAATTCTCCTGGTCTTGAAGCCAATAAAGCTGTTACCACATGGAGTGCATACGAAATCCCAAAACCGACATTTTCCGGTTTAAAACGATTTGTATTTCCGAAATTTGGCTGTTTATAAACATATTCCAACAGTACTTCATCAGAAGAAATAGATGTGGTTCTGATATTTACACCTGGGGATATTTCTCCCATCCAAAGATTTATTTGGTTGATTAGAGTTTTGTTGACGATTTCTGTTTCAAGTACTTCGTCTTTAATAACAGAATTTTTATGAATTAAGTTTTCAAAATTAATCTCATTATTGTAAAAAGTTTCGATAAAATGAGCAGTATATTCTCCATAATTTCCAATATTCTCCAACTTTACAACATTATGAAAACTTTTGGTATGATTGGATTGTGGCGGTATTCTATTGGCATTTAGATATTGAAAGTTTTCACTGAATAAAGCTTCTGATTTGTGTTGGCAGGTATAACCATTAAGTATATTAAAAAAAGAATTATCTTTAACATTTAATATGTCGGATTCAAACTCATAGTTGAAATTCATCTCAAATGGTTTACTTCCTTTAAATTGAAGTGAAATATCAATTGTTTCTTCTTTTTTAGCATATTGATAACGTGCATCTTTTGTCGTTCCAATATTTACATAACCGTTGGGAAGTCCGTTTAGCCTTAATTCTCCATGAGTTTCTAGATTTTCAGACTGACGTAACAGAAGCAAGGATTGGATAAATGATGATTTCCCCATTCCATTTAATCCCAACAAAAGATTTAATTTTCTCAATGGAAAATATTTTCTCTTGATAGACTTGAAATTCTTGAGTTCTATTGACTGTATCATACACTTAATGTTTGTTGTATTAATTCTTTTATGAGTTCATGTCTTTTTACTATTCTATTTTTATCCCCTGTAGAACTGGTAATGGAAATAAAAAAACTAGAGTCTTCATTCAGTTTGTTTTTTAACAAATCTTTAAATAATATTCCTTCTCTTTCTAGTCTTTGTCTTTCATCATTAGATAATAAAGCAAATTGTGTTGCAATAGCATCGAATAATGCTTTATTGATAGGCGGCAATCTATCGTATTCACGATAGACTTTTCTAAATGCTTCGTCACCGAATATTTTCCATGATAACTTCATTGCTGCTTTGAAATCATTAGCAATTTTTTGAATTTCTTCATCAGGTTTATTATCAATGCTTGCCATCGCTTTACTCATGTAGGTATCCAAATCGGATTGATAATTCTCATATCCTAATAAATAGAAACATAAAAATCGATTTGCAAAATCCCTGTCCAACATTCTATGAGTTTGGATTTTATTTCTTGTTGCCTGTAAAAATTCTGATGTTTTAGCCAAATCAGCAATAAAATTAGCCGGTTTTCCTTGAAACAAGGCGTGGCGTATTTCCTGAGGTTCTAATGTTAATCCACCTGTATTAATACGTTTAAAAATATTGAATTTTACATCGGTAGGCGTACCTGGCATGATTTTATAAATAACTACTTGTGATTCTTCTATACGGGTTTGCAAATTGCCGGGTAAATCATCCCAAACATATCCATTAAAATGAGTTAGAAACTCAAGATTCATCAATTTCAAACGTTTTTCAACACAGAAGTTTCGTATGCTACTTAATCGTTGTAAGCCGTCTACTACCAACCAGTTTTCGTCATCTGTAGCATCAAAAAAGAAAGCAGGAAGAGGAAATTGAATCAAAATGGACTCTATTAAACGACTTTGCTTCACGATATCCCATAAATCATCTTTTCGTTGAAAGTATGATTCTGTATTGAGTTGGATAGTTTTGTTTTTAATACGTCTGATAAGCGTATCAAGTGAAGGTGTTTTTGTTTCAATATTGATTTTTGTAGGATCAAAAGGCTTTTCCATTAATCCTACTACTGTATCGATTTGTTCTATCTCAACATCAATTAAAGATTCCTGATTTTGAACTTCAAATTGCATCTCTATATTGTTTGTATTTTCTTCCATATCAAAGGGTGTTATAAACAACTTTTTGGCAAATGTAGAAAAATATTTGAAACATTATGCCAATATTAATTATTGATTTATTGTTTATAATCTTCCACACATTCAAACTTCAAATCCTTCTTCTTTCTCATTTAAAGTTTCAACCTAATCACCGTAATCTCCGGCGGCATTCCCACGCGTGCGGGAAAGCCTACAGAACCCAATCCTACGTTCACGTATAGGAGTTTGTCTTGTTTTTCATAAAGTCCACCCCAATGTTTGTAAAGTATGGAGGCGGGCGAAAGTCTAAACCTGCTGGTATAAATACCCAATTGCATGCCATGTGTATGTCCACTTAGGGTTAAGTTTGCCGGTAAATTTTTAAGAAGCACATCGTCCCAAGCCTGTGGGTCGTGGCTGAGCAAAATTATATAATCGTTCGTGTCTACATTTTGAAATGTTTTTATCAAATCTCCTTCATTAACAAACATTCTTTTCGGAGAGTAAAACTCCACACCTGCAACTGTAAGTCCCAAAGGGATTGAGTCATTGTAAATTTTTACAGATTCGTTATTTAAAACGTTCCAACCTAACAATGTTTGATACAAAATCAACTTAAAAACATCTTCTTTTCGCGCAGAATCGGTTTTAAAATATGCGTAACGTCCGTAATCATGATTGCCCAGCACAGAATAAATGCCGTAAGTGGCTCTTAATTGGGATAAAATCGGCATATATTCTACAAATTCTTCTGAAACAAATTGTACTAAATCGCCGGTAAGAAATATGAGGTCAGGTTGTTGGTCATTTACCATTTGCACCGCTTTTTCAATTGATGAATGGTTTCTCCAAGTAGCAAGATGTAAATCAGAAAGAAGCACAATTGTTAATTCTCTATCACTCATGCTTTTTATTCCGTACCCATCAATATTAACTTCCCGGATTTTAAAGTTATGGGCGCCCCATATCGTTCCATAAATCATTAAGACAAAAGCTACTACATAGGCTCCAAGGGAAATACGCAATAGTATTCTTTTTCCTTTTTCAGTGTTAATATTTTTACGAAATATTTTAATGCTTGTTGCAATTACATCATACATTAAAACAAACGTAAATATCATAAACTTAATTAAATACTGTATGATACATACGCCCACTACAGTTAAATAAATAGTTTTGTCTAATTGATGTACGCCTTTTATAGCCAATACTCCCATAGTAATTCCTAGCACGCAAGCGGGAAGCCAATACAAAACAAGGAGGATTAAAAAAGGTGTCTTCCTTTTCCAGGTGTTTTTAAAGGATTTTAAAATGGTAATCCATAAATAGATTTCTCCGAAAAACCAAAGCGCAAAGAAAAAGATGCGCATTTTTACGGCAGGTATTTGAATAGCCAATATGACATATAAAATGAGGAGCGCAATGATTCCGCCAAGCAAGTAGTATTTTAATGTTTTATTTTTCATGATGGGTAATCTCATAGATTCTTCCGTTTTTAACGGTAATTATTTTATCCATATTGCGTAAGGTTTCTTCGCGGTGGGCAATAATAATCACCGTATGATTTTTAAATGTTTCGTTTAAAGATTCTTGGATAGTTAGTTCCGATTCATAATCCAAAGCGGAGGTTGCTTCGTCTAAAATAAGAATTTCCGGCTTTTTGAGCAATGCCCGTGCAATGCTTAATCGTTGGCGCTGTCCACCGGATAATGTCATTCCTCTATCGCCGATTACAGTATTGTAGCCATTTTCCATTTCCATAATAAAATCATGGGCAAAAGCAGCTTTAGCAGCAGTCTCTACTTCTTCGTGAGTAGCATAGCGTCCAAAAGCAATATTATTAAATACCGTATCGTGAAAAAGAATAACATCTTGGCTCACCATTCCGAATAAACTGCGTAAATCTTTTATTTTGTAATCTTTAATGTTTTTACCATCAATCAAAATTTCTCCAAAAGAGAGGTCGTAAAAGCGGGGTAACAAATCTGCAAGAGTAGATTTTCCCGCTCCGGAAGCGCCAATTAAGGCTACTTTTTCACCTTTTTTTATCTCAAATGAAATCTCTTGTAAAATTTTACAATCTTCTTTTTTATCTACTTCACGATATGAAAAATGAACCTGTTTATATAAAATATGTTGTGAAAAAGAGGAGATGGGAAGCGCATTTTTTTCTTCGTAAATTTTTGTATCGGTGTCTAAAATTTGAAGAATACGTTGTAACGAAGGGAATCCTTTTTTCAGTGTATAATACATGGTCGCTAAATGACGCGAAGGAGGAATAATACGGGCAAATACTATCACAAAAAACAGAAAAACTTCACCATTTAAATCACTGTTTTTTAATACATAAATTCCGCCAATTAATAAAACAACCAACAATGTAACCACAGACAATAATTCCACTAAAGGAGCACCAAGCTCATTTATTCTGAATATTTTTTTATTCATTTTATAATGTGCTACGGTGTCTTCTTGAAATTTCTTATTGGCATGGTTAATAGCATTATATCCTTTTATAATGCGCAGTCCGCCAATAGTCTCATCAAAAATTGCGCTCATGGAAGCTAACAGTTGTTGCAGTTTTGCAGAACTTTTTTGAATAGTAGCGCCAATACGGGATATGAGATAGCCAATCAACGGAAAAATAAGTAAAGTAATGAGAGTTAACGGAAAGCTCACTTTAATCATCGCCGTCAAAAATACAATAATCATTACAGGATCTTTGCAAAGTATAATGATAGACTGCACTACAGACCATTCAATCTCCTGAACATCTGTGCCGAAACGATTGAGGAGGTCGCCTTTTTTTGTTTTTGAAAAAAAAGATAAAGGTAAGTTTATGAGTTTGGTATATAGCTCTTTACGAAGCTGATATACCATTCCCGCACGTATGGGCGCAGAAAAAAATTGCGCTAGATACCTGAAAAGATTACCCAAAAAATTCAATATCACCATTGTAAATGCAATCATAATCAGTGCATAAACAGGACCGTGCATCGTAATTAATTGTCCCAGATAAAAGTTAAAAGTATCTTTAATAGCATTTACTGAAAAAGAAAGTTCCGGTTTAACAGTAACGAAATCAACGTGTTGAAATAAAACCGATAAGAAAGGTATAATTAATGCCAAAGAAAAAATAGAAAAAACGGAGTAAAAAAGATTCGCCACTATCATGAACACTATATTGCTTTTATAGCGAAGGGCGTATTTTAAAACGTGGAGGTATTTTTTCAAGAGATTTTTACGGCAAAAATAAAAAAATCACTTCATCGAGATAAAAAGTTATTTTCAAGATAGTTTCGTACCAAGTTTGATCCTGCATGATAGGGCGAAATTTTACCTTCTCTTATTTCAGAAATCAAATTGTTCAAGTCGTTTTCAATCATCACATTGGAATAGAAGTTATTTTTTAATAGGTGGTTTATCCAGTCGAAAAAGGTTTTTACGGATTGTTCAGCTCTGTGTTTAAAAAAGAAGCCATTTTCTTTGGTCTGTTTTTCAAAATCGGAAATGAGCTGCCAAATTTTTTCTATGCTGTCTTTATAGTAAACAGAACAAGTGCCTACCGGTGGTATCCAGCCATTTTCATTTTTTGGAAACAGTTGTAATGCAGATTGATATAAAACTTTTGCGGCAGTGGCTTTCCCAATATTGTCACCATCGGCTTTGGTAATGATAAGAGCGTCTGCCATTTCCATAATTCCGCGTTTAATTCCTTGCAATTCATCTCCTGCGCCGGAAAGCATCAACAATAAAAAGAAATCCACCATAGATTTCACTACAGTTTCTGATTGTCCAACACCCACAGTTTCAATAATAATAGCATCGAAACCGGCAGCTTCGCAAAGGATGATGGTTTCACGGGTTTTGCGCGCTACACCACCCAAAGTGAGTCCCGACGGCGAAGGGCGAATAAACGCATTGGAGTCAATAGAGAGCTCTTCCATACGCGTTTTATCTCCTAAAATACTTCCTTTTGAAAGCTCGCTACTTGGGTCTACTGCTAATACAGCCAATTTTTTCCCGGTAGAGGTCAAGTATTTTCCAAAAGCTTCAATAAATGTACTTTTTCCTACTCCGGGCACACCGGTAATGCCTATTCTGATGGAATTTCCCGAATGAGGTAAGCATTTCTCAATGATTTGGTTGGCAACTTCAATATCTTGATGTGCAGTACTTTCAATAAGTGTAATGGCTTGACTTAGAATCACCCTGTTTCCTGCTAAAATTTCATCAATATAAGTATCTGTAGATAATCTTTTTTTTCTCTTAAATTGTAAATAAGGAGAAACCTGTTCCGGTTGTGGAATTCCTTCTTGAATGTGAAGTGCCATCATTTATCTAAACTTTCAAATTTTGAATTCATGCTAACATATTCAGGTACAATTTGCTTCATTAGTTTTACTACGTGTAGCGGTTCTTCATTTTTCGAAGCTATTAAATCAACAATATTTTTTTCAACATCGTGATAATCATATCTTCTTACATCGGCAATCATAATTTTTTTGTGTGGAGTAGACTTAGTATTTTCAGCAGTTGCCAACAGTTCTTCGTACAATTTTTCACCCGGACGCAATCCGGTAAATTCAATCGCAATATCTTTCCCGAGCGTTAATCCGGAGAGTTTAATCATCTTAACCGCTAAATCATAGATTTTAACCGATTCCCCCATATCAAAAATGAAAATTTCTCCGCCTTCTCCCATGGTACCTGCCATAATCACTAATTGACATGCTTCTTCAATCGTCATAAAATAACGAGTAATTTCCGGATGAGTAATTGTTATTGGACCACCGTTTTCGATTTGTTCTCTGAATATGGGAATAACAGATCCGTTAGAACCCAAAACGTTTCCAAAACGCGTAGTTACAAATTTTGTAATTTCTTGATTATAATTTAATGATTGCACATAAATTTCGGCAATACGTTTCGAAGCGCCCATAACACCGGTAGGATTTACCGCTTTGTCGGTAGAAATCATCACAAACTTTTTAACGCCGTATTGCACTGCTAAGTCTGCCAAAATTTTTGTACTTTCCACATTGTTTTTAATAGCAGCACCTACATTTTCTTCCATTAGTTGCACATGTTTGTAAGCGGCAGCATGATATATAACATCGGGCTGATATAACTTCATAATTTCTTCTATCTTAGTATTATCCGAAATATCTGCCAATACTATTTCAATATTTTTCATTGGTTTTTTGTCAATTAATTCTTTTCGCAAAAAGAAGACAGGCGTTTCCGAATTATCTAATAAAATAAGTTTTTTGAAATCGAATTTTAACAATTGTCGTACAATTTCACTTCCAATAGAACCGGCAGCTCCGGTTATTAAGATGGTTTTTCCAACAATTTCTTTGTTAACTAATGATTTATCAATATCAATAACATCGCGTTCTAAAAGTTCTTCAATTTTTATTTTTTTGATTTGCTTGAAACTTAATTCACCGTTAATCCAATTGATTACGGGTGGCACAACTAATACTTTCACATTATGTTTCAATGCTATTTCCGTAATTTGATTTTTTTTACGTGCCGGAAAATTTAGAATAGATATAATCAAAAAAGAAATATTGTTTTCCGAAAAATATTCATCTAACTGTGTAATAGCGCGAACCGGCAAACTTTCTAATTGCATACCTTGTTTTTTCGGATCGTCATCAAAAAACGAAAGTACGTTATATTTACTTTCCTTATCTCTATCTAAAGCTCTTTTTGTGGTAATGCCGCTAGAGCCGGCACCAACAATTACAATGTTTCTTTTTAGTTTTGTTGGATTTATTTTTTCTAAAAAATAAATTTTAAAAAGGAAACGATAAATCACCATTAAGGTGGTCGTAATAAAAAACTCCATTCCTATGATGGAAATTGGAATAAAACGTTTAAGGTTAATATTAAAAGCCCAAAGCAGGTAACTTAATAAAAATAAAGCCACTGTTCCGGAAAAAGTTGCTAAAAATATTTTTACCAAATCCTTTGAGTTAGTATAACGTACTACAATTTTTGGAATTTTAAAAAGAAGAAAAAACAATGTTCGTATTCCTAAAATTGTAATGGGAATAATGGGAGAAAAAGTTGTGGGAGGATGAAAAATTCCGGAATAACTATCTCTAAAAAAAATCGCCAACATCGTTGCAAAGAAGACGATACACAAGTCTATTCCCAAAATCACCGAACTGGGAACAAAGCGTAATTTTCGAATATATGAGTTTATCATTAGATACAAGTCTGACGTTGGCAAATTAACAGAAAATATCTCAATGTTATTTCAAAATAATTAAAAAAGGCTTCTTATTTATTAACTTCCAACAAAATAGTTTAACGGGTTAATGGGTGTACCATTATACCATATTTCAAAATGTAAGTATGGTTTTCGAGATTCTCTTCCCTTATTTCCCATAGTTGCAATCGGATCTCCGGATTTTACCTTGGCACCCGTATTTTTGAAAATTTTATCCACGTGTTTATATATAGAAACCATATTTCCGGCATGCTGAATAATTAATGTATTTCCTTCTTTTTCGGAAGATTTTGTACTAATTACCACACCATCGGCAATGGCGGTAATTAATGTTCCTTTCTCATTTTCAATATTAATGCCAAAATGGCGATCTTGAATTGAAAATCGATTTACAACAGTGCCTAATGCAGGCATAGTAAACACAAATGTTGGTGTTGAGATATGTTGAGATAATGGAATATGTGTTTTAGTACTTCTATCCATAATTTCAATTAAAAGTTGTTCTGCCGCATCACTTACCTGTCTTTGTGCTTGTTCCGTTTTACTGTTGTCTTTTATTCTTTTTTCGGAGGTACCTTCCATAGGTGCATTCATCTCTTCAAAAACTACAATATCATTCAAAACATTATAAAAATTGTCCAAATAAATTCTTTGCATGGCATTTATTTTTTCAATGGAATCTACGCGTGTGAGCATTTTTCTATAAAGATGATGTTCTACGGGATTTGTATAGCCGGGCATATAAACACGAAGCGGCGTAAAAGCAATGAGTGTTGCCGTAAGCATAATGATGAGCAAGAAAATCGTAGTGCCAAATACAAATATTTTTCTGGGTGTTAATTTTAAAGTAAATATATCGGACAAATTTTTTTCATTTCTAATAATAACCTGAAAACGATTTGACCAATGTTTCCTTAATTCTTTCCAAAAGAGTTTTATGTTTTGAAGTTTTGTTTTCATAAAGACAATGCTTGATTCACTATTTTTGAAGACTCTAAAATAGCATTATATTCTTCAGGAGTAATATCGCTAATGAAGAAGAACACGGGATTTACCGGATTTCCATTTCTCCAAACTTCATAATGTAAATGAGGACCTAAAGAAAATCCGGTACTTCCTACATATCCTATTAATTCACCACGTTTTACTTTTTGTCCGGGTTTTACTACTCTTTTAGACAAGTGAGCATACAATGTTTCATAAGAATAGCCGTGTTCAATAATTACGCTGATTCCATATCCCGATTGGGCTTGTTTGCGAGAAACAACGCCGTCGGCAGTAGCATACACCGGTGTACCGCGTGGCGCCGTGATATCTACTCCGGTATGTGGTCTTCTTGTTTTTAAAATAGGGTGAATACGCATACCAAATCCAGAGGTTACATTATACATGCCTTTAATAGGACGTATTGCCGGAATAGAAGCCAGCATATCGCCTTTTCTTTCCGCTAAAAGTAAAAGTGTATCCAAAGACTTACGTTCTTCATTTAATTTGATTAATAATTGATTGGTTTTCAAATCAATGTTCATTAACAGCTTCATTGTTTCATTTGGCGCAATAGAATCGTACCGAGTTTTTAAATCAAACCAAGGATTCCTTTTTTCAAAAGGAATAGGATCCACCTCCAAAATAGCTCTATATACCTGATCATCCCTATCTTGAATATCTTCAAGCACTAGATCCATTACCTCCAGTTTTTTATTGATGTGTTGGAGTTGTTCTTTTAATTCATTGTTTTCTCGTTGTAACATTTTTTCACGAGGCGAATCAAAAACATAAAAAGCAATCCATAGCGTTAAAATCGCAAAAGAGATGGCAGTAGCTACAAGCCAAATAATTCTTTTTACTATGCCCCAAAACGACAACTTCGCTTTTTCAAACGACATAGTATTTGGGTTGAAGAAATAAAAAGTTTGTGCCATTATTAAGAAAGTTATCTTAATAAAAACAGAATTATTCGAATTTTATTTTATCTTCGAACAATTGCATGGCAATAGTGTCGTGTCTTGCCAAGTCGAAACGTTCTATCAAACTGATAAGTCGTTCCGGATATTTGGGATTTGTGGCATATCCCGCTGCTCTCAATTCGTGCGCCCAACCTTTATAATCCATAATGTCGAGTTTAAAAAGTTTGGCATAGCGCTGCCTAGTAGTTAAAAATAGGGAGTGGTCATTAAACGAATCTTCTACTGCGCTATATTTTCTAAAACATTCCTGCGCTTCATCATCATCATGTTTTATGGTTTCGCCCTCCCATCCTCTGTGACATTTTATTCCGAAATGGTTATTGGCTTCCCTTGCCAAACGACTTGTTCCGCTACCGCTTTCAAAAATACCTTGTGCCAAAGTAATACTTGCCGGAATTTTATGTTCTATCATTTTTTGAATGGCAATTTCTTTGTAGGTTTCAATGTAATTACGAATGTCAACTTCAGTGTATTGAGCAAAGAGAAAGAAAGGAGAAAGGGAGAAAAGGAAAAAGAAAAACGTAGGAGCAAAAAATCTTTTGCCCGTAAAAAGGAGAGAGATGTTTTTTGATTTTTTCATTTTTTATATTGATTTTTGGTTCTATATAAACTGCTGTTTTTGCACGCGGATGACGCAGATTTAACAGATAAATGCGGATTTTATTTTCCGATAATTAAAAAATATGAATTTAACAAACCTATATGAATTATAGTGATCTACTTCATATATTTGATTTTTAGAGTGCTCAAATCATATTTGCAAGTGCAAAAAAAATATACTTATCTAGTATAGGTGTAAAATTTTGCACCTATATCGCACACCGCTTATCATACAGACACATCTCATATTATGTTTTACAATACTGCTTTAATTTTATTCTCCAATTCCTCGGCAAGTTCCGGATTGTCGGCAAGCATTTGCTTTACGGCGTCACGTCCTTGGCCTAATTTGGTATCTTCGTAAGAAAACCAGGAGCCTGCTTTTTTAATAATTCCTTTATCAACGCCTATATCAATAATTTCACCCATTTTAGAAATTCCCTCACCAAATAAGATGTCAAATTCGGCAGAACGGAACGGGGGTGCCACTTTATTTTTCACCACTTTCACCTTTACACGATTACCGGAAGCTACATCTCCATCTTTAATTTGAGAAGAACGACGAATATCAATACGCACGGAAGCATAAAACTTCAAAGCGTTTCCACCGGTAGTGGTTTCGGGGTTGCCGAACATTACGCCTATTTTTTCACGAAGCTGGTTGATAAAAATACAACAAGCACCTGTTTTACTGATAGTTCCTGTAAGCTTACGAAGAGCTTGCGACATCAATCGCGCTTGTAATCCCACTTTATTTTCTCCCATATCACCTTCAATTTCATTTTTTGGGGTCAAAGCAGCCACAGAGTCAATTACAATGATATCAATGGCGCCGGAACGGATTAAGTTGTCGGCAATTTCAAGCGCTTGTTCTCCATTATCGGGTTGAGCTACTAATAGTTCCTCGGTATTTACGCCCAATTTTTCGGCATAAAATCTATCGAACGCATGTTCAGCGTCAATAAATGCGGCAATTCCACCATTTTTTTGTGCTTCGGCAATTGCATGAATTGCCAAAGTTGTTTTTCCTGATGATTCGGGACCATAAATTTCAATAATTCTACCTTTTGGAAATCCGCCTACACCGAGTGCGACATCCAATCCGAGAGACCCTGTAGAAATCACTTCAATATTATCGGCAGGTTTTTCGCCTAATTTCATGATGGCACCTTTTCCAAAGGTTTTTTCCAATTTTTCCAAGGTTGCGTTAAGTACTTTGAGTTTTTCAAGGTTTATTTTTTCCTTTTCCATAGCAGTATTTTTTTAGTGAGACATTATTATATAACAATTTTCGGTTGTATATTTACGACCGCAAATATACAACCGAAAAAAAGATTTGTCAAGGGGTAGCGTGATTTTTTACCCAATTAATTCTTTATATTGCTCTTCTGTAAGAAGTTCGTCGAATTCGGCAGGGTTAGAAAGTTTAATTTTTATAATCCAACCAGCGCCGTAAGGATCAGAGTTAATTAATCCCGGGTTATTTTCTAATTCTTCGTTAAACTCAGCGATTTCACCGGATATAGGCAAAAGCAGGTCGGAAACGGTTTTAACTGCTTCGATGGTTCCAAAAACGGCATCTTTTTCAAGTGTATCACCCACCGTGTAAACGTCTAAAAAAACAATATCGCCCAATTGGTCGGCTGCAAAAGCAGTAATTCCTACAAGTGCGTGATCCAATTCTAATTTTACCCATTCGTGGTCTTTTGTGTACTTTACGTTCATGATATTTGTTTAAAAAATTATTTAAGTAGCTCGCTCTAAGATCTCCTGAAGAGCAATTTGTTGATTTCATCAATGAAATACCAACGTTAGAAGATTTTTTGTCTAACTTAAATTGTTTTTCTCGAAAATCTTTCTATTATTAAAAAAAGCAGAAAGATTTTATTTGTAACTTATTAGAAATCAACAAATTACGTCGTCGGGGTGAGAAGACTCGAACTTCCGACCACTTGCACCCCATGCAAGTACGCTAGCCAACTGCGCCACACCCCGATTAGCAGCGGCAAAAATATACTTTTTTATTTATGCTTTATTCTCAAAAAATCTGTACTTTTGTTGTCCTTTTTGTAAGGAATATCATTTTAAATGTATTTTATTAATAATCAAATCTATATTTCAATGAAAAAATTTTTATCCATTTTCTTTTCTATCATTTTTATGACACATTTTTTCACGTTACAGGCACAATACATCTCCGATGCCATGAAAAATAAAACAATCCAACAAATTTCAAAAAACAGCAAAATTCCCAAAGAAATTATTCAAAGAGGCGTAAATCAAATAGCGTTGTTATGGAATGAAAGGGATGGTTCTGAAATAGATTTTTATAATTTTGCTATAGAAAATTTTTACAAAACACCTGAAGAAAAAGAACGGCTTTTTAATCGTTTGGCAGATCATTTTGAAACTATTTTAGGTCATAACAACCGCATAACAATCAACTTAATGCGTCCCGTGCATGTAGCGGGATACGATCCGTTGCCAATTGATGAACTATTTGCTACTTATAATGTGAGTGCACATTTTTCAGATGATATGTTTGCCAATAAAATCGCTTTCATCGTAGCGTTGAATTTCCCGTATTTTACGCTAAATGAGAAAGAAGACAATGGAAAAAATTGGAGCGAACTTGAATGGGGGTATGTTCGTTTGGGTGATTATTTTTATTCTCGTGTACCCGCAACGTTACAACAAAACATTGCCGTAGCTGCCGGAAATGCAGAAAATTACATTGCCAATTATAATATTCCCATGTGGTTAATTACAGATGCCGGAAACAATCATTATTGGGCGCCCGGAACAAAGTTGATTTCCCATTGGGGGCTTCGCGACGAAATTAAAGCTGCTTACTCCGACGCCGAACGTGGGTTTATGAAACAGCGATTAATTTATGGAATTATGAAAGCTATTATAGACCAATCAATTCCGACCGAAATAATGGAAGAAGCCGAAGGATATACTTGGAAACCTATTATAAACAAAGCCTATTTGCATAATGTGGTTGAAATTGAAACTACTCCCGAGCCCAATACAAGATACCAACATTTGCTCAATCTTTTTAAGGCGGTTAGCGCTACCGACAAACATTACGCAGGAAACAGCACTTATATTTCAAGACGATTTGAAGGCGAATTGGAAATGAAACTTGCTGACGTAGAAAAGCTTTTCATCTCATTAGTTGCCTCGCCGCAGGTAAAACAAGTAGCAGAAATTATTTCCAAAAGATTGGGAAGAAAATTGCAACCTTTTGATATTTGGTATGATGGTTTTAAATCAAGAAGCTCCATTAATCAGGAACAATTAAACGCTGACGTTCACAAAAAATATCCTACTGTTGCTGCATTTCAAGATGATTTATCTAATATTTTAGTAAAGTTAGGTTTCACTCCCGAAAAAGCTAACGAAGTTTGCAAATATATTCACGTAGATCCTTCGGTGGGCGCAGGCCATGCGTGGGGCGCAGAAATGAGAAACGATAAATCTATGTTGCGTACCCGTTTTGTAAATGGATTGGATTATAAAGGATATAATATTGGAATTCACGAACTTGGACACAATGTAGAACAAACAATTTCATTGCACGACGTTCCGAATTATTTTTTAAAAGGCGTTCCAAACACTGCCTTTACTGAAGCATTGGCGTTTATTTTTCAACAAAAAGACTTGGCGCTGTTAGGTTACGAAAATAATGACGAGTTGATAAATTATTTGAATGTATTAGATGTTTTTTGGGGAACTTATGAAATTATGGGCGTTTCGTTAGTGGATATTAAAGTATGGCAATGGATGTACCAAAACCCAAACACTGATGCAAAAGGATTAAAAGATGCAGTGATAAGAATTGCGAAAGAAGTTTGGAATCAATATTATGCACCTGTTTTTGGCATATATGACCAACCCATTTTGGCTATTTATTCTCACATGATAAAAACGCCTTTGTATTTATCGGCATATCCGCTTGGACATGTTATTGAGTTTCAGATTGAAAATTATTTAAAAGATAAAAATCTTGGTGATGAGGTTAGCAGAATGTTTGCTATGGGAAGATTAACGCCCAAACTTTGGATGGAACGCGCTGTGGGCAATCAAATTAATACTACCGAGCTTTTAACAAGCACTCAAATCGCTATTAATAGAGTTAACGAAGCGATGAAATCGACGAAAAAAACACGAAAAAAATAGTTTTTATGCATACAAAAATTGAAATAGCGGAAAATTGGCTTCCTCGATATACGGGGACTGCTATATCTGATTTTGGTAGATACATTATTCTTACCAATTTTAAAAATTACGTAACTAATTTTGCAGAATTTATGAATGTGGAAGTCATGGGAACCGACAATCCCATGCAAAGCGCTACTAAGGACAATATCACTATTATCAATTTTTCTATGGGAAGCGCCATGGCAGCCACTATTATGGATTTGTTAATCGCCGTGAGACCCAAAGCCGTACTCTTTCTCGGAAAAACAGGCGGACTTAAGGATTATATCAACTTGGGCGATTTACTACTCCCCATCGCTGCCATAAGAGGCGAAGGCGCCTCCAATGATTATTTTCCTCCTGAAGTGCCGGCACTACCTGCATTTAATCTGCAAAAAGCCATATCTTCTACTATAAGAGACTATAATAAAGACTACTGGACAGGAACAGTTTATACCACAAACCGCAGACTATGGGAGCATGACGAAAAATTTAAAGAATACCTAAGAGCTATAAGAGCTACCGCCATAGATATGGAAACGGCAACATTGTTTTCTGTGGGTTTTTATAACAGGATTCCGACCGGAGCATTGCTTATGGTTTCCGACCAACCCATGCTCCCCGACGGAATTAAAACAGAAAAAAGCGACAAATTGGTTACCGAACAATTTTCTTTAGAACATCTAAAAATTGGTATTGATTCTCTTCGACAATTGATAAATAAAGGGATGACAATTAAGCATTTGAAGTTTGACTATTATGAGTAGTGCTATCTTACTTTTATCAAACGACAAATTTTAAAAAAATCGCCTTAATATTTTTTGTGACAAATAGTTCCTATTTACGCTTAAACCTCCACCAATGAACAAATTCCACTATTCCATAAACTAAACAAGTTATCCCAATCAGAATAAAGAGGGTTTCAGCTGTTTTGAAGGGGTTAAGTAAAACGAGAATCCCTGCAACTAATATCAACGAAGGAACTATATAAAAAGCTATAGGAACGGTCATGCTTTTTTTGGCACGAATTAAGGTAACGAGTTGCTCTGTACCGCCTAACAAAAGAATTATGCCGAGAAGATACATTAATACACTAACAAAAAAGTGCGGAACAGCTACCAATACTACACCGAAGAGCAGGCTACCGATTCCTGCGAACATGAATGGCATATCGGGGCGCTTTGCACTACTGGAAGTAAAATAACTGATGAGCGAGATCAGCCCCGGAATAATAAAAAGGATACCAATGGCGATCACTACATAAAAGATCGCGCTTCTGGGACACAAGATCAGCACCACGCCAAGCAGAATTGCAGAAATGGTGCGAAGCAAAAAGTAATTGATTGATTGTTTCATCATAATTATAATAAAATTTGTTACAACATTTAAAATTTGATGTGCAAAATTAATAATAAAATCCTTCGATTGTAAAAAAATCAATTTTTTTTTATATTTAAAGTTGTTTGTTGAGTAAAAATCTTATTTCCTATTTTCAAAAACTCAAAATTTCTATCCTTCTGTTCATATTCATTTCTTTCAAGAGGGTATCTTTTATGAGTTGAACCTAATATCCTTTCATTGATTTAAGTATCATTCTTTAACATAGAACATTTGTATTGGGTATAATTTCTAATTTTCTTTTGTTTTTTTAAAAAATGGTACAATTAAAATACATAAAGTCACCAGTGGTAAAATAGTAGTAATTACACTTATCCAAAACGGTCCTTTAATGGCCAGAGCAACCATATAGCTTGAAATCATTCCGAACAAAATTGAAGCTACTGCCGCTATAATTATTGATTGCATAGGTTTTTGCTTAATATATTCAATAAGTTGTATATATAGCGGTATTTTTATTTTTTTAAGTTCCTTTTTAAGTATTTTTCTCGCCTGTACGTCAGTGATATTTTCCTCGCATTCATTACATAATACAGGTTTAATACAGCCTGCAATCAGATCACGTTTTAGAAAACAATAATCTAAAAGACAGCCTGGACTTTCGTGGTATTCTGGGTCAATACCGAGATATTTTCGCGTGTACGTTCCATAAATGATGTACAATAAAAAATTTAACATGCTGACTCTGCCGTTATTTAATTGTTTAAGGATATTAGAGGTGCAGAGAATATAAAATTTATTTCGTTCAACTTCCTTACTAATTTCAACAAGGATATCTTCAACAGCGTTAGTAGGACGGTCTATACAACCTAAGACAAGATCGTAATCCTCCATACGTAGATCCTGTTTTTGTATAAATTCAGCGAGCGCATCAATATCGTATATTCCGGTTGTTTTATTACCGTTTTCTTTCAATTCTGCACTCAACTTGAGATTACCCTTTTCAACTGTTATTAGAATTAACGTTGACAAATACTTTTCCAGTTTTTGATACGACTTCTCATCTCTATGTTGTCCTAATTTGATAACTAATACTCGTTTTTTCTGATTGTTCATTTTCTTGTCCATATTCATTCAAAAATAATCATTCTTTTAACTCTGCAAACGTAGAAAATTTTTTAACAAAAAATCCTCTTTAAATAATACAAATTTTAACAAATAAAAAATAATAAGATATAAATAGATAAATAATAACCGTGTTAATTGTGTTAATAACTTTTTTTACGTTATTTGTGAACGGATTATAAGTGAAAAAAAGAAAATGAATTGTTGAAATCGTATCGAAAAAATCTGTTTTTTTGTGGATAAAATTTCTATGAAAAGATATTAACAATGAATAACACTTAAATTAACAGTTTATACACAAGATATGCATAGTGATTTACAGTTTTTGAAGACAAGAGCCAATTTTATTCGCTACTCTTTTATTGAGGAGATTGAGAAACATTTGTTAGCTTTTGAAAGTAAGCTGTCTTCAAGAAATATTAAAGTAAGATGGATGAGTGAAGAACCTGAACTCATAGACTTTATATGCAAATCTATGTCAAAAAGTAATTATAATAAAGTTTGTTTTGATATTCCAAAGGTTCCGGACGAATTTTTTGAAAAGAAAAACTTTATTAAAGAAATAAGTGTTGATTCTCTTGAAAAAAATAATGAAACAGCAGAAAGTCTGATAATTCAAGCAGATTTTGGTGTGGTAGAGAACGGTTCTATCGTTTTAATTAATAAACTTAGCAAAAATTGTTTTAATAATCTAGAAAAAATATTTATTATTTTAAATATTAATAACTTAGTAGTTAGGCAAAGTGATCTGGAAATATTGCTTTATCTTCAAAAAGATACGGAAAATCTTTCTCTTTTTAACGACATTAAAATAATTTCTTCACCTCCATCCAGGATAATTACTAAAAATTTTCAAGTATCCAATGAAATAAATTATAGTTCGGAAAAAACAGAAGTTTTCGTATTATTATATGATAATGGAATTACAGAAATATTGGAAGATAGTTTGTTAAGAGAAACTCTTTACTGTATTAATTGTGGAAACTGTAAGAAGGTTTGTCCGGTATACCAGAAAACGTCGATATTTTCTCCTATAGAATTAGTAAAATATCATTGCATAGAAGGAAATAGGCGTACTCCAAAATTATTCGAGAATACAACGCTTTGTGGAAATTGTAATGAAATTTGTCCCGTGCAAATAAGTTTTACGCAACTTATTATTCATCAAATGCAAAACTTGTCGAGAAGAAATAATAACCATGAAAAAAATGTTGATTTATTCAGAATTTTCTCCAAACGTTCTAAAATGAACAAAATAAATTCACGTTTTCGCCGATATTTCTTTGTGAAGAAGTATTTCGGTAAAAATAAAAAGTTGACGAACTATTTTTTAAACTGTAGAGGAAATTTTTTCAACATTACTCAAAAAGAAACACATTAAAACATAATCTAATTATTATTCACAAAAAAAATCATTATGGCTATCGTAAAACCATTCAAAGGAATTCGTCCTCCGAAAGAAATTGTAAAACAATTAGCATCACGTCCTTATGATGTGTTAAATTCTGAAGAAGCACGTATTGAAGCTGAAGGAAACCCCCATTCTTTACTTCGTGTAACCAAAGCAGAGATTGACCTTCCAAAAGGAACGGATGAACACTCCCAAGAAGTATATGATAAAGTGGTAGAGAACTTTAAAATGTTTAAAGATAAAAAATGGTTGGTGCAAGATCCGGAAGAGAAATTCTATATTTATGCACAAACAATGGATGGTAGAACACAATACGGCATTGTAGGTGCTGCGCATATTGATGATTATATGAATAATAACATCAAAAAACATGAGCTTACGCGTAAGGATAAAGAAGAAGACCGCATGATTCACGTGCGCATTACTAACGCTAATGTGGAACCCGTATTTTTTTCCTATCCAGCAAACAAAAAAATTGATGCCATTGTTGAGAAAATTGTGAAAGAACAAGCTCCCGAATATGATTTTGTTGCAGATGATGGCTTCGGACATCACTTTTGGGTAATTAACGATTCGGCAATTAACAAAGAAATTACAGAAATCTTTGCAAAAGAAATTCCGGCATTATACGTTGCTGATGGACATCACAGAACAGCCGCTGCAGCTTTGGTAGGCGGTGAAAAACGTGCTAACAACGAAAATCATACCGGTAATGAAGAATATAACTATTTCATGACTGTACTTTTTCCGGATAATCAATTAAAAATCATTGATTATAATCGCGTAATAAAAGATTTGAACGGATTAACGAAAGAACAATTAATTGAAGCGTTAAAAGAAACATTTGATGTAAAAGAAATGGGCGCTGAAATTTACACTCCTGCTAAGCTACACGAATTTAGTATGTATATTGACGGAAAATGGTACAAACTAAATGCCAAAGCGGGTACTTATAATGACAATGATCCGATTGGCGTATTAGATGTTACTATTCTTTCGAATTTAGTATTGGATAAAATTTTGGGAATAAAAGACTTACGCACTGATAAACGTATTGATTTCGTGGGCGGTATTCGCGGCTTGGGCGAATTAAAACGTCGTGTGGACAACGGCGAAATGGCAGTTGCTTTCGCATTATATCCGGTATCTATGAAACAATTGATTGATATTGCCGATACCGGAAACATCATGCCTCCGAAAACCACTTGGTTTGAGCCGAAATTACGTTCGGGTTTGGTAATTCACGAATTGGAATAAACCCTTTTTTTGTGATTCCCTGTAGCTCTCTGTATCATTTTATTTCACAGAAAGCTACAGAGGAAGCCAAAGACACACAGAATTTTAAAAAATAAATAATGAAAATAATTGGAATTATCGGTGGCGGACAGCTGGGAATGATGATGACCGAAGCCGCGCACAAATTAGGATTTAAAGTGGTTGTGTTAGATCCAACCCCGAATTGCCCATGTGGACAAATTGCAGAAGAACAAATTGTGGCAAACTACGACGATGAAATCGCATTGGAGCAGTTGTGTCAAAAATCTGATGTAGTTACATATGAGTTTGAAAATGTTCCTTATACATCAGTAAAGAAATTTAAATCATCTTATAACATTCCACAAGGAGAGATGCCGTTGTATTTGTCTCAACATCGTTTGCGGGAAAAAGAAGCAGCTACCAAAGCAGGTGCTGTTTGTGGTGAATATGTAGGCGTTGAAACCGTGAAAGAGCTAGAAGAAGGCATTGAGAAATTAGATTATCCGTGTGTATTAAAAACTTGTAGCGGTGGCTACGACGGAAAAGGTCAAGTGGTTTTAAAATCAGAAAAGGAATTACCCCAAGCTAAACAATTGGTAGAAAAAGCAGCGTGTATTCTCGAAAAATTTATTTCTTATGATTGTGAAATAAGTGTAATTGTAACGCGAAGCATTACCGGTGAAGTGACCACATTGCCTATCACGCAAAACATTCATAAAGATAATATTCTGTTTATGAGTATTGCGCCTGCACCTGTTCCGGAAAGGATATTGAAAAAGGCAGAAATAATAACAAAACAGATGATGGAAAACCTTGATTTTTACGGCACGTTAGCCATTGAAATGTTTGTAGTGGGAGAAGAAGTGCTTTTCAACGAGATGGCACCACGTCCACACAACTCCGGACACTATTCCATCGAAGGCTGTGAAACAAGTCAATTTGAGCAACATGTACGCGCCATTACCGGAATGCCATTGGGGAAAACCACGCTAAAACAACCCACTATTATGGTGAATTATTTAGGGCAACATGTTGAAGGAGTGAAACTTTTAGAAAAGGAAAACTTGCCCAATGTGTTTATTCACGACTATGGAAAAGCTGCTCCTGCGCACAATCGTAAAATGGGTCACATCACCTTTCTAAACTATTCCCAGCGAAAAGTAGCCGATTTGATTCAAAAATTTTACCATTTAACAACATAGTTGAAAAAGTTTGTGTTTATTTGCAAATTAAATATTTTTGCACATGAAACTTTTTAAAATATTCTTGTTGTGCATCTGTCTTTGCACAGTTTTGCCTGCGTTTTCACAAGAACAAAGCAATATTGATATCCAACAAAAAATTCAAAAAGAAGCAGTTGAAGTCTTTAGAGACCGGTTAATTGTAGATGTTTTTCATTCGTTTTGGATGAATGTACCCGGTAAAGTTACCCATAAATTTAATCCCGGATTTAATATTGCTATTTTATGGGATTTTAAAGCTACTAAAAAAAGCCCTATTTCATTTGGTTTAGGAATCGGTTGCACTTACCATACTCAATTTTCAAATGCACAGTTGAGATACGATCATGAATCGAAAATTACTAAATACTACATACTTCCGGATATGATTGCGCACAAAGATAGCCTCAAATTAAACAGGATGACTTACATTAACTGCAACATTCCATTGGAGTTTAGATACCGTCATAAAAACGGATTTAAGTTCACTGTGGGCGTGCGTCTTGGATTGGTAGCAGAGATCTCCCAACGTTATAAAGGAAAAAATATTGAAGGAAACGACACGGATGAAAATTATAAATATTTTCTAACAACCGATCGTCAAAAGGTAAACTTTGATGCATATATACGTTGTGGCTGGAAATTTGTTGGTGTTTACTATTCATATCAGGTGAATAAACTCTTTAATGAAGGCAAAGGACCGGCTGTAAACCCCATGTCTGTGGGAATTTCACTGTCATTATTTTAGCTTTAACTGAATTTATTTGATTTACACAATCCTCACGTTGTAACTATGTGATAAACCTAATATCCCCTTCAAAATTTGAAGGGGTGCCCGAAGGGCGGGGTAGCTTACATAAAAAAACAATAAAGTCTTTTAAATACAAGAGCAACAATTATATGTAAAACATATCGTTTAAATAAAGTATATAAAATCTACATAATTTTATGAAAAAACTCATCCTTTTCATCAGTATTCTTTTATCGGTCTTGATTGTAAAAGCCGACGAAGGCATGTGGTTACTATCACAGCTTAACAAAAATTATGAAAAAATGCAGAAAATGGGATTAACCCTTTCGATTGAAGATATTTATAGCATTAACAATGCTTCAATGAAAGATGCTGTGGTGATTTTCGGACGCGGTTGTACAGGCGAAATTATTTCTAATAAAGGTTTATTACTCACCAATCACCACTGCGGTTATGAAAATATTCAAGCGCTTTCTACTCCTGAAAATAACATTCTTGCTAATGGCTTTTGGGCAAAAACACTTGCCGACGAACTTCCTTGCAAAGATTTAACAGTAACCTTTTTTATTCGTATGGAAGATGTTACAGATTTTATACTGGCAGAACTAAACGACGACATGACAGAGCAACAACGTAGAGACAGTATAAATAGACGCAGCAGAATTTTGGAAAGAGAACACAATGAAAATAACAAATATTCTGTACGTATTGCCAATATGTTTAACGGAAATGCGTATCATATGTTTATTTATCAAGTATATAAAGATGTGCGTTTAGTAGGTGTTCCACCGGCAAACATCGGCAAATTCGGTGGCGACACCGACAATTGGATGTGGCCCCGTCATACGGCAGATTTTGCCTTGTTCCGCGTTTATACGGATAAAGATGGAAATCCGGCAGCATATTCGGAAGATAACATTCCTTTAGTGCCGAGATGGTATTTTCCGATTTCTATTTCAGGAATTAAAGAAGGCGACTTTGCTATGATTATTGGTTTTCCGGGTTCAACCGATAGGTTTCTACCCTCTTATGGTGTGAAGATGGCAATTGAAGAAAAGAATCCAACCATTGTTAAAGTAAGAGATGCAAAACTTGCTTCGTGGAAAGCATTTAGAAAATCCGATCCCATAATTGATCTGCAATATGCATCGAAATATGCCAGGATTTCTAATTATTGGAAATATTATATTGGTCAAACACAACAACTTATAAATAACGATGTGCTTGCAAAAAAGAAACAAATAGAAGCAAATTTTCAAACTTGGGTGGAACAAAATAACAAAACGGCGTATGAAGACGTACTTTCCGATATTGCGAGCGCCTATAAAGAGATTTCAAAATTTGAAAGATTTGCTAATTTATACAATCAGGCTATTTTTAACGGACCTGAAATTTTCTCATTAGCGCGTCAATATAACTTGGTGTATAATTTGTTACAAAAACAAGAAAAACAAACCATTACAAACGCTGAAAAGAAACAATTAGAAACACGTTTAGCTTCTTTAAAATCAGAATTAGAAGGCTTTTTCAAAAATTACAATATCAATGTGGATAAAGTAACCACAGCAAAGCTGTTTGAACTTTTTTATAATGAAACTACACCCAACCAACGTCCGCAAGCATTTAACGATGCTGTTAAAAAATCTAAAAATAACTTCAATAAACTAACAGAAAATTTGTTTAAAAAAACCATGTTTATTGATAAAAATTTAATTGAGAAGTTTTTAGAAAATCCGAATACAAAAATTTTAGATAATGATCAGGTTTTTTCTTGGTACATTATGTTTTTAGATTTTTATCATCAAACCATAGCGCCTTTAGCGCCGCAACATGAAAGACTTAATAGATCCAACCGTTTGTTTGTTAGAGGATTAATGGAAATGAATCCGGATAAATTATATGCACCGGATGCCAACCGTCAAATTCGTTTAACGTATGGAAAAATAGGAGGTTACCCGATAAAAGATGGCTTAATTGCCGATTATTTTACTACGCTTGATGGCTTGATAGTAAAAGAAAATCCGGACAATCCTGAATTTACCGTTCCTGATAAATTAAAATTGTTACACAAAACCAGAGATTATGGAACATATGCAGAAGATGGGCGGATACGTGTTAATTTTTTAACAGATAATGACATTACCGGAGGGAATTCCGGCTCACCGGTGATTAATGCCAAAGGCGAACTTATTGGCTGTGCTTTCGATGGTAATTGGGAAGCTATGAGCGGCGACATTTTCTTTGAACCCTATTTGCAAAGATGTATTAATGTAGATATTCGTTATATATTGTTTATTATTGATAAACTCGGCGATGCAAAACATTTAATAGATGAAATGAGACTAGTAAACGATTAGTAAATTGACACAACGCGAAATATTTAAAGATCGACCTGTTTACGCGCTTTCGGAAATTACGAAAAGTATTGAAAGTGTGATAGAAAAAAACTACATCCGCGCTTATTATATTAAGGCTGAGGTATTAAAGTTAAATTATTATCCTCATTCCGGACATTGCTATCCGGAATTGGTGGAGAAAGAAAACGGTAAAATAAAGGCACAGTTGCGGGGTGTAATTTGGTCAACGCAGTATCGCAGTATTAATGAACGTTTTGTAACAATTACCGGAGAACCTCTGAAGGAAGATATTGCCGTATTGTGTCTAGCTACCATTGAATTTAGCGCCCAACACGGATTAAATTTGCATATTCAGGACATTGAACCTACTTATACTTTAGGTGAAATGGCACGCAATAAACGCGAAGTGATTGAAAAGTTAAAAAAAGAACAAATATTTTTACTAAATAAGCAAAAGAAATTATCGGTGGTACCTAAAAAAATTGCTGTAATTTCCGTTGAAACCAGTAAGGGCTATAGTGATTTTATGGTTACTTTGCAACAAAATAGTTGGCATTATCTCTTTCAAACCACTTTATTTCCATCCATTTTACAAGGGGACAAGGTATTAATTTCCATGCCGCATCAATTGGCGGAAATAGCAAAACGGCATCGAGAATTTGATTGTGTGGTCATTGTGCGAGGTGGTGGTGGCGATGTAGGCATGAGTTGTTATGATGATTACAAGCTCGCCGCCGCCGTAGCCACTTTCCCAATCCCGGTAATTACAGGAATTGGGCACTCTACCAACGAAACCGTAACCGATATGGTAGCGTTTGCCAACAAAATTACGCCTACTGAAGTCGCTTATTTTTTAATTCAGCAATTTCACAACTTTGCATTGCAAGTAGAAGAATGTAAAGATAAATTAGTAAAAAAAATACAAGAACTATTGCAAGAACAAGATTTTTACTTTTCTAAAATTTATCAACAATTACTGTTAATCACAGGAAAATATAATCATCAAAAAGAAAAAGAGATTCAAATTTTATCACAACGTATCCAAAACACTGTGAATCAATACCTATTAAAACAACAAAACGCACTTCACCAAGCGCAAACTAAAATAGAACTATTACATCCGGAAAACATTCTCAAACGCGGATACAGCATTACAATGAAAAACGGAAAACCGGTACGCAATGCAGAAGAAGTATCTAAAGACGAAATAATTACTACAAAACTTTTTCATGGAGAAGTAAAAAGTATGGTGAGATAAGTATAAACATATACAAAAACCAATAAGCATTCCTACTAATTTGGTATTAAGCGTTGCATTAATAGGCAATTTGTTTTTTATCTTATAATTTTTTATTCGAACATGGTACGGAAAAGGTACGGAGCAAACCCTATCCGTATTTGGTTTTTCAAAATGGTATATTTCTGTTTTTCTTGATTGTTAAAAAAATATTCACAAAAAATAAATAGTATTAAATAAATTACAGAAAAATTATATTTTTACAGAGTTAAAATTATGATAAAATGAAACCAAAATTACTTTTAAGAATTGCAGCGATAGTGCTGATTTTACATGCCATCGGGCATTCCATGGGAACTTTCACATGGCAAAAAACGGACAGCGGAATACCTACAGAAGTTGTTCAAATAATGCAAGAAGTACACTTTGACTTTATGGGAAAAGAAAATACCATGGCTGGTATGTTTACAGGAAACGGAACAACAGGGATTATTTCGTTATTTTTTATGTCTGCCATACTTTGGGTTGTTTCAAGTTGGAACAATAAATATGCTACAAAAATATTGTGGATTGTGTTTTGCGCCATTTTATTATTAGCATTTGCAGAAGTTGTTTTCTTTTTTCCGATGGCTTACATGTTTTGTTTCGTTGCAGCGGCTTTGGTACTTTGGGGAATATTTAAGATAAAAAGAATAAAAGAATAAACTTTTTTTCTTAACCTTAAACATTACTTTTTAATAAACGGCCCCATACCAAAATCATAGGACAAGCCCAATATCCCCTTCAAATTTTGAAGGGATGCCCAAAGGGCGGGGTAGTTTTATAAAATTTTGTTTTGAACGTCTTTTATACGAAAAACGAAAAATTAGCCATTTTAAGCTATTTTACCTTATTTTGGAACAACAACATAAAAAAACTTTTTTCTGTGTTTTAATACGATGTTTGTAAAATGCTAAAAATCAATAAAATAACGTAAAAATCAGGATGTTTTAATTATTTTTAACATTTTTTGATATAAACTACCCTGCCTCGCTTTGCGAGCCACCCTTTCAAATTTGAAGAGGATTTTTTTCCTTTTATCCTTTTAAGTACATCAACAAAATTGCAATATCTGCCGGATTGATTCCACTAATGCGCGAGGCTTGCCCTAAATTTTGCGGTTTGATTTTTGTTAACTTTTCACGCGCTTCCAAAGAGAGTGAAACAAAAGAATGATAATCCAAATTTGCCGGTATTTTCACATTATCAATTTTTGACATTTTATCCGCCAGTTCTTTTTCTTTAATAATGTAAGGTCCATACTTTACAGAAATTTCTATGTTTTCAATTTCTTCTTCTTGCAAATGTAACTGTTCAATTTTTTTTTCTACAGCAGGGATATTTTTTATGATAGCGCTAAAAGCCACCTGAGGACGAAGTAACAATTGGGCAACTTTTATCGGCTGTGTTAAAGGAGAACTGTCAACCGTTTCTAAATATGAGTTAATCTCATCGGGTTTAATATTTTCTTTTGTTAGAAAAGACTCTAATTCTTGCTGTCGTTGATATTTGTTTTCCAATGCTTTTATTCTTGCATCATCAATTAATCCCATCTGATGCCCAATAGGAGACAATCGAATATCTGCATTATCTTGGCGTAATAAAATTCGGTACTCTGCCCGGGAGGTAAACATTCTGTAGGGATCTTGTACGCCTTTTGTGGTAAGGTCATCAATAAGCACACCGATATAAGCTTCGGATCGAGATAAAATAAGTGGATCTAATTCTTGAATAGCTCTGTGTGCGTTAATGCCCGCTAACAATCCTTGGCAGGCGGCTTCTTCATATCCGGTAGTTCCGTTAAGTTGGCCGGCAATATAAAGACCAGACAATTTTTTAGATTCTAAAGAAGGATTCAACTCCAATGGATCAAAATAATCGTACTCAATAGCGTAACCCGGTTTTAGAATATGCGCATGTTGCAATCCTGGGATATGTCTTAAAGCTGCGGCTTGCACTTCTTCCGGAAGTGACGAAGAAAAGCCGTTTACGTAATACTCGTTAGTGTTTCTTCCCTCGGGTTCTAAAAAAAGCTGATGCCTGTCTCTATCTGAAAAACGATCAATTTTATCTTCTATTGAAGGACAATAGCGCGGTCCAACTCCTTTTATACGCCCTTGAAACATAGGCGATTTTTTAAATCCGGTTCTTAAAATATCATGAACTTGTTCGTTTGTATAAGTAATCCAACAGCTTAATTGATTTTGAAGTTTGGGTGTATTTGTAAAGGAAAATCTTGCCGGATTGTTATCTCCTTTTTGTTCTTCCATTACGGAAAAATCGATAGTACGGCCATCTAAACGCACCGGAGTTCCGGTTTTTAATTGTTTTACCGATAAACCAAATGCGGCAAGATTACCGGATAACTTGGGAGAATCCGGTTCACCCATTCTGCCTCCGGAAAAGGATATTTCACCAATATGAATCTTTCCATTTAAAAAAGTTCCGTTAGTAAGGATCGTTTTTTGGGCAAAAAAACTGTTCCCTTGTAGCGTTTTTATGCCTATTATTTTGTTATTTTCAACAATTACATCAGTCACACAATCTTGACGTAAGTCCAAAAGAGGTTGATTTTCCAAGATTTGTTTCCAAAATGATGAAAAAACATACTTGTCACTTTGCGCTCTTGGGCTCCACATAGCAGGTCCTTTCGATCGGTTAAGCATTCGAAATTGTACCATTGTATGGTCTGTAACAATTCCCGACATTCCTCCAAGTGCATCAACTTCGCGTATAATTTGACCTTTCGCAATACCCCCCATAGCCGGGTTGCACGACATTTGAGCAACTAAAGAAAGATTAAGATTAATCAACAATACTTGTGAACCTAATTTGGCAGCAGCCACCGCCGCTTCACAACCGGCGTGCCCGGCTCCTACTACTATAATATCGTATTTATTTTTCATTGTTCCCCGTGAAACATATTTGTAATAACTTGTTTTTCTAATGATTATATTGAATGTTGAATAAAGTTAAAGCGCTTTCCTCTTTTTGTTTCATCACTTTTTTATCTGTATTTTTCTTGTCTTTATATTCGCAAAGATGTAAAATTCCGTGCGCCATTACCCTTCGTAATTCTTCCTCAAAAGTACAATTAAACCTTTTAGCATTCTCTTTTACACGCTCAATGGAGATACAAATATCCCCATGTAAAACTCTTTCTTCAGTGTAATCGAACGTGATAATATCGGTGAAAGTATCATGATTTAAGTATTGTTTATTGAGTGCTAAGAGTTGTTCGTCGTTATAAAAAATAATATTTACCTCCCCGATTTCTTTGTTTTCTTGTTTGGTCACCGCACTCAACCATTTTTTTATTGGTCTTTTTTGGGATAATGTGAACTTGGTTTCGGAAAAAAAGAGAATCATAATTAGGTGTATTAAGCATTTTCAGAAGCATACCATTCTGCATACGACTTCTCGGTTTCATATAATCGCAATGAAGATAATTGCAAATCGGAAGGCAATATTTTTTTTATCACGGAAGCCAATTCACAAATCATATTTTCGGTGGTGGGTTGAAAGGAAACCACAATAATTTTCTCATAATTGTTTTTTAACGCATCAAGCAATACCGGATTAGAATCCTGGTGTATCATTAAAGCATGATCCCATACGGAAATTATGTCATCTTCAATCAACTTTTTAAAATCACTAAAATCAATAAGCATTCCTTTTTTAGGAGAAGCTTCGTCGTTGCATGGAGCTCCTTTAACAGTTACTTCTAACTTGTAGGTATGTCCATGAATGTTTTTGCATTTCCCTGGATAATTTAAAAGCACATGAGCCATATCAAAATAAAAAACGCGCGTTAAACGTAAAGTCGCCATACAATTCGTAATTTTTGGCAAAGAAACATCAATTTTTTAAACTAAAAAATACCTATTCTTTTTTTTAATGTTCAGAACGATTTTATTGAATTTGACGGAATTTTATTGTTGAAATTATATTACCATTTATTTTTAACTTTCGTGTCTTCATGCTTTCGTGTTTACATAAATAAACACAAGCGCGAAAAAATGAACACGAAGTATAAAGACACAATCACACAAAGTGCTTATTATAAACAACTTACATGTTAAATATAAATAACAACAACCATAACCTTCACTGGCATAACTATCCGTAACTTCCCCTATACCAAAAACTTTGCCGTTACAAAATGATCATAAAAAATCCAACATTTATGTTTTATATCAAAAATATTATATTTTCGCGCCTAGTTGCTGTATTCTATTTGCTAGCTTAGGAAATAGTGTATGGACAAATAAATTTATGAAAGATTATATGCGCTTTTTTATTGGTAACTTCTTGCTAAACAGCTTGCTTGTTTTAAATGACTACCATTCAAAATGTGGTATATATATGAGATTTAACCCTAATACTTCTTCCTTCGCTCTATCCTTCTCTCACTCCTTCGCTCCTTCACTTTCCTCTTTCTCTCCCAAAATTTAATATAAATGTAAGAAAAATATAAATGAAACAAATCTACACATTCAAGAAACATTTCAAAGCCAGACGCAAATTACAAATTTGTATTGCTTTGTTTTTTTTAATGCTATTTATTGTAAATAGCGCCTATGCACAACGCCTTTATTGGGTAGGAAAAGGCACCGCAACACCAAACTGGAATAGCCCTACAAACTGGGCAACCACTAGTAACGGTACACCGGGCGATGGTGTTCCTGCCGGTGGTCCAACTACCGGATGGACGGTTGTTTTTGATGACTACTCTTTTACTGCCAACGGGCAGAGTGTAAGCATTACTGCAACAGCAAATTGCGACAGTATGCTTTGGAGAACATCTTGGCGACCAACTTTTAATATGGGAACTGCCCAAATTAACGTTGCCGGTTCAATGGAACTGCAATCCAATATGGTTTTGACAAGTGGTGTTACTACCAATATGCTTGTTTTTGCCGGTGGCACTATACGTCCGGGAGGCGAGACTATTAGAACTGCTAATCTAAACATTCCTCGTCCGGTAAACTTTGCCGGCGGTGCAACCAAAGTTTGGACCCTGCAAGACTCATTAAAGGTAATGCTAGTTAGCGGACCAACAACGACTCGCTACAACATCACACATTCGTCAGGGACCTTGATTACAAACGGACAATACGTGCTATGTGGTGATTATTTGGGAAATGTAACCGGTGTAAAAGCATTAAATATTGCCGGTTCTACTATTGATGTGAATACTTGGACATACAATCATAATGATGCAGCTCAGATAACAAGTGCGCAAACAGCCAACTCGGTGATTAAAATAGATTTAAATTTTACAGGTAAACCCACCGACCAATATAATATTGTAGAAGCCGGTACTGGTACATTGGCAGCCGGTACTTTTACAAAGATTATCATGAATAAACAAAATGGTCTTCTTAACTCTGTCGGCGCTGCTAATACTGTGGTTACCGACTCATTGGTACTGGATTATATGGGTAATCCTACTACAGCTGTTACATTGTATAGAATTCAAGGTGGAAGCCCTCTTACTATTAACAACTACTTTGGCAATACACGTGCCGCAGGAGCCTGTAACGAAAAAATTGAGTTAAGGTCAACCAGTAGTACGGCAGTTAGCATAACTATGGGAGCAACATCGAATGTAGATTTAAGTAATGTAGATTTCTTTAATATAAATATTACGGGTCCCGGTGCTCCCTATTTCGTTCAAAACTCCTATAGTATTTCAGCATCAATAAACTTAGGATGGACTACTCGTTTATATTGGATAGGTAACACAGGTACTTGGAACACGGTTGGCAATTGGTCAACGGAGAGCGGTGGCGTTGCCAATGCTTGTAATATACCCGGAACATACACTACTGTTGTATTTGATAATAACTCTTTTAATGCGAACGGGCAAAATGTTACTGTTAGTGTGGCAACGGCTACTTGCGATAGCATGATTTGGACAGGAACGGCTTACAATCCTATTTTTACTATAAATAACTCATTGAGTATTTATGGTTCACTTGAGTTTAAACCCAACATGACTGTAGCAGGAAATACTACCGGTACACTTTTATTTGCTTCTGTACGGGCAGGACAAAGTATAAAAACAGCTAATCATAATATTCCTCGTCCTGTAACTTTTAATGGCGCCACCGGCGAATGGTTTTTGTTAGATTCGCTAAAACTGTTAGTAGGAACAACAGCCCAAACCCTTACTTTTACAAACGGAAGCCTGAATTTGAACGGACAATATTTAAGATGTAATACTATTGATGCCAGTGCTAATAATCCAAGACGATTAAACATCGCTAATTCTATAATAGATGTTAATACTTGGACTTACACTGCCGATAATTCAGCGGCATTAACGAGTGCAGGAACTGCCAATTCATTAATTCGAATAAACACCACTACCTTTACAGGAAGACCCACCGATCGTTACTATAATGTAATTGCGGGTACCGGAATACTACAAGGAGGTATCTTCAACAAGATCACCATGAATAAAAATAACAGTACCCTAAACTCAACAACCTTAACTAATGACATAACAACAGATACATTAGAGCTTGAGTACGGAAACAATTTAATTTATCAGATTACATCAGGGAGTACTGTTACTATTAATGAACTTTTGTATAATACAACTGATAACACCATTAATGATTGTGATACAAGGATTTCATTGAGAGCCACCGGAGCTACACAAGCTAACATTATTATGGGATCCGGTGCAACTGTAGATTTAAACAATATAGGTTTAACCAGTCTTAACATTACAGGGGATGGCGTACCTTATCCTGTACAAAACGGTCTTGATTTTGGTGGAAATAACGGATGGAATATTTCCGGTACCGGCGCCTTGTATTGGGTAGGGGGTACCGGGAACTGGAACGATCCGTCTCGTTGGTCTATTGAAAGCGGAGTTCCTAACAATCCATGTAATTTGATTCCAACAGCGCAATACTCTGTAATATTTGATGAAAACTCCGAATTGTTTGACGGTAGTTTCGTTAATCTTACTACTGCCGGGGCATGTAGGGACATGCTTTGGATAGGTCCCAATGGACCTACTTTTACAACAGCAACCCAGAATCTTACGATTTCAGGTTCACTGGAGTTACAGTCCGGCATGACTATCATTAGTACCGGAGGTATACTTACATTTAACAGCACTCAGTCGGGAAATACGATAAAAACTAATAATGTTCAAATTCCTTGGGATATAACGTTTAATAATGCCACCGGCGAATGGACTTTACAGGATTCGTTAGAAATGGTAAGTCCGGCGGGAACAACTTTTTATACCCTTACTTTTACGAACGGAAGTTTGAATTTAAATGGTAACTACTTGAATTGCGGTGCTTTTACAGCTTCCACTAATAATGCTAAACGTTTGAATATTGCCAACTCTACAATTGATGCGTCAAGCTGGACTTATAATGTGGCTAATGCCATAGCGCCCGTAACAACCAATTCCTTAATTCGAATTAGAAATGGTTTTACCGGAAGGGCAGCAGATCAATATAATGTTGTAAGAGCTGGTGACGGTACTTTAATAGGCGGTACCTTTAGCAAGATAATTATGGATGTAAATAATGGTACCCTTTCTTCCGGAATAACAACAGACACGCTATTGTTCGGATGGGATAAAACTTTTAATATTGTGGGAGGCCAAACAATTAACATTAGAGCGTATCTCGGTAACTTAACCACTTTAGGAAATTGCCCTAAGAAAGTAAATATAAGATCTACTACCACTGCAATTGCTACATTTAATATGGGCACAGGCATGGTTTCCGGTATAGGAAATGTTAACTTTTCTAATATACGCGCTACAGGTCCTGAGGTACCTTATCTTGCGCAAAACTCTATTGACTTGGGAGGAAGCAGCGGATGGACCATGACGCCCCCCCAACCTTTTGACGATAACCGTATTTATTGGGTAGGAGGCGCCGGAAATTGGAGCGACTTATCTCATTGGGCAGCAGTGAGCGGTGGAGCGCCTAGTTACTGTATGCTTCCCGATAACGAGTTTACTGTTGTATTTGATCAAAATTCAGGATTGAACGATGGTGATATAGTTACTATGGATGTACCTGCCTTTTGCGATAGTATGATTTGGGAAACTAACAATAGACCCATTTTTGATATGGGAGCCAGCGATCTTACTATTTTTGGTTCATTAATATTGCAACCAAACATGACTGTGGGAAGTTCAAGAGGAAGTATTCTCTTTAGAAGCGATCGCGCACAGGAAGGAATAAAAACTGCTAATGTAAACATTCCTAAAAATTTATTTTTTAGTAATCCGAATTGCGAGTGGATTTTGCATGATTCATTGTGTTTAACTAACGGATCTTTGATTTATGATATTACACTTCTTGACGGAACATTGAACCTAAATGGAAAATACTTGTTATGTGCTAATTTTACCAGTTCGTTTGAAAGCCGAAACTTGAGAGAGCTCAATATTGCTAATGCTACTATTGATGTGTCCAATTGGATATATACTACCGGTAATGCGCCATTAACTACGAGCCAAACTGAAAACTCGCTCATTAGGGTAGCCAATAACTTTACCGGAAGGCCCGGAGATTATTATGGTACTGTAGAAGCCGGAGTTGGAACTATTCAAGGCGGTACTTTCAGCAAGGTGTTTATGAATAAAAATAACGGAATTATTAACTCCGTGATTGCCGCCAATAACGTAATTACTGACACCTTACTTTTAGATATGGATAACACATACCGCGTGTTTGCGGGAAGAACCGTTACCGTTAATAATTATTTTGGTAATGTTCGAACTTACGGGGGTTGTTTGGAAAAGATTATTTTACGATCAAATGATGCCGTAGCCGCCAATATTAGTATGGGAAGCGCCTCGACGGTAGATGTAGACAATGTGGATCTTTATTACATTGCCATTACAGGACCGGGTGTGCCTTATACCATTGAACATTCTGTTGACTTGGGAGGAAACAGCGGATGGACACAATCGGATTTGCCTTATACCGGACCTTTATATTGGAGAGGTGGAGCCGGAAATTGGAATGATTTGAGCCGTTGGTCTACAAGTAGCGGTGGTCCGCCCAATGTTTGCGTACTTCCTACAAGCGATAATACTGTTATTTTTGATAACAATTCCGGCTTTACCGGCAATAGCAGAACCGTTACGCTTAATGTACCGGCATTCTGTAACAGCATGCTTTGGATAGGTAGCGCTAACCCCATTTTTGCCATGGGTACACAACCGCTCACCATTTCTGGTTCATTAGAGCTACAACCCAATATGACCATAACAAGTGGTGCAAGCGGTGCGATTACTTTTAATAGCGCCAATTCGGGAAACACAATCAAAACGAACAATGTATTCATTCCCCGTAATATTATTTTTAATAATGAGACAGGCGAATGGATATTACAAGATGTACTAAGGCTAACGAATGCTACCGGAGTTACTCGTTATCCGCTTACTTTTACAAATGGTAGACTCGTATTAGATGGAGGTACTTTGGTGTGCAGCGATTTTACTACTTCAGGAAACTTCCCAAGGCGACTCAGTATGGTTAATGCCACTATGGATATTACCAATTGGATCTATAATAACGCTAATTCAGCAACATTAACCTATACCGAAACAGCCAATTCGGTAATTAAGGTAGGAAATAATTTTACGGGAAGAGCTGTTGATAACTATGGTACTGTAGAAGCCGGTGTAGGAGTATTGCAAGGCGGTCGCTTCACTACCATTATTATGAATAAAAATTATGGTACTTTAAATTCGACGACGGCTGCTAATAACGTAACTACAGATTCTTTAATATTGGAAAAAGGAAATATTTTCTATATTCAGAATGCAACAACCGTTACCATTAATCAGTATATTGGAAATACAAGTTCTTTAACCAATTGTGCCGAGAGAGTTGAATTGAGGTCTCGCGCGGCAGCTCTTGCCAACATTAATATAAATCCGGCAGCTACCATGGATTTGAGGAATATAAATCTTTATTTTATTAATGCCATAGGAAACACTCCTTATACTTTACCAAATTCTATTAATTTGGGAGGAAGTACCGGATGGACATTCACTTCTACCGCTTCTTCCGGGCATTACTATTGGATTGGAGGTCCCGGAAACTGGGACAATTTGGCTCATTGGTCAACCACCAGCGGAGGAGTTGCTGATGCGTGTATAATGCCTTCAAGCAACAATACGGTGATTTTTGATCATAACTCAGGCTTGGGTAATGCCGACAGGGTTACCCTTAACGTAGCCGGAGTTTGCGATAGCATGCTTTGGCTGGGAAGCACTTCTCCTATTTTTGTCATGGGAAGCCAACCCCTTACTATTTCCGGTTCTTTGGTGCTACAACCCGGTATGACTATTACAAGCTCAGGCAGTAGTATTACTTTTAATAGTACACGTGCAGGGGAAACTATAACGTCTAATAATGTAAACATTCCCCGTGCCGTAGTATTTAATAATGCCAATGGAGAATGGATCTTGCAAGATGCGTTAAGACTGATAACCGGAGTAACCCGTTTTGATATCACCTTTACACACGGAACGTTAAACTTAAACGGAAAAAATTTAACATGCGGTACATTTACAACCAGTGGCAACAACGTACGGCGATTGAATATTGCTAATTCTATTGTAGATGTTACGACTTGGACCTATAACAATGCTAACTCTGTTGCATTAACTAATACAGAAACAGCCAATTCGTTGATCAGGGTAGGAACGAATTTTACAGGAAGAGCCGCCGATCAATATAATGTTGTAGAAGCCGGTACCGGTACTTTAACAGCGGGTACTTTCAGCAAAATTATTATGAATAGAGATAATGCTCTTTTAACAAGTAATACTACTGCTGCTACCATAACCACCGACTCGCTCGTATTGGTAATGGGAAATACCTATAGAATTACCAATGGTGGCGCTGTTAACATTAGAGAATATCTTGGCAATACACGTAATATCTTGAATTGTACGGAAAAAATTACCTTAAACTCCAGTTCTACTACTGCTAATGCTACCATTGCGATGAGCTCGGGAGCCACAGTAGATTTAAAAAATATAAATTTCACCAGAATTAGTATAACCGGCGACCACCTCTTTACTGTAGAAAAAGGAATGGATTTGGGAGGAAGTACAGGATGGGATATTCGTCCTATTAACCGCTTATATTGGGTAAGAGGATCAGGAAGTTGGAATAATATTAACCGATGGTCAACTACAAGCGGTGGTGAGGCTGATGCCTGTATTGTCCCCACAAGTAGTCATACCGTAATCTTTGATGAAAATTCGGGATTGGATTCACGGGGAACAGTTACCCTTACTGCAGCCACTTGCGACAGTATGCTTTGGATAGGAAGCGGCGCACCTATTTTTGCTATGGGAACTGCTGCGCTTACCATCTCAGGTTCTTTGGTATTACAACCCAACATGTCTGTTACATCCGGCACATCCGGCACAATTACTTTCAATAGTACACGTCCGGCAGGTGAAACAATTGAAGCCAACAATATAAGAATTCCTCGCAATATTACATTTAACGCTGTTTCAGGAAGTTGGACTTTAGAAAGTGCGTTAACCTTAACGAGTCCCGGTGTAATTACGCTTACAAACGGAAATTTAAATTTGAATGGAAAGGATGTGAGTTGTGTTACTTTTACACATACTAATGGAAATTTAAGCTTTAATGGCACTACACTTCAAACCTCCGGTATTTTTACTTTTACTAACGGTATTTTAGATATGACTGATAGTAGATTGCTATGTAATAACTTTACCTCTACCGCTGCAAATACACGGCAGCTAAATATAACCAATGCGGTAATTGACATAAATAACGCTTGGAATTATTCCGGTAATACGGTAGCGCCTGTTACCACCGGATCTTTGTTACGAGTAGGTACCAATTTTACAGGAAATACAAATACAACTTACAATATAGTAGAAGCCGGAAACGGAACCATACTGAATGGTAACTTCTCCAAATTAATTGTTAATAAAGGAAATGTAACTTTTAATAATGCAGCAGCAGGTATAATTAATACCGATACCTTACTGTTTCTTCCCGGAGCCGCTCAAGCGACCATATTTGCCGGAAGTTCAGTAAATGTAGCCAGCTATATGAAAAAAGAGTTTCCTGATTGGTTAGCGCTGAAATCATCTTCTGCTACTACACGGGCAACCATTAATATGAGTATGGCTTCAGACGGACAAAACGTAGTCATTATGGATACGTTATTTCTGACTCAAATTCAAATTACCGGCCCGGGTGTTGACTACCCCACCAGAGGAAGTGTAAACGGAGGAGGAAATACGGGATGGAGATTTGATTATGTGCCTCATGAATTTAACGACCGTGCCTATTATTGGCTGGGCGGTCTTCGAGATGGCGTATTCAATAATGTGGACAATTGGGAAATAGGATTCCCGGGCAGTGGAGTTTATCCCAATTTGATTTTCGGTCCGGAAGACGATGTGTATTTTCCACCTGACCCAAGAAACCCTGTCAATATGCAGCTTTCAACACGAAGCGCATCATTGATTGAGTTTAACAATATGAATATTTTAACACCGGGAGTAACTATTACGATTAATGCAGCTGCAATTCCCTTCAGAGGAACGGAAAATATTACGGTATCCGGAGCAGCGACTTTAACAATAACCACACTATCTAATCTTCAAATAGGCGGTGATGTAATTGTTACCAATAGTAGTGCGCTTATTTTGCCCGCAACTACTGCAAAAAATATTTGGGTAAATAATTTTTGTAGCCTGACTATTAATGGTACAACTACTGTATCTGATACTATTTTGATAGAATCTAATTCTACATTTACCACTAACGCTACTTCTTGTCAGGATTTGATTGTAAACGGTAGGCTTACGGTTGATCCAGGCGGGCTTACCGTAAGAAACAATATGATTGTAAACGGTACATCTACAGTTACAATGCCCAGTACAACAAACCTACACGTTACCGTAGGAAACAATATGATTATTAACGGTACGTCCACAATTACACTTACCTCCACAAATGCCAACATTCAACAGGTACGCGTAGGTAATGATATGATTATAGGTGGTACCTCTAGAATAACATCGGGCGCTACTGGTAATAACAAAAGTATTAATGTAACTAATGATGTGATTATAAATGATAGAGCTACTTTATCCGTAACCAATTGCAATCATACTATTGGTAGAGATTTGCAAATCACCGGAATATATTATCATGACAATACTATTACCGGTACAACTACAGCTCAACATGTAATTACGGTAAATCGCAATGTAGATATTATGTCCGGTGGATTATGGGATCTACAAAAACCGGCAAGTACTAGCAATAATACGCTTACTGTTAATGTTACAGGAAATACATTTGTATACTCGGGAGGGCGCTTAAGTGCAGAAACAACAGGAAATCCCACAATAATACGGATGTTCTATAATTCGTTCGGAAACTATAATGTAGAAGGAAGTTCTTATTTGAGATGGACACAAGGTGTTTTTAGAGCTGATTTAACTGCTACCGGTGGTGCCGAATTTATTAACTCTACCACTATTTTACAGTCTGCGAATCCTTACTTATTTGACTTGGGATTGGATAGAATGGACACTTATTTTACCGATGGAAGTCTTCAATTTAATGCAACAGCCCCTTATTCACTACCACATGACCGGATGATTATCCCTACAACCAATATTACGGTTACGACTGCTAATGGAAACTTTACTTCAAACGGAAATCCGATAAAATGTAATATGTTTTCTTTGGTCGGCTCCGCTACCACAGGTACACGCATTGTGGATATTTCCGGCTCGCTTATTGAACCGCAAGATTTTCGTATTACGGGGACCCGCGCCAATGAGTATGTTTTTAATAATAACACCGTTGTTTCTCTTTGGGGCACTCCCAATCAACGCATTCAAACGAATTTACTAGCTTCTGTTGTGGTACCCAAAATAACTTATTCCGAAATCCCCACGCTTTTAACCGTTGTGATGACCACTAACGGACTTACGGTAGATACATTAATTACCGGAGCTAAAGGAATGTATCTTGCTTATAACGGAAGCACTTCGAACGCTCTGAGAGCTAATAATTGGACTATTGATAACTTTTGCAATATCTATTCAGTATCCGAGAATCCTTACATTAGTGTGGGACAACTCACGGGTCCTCCGCCGGTATCCACTTGCGAAGGAATTAGCCAAATGCACTCTACCAACGCAAATATTTATTTTAACCGGATAGCACCTGGTACACCTCCGCAAGAACTACGTAACCTCTATTTCCACAAAGTAGTATTTGGCGGACCGACTTATCCTGCATTTACTTCTCCGACAAACTATAATATAGGTTTGAATTCCGGATCTATCTTATGGACGTCTCCTCCAGATCCGGAACAATCCAGAGACTTTTATTGGATTGGCGATGCCGGCAGTTGGTTTGATGAAACCAAGTGGTCATTTACTTCAGGGGGAGAACCGGCATATTGTATTCCTACATTTTTAGATCATGCTATTTTTGACCAAAACTCATTCTCCGCGACAGGCCAACAAGTGGTAGTTGATACGGTTCCGGCGGGTATTCGCCATATTACTTGGAGCGATCCGGAAAAGAGAGGACAATTTATCGTTAATAATCATTTGGATATTTTCGGTTCTATTGATTTTACAGGTTGTAATCGTGCTTACAGTCCATGGAGTACGAAAATTATTTTTCGGGCAACAGGTGACGAAACAATCACTTCAGGAGGATTTGTTTATCATTTTGAACGTATAGAATTCCATCATTCGGGAACTTATACACTTCAAGATGATTTTATACTTTCACAACCCATGACATGTACCTCTAATACTCATGGATTTTATCATTATTCAGGAAGTTTAGTTTCCGGTGGGTATAATATTACTACCTCTTTCTTTAATTCTACCTCACTGTATGGGGCAAGATCTATAGATTTTTCTAATTCTACAATTAGAATACTAACTAATAATGCAGGAACACCGGTTCATCGCTTTCAGCATTGTACTTCTACTATTAATGATTATATCCTAGGAAATGATTGGAATTTGAGTCTTAATAATTTGACATATTGCAACTTGGATGGATCTAAAGTTATTGCTTTTAATGTTACTACTACCGGTGTAGCAGGGCAATCTGTAGATTATTATGATGTAGATGTATACTATGCTATTAATCAAACGGCAGGCTTAATTGTAAGCTATAATGATATTCGTGCATTTGCAAGAGGAGGAAGCAGTGGCCTTAACCAGGCATATTTTTCATTTGGATTTACCGCGCGTAACATTTTATTGGAAGCTTATAGAATTTATACTTTTGACCAAACAAATATACTACCCAATGAATATATTTTCACGGGAACTTTTACCACCACAGCTCAACAGATGACTGGTTGTAGGACCTCTTTCCCTACTAGAACCGTTATACAGGGAAGTACTGTTACAGATCCTATTCCTCCTCCTTCCAGGATTAGTGTACTCAGTCCTCCTTTTGAATTGCTCCGTGCAGCCATTTATCGTATTGATTGCCGCGGCGGACAGATGATGAAGGTATTTGACGGATTAGATAATGGGCAAAATATTTATGTAGATATTGAATTTATTCCTTTGGAAATACGTCCCGCCCGTTTGGATTTCTATTGGGTAGGTGGTACCGGCAACTGGAGTAATTGGAACCATTGGTCTATTGGAGAGTCGGGTGGCGATCCCGCCATTAACAATCCGTGTAATTATATTCCTTCTCAAAACGATAATGTAATTTTCGATGTCAATTCATTTACGGCAAACAATCAGGATGTAATTCTAGATCTTGCTACTGTAAATTGTTTCAATATGATTTGGACTCCGGAAGCAGGTGCTCGTACACCTCGAATTTGGACCACCAGTACTAGTGCTACTCGTGAAATAAATATTTACGGTTCATTAGAATTAGTTAACGGAATAAGAGCCATTCAGCACCAATGGAGCAGTCTTTCTCAAGTCAATTTTAGTATGAGAGGAACAAGTCAAGTAGAAGGCGTACAAACTATTCGTTTTAATGGAGTGCGTGCAAATCCTATGCCGGCTAATATCAACTTTACCGGAGGCGGACGATATGATATATTGGATACTTGTGAAGTCGTTATATCATGGAACATAGTAAACGTTAACAACGGCAGTTCACTGTATTTGCGAAGAGGGTTAGGAATGACAAACTTGGCGATAGCCGCTAACTCATCTTTATATGCTAGTGAAAAAAATATAACTTGTATGGGATATTTTAATGTAACTGCCGGTACGCAACCACGAACCATAGATGTTTCTAACTCTATCGTAATCGCGAATACTCTTTCATGGGGTATGGATAATTTAACTACAGCGAATATCTCAAGCACTACTTTTAATTTGGCTGCTGCTTCAACCTTTACATTTAACGGAGATTTAATTGTATGGAATTCTGAGAACAGTACAATTAACGCAGCCGGAAATTTGAATTTGGCAAACAGTGGTGCAAGAACGTATGAGTTTTATAATATCATCATGACGGGAACTACTGTACTGAACACGGGAACTTTAGGTACCGGAGTCACTACCGGACCATTTAAATTTCACAGGGTGGAATTTACCAACATGCATACCCTTATAACCAACCCAAATTCAGTTTATACATTCGATACTTTAAAGTATACTTTTGGTTCTACCAACAGAATTGCAGCAGGTAAAACATTAAATATTAATGATGCACTTATTGCTTATGGTACGCCTTGCGGTTTTATCTATATTTACTCAACGGATGAACTGGAAGGCGGTACACAAGCTTACATCAATTCCGTATATTGTAATCCGGTAAGTATTTATTTTGGCGCCCTCAAAAATGTGAATCCACCTATAGTAAATGCATGTTCTCCAGGTACTTATATGCTTTTAGGTCTTGCACGCGAACAACAAGGTATAAGAGTAGGTGATGACGGATGGAGTTTTATTGACTTTGGCGCTAGGTTAGCTGAATTACTGGGAAGAGATACGGTAGTTGACTGTAGAACAACATTGCCTTATATACAAACCACAGAAGGTTTTGGTATAGCGCAGGATTATACTTGGTATTACCGTCCCACCAGAACCAGTCCCTGGAGAACTTTACCTGATAAAACCCCAACTTTGGAAATATGGGAAGAAGGACAATATTCATTGCGGGCATATTATGGAGACGATTGTTTCTTGGGCGATACGTTAAAAGTAAGACGTTTTATAACTTTCGATCAATTTCCACCGGAACCGATTATTACAACTTTCCCTGAGACAACACATTTAACCTGTACGAATCATTCAATTATCCTAACAGCTAATGCTGAGGAAGATCCATTGGGACAACTTAATAGTTATGTATGGAAAAACAGTGCAGGTGTTTCTGTAGGTTTTACACAATCTTATATTGCTAGAGAGGCGGATACATACAGGGTAATTGTAACGCGTAACAGAAATTTCTGTGTGGACTCCACAGAAATCACACTTACTGTGGATCAAACTTATCCGATAGCTGAAATTATTCACTTGATGCCGGGTGCGCCTAATATGCTTACTTGTGAAATCACAGAGATTGACGTAATGGTAATAAATAACGAAACTACGCAGGCAGGCAGCGAAAGCTACTACTGGACTGCCGGTTTGGGAGATAATCCTACGGCAACCATTACTGCTCCGGGTATTTATTTTGCCACTATTACTTATCCCAATGGTTGTTCGAGCACCGATCATATTATTATAAGACCGGAAAGCAAAGTAAGTATTGCTTCAGTTTTTGTAGATCGGAACCCAACATGTGCTGTGGGTAACAATGGCGCTATTCGGATTCATGTATATGGCGGTAGTGGAGATGGCTATGAGTATGATATAAACAATAGCGGAACCTTCATGGATTATGATGCACTAACTAACGGTATCATTACCGGTTTAACTGCCGGCAGTTACCGGATCCAAATAAGAGACAAAAACACTAATTTCCAATGCTATATAGCTGAAAGTTACGAGGTGATTTTACGCAACACCGACAGCGACTTGTTTGTACAAGTGGCTTCATCTGCTGCTTCCAGTTGCGAGGCAAGCGATGGAATGATTTTACTTTCTGCATTCGGCGGAACACCTCCTTATCAATACACATTGCGCAGAGGCGATGGAACGCTTGTAAATAACCCAATTATAGGCGGAATGGTTACCGGTTTATCTCCGGGTGTATATATAGCGGATGTAAGAGATTCCGGTTCTCCCAACTGTATGGCAACCAGTGGCGAAGTACGTATTACTTTCGATGGACTTGATTTTATGCTAACTATGGATACAATCATGTCTGCTGAGTGTGCGGCATGCGACGGTTCGGCTATCATTACAATAACCAGTAGTAGTTCGTTCTCCTATCAGCATAACAGCACTCCTGCTGTGGGACCCTTTATTGGTAGCTACAGCGTTCAATTATTCGACTTATGTGCAGGAGAACATACCTTGCGTATATTCGGAGCGTGTGGAGAAATAGAGGAAAGTTTTGTTGTAACAAACGGCGAAAACGGATTATCGGTTACGGTAGAAGCAAAGAATATAACACAATACTGTATTCTTAATACTCCCGGATATATTGTCTTGAATACGGTACATGGTACGGCACCTTTCGAATACTCTATTGATGGTGGTCTTACCTGGACTGAGTTTGATGATCCGACTTCATCACGAGATTCCATAGTAATTGTATATGAAGGAACCTACCAGGTGATGGTAAAAGACGCCCTTGATTGTACCTACGAAATAAATACCATCAGGATTTCCAGAGATGTGATTCCACCGGTGGTAGTTGGTACTGTTTATATTGCGGATGAACCTAAATGTGCAGACGGCATAACCGGTTCCATTCAAATATATGTAACAGGTGGTAGCGGTGTGTATGAATACGATGTTTACCGCAATAATAGCTCTACAGCTTTCATGTCGGGAATACCTTATACTACCGGTTTAATTACCGGTTTACCTGCCGGCAGTTACCGGATTGAAGTAAGAGATCACAATCCTTTCTGTAATACGGCACAAACTCCGGAAATCATTTTACGCGACAGCGTTTATGCTTTAAACATAGTCGTAGCAATTACCCCGTCTGATAACTGTGATTCGAGTACCGGAAACGGAGTCTTGGATATCACGGTATATGGGGCGCCCGGACCTTATAACTACACGTTGAATGGAGTTCCTAGACCGGATCTTACCGGAGATCAAGTTCAAATTACCGGTTTACCGGTGGGCATATATGTGGTGGCAGTAGATAACGGTGCCGGTTGTTCGGCAACCAGCGGAGAACAACGCATTACCTCAGAACAATTTAACCTTGAAGTGGAAGTTAACCCGATATTTAACACTTACTGTGGTGTTGAATCAGGCGCTGTAAGGTTTATAGTAGGGGGTACAGGTCCTTATAACTATCAGTTGAACAGCATGCCAATTCCTATTGCTTCACGATTTGCTCCTGATACGGTTATATTATTTAACTTGGAGGCAGGAGAACATGTACTGAGAATATATACGGATTGTGGTAACCTAACTGAAAGATTTACGGTTACAAACGCCGTAGACAGCTTCTCATTTACTACAATTGTTGTAAATGAAAATATAGCTTGTGGTCATGTAACTCACGGTAAGATTTTACTAACCGCAGTAAAAGGTTCGCCTCCTTATGAGTACCGTATTGATTTTGGTACGTGGATACCTTTCTCCGGCAATACGGTAGAGATTCCCAATTTGCCTCAAGGATATTATCATGTTGAGATGCAAGATAACTCAGGATGTACCTATAGTAAAAATTTGATAGAAATCATCAGAGAAGAAGCAGTACCCATAACTATTGGTTCAATCTTCTCAGCTACAGATCCTACCTGTACCACTCCCGGAGCTATTCAAGTATACGCAACCGGCGGTAGCGGCACATATATTTATAGTGTTAACGGTGCAACGCCTCAGGCATACCCGGGTGGTTTAATTACCGGCTTACCTGCCGGCAGCTACCGCATTGAAGTATTAGATGCGGCAGGTCCCGAATGTTATCCGGCAATGAGCGGCGAAGTAATGCTCCATAACAGTATAAGCAACTTGTCAGTAGATGTGCAAGTTACAGACGCATCAAATTGTGGTTCATCCGGAACATTATATATAACCGTTCAAGGTTTCACAACCGGTTTAACAGCTACACTGAGAACACCGGCAACTACCACAACTACCACCATACCGCTTACCAATGGTCAAGCTACGGTAACTCGACCGGTAGGCGTATATATAATAGATGTAACCGATGCAAGTGGTTGTATAGCAAGCAGCGGTGAAGTGCGTATTAATTCGGCAACTCCGAGCTTCACGGTAACAGGTCCTACAGTTAATGTGAATGCCGACTGCGGCTCTCCTGTAGGCGTAGCAACCTTTGCGGTAACCGGCAGCACTTCGTATTCCTATCAATTGAACAGCACACAAATAGAAGGACCTTATACCGACAATACTCCAATTCAATTGAGAGATTTAAGAGCAGGGTCACATATTTTACGCATATTTGATAATTGTGCAGAAATAGTTGAACCGTTTATTGTTCCTAATAATTCAAATAACTTCTTGGCTACAGCGGAAGTACTTCCTGAATTAGTTTCTTGTGAAAGAAGAGTAATGTTTGGTAAAATTGTTTTAACCGCACAAAACGGAACAATGCCTTATCAATATCGTATAGATGGCGGTATATGGCATAATTTCACAGATTCTACGGTAATTATTAGAAATTTAACCGAAGGTATTTACTATATTGAAGTAAGAGATGCCGAAGGATGTATATTCGATATTAATGGCGTAAGACTTGTAAGAGAAGACGCTCCGCCATTAGTAATTGGTACGGTGTTTGCGGCTACACAGCCAACTTGTTATAACCCTACAGGCTCTATTCAGATTCATGTTACCGGAGCCACAGGTGCGTATGAATACAGCTATAGCAAGAACGGCGGTCCATTCCGAAGGTCTCCGAGTAGTTTAATTACCGGCTTAAGTGCGGGTAGCTACAGAATTGCGGTAACCGATACAAACGGTAGAAGCTGTGCTAATGCGCTAAGCAGCGAGATTGTATTATATAACAGCGGCAGCAATTTGACATTATCCGTAGATGTAGTAAACTCAGTAACTTGCAGCCAAACCTTTGGCAATGGTATGCTACTGTTGCATCCGAGCGGAGGCTCAACTCCGGGCAATTATATATATAGATTGAATGGCCAATTCGTAGAAGTTATTAATGATACCATTAGCAGATTACCGGTAGGCGTATATGTGGTGGAAATCATAGACGGTAGCGACTGTGCGGTAAGCAGCGAAGAAGTTCGCATTAGCTCAAGCGGTGCTCCTTCTATAACAGTTACGGATCCTATAGTTATACAAGAACCTCTTTGTGGATTTAGTACAGGTGAAGTAAGCTTTATCGTAAATGGTACCACTCCTTACTATTACCAATTAAATAGTATGGATGTTGTTCAAATGAACACAACGGGTACAATTGTATTAACCGGCATACCTGCAGGTATGCATAAATTACGCGTATTTGACCATTGTAGAGAAGTAGAAAAATTCTTCCAGGTTCTCAATGCGAATAGTGGTTTAACCTTTGAGGCAACAGTAACCCATGTAGGTGTAACTTGCGAAAGAACCCTGGTACCGGGTGGAATTACTTTAACCATGGATGGTGGCGAAGGACCTTACCAGTACCGTATTGACGGAGGCGTATGGTTAAGCTTTGCCGGCAATACCATAGAAATTGACAACTTAAACGAAGGTGTTTACCATATTGAAGTAAGAGATGCGGAAGGATGTACCTATGAACTAAACTCGGTAAGAATTACCAGGGAAGAGATACGTCCATTGGCTATTGGTACGATTTACACAGCTACCGAGCCTACTTGTTCTACATTCGGCGCTATTCAAGTATATGCTTCCGGTGGTAGCGGCGTTTATGAATACAATGTAAACGGCACAGGCTTTGCTACTTATGCCGGTGGCTTAATTGACGGTTTAACCGCAGGCTTCTACCATATTGTTGTACGCGACACCAACAACAGAACGTGTTCTACGGCAGAAGTAGAGTTTGTGTTGGAGAACGGTAATAATAATTTAACTATCATGGTGACTCCGGTTCCGGCGGATGATTGTATTTCCAATACCGGTGCGTTATCGGTAATTGCAACTGGTGGAATTCCACCATATGAATATAGTTTTGACAACGGTGCTATTTGGACGTTACTTCCGGCTAATGGTGTTATACCTGCCCTATCGGTAGGAGAGTATACCATAGCGGTAAGAGATACGGTTAATCGGGCTTGTACAACGAGCGCCAGAGCCCACATTACATCAGAAGAGTCAACATTAGAGATTGAAGACTTTATGGTGGTTTCTCATCCGACTTGCAGTTCGCCTATCGGTGCGATATCTTTCAGAGTAACCGGTATGAACAATGCTACATACACCTATCAGTTAAACAACATGGATAAGATAACAGTAGGCAGCAACCGTTTGGTTACAATAACCGGCATACCTGCGGGCGAACATATCCTTCATATAAGTGATACGTGTGGTTCAATGACACTGCCCTTTACGCTTGCCAATATCAATAGTAATTTATCATTTGTACCAACGGTAGAGCATGTTTTGGCACATTGTGACAACAGCACTATCATCCCGGGTCAAATTATTCTGACCGTAGGCGGCGGGCAAGCGCCTTATGCATATCGCTACAACAGTGGTGCATGGGTACCGTTTGCCGGCAATACCAATAAAGATACGATTCCGAACTTGAATCAAGGAGAATATTTACTTGAAGTAAGAGATGCCACTGGTTGTACTTATGCAATCAATAAAGTAGATCTTATGAAAGAAGTAATACCATCCATATCTATTGGAACGGTTTATGTAGTATCTGAGCCCAATTGTGATGATAAAGGTTCTATTCAAGTGTATGCATTCGGTGGTAGCGGCGTATATGAGTACAGCATCAACGGTGCAGACTATGTAAGATACCCCGGTGGTTTAATCACCGGATTAACTGCAGGACATTACCATATTATGGTACGTGATACAAATCATCGTACATGTGATCCGGCAGAAGTAGAGTTTGAATTAGAAAACAGAAGAGGCACTTTGAACATTACAGCATTGCCGACTAGAGCAGATGACTGTACTTCTAATACAGGCGCGGTGTCAATGTTAGTAACCGGCGGAACAGCTCCGTATTTCTATAGACTGAACGATGGTGTTACTTGGATACCGCTTCCAACCGACAATATTATACCCGACCTATCTACAGGTGAGTATCTCATTGAAGTAAGAGATTCGGAAGTACCATCCTGTACAACAAATACCAGGGTGCATATTACCTCAGAAGAATCCACATTAAATATTGAAGAGTTTAGAATTATTTCTTACTCAGCATGTGAAGCAGATATCGGAATGATCTCCTTCAAGGTAACCGGCATGAACAATGCTATGTATACCTATCAGGTAAATAACACGAACAAGGTAGAAATGACGGTTGATGATGTAGAGATTATTATAGTAGGTTTGGCTGCAGGTGAGCATATCCTTTACATAAGCGATACTTGTGGTGTAATAGCTAAGCCGTTTACGATCAGTAATCTTAACAGCAACTTGTCGTTTGCTCCTGAAGTAGAACATGTTAGAGTACAATGTGATGGAATCACCGTTACTCCGGCTTCAATCGCAATCACGGTACACGGCGGCGTAACTCCTTATTCATACCGTTATAATAGTGGCGCATGGATTCCATTTGCGGGATACAATACTAATAGAGACACTATTACAGGCTTGAGCCAAGGAGAGTATCTTGTTGAAGTGATAGATGCTAATGGTTGTACTTATGCAATTAACAGATTAGAAATTATCCGTGAAGAGTCCACTGCGATCTCTATTGGTACGGTTTACGCAGCCAGCGATCCTGACTGTAACAACAATGGTTCTATTCAAGTATATGCAACGGGTGGCAGCGGCGTTTATGAATTCAGTGTAAACGGTGCACCTTATCGTTCATATCCGAATGGTTTAATTACCGGTTTACCGGCAGGCCACTACCATATTTCGGTACTTGATACCAATGACAGATATTGTTTACCGGCAGAAATAGAATTTGAATTAAGAAACATTGGCGGCGGTCTTTCGTTGACGGTTTCTCCGGTTCAAACGAGTACATGTACCTCAACAGACGGTAAATTGTCGATATTGGTAACCGGCGGTGTTTCTCCGTATTACTACAGTTTAAATGGCGGAACTACTTGGACGTTGCTTCCGGGTAACGGTTTAGTAGAGGGCTTAACAACCGGTGAATATATTGTTAATGTGCGCGACAGCTACACAACACCTTGTATAGCCGGTACGAGCGTACATATTACCTCAAGCGGATCTACCTTAAATATTGTTGACTTTGTGGTTATTTCCCAAGCAGCTTGCCAGTTACCTGTAGGTGCAATCACCTTCAAGGTTACAGGTATGAACAACAGCGTTTACAGTTATCAATTGAATAACATGAACAAAGTTGAGATGAATGTTGGAGATGTTGCCATAACATTAACAGGCTTGTCTGCCGGCGAACACACACTTTATGTGAGCGACAGCTGTGGCAGCACAAGTTATACTTTTGAAATCCCCAATACCAACAGCAACCTGTTGTTTGTACCTACGGTATCTCATGTTTATGAAAACTGTTCGGGTATTTCCATCTTGGGTCAAATCATCTTGACCGTAACCGGTGGTTCGGAGCCTTACATGTATCGTTTCAACAGTGGTGCATGGCTTCCGTTTGCTACTTACAATACGGATACGGACACGATTAGAGGCTTGAATGAAGGGGTTTATTTAATTGAAGTTAAAGATGCCAACGAGTGTGTTTATGCAATTAACAGAATAGAACTTAGAAAAGATGTAGCTGAGCCTATATCTATCGGTACGGCTTACGTAGTGAGTGAACCCAACTGTGATAACAGTGGTTCTATTCAAGTGTACACAACAGGTGGCAGCGGTGTTTATGAATATAGTGTTAACGGTGCAGCTTACCGTTCCTATCCGGGCGGTTTAATTACCGGCTTAAGGGCAGGTTACCACCATATTTCGGTTCGTGACACTAATGACAGAATTTGTGCGGCAGCAGAGATAGAATTTGAGTTGGAGAATAGAGGTAATGCTCTTTCTGTAATGCTCTTCCCAACACAAGCTACCAGTTGTACAAATCCTGACGGTAAGTTGTTGGTGTTGGTAAGCGGTGGTACGCTTCCATATGAATACAGCTTGAATGGCGGAACTACTTGGACATTGCTTCCGGCTAACGGTCTATTAGAAGGCTTAACAACCGGCGAGTATATTGTTGAAGTACGTGACAGTCATATTCCGGCATGTACAACAAGCGCTAAAGCACATATTACTTCATCGGCATCAACATTAGCCATTACTAACTTTGCGGTTATTGCTCAAGCAACCTGTGAAGTCGCTATGGGTGCTGTTACTTTCAGGGTTACAGGTATGAACGGCAGCGTTTACACTTATCAGTTGAATAATAGGGATAGAGTAGAAATGAGTGTGGACAATGTAACGATTACCTTAACAGGCTTGTCTGCAGGTACACACACACTTCGTGTAAGCGATGTTTGTGGCGATACAACTTATACCTTTGTGATCCCAAGCGCTAACAGTAACTTATTGTTTGTTCCGGCAGTTTCTCATGTTTATGAGGATTGTTCCGGAGTTTCAACTTTAGGTCAAATTATCTTAACGGTAAGCGGTGGTAATGCACCTTATGCGTATCGTTATAATAGTGGTGCATGGACTCCATTTGCGGCTTACAATATGAATATAGACACAATTGCGGCTTTAAGCCAGGGCGAATATTTGCTTGAAGTAATAGATGCCAACGGTTGCGTTTATGTAATGAACAAGGTAGAAGTTAGAAGAGAAACAGCTACTCCTGTATCTATCGGAACTGTTTATGCAGCTACGGAGCCTGATTGTGATAACACCGGTTCTATCCAGCTTTATGTAACGGGTGGTAGTGGCGTATATGAATATAGTGTAAATGGCGCTGCATTCCGTACCTATCCTAACGGATTAATAGATGGTTTAACAGCAGGTTATTACTATATTGCAGTGCGCGATACCAATGACAGAAGTTGTGCGGCAGCATTAGTGGAATTTAATTTGGAGAATAGTGGAAGAGGCTTGTCTGTGGAAGTAACTCCAATAGAAGAAGCTATTACTTGTGCAAGTGAAGACGGCAAATTGTTGATATGGGTAAGAGGCGGAACAGCTCCTTACCAATACCGCTTGAATAATGGCCTTTGGTTAACACTTCCTTCCGATGGTATTGTAGGAGGACTTGCGGCAGGCGAATACACCGTTGAAGTACGCGACAATAGTACTCCGCAGTGTACGGCAGGCAATAAAGCCCACATCACATCAGCGCTATCCACAATATCAATTAGTGATTTTATGATTATCTCACAAACAACTTGCGGATTAGCCAATGGTATGATTACTTTCCGTGTAACGGGCAACAACAAAGATACTTACTATTACCAAATGAATAATATGGAAAGGGTAACGATGAGTGCGAACACTATGATTGTAATATCTGGTTTAGAAGCAGGTGAACATACCCTTTATGTAGCGGACGATTGTGGTAATACCAGCTATACTTTTGAGATAATGAATACGGACAATAACTTGGCATTCACCGTAGCGGTTGAAAGCATACAAGAAGATTGTGACGGTGCACTTACTCATGGCTTTATTATCTTAACGGCAACCGGTGGTAATGGCGTTTACGAGTACAGTTACGATGGTGGCGAAAATTGGACACCGTTTGCACATGCCGGCGGCATAGATACTATTCCGATTATAATGCAAGGTAGCTATAAAGTTGAAGTACGGGATGGTACGGGATGTATTTATGTAGTTAATAGTGTAGTAGTCTTGAATGAACTGGATTGTCATGCAACCTTAGACCTGAAATTATTCTTGCAAGGCGTAACTTTGCCTGGTCCTATCATGACTAATCATATTCAGAATCCTAATTACTTCCCATCATATATGCCGAACTTTGGCTTACCCACTACCAGTCCTTATCCGATACCGGGTAGTCCTTATCCTCAAATCAACGATCCTGCGGGTCCTGCCGGAGGAGTTGTTGACTGGATATGGGTAGAAATATGGAGTAACTTTGAAGATCTTCTTCCGCTCATTACATATTACGATGTACTTGAAAGCCGGGCGCTTTTATTAAAAACAGATGGTAGTGTTGTGGATGTTAATGGTCAAAAACCACAGTTTATGAGCTATTCTCAAGAGAGCGTGCGTCTAGTGGTAAGACATCGTAACCACTTATCTGTGATGAGTTTGGATATTCCACTCGATGAAGAGCTAATTGAATACGATTTCTCTACAGGAATAGGGCAAGCGTTTAAATCTCCATATTCTTTATATAATCCGATGGTCATGGTTAACGGCGTAGCATGTTTATGGGCAGGCGATTTGAATATTGACGGTTTTATAGATAATTTGGATATTACCAATTACGACATTTCTTGGCGTTCAGGTATTTACGGTGGTTACTTTAGATCAGACGTTAACATGGATGGTATTGTGGATAACCTTGATGGTTCTTTCATTCTACAGAATGCCAGATTTAATTACTTTTCACCGATACGCTTTTTTATCAAACGATAATACTTAATAATAAAAATAAATAAAAGATGAGATCAATCAAGACAATTTTTTCAAGGAGCCTCGTATTACCAGGTAGTATGACTAAATCCTTTAGTGTAAAACTTTTATGTTGCATGCTCATACTGCTCTTCAGTAGCAGTATGCTTTTCTCACAACCGGCAACTCCTTTATTGGAGCACAGGATTGTTAATTTACAGTATGATCCGAACTATGAAACTCCCGATGGTACTCTTATAGGGGCGGCGATAGTTTTTGATCTACAGTTACGTGCCGGAGCCGGTTATTATACGAGTGACGCTCATATAAACTCTGCCTATGTTGTGATCAGCTATTTTGGTTCGGGTGTTGTGGTTGACGTTGTAAACTCGGGAGGAGACATAAATCCCTCTAATCCCTATGGTTTCAATAGTTTATCGGCAAATCCGTATAATCCTTCAATACTTGCTCCAACCGGTATTCTATTGTCTTTTGATAAAGATGTTAATCAACTGGACGTAGCTAATCAATTTGTAGATGTGGGAACCATTTATTTTCCTATTGCCAATGGCGCTATTCCTCAACCCGGAGAATTTTATTTACAATTTGCACCATTTATGCTTGCTCAGCCAATATTTTATGGCTCAAATTGGACATCTGTTCACTCCGGTACAGAACGTTTTGGCTTTTATGATTGTGTCCAGAAATATTATTTGGGTGTAGATCCTTTTGCCACGATAGATTTAAGTGGTTTTCAAACACAATATTGTCTTAATGATGTTCCGGTACCCAATCCGCTACCTTCCGCTCCACTAAATACGAATAATACGGATCCTGTGGGTAACCCTTTCTATAACACTCCTCTTAACGGCCGTTGGTATAATGGTACGGACACCGTTACATCAATCTCTACATCAACCGCAGGTGTTACAACTTATACATTTAGACCTGCTCCCCATTACGATGGCTATTGTGTATTGCCGCAAGTTACCGTTACGGTTATTGATCCTAACGCTATAGTTTTAGACAACTTGACAGAATGTTCGGGGACTCCGTTCAGTTTAACCGCTGCAATAGTTTCAGGTCCTTCTACTAATTTAGCCGATTACAGATTTTATACATTTGATGGTACCAATTATACTTCTACTACTGTTCTTCAAACGTTATCTAGTGCGGCTACCTATACATATTATGTAAGATATGAGGGTGCTTGTGTGAGTATTGCCCTATATTTGCCTTTTACGGTAACCGTAAATGCTTCGCCTCAGATCTTAAACGTTGAAGTTTATTGTGTGGGAGAAGTAATGGACAGTATCATAGTGGTGGTTCCTCCCGGATCGAATTATAGTTTTTCTATAGATATGGGAGCTACTTGGCAAACAGATTCGATATTTCGTGCGCCTCTTACGGAATTGGCTTATGCTATTTATGTAAGAGATAATGCGACAGTAGACAACTGTATCTCAATAGCTACAGCTTCTTGTATTGACTGTCCTGCAAATCCTGTAGAAATTCGAACTATTTTTGCAAAATCTCATCCCAATTGTAATACTACAACCGGTGAGATAGAATTAGATGTAGATGGCGGCAGTGGCGATTTTGGGTATGCTCTTTTCAGTGGTGATGTTGAAATAACATCCGGTGTTTACAGTGCAGGTTTAGTTATAGGTAACCTTGGCGTGGGCACTTATGTAGTAAGAGTTTGGGATATGGTTTATGTTGAGTGTGATACGGCGGTGAGTCACCACGTAACTTTACGTGCTGAAGACAGCGATTTATTTGTATGGGTTACCGCTGAGTCTGCAAGTAATTGTACAAACGATGACGGTGCTTTATATATTACAGCAAGTGGTGGTAACGGTACTTATGTTTACACGATTACCAATGTTACTACAAATACGCTTGTTACTACTCCTATAATCGGCAACAAGGTAGAAGGACTACCTGCCGGTGAATATGAAGTTACGGTAACCAGCGCCGGTTGTACTGCAAACAGTGGTATTGTACGTATTGCTTCACGTGAAGATGCAAATGCCTTTAACGTTGAAGTTTTGAGATTGGAGCCTACACCATGTAGCGAGAGCAGCGGCATTGCCCGATTTGCAATAGAAGGTACGATGCCTTACAGTTATCAATTGAATTACCGGGCGCCCGGTCTTGCTCAAGCGGCTAATGATACAATTCTATTTATGGATTTACCGGCAGGCAGCCATACGCTTCGTCTGTTTAGCGACTGTGGTGAAATGACTTTCGGATTTACTGTAGGTAGCGATCCTACAGATGGTTTAGCTTTCGAAGTAACTCCAAAGAATGTTACTGAAAATTGTGATATTATTGTTAATGGTGAATTCAGTTTAACAATGCTTAGCGGCGTATCTCCGTTTAACTACAGTATTAATGGCAGTGATTGGGTAGTGTTTACCCAAGACACAACTTTTACGAATATTGCGGAAGGTACTTATTCCATTCGCGTTTCCGATGCTGCCGGTTGTCTCTATGAAGTGAACGACATCACGATCTCTCTAGAAAAAGCTACTCCGGTAAATATTGGTACAGTGAATGTAGTACATCATCCGTTTTATTGTGGGGACAATGTTGGCGAGATTACTTTTGACGTGAGCGGCGGTAGCGGTTCTTACAGGTATACGGTTTACAGAGGTACTACTACAGTTGCATCGGGTACTTACAGTCCCGGTTTAGCTATCGGCGGTTTAGTAGCCGGCACCTACCATGTAATGGTATGGGATTTAGTTTATACTTGTGACTCCGTACAGAGCCACTATGTGACCCTTCGTGAGGAGAACAGTGACTTGTTTATTGAGGTTACTGCTGAATCAGCGACTACTTGTATCTCTACCGATGGCGCTTTATACCTAACGGTAACAGGTGGCAGCGGCACATATACTTATACTATTACCAACATAACTACAGGTACGCTTGTAACTATCCCGGTAATCGGTAACAAGGTAGAGGGATTGACAGCAGGAGAGTATGAAGTTGTGGTAACTAGCGCTGGTTGTACATCAAGCAGCGGTGTTGTACGGATCAACTCTATTGACGATGTTGATTCGTTTATCATTACTTCTCTAGACCTGGTGGGAACTTCCTGCGGTGCGAGCACAGGTGTTGCGCGCTTTGCAATCGAAGGTAACATGCCTTACAGCTACCAGTTGAAATACCGTTCTGCAGTATTGGCTTCAGCCACTCAGGATACGGTTTTATTCACTGGTTTGTCAGCTGGAACTTACACGCTTCGTTTGTTCAGCGACTGTGGCGAGAAGGAATATGAATTCAGCATTAATAATGAGCCAGCGGCTGGCAGCTTACTGTTCACAGTAGCAGCTACTCCGGTACTTGAATATTGTGACGGTTTCACCAACGGCAGCTTGGCTATTACTATAATTGACGGTGTATCACCTTTCCGTTACAGCTTGAACGGCAGTGACTGGTTGGTGTTCACTCAAGATACTACACTTACCAATATTTTGGAAGGTACCTACTCAGTTCGCGTAGAAGACGCAGCAGGTTGTTTCTTTGCAGTAGAAGATATTACGGTTGGCACACAACGCGCTACTCCAGTTAACATTGGCACAGTGAATGTAGTTTCCCATCCTATCAACTGCGGTGACTTAACTGGCGAGATTACATTCGACGTGAGCGGCGGTAGCGGTTCTTACAGGTATACGGTTTACAGAGGAACTACTACGGTTACTTCTGGTACTTACAGCCCCGGCTTAACGATCAGTGGCTTGGGCGCCGGTACTTACTATGTAATGGTATGGGATCTTGTTCACAGCTGTGACTCCGTACAGAGCCACTATGTGACCCTTCGTGAGGAGAACAGTGACTTGTTTATTGAGGTTACTGCTGAATCAGCGACTACTTGTATCTCTACCGATGGCGCTTTATACCTAACGGTAACAGGTGGCAGCGGCACATATACTTATACTATTACCAACATAACTACAGGTACGCTTGTAACTATCCCGGTAATCGGTAACAAGGTAGAGGGATTGACAGCAGGAGAGTATGAAGTTGTGGTAACTAGCGCTGGTTGTACATCAAGCAGCGGTGTTGTACGGATCAACTCTATTGACGATGTTGATTCGTTTATCATTACTTCTCTAGACCTGGTGGGAACTTCCTGCGGTGCGAGCACAGGTGTTGCGCGCTTTGCAATCGAAGGTAACATGCCTTACAGCTACCAGTTGAAATACCGTTCTGCAGTATTGGCTTCAGCCACTCAGGATACGGTTTTATTCACTGGTTTGTCAGCTGGAACTTACACGCTTCGTTTGTTCAGCGACTGTGGCGAGAAGGAATATGAATT